>WNFL01229404.1_pt1 | contig 14241 bp, 16 predicted proteins | sample 5400361 | NCBI WGS metagenome assembly WNFL01 (sample SAMN13153351, study PRJNA577476) | soil metagenome | isolation source: 40 cm soil on Douglas fir-dominated hillslope | place: USA:California | collected 2013-09-17
GCGACCGAGAGCGCTTCGCGGTACGCGGCGATCGAACGCGCTGGCGAGTTGGCGCGCGCGTAGGCGTCGCCGGCGGAGATCCAGAGCAGCGCGCGCGGCGGATAGGCTTCGACCTTGGCGCCGGCTTCGTAAGCCTCGGCGGCGCCCAGGGTGTCGCCCTTCTGATCGAGCGCGTAGCCGCGCAGGCGCAGCGCGATCGCGCGCCGCGCGTCGTTCGCGGGGAGTGACTCGGCGAGCTTCGCGAGCCGGGCGTCGGCGGCGTCGATCCGGACGAGGTCGACCTCGAGCTCCGCGGCCTTGATCCCCGCGATCGCCGCGAGCTCACTCCCGCCGTGCTTCGCGACGAACGCGTCCAGCTCGGCGAGCGCCGCTTCGCGGGCCTTGGTCGCCTGCTCGGGGTTGGCGGGCTCGGGCACGAAGTACTCGCCCGGGTTCGCCCCCATCGCGGTCGTGAAGCGCATCTCGATGCGCGCGAGCTCGGTTTCCTCCTCGGCGATCGCACGCCGGCGCCACTCGTAGACGCCCGAGAGGATCGCGCCCGCGAGGAGCAGAACGCCCAGGCCGACCATGATTTCGCGGCCGTGATCGTTCGCCCAGGCGAACGCGTCCTGAAGGCGCGCCTCGAAGCCGGCGAGCCGCGTCTCGGTGTCGCTGTGTGGGCGCGGAGTCATATCCCCGGTGAATTCCCTTCCAATGTGCGGCGCGGGATCTTAGCGGGTTTTCGGCTCGGATCCGGCCGAGTCCGTGGGTGCCTCGGCCTCGCGCCGGCCGCGCAGGCGGACGCGGACCGGCGCCGACCGGATCGCGAAGCGCTTGCGCATGAACGACTCCAGGTAGCGGTGGTAGTTCCGCGCGATCAGCGACGGATCGTTCATGAACACCAGGATCGTGAACGGCCGGCTCGAGATCTGCGTGACGTAGAAGAACTTCGCGCGGCGCTTGCCGCGCAGCGGCGGGGTGTTCCGCTCGATCGCGTCCTCGAGCGCGCGGTTCAGCTCGCCGGTCGGAACTTCGAGCGCCTGCTCGTCGAAGAGCTTCAGCGCCTCGGGCAGCGCGCGGTCCAGCCCCTTGCGGGTGACCGCGCTGGTGCGCAAGAGGACTGGGTCGGGCACGAACGCGAGCCGGCGCTCGAGCTGGCGCGCGATCTCGCTCTCGCGCGGCGTATCGGCGACGACGTCCCACTTGTTCAGCAGCAGCACGAGCGGCCGGCCGCGATCGAGCGCGAGGCGCGCGAGCTTCGCGTCCTGCTCGCCGACGCCGACCCCGGCGTCGAGCACCAGCAGTGCGACGTCGCAGCGCTCGAGCGAGCGCAGCGCCATGAGTGCGCTGCCGCGCTCGATGCGATCGGAGCGCTTGCCCCCGCGGCGCATGCCGGCGGTGTCGACGAGGATCACCTCGCGCCCATCGACCGACAGACTCGAGTCGGTCGCATCGCGGGTCGTGCCCGGCTCGTCGGCGACGATGTTCCGCTCCTCGCCGAGGAGCGCATTCAAGAGTGAGGACTTGCCGACGTTCGGCCGGCCGATGATCGCGAGCCGCGGCGGACCGACGCGCGCGGCTTCCTTCTCGTCGGACGGCGGCGCTGGGAGATGCCGCGCGATCGCCATCTCCAGGTCGGGAATGCCGCGCGCGTGCGCGGCGCAGGTCGGCACGACCTCGCCGAAGCCGAGCTCGTGGAACTCGCCTGTCTGCGCCTCGATCTTGGGTGTGTCGGACTTGTTCGCGACCACCACGACCGGCTTTCCGCCGCGCCGCAGGAGATCGGCGATCGTCCGGTCGAGCGGCAGGAGGCCGACACGGGCGTCGACCACGAAGGCGATCACCGCGGCCTGGGAGACGACGAGCCCCACCTGGCGCCGGATCGCGGCCGGAATGCCCTCGTCGGCCTCGGGGTCGAGCCCGCCCGTGTCGACCACGAGGGCCGGCTTGCCCTCGATCACGGTCGTGACCGCGACCCGGTCGCGGGTGACTCCGGGTCGGTCCTCGACCAACGCGCGGCCTTCGCGCAGGAGCCGGTTGAACAGGGTCGACTTGCCGACGTTCGCCCGGCCCACGATCGCCACCAGCGGCGGCCCGGGGCTGTCACTTCTCTTCACGTCGGGGCCACTCCTCGGAGGTCCAATGCAGCGAGTGGTTGACACTGCTAGCGGTTTTAGGCGAGGCTCGCCGGGATTCGTGGTCCGGTCGCTTCGGGGAGGGTCCGGCGATGATTCGTAGCTCGAGGGAGATCACCGTGCGCGCAGCTCTGCTTGCCTTGCTGCTCGCGTCGCTGGCGGGCGGCCTGCCCGGCGAAGCGCGCGCGGATGCGTCGCAGCTCTGCCGCGCCGCGTCCAACATGGCGCTCGCGCCGTTCGACCTGCTCCTCGGCCCATTCATCGCGGGCAAGGACGAGTACTACGGAGTCAGGGAGATCGACGACCCGGACGTCATCAAGGCCATCGGAATCATCCCGGGCTACATCCTGCTGAACGGCCTGCAGGCGGGCGGCATGATGTTCCGCGAGATCTCGGCGCTGATGGAGCTGCCAATAGGCATGGTCACGCTGTTCCGCGACGGCGCCCAACCTCCCCTCTTCCGCTCCCAGGAAGAGGCGTGGGCGCTGTTCAGCGAAGACTACGGCAAGTGCCCGGTCCGCTTCGGCACGTCGTACAACACGATCAACGACGGCTGATCTCGGCCAGCACGCGCTCTGCGGCGGCTTCCCGCGCGTCGGCGTCGATCCAGTCGAGCTCGGGCTCGGCGCGGAACCAGGTGCGCTGGCGCTTCGCGTAGCGGCGCGTGGCGATCCAGGTGCGCTCCCGCGCGCTGACCTCGTCGAGCTCGCCCGCCAGTAGCGCTCCGATCTCGCGGTAGCCGATCGACTGCAGCGGCCGGAGCTTGGCGGCGTAGCCGGCCGCATACAGGCCGCGAACCTCGTCGACCCAGCCGGCGGCGAACATCGCCGCGACGCGCGCGCGCAGGCGCTGCGCGAGCGTGTCTCGCTCGAGCGCGAGCCCGATCCAGCGCACGTCGAACGGCCGATCGCCGAAGCGGTGCTGCGCGTGTTGCTCCGTGATCGGGCGCGCGCCCAGCGCGAGCGCCTCGAGCGCCCGCACGGTGCGCACGCGGTCGCGCGCCGGAATTCGCTCGGCGGCGCCCGGATCGCGGCGCGCGAGCTCGGCGCGCAGGTCGTCCGTATCTCGCGCCTCGAGCCCGGCACGCAGCGCGGGGTCGGATTCGGCGTCGCGAATCAGTCCGCCCGCGAAGGCGCGCGCGTAGAGCCCCGTGCCGCCGACCAGCAACACGGGGCGCCCCCGCGCATGGATCTCCGCCGCCGCGCGCCGCGCGACCGCGGCCCAACGCCCGGCGGACATCGGCTCGTCCGGCGCGACCAGATCGAGCGCGTGGTGCGGCACGCGTCCGCGCAGCTCGGCGCTGGGCTTCGCCGTGCCGATGTCCATGCCCCGGTACACCTGCATCGAGTCTGCACTCACGACTTCGGCGCCGGTGCGCTCGGCGACGGCGTGTGCCAGCTCCGTCTTGCCGGTGCCGGTCGGCCCGACGATCGCCACCACGCGCGGCCGCGCCGCGCTCATCCGCGCCGCAGGAAGCGCCGTTCGAGCTCCGCCTGGTCGAGCGTGAACGCGATCGGCCGGCCATGCGGGCAGTTCGCGAACCAGACCTCTTCGTCGAGACCCGCGAGCAGCGCGGCGACCGCGCGCGCGTCGAGGCGATCGCCTCTGCGCACGGCGGCGTGACACGCGGCCGTGGCGGCGAGGTCGTGGAGCGCGCGCTCGAGCCCGTCGCGTGACTCGCGCTCCGCAGGCTCGGCCAACAGCGCGGCGGTCTCGCGCAGCAGCGCCGGCCAGTCCGTGCCCGCCCGCGCAGCGAGCAGCGCGGGCAGCGCGCGCACGCGCGCGTGAGCGCCGCCGCGCAGGTTCGGGGCGCCGAGCTCGAGCTCGATGCCGGCGCGCGCCAGCAGCGCGGCGTGGAGCGCGAGCGTCTCCGCGTCCCCGCGCGCGAGCTCGAGCTCGATCGGCATCAACAGCTCCTGGCGCTCCAGCTTCTCGTCGACGAGCGCGCGGCGCAGTCGCTCGAAGAGCACGCGCTCGTGCGCGGCGTGCTGGTCGAGCAGCACGATCGCGCCTTCGGCCTCGAGCACGAGATACAGGCCGAGCGCCTGGCCCAGAAAGCGCAATCGCGAGAACTCGAACGGCGCGCGCGCAGCTTCCGGGCCTTCCGCGGAGCCGTACGGCGCGAGCGGCGCGTCGGCTGTCGTGCTCTCGCCGAAGAAGCCTGCGCCCGCGAAGTCGCTCGGCCGCTCGCCCTCCCCCGGCGGCGCGAAGGCCGGCACGAAGCGGTCGCGCGGCAGAGCGCCCGACGCCCCGCGCACGGTCGCGCCGATCGCGCGGCGCAAGAAGTCGCTGACCGCACGCGGATCGCGGAAGCGCACCTCCCACTTCGCCGGGTGCACGTTCACGTCGACCAGCTCGGGGTCGGCGGAGAGGAAGATCACCGCCACCGGGTAGCGGCCGGGCGGAAGCGCGTCGCGATACGCGTCGCGCACCGCGAACTGCAGCAGGCGGTCGCGCACCGGGCGGCCATTCACATAGAGGTGTAGGTCGCTCGGGCCGCTGCGCATCAGGTCGGTCGGACTCACGAAGCCGCGCAGCCCGAGGCCGGCGTGCTCGGCGGCAATCGGAAGCAGCCTCTCGCCGGTGCCCGGGGAAAGTACGGCAATCAGGCGCTCGCGCGGGTCCGCGGTCGGCAGCCAGAGCAGCGCGCGGCGGCCGTCGCGCTCCAGCTCGAAGCGCACGTCGGGTCGCACGAGCGCGATGCGCTCGAGCCAACGCGCAATGTGACTCGCTTCCGTCGCGGCGCCCTTCAGGAACTTCAGGCGCGCGGGGACCCGGCCGAAGAGCTCCGCCACCTCGATCGCAGTGCCTTCGCTGCAGGCGATCGGAGCGACGCTCGCGATGCCGGCGCCGTCACCGTTGAGCTCGCTGCCGAGGGCGTCCTCGCGCCGGCGGGTGCACATGCGCACGCGCGCGACCGACGCGATGCTCGGCAGCGCCTCGCCCCGGAAGCCGAGCGTCTCGATCCGCTCCAGGTCGCCCAGCGTCGCGAGCTTGCTGGTCGCGTGCCGCTGGAAAGCGAGCTCGGCGTCCTCGCGACTCATGCCGGCGCCGTCGTCGACCACCGCGATGGATGCGACTCCGCCCTCGCGGATCGCGACGCGGATCTGTGTCGCTCCGGCGTCGAGCGAGTTCTCGACGAGCTCCTTCACGACCGAGGCCGGTCGCTCGACCACCTCGCCCGCGGCGATCTGGTTCACGAGCTCGCTGGGTAGGATCCGGACTCTCGCCATCTGCGCGCGCGAAGGTATCACGCGCCTTCGCCGGGCCCCCGAGTTCGCGCGAATAACTCTGAAATTCCTTGACAGTCCCGCAGCCTTGGTCAACTTCTTGCGTACAGGGGGGTGGCGATGTCAGGAATGGCAAGCGTGTCAGGATCGGTAGACTCCGTCGGCGGAACGAGCCCGGTGACTCCGGTTTCTTCCGGCGCCTCCGCGGTCGCGCGTCGCCGCAGTGACCGACTGGTGGGAACCAGCCGTGCCGTGCTGCGTGCGCTCGAGCAAGTGGCGGTCGCTGGGCGAGGTCGTTTTCACCTGCACATCTCCGGTGAGGAAGGCGTCGAGAAGGACCTCGTCGCGCGCCTGATTCACGAGGCGAGTGAGTGGGCGGCCGGCGGGTTCTTCGCGCTCGACGCCTCCCTGGTCCCGGAGACACTCGTCGGGCGCGAGCTGTTCGGGAGCGAGCGCTCCGCGATCTCCTCGTTGCCCGGTGAGTCGACGGGCGCGCTCACGCGCTTCGCCGGCGGAACCGTGCTGATCGATCACATCGAGTCGTTGCCCAAGGAGCTGCAGCAGTCGCTCGCGCTCGCGCTGAACGACGGGAGGTTCCGCCGAATCGGCGGCTCCACGCCCCACCCTGTCGAGTGCCGCGTGATCGGCGCGAGCGCCGAGTCACTCGCCGCGCTCTCGCAGTCGGGGCGCATCTATCCGGAGCTGGCGGAGCGCCTGCGCCTGCTCGAGGTGCAGCTGCCGGCGCTGCGCGACCGGCGCGAGGACATCCTGCCGCTGGCCGCACAGGCGCTCGCGGCCGTGCGCGAAGAGATCGAGCGCGAGCTCGGCCGCGCCAGCAAGGTGCGCGGCTTCACGCGCGACGCGCTGGAGCGACTGCGCGAGCACTCCTGGCCGGGCAACGAGCGCGAGCTGCGCGAGCTGATTCGCGCCGCGGTGCGGCTCGCGCGCGGCGAGGAGGTCGGCATCGAGGATCTGCCACTCGGTCCCGACGCGGGCGACGACGTGGCCTCCTTCCGCGACGCGAAGCGCAAGTTCGAGCGCGACTACGTCGCGCGCGTGCTGCGGCTCTGCAAAGGCAACATCAGCCGCGCGGCGCGAATCGCCAAGAAGGACCGCAAGGACTTCTACGACGTGATGCGCCGCAACCAGATCAATCCGGCCGAGTTCCGCTGAGAATCAGCGCTCCGGGCCGCTATGCTCCCGGGCATGTTGGCGGCCGTCGTACAGATGACCTCGGGCAGCGATCTCGCCCGCAACCTGGCGCGGGCGGCAGAGCTGATCGGTGCCGCCGCGCAGCGCGGCGCGGAGCTGGTGGCGCTGCCCGAGATGTTCCCGCTGATGCGCGAGGAAGGCGGCGATGCCGCGAACCCGCACGCGCAGGACGTACCGGACGGGCCGGTGCTGCGCTTCCTCTCCGAGCAGGCCGCCGCGCACCGCATCGTGCTCGCGGGCGGCACGTTCCCCGAGCGCATCCCCGGTGACACGCGCGTGTTCAACGCGTCGCCGGTCTTCGGGCCCGGAGGCGAGCTGCTCGCGCTCTACCGCAAGATCCACCTGTTCGACGTCGACCTGCCCGGCGCCACGCTGCGCGAGTCGGCGCGCGTCGCGGCGGGCAGCGAGCTCGCCGTCGCGAAGACCGCGAGCTGCACGCTCGGACTCTCGGTCTGCTACGACGTGCGCTTCCCGGAGCTCTACCGGCAGCTCGCCGAGCGCGGCGCGCAGGTGCTGCTGGTGCCGTCCGCGTTCACGGTGCCGACCGGGCGCGATCACTGGGAAGTGCTGCTGCGCGCGCGCGCGATCGAGAACCAGTGCTTCGTGGTCGCGTCCGCGCAGTTCGGCGAGCACAGCGCGACGCGGCGCTCGTACGGGCGCTCGCTGATCGCCGACCCCTGGGGCACGGTCCTGTGCACGGTGCCCGACGGCGAGGGCATCGGCCTTGCGGAGCTCGACTTCGCGCGCCAGGCCGAGATCCGCCGCCGGCTGCCCGCGCTGCGCCACCGGCGTCTCTAGACGGCTCTCAAGCGGCCTACCGGGGCTGCCGATCCCGAGCGCGATGGCGAAGCCCGCGCTCATCGTGCGCATGACCGGTCAGCCTGACGAGGTCTTCGTGATCGCGAAGACCGAGACCCTGATCGGCCGGGCGCCCACCTGCGATCTGCAGGTGCCCGACGACAGCATGAGCCGCGAGCACGCGGTCGTGATCTGCGACGGCGACGACGCGAGCCTCGAAGACCTGCAGAGCACCAACGGCGTGAAGGTCAACGGCAAGCGCGTGCGCTCGAGCGAGCTGTCCCACGGCGATGAGATCGAGATCGGCCAGACCAAGATGGTGTTCACGCGCCGCTAGCGGAAGCGCCTTACCCAATTTGGCGCGCCCGTTTCGCATCGCTCGGCGGCAGCTCCGCTCGCGCCACGAGGCGTGGAGCGCCGCGGCGGGCACGCCGCTTGCTCAACCGCGCCAGCATGAAGTTCCGCTGGCTGTCGCGGCGCGCGCGCGAGATCGTGACCGAGACCTTGCTCCAGGACGCGGAGACCGAGGTCGATCGCCTGCTCGTTGCCGGCGCGGTCGTGGTGCGCGACGGCGAACACTTCCGCATCGAGAGCGGCGACGACTCGTGGAGCGAGCTCGAGGCGCGCGCGCGGCGTCTGCAGGGCCTGTGCGACTGCGGTGCGATGCTCTCGGTGAATGGCGCCCGCGCGCACTGCCGCTCCTGCGGCCGCGAGTACCTCGCCTCCTAGCGCCCTAGGTCGGCCCCTCTTGGGGCGGCAAGTCCTTGCGCCGGCGCTCCCAGCCCTCGCGCACCAGGCGGCAGACGTCCTCGGCCGTGTCGACGACCGAGAACAGCTTCAGGTCCTTGGCCGCGATCAGGCCTTCCTTCATCACTTCCGACTCGAGCCAGGCGAGCAAGCCCGACCAGTACGAGCTGCCGACCAGGATGACGGGTGTGTCGCGCGACTTCCCCGTCTGCTTCAGGGTGAGACACTCGAACATCTCGTCGAGCGTCCCGAAGCCGCCGGGGAGCATGACGAAGGCGCAGGCGTACTTCACGAACATGACCTTGCGCGCGAAGAAGTAGTCGAAGTGGATGACGGTGTCGGCGTAGCCGTTGTCGTGCTGCTCGTACGGCAGCTTGATGTTCAGCCCGATCGACGGCGCCTCGACCTCGTGGGCGCCGCGGTTCGCGGCCTCCATTGCGCCGGGACCGCCGCCGGTGATGACGGCGAAGCCCTCGCGCCCGAGGCAGCGGCCGATCTCGCGCCCGAGCTGGTAGATCGCGCTGTCGCGCGCGACGCGCGCGCCGCCGAAGACCGAGACCGCGGGGAAGATCGGCGCGAGGGTCTCAAAGCCCTCGACGAACTCCGCCATGATCCGGAAGAGCGTCCACGTGTCCTTGCTGCGGAATTCCGTCACGACCTCGTTCGGTATCGGAGCGCGGTTGCGGCGAGTTGACGTCGCCGCCGCAGCTGGTGCAGCGGATGCGAATGTCGTGACTCGACACGACGTGTGTGCCGTTCGTCGCCGCGAAGTCGAGGCCCAGCTGGACCCGCGCCTCGCGCACGCGCCCGTCCTCGCCGAGCGAGGCGTTGCCCCGCGTCTCGATGCTGACCCGGCCCGCGAAGTTCTCCGCGAGCTGGAGTGAGTCACGCGAGACCGCGCCGCTGGCGCGCAGCGCGAGCGGCCCGCCCGCCTCCTCCCAGCGCACCGGCACGTCGATGCCGAGCGCGTACTGACCCACGTGCGGCAGGATGCGCTTGGCGATCCAGGGCTTCCGATCCAGCGGCTCGCGGGTGGGCAGCGCGAACAGGATCCAGTCGAGCAGCGCGACGCCCGTCCACACCGGGTGCGGGCTGGTCCAGATCTCGTGGAGCGACGCGCCCGCTGAGTCGAGCGAGACGGACGCCACCGGGCGCGCGCGCAGCTGGAGCACGGTGTCACCGCCCGGGGTCTGCTCGTCCGCGCCCAGCTGCACCGGGCCCTCCTGAGTCACTGCGCGCATGCCCTTCTCGGAGACCGAGAGCTCCGCGGCGCCGCCGGGCGCGCCCTCGACGCGGATGAAGTAGCGGTCGATGAACAGCTCGAGCTCGGTCGGTCCCGCCGCCGGGTCCGCACCGGGCTTCGCGCGCAGCACGAGGTCGGCTGCGCGCACGATCTTGACCGGCGTGCCGTCGACCTCGGTCGTCTCGTCGGCTTCGAAGCGGTAGCGCTGCTCGGGTGTCGCGCCGAAGCCGTACGGCGGCGCCTCGGCCTTCGAGCACGACAGGAGGACCAAGCCGAGGAGAAGGACGCGTTTCAAGCTGGACCCTATGTTAAGTTTCCCGCGTGGCAGAGCGCAGCGAAAACGGCGAAGGAGCCGCAGGCGAAGTCGACTTCGTCGCGCGCCTGCGCGCCGGCGACGAGGCAGCGTACGCGGAGCTGGTGCGCGCGCAAGGCGGCCGCATGCTGGCGGTCGCGCGCCGCCTGCTGCGCTCCGACGACGACGCCGCGGATGCCGTCCAGGAAGCGTTCGTTTCGGCGTTTCGCGCCATCGCCAGCTTCGAGGGCGGTGCCCGGCTGTCGACCTGGCTGCACCGCATCGTGGTGAATGCCGCGCTGATGAAGCTGCGGACGCGCTCGCGCCGGCCCGAGGTCTCGATCGACGAGCTGCTGCCCAAGTTCTACGAGGACGGGCACCACGTCGACGAGCCCTCCGAGTGGAAGAGCCCCTCGCAGCTCGACGCGCTCGAGCGGCAGGAGACACGCAACTTGGTGCGAGAGCAGATCGACAGGCTTCCGGCCGATTATCGAACCGTTCTCATGCTGCGCGACATCGAAGGCCTCGACACCAAGGAGACGGCCGAATTGCTCGGGGTGACCCCCAATGCCGCGAAGATCCGCCTGCACCGCGCACGACTGGCGCTGCGCGGGCTGCTCGACCCACACATGCGCGCTCGGGGGGCCCTGTGAACTGCCGCGAATGCACGGACTTCCTCATCGACTATCTGAACGGTGACCTGCCGGCGGCGCAGCAACGCGTGTTCGAAGGTCACCTCGAGCTGTGTCCGCCCTGCCTGACCTATCTCGAGAGCTACCGCGCGACGCTCGCCCTGGGAGAGCTGGTGCGCGACGAGCCCAGTGAGCCGCTGCCCGACGCGATGGTGCACGCGATCCTCTCGGCGCGCGCGCTGAAGCCGGAGAGCAACTAGCGCGCGAGTCCGATCAGCGCGCGCAGCACGCGCGCCGCGAGCGGCGTTAGGCGCGTTCGCGTGTAGGCCCCCGCGACGACCTTGATCAGCTCCGACTGAGTCGGGTACGGGAGGATCAGGTCGACCAGGCGGCCGAGGCCCGCGCCCGAAGCCATCGCCGTGGCGAGCGGCGCGATCAGCTCGCCCGCGTGGCGCGCGACGACCGTCGCGCCCACGATCGAGTCACTGCCCTTGCGCACGTGAACCTTGAGGAAGCCCGCCTCCTCGCCTTCGGCCCGCGAGCGGTCGTTCGCGGCGAGCGGGGCCTCGAACGTGTCGATCGCGATGCCCCGCGCCTGCGCGTCGCGCGCGTAGAGCCCGACGTGCGCGACCTCGGGATCGGTGTAGGTGCACCAGGGCATTTGCAGGTCCGCCACCCGCCGCCGCCCGAAGAAGAACGCGTTGCGCACGACGAGCTTCGCCGCGGCGTCGGCCGCGTGCGTGAACTTGGTCGCGAGACACACGTCGCCGGCCGCGAACACGCGCGGGTTGCTGGTGCGCAGGCGCGCGTCGACGATCACGCCGCGCGCGCGGTCGAACGCGACGCCGGCGGTCTCGAGGCCCATGTCCTCGACGTTCGGCGCGCGGCCGATGCCGACCAGCACCTCGTCCACCTCGACTTCGCGCTCCCCGCCCGGAGTCACGATGCGCAGCACCTTCGCCGTTCCGCGGCGCTCGACCTTCTCGAGCTTCGCGCCCAGGAGGAGCTCGACGCCGTCGCGCGCGAGCGCGGCCTGCACGAGCGCCGCGGCGTCGGGGTCCTCGCGGATCAGGACCTGCGGCGCGACTTCGATGAGGGTCACCCGCGAGCCCAGGCGCTGAAAGCTCTGCGCCAGCTCGCAGCCGACCGGACCCGCGCCGATCACGGCGAGGCGGGCCGGACGCTCGACCAGGGTGAACACCGTCTCGTTGGTGTGGAAGCCGACCTCGGCGAGCCCGGGAATCGGCGGCGGCGCCGCGCGCGCGCCCGTCGCCACGACCGCGCGCTTGAAGCGCAGCTCGGCGCCGCCGACCGCGAGCGCGCGCTCGCTCGTGAAGCGCCCGTGGCCGAGGAACACGTCGACGCCGAGCTCGCTGTAGCGCCGCGCCGAGTCGTGCGGGGCGATCTCGGCGCGCACGCGCCGCACCCGCTCCATCACCGCGGCGAAGTCGACCTCGATCGCGCCCGACACCCGTACACCGAAACGTGTCGTATCGCGCGCATCCGCCGCGGCGCGGGCGGAGCGGATCAGGGTCTTCGACGGCACGCAGCCCAGGTTCAGGCAGTCTCCCCCGAGCAGGTGCTGCTCGACCAGCGCGACGCGCGCGCCCAGCCCAGCGGAGACGATCGCCGCGACCAGCCCCGCCGTGCCGGCGCCGAGCACCACCAGGTCGTAGCGCGGCTTCGGCTGCGGATTGCGCCAGGCCGGCGGATGCACGCTCTCCAGCAGCGCGCGGTTCCAGACGTCGTCCGGCTCGATGCGCCCGAGCTCGTTCACGAGACCAGCGCGCCCCCGCAGCTCGAGCCCGCCCCCGCCGTGCAGCCGAAGCAATGACTCGCGGTGGCGACGCGCTCGCCCTCGAGCTCGTCGAGTGACTCGACGTCCCAGAGCGTGCGCCGGCCGTCCGCGGGCGCCAGATCGAGCACCTGGTTGAAGTCACAGTCGAAGAGCTCGCCGCGCCAGTCGACCGACACGGTGTCGCGACACATCAGGTGGGGCACCGCTTCGGGATTGAAGTGATTCACGAGCAATCCCTGGTAACGCTCCAGCTCGCCTCGGCGCACGAGCCAGTCGGCGTAGCGGCGAATCGGCATGTTGGTCAGCGTGAGCAGGCGCCCGAAGGAGATCTGGAAATTCGCCTCGAGCTCGCGTTTGTAGTCCGCCTCGAGCTGCGCCTGGGGCGGCGGCAGCGAGGCGCCGACCGGGTTGTAGACGAGGTCGAGGACGAGCCCGCTGCCCGGCATCCCGTAGCCGAGGCGGTTCAGCGCCTGCAGCGCGGCGATGCTGCGCGCGAACACGCCCCGCCCCCGCTGTCCGTCGACGTTGTCCTGCGAGTAACACGGCAGCGACGCGACGATCTCCACGCGTTCGCGGGCGAGAAACTCCGCGGTGTCCTCGTGTCCCGGCTCGTCCAGGATCGCGAGGTTGCAGCGGTCGATCACGCGCCGGCCCAGGCGCCGCGCCTCGCGCACCAGCGCGCGGAAGCTCGGGTGCATCTCGGGCGCGCCGCCGGTGAGATCGACGAGCCCGATGCCCGGGCTCGCGGCCAGGAGCTCGAGCGCGCGCGCCACGGTGCGCGCGTCCATCGCCTCGGTGCGCTTGGGCGAGGACTCGACGTGACAGTGGTGACAGGCCAGGTTGCAGCGCCGCGTGAGGTTCAGCTGGAGGATGCGCGCCGCGCCCCGGCGCAGGGGCGGTAGATTGTGGGCTGCCAACGCGGCGTCGAAGGAGCTCATGTTGCGCAGAATACGCCAGCGCGCGGCGCGCGCCCTCGCCGCCCTGCTCGCGAGCGCGTGCCTGCTCGCCGGCGCGCCATACGTCCGCGCGGACGAGGACGACTACCGGCCGCCCGTCCACCTGACCGAGTCCGAGGTCGCGCTCGCCTTCGTCGAGGGTCGCTACACCACCCCGATCACGTGCAAGAGGACCGACGGCAGCCTGGTCGAGCTCGAGGAGTCGATCGTGCTGAAGGCGGCGCCCGAGTCAGGCGGCGGCAAGGCGCTGAAGGTGACGTTCTTCGGTGTAGACGTGGCCGACGCCGCGTACTGCTACACCCTGATCGAGCGCCGCTTGCTCGACCGGCGCGGGACGCTCTTCATCCACTTCCGCTCGCACAACCGGAAGGACCTCGGCGTCTCCGACTTCCGGCGCGCCGCGAGCGCGGGCCCGCTCACCTACAACGCGCACCGCGGCGAGCTGCACGTGCACGGACTCGGCTCGGAGGCCGACCCGGCGGAGGCGCGCGAGCTGCTCTTCGACGGCGGCGACAGCCGCATGGTCGTCCAGGCGATCCAAGCCGGCAGCGACGGCGCGAAGCTGCTCGCCGACTCCAGCGACCGCACCGGGGTCGCGCCCAACCCCGCCAGCAGACAATTCGCGTTCCACTTCTTCGCCAAGGACGGCACCGAGTTCACGTTCTACGGCGTCGAGGTGGCACGCGCGCGGAAGGCTCCCCCGTAAAGCGGGCTTGCGGGGCCGTCGATACGGCCAGAGCGACAGGGGTGGGCGGAAATGACCAAGGGACCGCAGGTCGAGCGGCGCAAGCTGCGCAGGATCCTGAAGCGGATACCGGCAGCGTTCGAAGCCGGCACTCTGCGCGGCAAGGGTCACGTGAAGAACGTGTCCAAGGAAGGCCTCTTCGTGCGCTCGAGCGTGCTGCCCCCGGTCGGCGGCGAAGTGCGCGTGATCTTCCACGACCGCAACGGCAGCAAGATCGAGATCCGCGGCACCGTGCGCTGGACGACCGACCAGCTCCCCGCCGCCGAGAAAGCCAAGCCCGGCTTCGGCGTGTTCATCGCGCGCGGCAACGGAGACTTCGACGACTTCTTCGAGCAGATCCTGCTCGGCTGACCCCTGCCCCTTCGCCCCGCGCCCACGCCCGCTAGACTCCGCCGCACGTCCCCGTAGCTCAGGTGGATAGAGCGGCTGCCTCCTAAGCAGCAGGTCATGTGTTCGAGTCACATCGGGGACGCC
>WNFL01407207.1_pt3 | contig 14239 bp, 16 predicted proteins | sample 5400361 | NCBI WGS metagenome assembly WNFL01 (sample SAMN13153351, study PRJNA577476) | soil metagenome | isolation source: 40 cm soil on Douglas fir-dominated hillslope | place: USA:California | collected 2013-09-17
CATTTCCGACATACACAAATGTGGCCGCGCTCGCAGATGACGCGAAAAATCCTGCTCCCAATAAAGTCGCTACGCAGAATAACGGCTTCAGATTCACTCGCGTTCGCATGGCGCCTCCCGGCTTTGTGTTGATTGAACATTGGTTGGTGACTTGATGGAAACGCCGGCTACCTCACCGCGAACGGCGATTGATACGGCCGGCCGAACGGCACCCCGTTGATCACGGTCTGCACCGGCTTCAAATATGCCTTGCCGTCGCGCTTGTTGTTGCGGGTATCGACGAACGTGACCGGCCCCTCCACCAGATCCATGATCGCGACGTCGCCGGGCGCGCCGATCTGCAGCGTGCCGATCTTGGGCGCACGGTTGATGATCTTCGCGGGCGCCGTGGTCGTCATTGTCACCACCTGCTCCAGCGAAAAGCCCATCGCCATGAATTTGCTCATCACGTTCGGCAGGAACGGCACCCCCGGCGTATTGCCGGAGAACACATGGATGTCGGACGAGATCGTATCGGGCGCGCAGCCGGCTGGGATCGCCACTTCCGCCACGGTAAAGTCAAAACTGCCGCCGCCATGGCCGACATCGAAGATCACGCCGCGCTGCTTGGCGGCGAGCGCCGCCGGCAACAGCTTGCCGTCCTGCACGATGTTGGTGAAGACGCCGGCCATGTTCGGCGCGCCGGAATAGGCGTGGGTCAGCACGTCGCCGGGCCGCAGCAGATCGAGAATACTCGACATCAATTCGCCGGTCTCGACGCCGCCGATATGCACCATCATCTTGGCCGGCCAGCCGCACATCTCGCAGGCCTGGATCGCGCGCTTCAGCGGTTCGATACCGTGCTTGAAGATCACGTTCTCCGACATCCGCACTTTGACGCCGATCAGGAAATCCGGGTTTTCCGCCAGCGCCATGGCGCAGGCTTCGACCTGCGCGTTGTCGATATTGTAGAGCTCCGCCACCGGAAATGCCGACAGTCCGTTGTTGGCGATGTGGACAAACGCGTACATCCGCGCCCGCGACTGCGCCACGATATAGCGGCGCAGTGCCGCGAGATTGTTGACGCCGGCATCGCCCGCCGACACCACCGTGGTGGTGCCCTGGAATTGCACCAGTTCGTCGGCGGGAATGCCGATCGCGGAGCCGTAAGGGTAGACGTGGCAATGCAGATCGATCAGGCCTGGTGTCACCAGTTTGCCTGTGGCGTCGATGGTCTTCGATGCGCGGGCGGCCGGGATTTCCGCTTCGATTGCTTCCACCACGCCCCAGCGGATGCCGATGTCGCGCTTTCCCCGCAGCGACTGGCTGGGATCGAGCACATCGCCGCCCTTGATCACGAGATCGAACTTGTCCGCGGGGCCCATCGCCGCCTCGGCGGATGGTGTGAAGCGCCCCGACAGAACGGCGGCAGCGGCGGCCGATCCCGTCAGCTCAAGAAAATTGCGGCGCGACAATGCGGACATGCTGGCGTTTCCCCTGATGATATTTTTGTGAATGGATGATGCGCCGGGTGATCGCTTTGCGCAAGCAGGTCGAAGGCGAGTGCGAGCGCATTGCGCGCCGAAATCCGAGTGCTAAGCTTCGATCGCCGATCACTTGAAGCAAGCGGAGCCTCGAAACGTGAGCGGGCCTGTTAGTCGATTGACGCCGGCAATGCTTTTTTTCCTCGCGCTCACGCTCGACGCGTCCGCGGAGACGGTGGCCGACACGGCGCGCGCATGGGGACTGATAGGGCCATGGTCGCTGGACTGTTCGGTTCCACCCGACAGGGGCAAAGGCGCGGTTCTTGCCTATGAGATAGCGTCAGGGGACCGTGTGATACACCGGCGCAACTTCGGCGACGCAACGGACGAAAGCGACGTGGTCGCCGCCGCGGTTTCCGACGATGGCATGCTGAATTTGCGCGTCTTCTTCCCGAAGCTCAAACAAACCCGCGAGTATGGATTTGCGATGCAAGCAGACGGCAGCATGCGCGCGATCTATAATCGCAACCAGAGGAACGAATACACCATCAGGGACGGCAAATTCACCGCCAACGGCAATCCAACTCCGTCCCAGCATAAGTGCAGCAGATAAAAAGCGCTGTTGTTTGCGCCTGGAGGGCTGCCCCCACGAAAATGAATGGATGCACTGCTGGCCTCGCCGAGCGCGCTGTCCTAGTCTTCCGCGGTAAACACCAAGGGCCGAAGAGCCCGAACGGGAGACGTCTATGACTGCACTTCGAATTCTCGCGAGCGCCCTTTGCCTGCTCGCTTCCACCGCCGCGTTCGCCGATGACCCCCTGCCCCGCGCCAAGCCTGAAGACGTCGGCCTCTCCAGTGAGCGGCTGGCGCGGATCGGCGCAACCCTGAAAGCCGACATCGAGGCCGGACGCATCCCCGGCGCCGTCATCGCCATTGCCCGGCACGGCAAACTGGTCGCGCTCGATGCCTATGGCTGGCGCGACAAGGCGGCCGGCGTCGCCATGACCACGGACACCATCTTCAACATCGCGTCGATGACCAAGCCGATGACGACGGTGGGCGCCTTGATGCTGTATGAGCAGGGCAAGATCCTGATCGACGATCCCCTAAGCAAATATTTTCCGAAGTTCGCCGGCATGCGCGTTGCGGCGCGCGATGCGAATGGCGAGCCCACGGCCGACACCGTGCCGGCCAATCGCCAGATTACGATCCAGGACCTGATGCGCCACACCTCGGGTATGATTTACGGCGGCCGAGGCAATACGCTGGTGCACAAGATGTATCCGGCCGGCAGCGGCGATGCGGCGCACGATTATGACGGCGCGGCCTTCATGGACAGACTGGCATCATTGCCGCTTTTGTATCAGCCCGCGACCGTGTGGGATTACGGCTTCGGCCTCGACGTGCTCGGCCTCACCATCGAACAGATCAGCAAGCAGTCGCTTGGGCAGTATCTGCAGGCAAATCTGTTCACACCATTGGGGATGACCGACACCGGATTCGCGATTCCTGCCGACAAGGCGGCGCGCTACGCCAAGCCGCTGCCGACCGACCCTGACACTGGCAAGCCGCAGGCGCGCAATCCGGAGCTGACACAACCGCTCAAATTCGAATGCGGCGGCGGCTGTGCGGCCTCCACCGCCTCGGACTATTTACGCTTTGCGATGATGCTGATGAACGGCGGCCGCTCCGGCGAGACCCACCTGCTCGGCCGCAAGACCGTCGACTACATGCTGTCCGACCAGCTCGGCCCCAACATCAAGAATCTCATCGGCAACGCCGATCCGACCCGCGCTGATTACGGCTTCGGTCTCGGGCTCGCGGTGCGCGCGACACCCGGCGTTATCCGGATGATGGGATCGGTCGGGCAATTCTCCTGGCCCGGCGCCAGCGGCACCGACTGGTGGGTCGATCCGAAGGAAGAACTCGCGGTGGTGTATCTGTCGGCGGCACCCGGTCCGATTCGCTGGCACTATCGCCAGAAGATCAACGCGCTGGTGTATCAGGCGATCATCGAATAGCGCGCGATCCGAATCAGCGAACGCGCATTGCGTGCATTCATCGTCTATCGTTGCTGAACATCTGTTCAGAATTCTCCTGGAATTCCCGGGGAACGTTCCCGCCGGTGCGATGTTTAATCATCGCACAACCGAGGAGGACAGTATGAAGAAGTTTGGATACGTTATTGCAGCGCTTGGCGCGATTGCTATCGCAGCACCGTCGATCGCCAGCGCTGAAACCGTCGTGATCAGGCACGGCGACCATCATAACGGCTATGGCGCACGCGCCGAGTTCCGCGAACATCGCGATCACGGCTGGCACGAAGGCTGGCGTCATCGCCACGCCGACAGAGTGGTGATCGTCAAGCACCGTCACCACGAATACTGAGCCGATTATTGAGGCACGACACAGGAAATGGCCCCGCAAGGGGCCATTTTCTTTTTGCGTACACATAACCGCCGTCAGCGCAAGATAGGAGAGTTAGATAGGAGAGTTAGTCAGTCGTTCGATTGAGAGTCATCGTCATAAGCCTTGGCCATTCACCGTGAGGAATGCTCGCCAGGTACTTTTCTAACTGTCTTGCCGGCCGCGAGGTATGTTTCCATCGTGACCTTCGGATTTTTGCCAACAATGTGAGGAGCCCTTCCGTGAGCAACATGTCCGCGGTCAACAATTAGCTTTTTTCTCTGGTGTTTTCGTCGACCAGCGGCGTCATGCGTACTATTTCATCTAACGAGTCGTTGCCTCTACCATCTTGTCTCACTCAATGTGCGTTTGTGGTACAATGGGCTGATGAAGACCTTTGTCCAGTTCATGGTGACAAAAGAACAGGGCGTCTGCGCCGCCGATAGCATCAATGTGGTTGTTGTCACCGAACTCTGTTGAGCCACTGCTGGGAGCACCCCGGATGATCAAACTGATTTTGGCTCCAATACGAGGCATGGTGAGATTCCCCCTATTGCAGTTCACAATCGTGATTGGCGTAATTCTGTGGCTGCAAGCCGCCGATGATAGATCGATGTCCGGCCAAATCTTCGACGCCCTGGACAAACTCGTCGACGCGACCGTGCAATTGTACTCGGCATTCTTTACTGTAAAATCCTTCACCAAATCATGGCTCGTATCAGGCTTCATGATCGCGTATGTCTACCTGGCCGGTTCATTGCTTCTGTTCCTTGTGCGCCTACTCATCAGCGCAGCGATTGATTTCGCAGGACGGAATAATTTGCTGTACCTGAGAAGTGCGATTGCGCGAGAGCGCGGCATCGGGGCCTACCGCGCGTGGGTGCCGTTCGAGAGAATTAGGCCGGCAAATGTCTCTCAGCGAGAATGGGAAGAGTCATTTGCGTGGCCAGCCAATAATAAGCCGCCGTACCCCCCGCTGGCGCATCGTATGCTCCGCGGCGTGTTTTTCTACGGAGCGATGCTCTCAATTGGCGCTTTTCTTTTACAGTTCTTCACGCCTTTTCCAGTTCTGACTTGGATCGTCGGGTGGCCAACCGCAAAGCCCTAGTAGCTTCTGCAGCCCCTAAGGCGCTTGATACCAGGTATTCGAAGGTGCACCCGGGATCCTTCGAGGCTCGCTGAAGACGGCGAGCACCTCAGGATGACGAGCCCCGCGCTAATCCCACGCCGGCGCGAAGCCGGGATTCACGAAGCGCTTGTCTTTCGGCAGCCCCGCAATGGCCTGCCTGTCCTCATCGTCGAGCCCCAGATGCAGCGCGTCGAGATTGGCCTTTTGGCTCTCGCTGCGCGAGGCCTTCGGGATCGCGGCGACGCCATCCTGATCGAGCAGCCATTTCAGCGCCACCTGCGCGGCGCTGGCGCCGTGCTTGCGGCCGATCGCCATCAGCGTCTCGTCGGACGCCGCCCGGCCCTGCGCCAGCGGGCAATAGGCCACCAGCGGGATCGATTTGGCGCCAAGATATCTGCGCACCGGCGTCTGATCGAGCATCACATGATATTCGATCTGGTTGCAGGCGATCGGCGCCTTGATGTCCTCGACCACGGTCTTCAAGAGCGCGAGGTTGAAATTGGCGACGCCGATGGCGCGGGTACGGCCCTCCTCTTTCAGCTTCAGCAACGTCTCGAACATTGCCGGCAGGTTCATGTTCTTCGCCGGCCAGTGCACCAGATAGAGATCGACGTGATCAAGCCTCAGCTTTTTCAGGCTGGCGTCGAATGCCCGGCGGATCGCGTCCGGTGCAAGGTTTTCGTGCCAGACCTTGGTGGTGACGTGCAGATCCTTGCGTGCGACGGCCGATGCGGCGATCGCGGCGCCGATGGCGTCTTCGTTGCCATACATTTCCGCGGTGTCGATATGCCGGTAGCCGAGACCGAGCGCGCTCTCGACCGCCGCGCGGCAGACATCGCCCTGCATGCGAAACGTGCCGAGTCCAAGCCGAGGCAGGCTAATGCCCTGGGTTTGCAGATATTCCATCATGACTCCTGAAGACTTGAAAACGCCGGGATAAGGTCGAACAGAAATCTCGACAAGTTCAAATCCGGGCGCCTATCCGCGATGAGAATTACCTTGTTTCATCAGGCATCCAACCGCAAGGGCTCAAGCACTTTGAGCCTCTGCGGTGGCATCGAGGCGGATGATCCGCTCACAGGGCCTTTCACAGGGCCTTGGCGGCTTCGTTCATCATGATGCCGGCAGATCTCGCGGCGCGATGGTCTCGGCCTGTTCAGATGAAATCATCCAGCGGCGGTACTTGCGGGTGAGCGATGCGGTCCGAAGCTGATTGAGGAGCAGCGCTTTGAACGGGGAAACGCCGGGGTTCGGCTTGCGGCCCTGGCTGAGCCGCCTCAACTGTAATTTCACCACGGCCATCGCGGCGAGTGAAGCCAGCGGCTTGCTCCTCCAACTGATGGGCGCGATCTCTGGCCGTGGGTCCTCGCCTCTGCGCCAGACATTCGGCAAATCCGGCTTGATAGCAAGCGCGGTGCCGATGCCGGCCATGGCGACGCCGCTGTCGAGTACCTGTTCGACGACACCGATGCGGCGAATGCCTCCGGTGACCATCACCGGCATTTTGGCGATCACGGCGATGTCGCTCGCGAATTCGAGGAAATAGGCTTCACGCGCCAGCGAGCGGCCGTCGCGTGCGCTGCCCTGCATGGCCGGCGCCTCGTAACTGCCGCCCGAGAGCTCGACCAGATCGACAGCCAACTCGTTCAACATCTCGACGACGCGCTTTGCGTCGGCGGAGTCGAAGCCGCCGCGCTGGAAATCGGCTGAGTTTAGTTTTACCGCGACAGAGAAACTTGGCGACACCGCCAGGCGAACGGCCCTGGCTGTGTCGATCAGAAGCCGCGCCCGATTCTCCAGCGACCCGCCCCAGCGGTCGGTGCGCCGGTTGGTAAGAGGCGACAGGAACTGGCTGACGAGATAACCGTGCGCGGCATGGATCTGGACGCCGGAGAAACCAGCCTGCTCGCCGAGCCTCGCCGCGTTGACGAAGCGCGCGATCACTTCGTGGATATCCCGCTCGGTCATCGCCTTTGGCGTCGCAAACATTTTCGAATGCTTGCCGAGATCAAGCGGCACGGCAGATGGTGCCCAGGTTTCCTGGCCCATATTTTTCATCATCTGTCGGCCGGGGTGATTGAGCTGCAGCCAGACTTGCGCGCCGTTGGCTCGGCCAATCCGCGCCCATTTGCGAAATGCCTGGAGTTGGCTGGCGTCCTCAAGAACGACCCCGCCGGGTCCGGTCATGGCGCGGCGGTCTATCATGACATTGCCGGTCAGGATCAGGCCGGCACCCCCATCAGCCCATGCCCGATACAGTTGAATGAGTGCGGCCGAAGGGGCGTGCTCGGCATCGGCCATATTTTCCTCCATCGCGGCCTTGGCGATACGGTTGGGAATGACGGTTCCGTTGGGAAGCGTGAGTGTTTCGAATGGTGACACGGCCATTTCTCGATTGACGGTGTCACGGTTTTCTAAGTTTAAAGTTAACTTTAAGGTCAAGTACGAATAAGAGCGCTCGAATGAAAATCGGCGAGCTGGCGAAACAGGCGGGATTGGCGCCCTCGCGTATCCGCTACTACGAGGCGTTGGGCCTGATCGGCTCCGTCGATAGGGGGCTGAACGGCTATCGCCAGTACTCGCGCGAAACCAGACAAACCCTCGAAATCATCATCACCGCCCAGCAAGCTGGATTCTCGCTCGACGAAATCCGGAATCTCCTGCCGCAACATGGAAAAGCAGGGCGGAGCCACGACAAGCTCTTGGCCGGCCTCAAGAAGAAGCTGATCGATGTGGAAGCGCTCCAAGTGCGACTGGTTGAGACGCGCGCCGGTCTGAAGGAGGTGATCGCCCGGATCGAAAGCATGTCGCCCGGCGGCGACTGCTTTGACAACACCGAAGATGTGCTAGCCAGCCTGAGGGGTCAGCCCAAGCTGAGTTGATAGCGCCGAGCGTTGATGAACATCACCGACGGAAGACCTCGAGCCTGTCCGCGGAGAAGGCTCTAATCAAGATCGAGTTGGAAAAACGATGGTCAAGGCGTTACGGCGATGGCTGGAGGCCAACGAACTGCTCGCGATCGTCACCGGCGTGGTGGGCGCGCTCGTGGTGCTTTCCATGGTGCTGGTGCTCGGCGGTTATCTGATGGTGGCGCGCTGAGCCGTCACCAAGACCGCAAATGGCTCAGATATGCTGGGCCAGCATTGTTCCCGGCCGTGCGTCCAGCCGCGGCTCGATATCGACCGACCATAGCGCCCGATCATCGACATCCTTCAGGGTCACCGTCATGATTTCCGATTGGCCGTCGATATCGACGCGGCCGAAGAATTGCAGCCCAAAACACGGCGCGAGATTTTCACCCTGTTCAGCGCGGCAGCCCTTCTGGAACATCGCCTTCGGACCGAACGTATTGTCCAGCTCGCCAGGCGCCCATGTCCCGGCGTGAAGCGGACCTGAGACGAATTCCCAGAACGGCTCGAAGTCCTGATACACCGCGCGGTTCGGATCGTAATGATGCGCGGCCGTGTAATGCATATCGGCGGTCAGCCATACGGTATTCCTGACCCCGGCGCGCTTCATGAACGACAACAGATCGGCGATTTCGCATTCGCGCCGTTCCGGCGGGCCATCGCCAAGCGCGATCGCGTCTTCGCTGATCAACCCGATCGGCAGGTCCGCGGCAATCACCTTCCAGGTCGCGTCGGAAGCCATGAGCTCGCGCTTCAGCCAGGCCAGTTGGACGGAACCCAAGATGAAGCAGTCGCCGCGGTCGTCGCGCTTGTTCCAGGTCGAATCGCGGTAGCTGCGCATGTCGATCAGAAACACATCGAGCAGCGGCCCGTATCCTATTCGGCGATAGACGCGCCCCTCTCGCGCAAGCGTGCTGCGGATTGGCATGAATTCATGAAACGCGCGGGCTGCGCGCGCGACCAGCCTGGAGGTGCCGTCCTCGGCGTAGCCGGTCGCGTCGGCGGACCCGACCGGCGACCAGTCATTGGTCACTTCGTGGTCGTCCCATTGCGCCAGCATGGGGACCTGTGCGTTGAAGGCGCGGAGATTGTCGTCGAGCAGGTTGTATTTATAATTGCCGCGAAACTGCGCCAGGCTGTGCGCGACGACGGATTTTTCCTCGGTCACGATATTCCGCCAGATGCCGCCGTCAGACAGTTTCAATTCCGAAGGCACCGGACAATCGGCGTAGATGTGATCGCCGGAATGGATGAAAAAGTCCGGACGGTTTTCGAGCATGGCTTTGTAGGTTCGCATGCCACCGCGAGCGGGATCGATGCCCCAGCCCTGGCCTGCGGTATCGCCCGACCAGACAAACGATAGCGAGGCTTGTTCCGTGGATGCGGTGCGGAAATGCCCGACCTGCGTTTCGCCCGATATCCCGGTTTCGCCGATGTCTTCAAACCGAACGCGATAGAAGATGTCCTGCCCGGGTGGAAGGCCTTCGATCAGCACTTTCGAAGTGAAGTCATGATCCGGCAACGCATCCGATGATGCGACGCGAATAATGCTCTTGAAGCTCTCGAGCGTGGAGCATTCCACCAGCATCCGCGCGGGCCGGTCGGCTCTCGCCCACACCACCGCGGAATCGGTCGATACGTCGCCCGAGGCAAGCCCGCACGCGATCTGGGGACGATCGGCCGCCCGGCTCAGATGAGGTCTGGCGATGCCACCCAATCCCGCCAGCGCGATGGTAGATGCGGACCGGACCAGCAATTGACGTCTGTTAAGGCTTTGCTTCGCGCGTATCGCAATCGCCATTTCGGCACCCTCGTCGAATCACGACGGAGGTTGCGCGCTCAACTTGACTCTGGGTCGAAGGTTTTGCGACAGGCGGATGACTCAAAGGGACCTGCGAGCCGCGCTGCCCGCGATCAAAAGCAGCTCAGTTCCTCTCTCGCTGCCAGTCGCAGATGCCGCCCGATCTGCATGGCCAGACCTGAATCCTTGTATCGAGCGCCTGCGCATCGAGCGGATTGCCGCGTCGGCGGGCCAACTGGACTCGAGCCGCGCCGCGTGGCTTTTGAGCACGCATGTGCGCAACCCTGGTCCGGGGAACAACGATCTTGGGCTGGGCTTTCGGTTCCATGCGCGCCTGGGCGCCCTCGCTTCCCCGATCGGTTCTCGCCTCGACCGCAACCGGCGCGAACTCGGCCGGAGGCCCAAGCCGCTTCGGTGAAAGCAGCGCCTTGGAGAGATCAAGGCCGAGGAACTCGCCGGGACTATATTCATCCGCCAGCGACATGCTGCTCCACACCAGCAGCGTCGCGCAAAGGATGGTGGGGAAAGCATTTTTCAGGATCATCCAAAACCTGCTGAAACATTCAAAAGGGCAATACACCCCATGTGAGAAGTGAAGCGCGCAATTCCATCCGATTCCGATCTTGCGATCAAGCGCGACGTCGTCCGGATGGCGTTCAACGTCGCCCGGAGTGGAACCTCATTCGATCACCTCGTCGGCGTTGATCAGCAACGAATTCGGAACGGTGAGGCTGAGGGCTTTGGCGGTCTTCAGGTTGACGACCAGCCTGAACCGCGTTGGCTGTTCGATGGGCAAATCGGCGGGCCTTGCGCCCTTCAGCATCTTGTCGGCGTATGCAGCGGCTCGCCGAAAGAAGTCGGGAAAGTCTGGTCCATATGACAGCAGCGGACCAAAAGGTACCATGTCCGCGACCACGACCTCCATCGGAATTTTTTGCTTCACGGCGAACGTGCCGATGCGAGCTCTCTCGTTGAACATCATCGATCCCGGACCGATGATGATACCGTCGATGCTCTCCGTAGCTATCTTGGCGAATCAGTCATAGCATTACCGCTGACCCAAAGCGGTCCTCAGCCACAACGCCAGCATCACGGTGCGTGCTTGTATCTGCGTTTGCTATTCAGTTCCACGCCGGAATATATTCCTCTTGATTTCCATAGCGTATCACCGGCGCTACGGGCGGGCCGTATGGATCGACCCGGTCGTCCTGAGGGCGATAACGATATCGTGGAACAATATAATAATCCCAGTAAGGAGCTGTCCTTACCACCGGCACCCTGATGATCACCCGTGGTTCACGAACGACTTTGGCCTTCTGCGCATGCGCTGCGGCACTGAACGTCCCCAGGTTACACAGCACCAGGGCCGTTCCGAGAGCTACGGTCATTATCCTCATGCCTGGGCCTCCTTGCCACAGAGGCAAATTAACGAGCACCGCTCCTGATCGTTCCAGACTGCGCGGGGCTTGAAGGCGACGATGCGCCCTGACTGCGCCGCGCGGTTTATGAGTACATGCCCTAACACACCCTCCAAGATGCAGGTGTGGCTAAAAGCCACCCCGACGGCCCATCATCGATCGTCGTCCGGATGTATGCAGACATAAGGCATCGCTTCTGCGTCGACCGCGTCGCCTGGCACCCCCGGCAAATGCTTCCGATCTTGCGAACGAGCGCATCATCGTCCGGATGGCGTTCAACGCCGCTCGAATCGGGCCTAGTCGCCCACTGATGATCGAGCGCGGCGCGCGATGCCGACTGGGTTGGCCGAGTTCCCGGCGCCACCTGGGCTCTCCAAAACTTGATCGTCGCATCAAGGTTCAAAGAAGTTCCCGAACGCTTTATAAAATTCAATTTATTTAATGGTGTCGACGGATTGCGAGCCTACATCAACCCCGCGCGAACTCGCCCTTATACTGAATTCATCAAGGAGCTTTCTCGGTGTCGAACACCTCGGTAACAGTCGCTTTCGCATTATTCGTGGTCTTGGCTCTCCCTGCCGCTTTATTTGCGCAACACGCAGGCTCGGCGGCAACGGGAAATGTGCCCATCACGACAGTCGACCCCAGCGGGGTTGGGAAATGCTTCCAAAGTAGCTCCGCTACCGCCACCGCGCATAACCGTCACCGTCCCAACAGCGTTTGCTGGGCCCCACGGACTACCGCTAACGGTCCGGAAGTTTAAGTGCTGCGAAGATTAAGAAAACGCGGCGGGCGAACGGGCGGGCTTACCGTTATGGGCGCTCCGCTCGGTCTCTCACTTCCTCGGCAGGCCGTCCGGCGCGATAAAACCAATAACTGGTTCAGTAATCGAGAAGCGTATTTCGTCGACCCGCTGGCACCGAAAATCTGTTCGCCACGGCCAGCGCGCCACGCTCGTCGGTCTCCAGCGCAATTTTCTGTGCCAGCATGACGTCGCCTGCGACGAGGTAACCTTTGGGCGCAAAGCACCAACCAACACGCGGACGACCGGCGCCGTCGAGCTCGTGGATGTTCATCGAGGTGCCGTGGTTAATCCGGTATCGCTTTCCGCTGTGGCAGCCGGTGACCTCAAAATAGCTTTTCGCGTCATATTGCGCGAACTGCTCAGGAGATAGCCGCGTGCTTCCCTTTCCCCGTATCCGTAGAGAAGGCCCGGGACAAATCGCGAAGACGGGTGAGTTCGATCAGGCTGCCGCCGCAACCTGTCGCGCAGAACTCGCGTCCGGCGCCCGCGTTCCGACAGAAATAGCCGGAGACGCTCCTTCGCGTTGCGCAACAGCTGCCTAAACATCGCCGAGGTTAGCCGCCGACGAGCCGCGGAAAAAACAGCGTCTCTTCGGCATTAGGATCAAACGTGCGCTTCACGACCGGATCTCCGGACGAGGTACGCACCGCTGCGGTAAAGCCTGCGCCTGTCAACTCCTTGAAGCGCTCCTCGGCTTTCAGGAGCGCGTCCGTGTTGTTTGCATCGAAATTGTGCCGGGTGTCGCCGGTGCGATCCATCACGATTTGTGTGGCCATCGAAATCCTCCGTTGCAAGGTACCGGAATTCTACGCGCGATTTCGACTGGCGCGCAAACCCAACAACACGCTTGCGGTAAACTGACCGTGAGCCAAGGCTCATCGATTATCCATCAGGATGAACCCAGACGTATGGCGCGATTTTACGCGTTTCGGTCAGCTTGATCATGTGCACCGGCGGCCTGGCATTCCGGATGGCCTCTTTGGCCGCCTCCCGCGCGCCTTCGGCGCGGATCTTCGCGCCCTCCATCCGGGACCCGTAGATCGTCTGGCGAGATTTGGTGCTCAGGGCGCGGCCTTACAGCCGCGCTTGCCAGCACGGGCAACGCCGCCAGGATTAGATACAGGGAACGGCCACGCGATCTGTCGGCTGTTCCGCGTCAGCGGAGGGATTTGCATGCCAAATGCGGGGAGTTTACCAAACACGGCATCCCGGCTAACAAAAGCCTTGCGGAACCAGGCGAAAAACGTGCGATTGTGACCGGAATCATGGTCGGAGTGGCAGGATTTGAACCTGCGCCCCCTGCGTCCCGAACGCAGTGAATATCTTCTAAGTTGTTGATTTTTCTTGTCGTGACGGGTGTTTCCGCCACGCTTTGTTCACGGTCATTTCAGCCAACTCGTTGCGATTTCGTTGCGGCGTTCTCACGGAGAACGACGGTCGTTGCGGCCCCGGTTTGCCTCAGAAGCACGCATCTTTGGATGCACGGTGTACTGGTGAGGTCACAGGTCCTTTTCGGCGAGTTTGCGAAACTCGTCGGGAACGGAAGGAGAGATGCCCGGCGCCGCCGATCCGTATCCGATAGCATCCCATCCGAAGCGATCGCGGATCCTATCGACGGCATTGTCGGCCGCCCCACGCGCCATGCCTCTTTTGGTGCCGGGGCGGCGTGCTTCATCTGTAAGTCCAAGCGGGAGTTCCAGCTCCACATCCCAGTACTCCTCGAGATGCGACACAGAAATCGCCAGGAGCGAGATGGTCTTCTCGTGAGGGTGATCCGCGAGGAGTGCGCGCACTAGCTCCTCGGCGAGCTCGGCAAGGATCACGGTCGCGGAGATTGGTGCGTCGAGCGTTACCGAGCGAGTGACTGAGTTCAGGTTGGCGAAGCGAACGCGGACCGTCACCGTTCGCCCAGGCCTGGATTTGGCCCGGAGCCGGCTGCCGATTCGATCTGCAAGGTGAAGAAGGGTGGGTCGAAAAATTCGTTCTTCGGCAGGTTTCCTGCCAAGCGCCGATTGCGCTCCTGCCGATCGAGCCCGGCGGTGAGTCTGGATTCCTCGTGGATCGCGATTCCACGCCAGCGCAGCGAGTTTCGCCCCTGCCGCGGAACCGAGCACCTGCTTGAGTGAGCATCCCGGTGTCTTTGACAACTGCCCGATAGTTAGCACGCCGATCTCGGCCAGCCGTGCCTTCGTAGCCGGACCCACTCCCCACATCAGCTCGACGGGCAGCTGGTGAAGGAATTTCAGCTCCGTGTCGGGATCGACAACCACGAGCCCGTCGGGCTTGGCCACTTGCGAAGCAATTTTTG
>WNFL01057629.1_pt1 | contig 14236 bp, 11 predicted proteins | sample 5400361 | NCBI WGS metagenome assembly WNFL01 (sample SAMN13153351, study PRJNA577476) | soil metagenome | isolation source: 40 cm soil on Douglas fir-dominated hillslope | place: USA:California | collected 2013-09-17
CGGCGTATCGGCGGCGCGCATCGAGGAAGAAGTCGTGCTCACGCCCGACGGTGCCAAGATCATTTCTCTTTATCCCGCTCAGGAATTGCCGGTGGCAAATGCCTACTAAATCCACGTTTGGCTGGATCGGCGCAGGGCGCATGGGCTACGAGATGGCCGGGCGCCTCGCCAAGAGCGGCTCGGACGTGCTGGTCTGGAACCGCACGAAGGAGAAAGCCAAGCCGCTGGAGAAGTACGGCGCGAAGGTGGCCGACCAGATCGCCGAGCTCGCCGCGCGCGACATCGTGTTCTGCATGGTGTCGACTTACAAGGATGTGAAGGAAGTCGTCACGAACCTGCTGGCCGGCGGCAAGAAGCCGCGCATGCTGATCGAATGCTCGTCGATTTCACTGGAAGGATCGGCAGAACTGCGGGAAATACTGGAAAAGAAGGGCGTTCAATATTTGGCGGCCCCGGTTTCCGGCAACGCGAAGGTCATCAAGGCGGGCAAGCTGTCGTTTGTCTGCTCGGGGCCGAAGGCGGCCTACGACGAGGCCAAGCCGTTCCTCGACGCCATGGGCAAGGGCTCGAGCTGGGTGGGCGAGGGCGAGCTCTCGCGCATCGTCAAGATCTGCCACAACGTGTTTCTCGGGGTGGTCACGCAGTCGCTCGCGGAAGTCACCGTGCTGGCGCAGAAGGCGGGAGTGCCACGCCACGCCTTCCTCGATTTCATCAATCAGAGCGTGATGGGCTCGATCTTCTCGCGCTACAAGACGCCCGCGTTCGTCAATCTGGATTTCACGGTCACCTTCACACCGCATTTGTTGCGCAAGGATCTCGATCTGGGGCTGGATGCCGCACGGCGTTACGAAGTGCCGATGCCGCTCGCCTCGCTCACGCGCGACATGGTGCAGACGCTGATCGGGCGCGGCCTGACCGAGCAGGACTTCGCGCAGTTGCTCTTGCTGCAAGCCGAAGCCTCGGGAGTGAAGCTCGTACCGGAGAACGTGCCGGTCGGCGACGGGTTGAGTTGAGCGAGTTATGGTTTCGACGCATTGAATGGAGGAGACCAATAATGAAACCGGGACGATGGACTGCGCTACTCTTGATGCTCTGCATCTCTGCCGCGTTCGGGCAGGGCTATCCGAACAAGGCTGTGCGCGTCGTGGTTCCTTTCACCGCGGGCAGCGCGACCGACATCCTGGCGCGTACCTTCGGGCAGAAGCTCTCCGAGATGTGGAAGCAGCCGGTCGTGGTCGAGAATCACCCCGGAGCGGGCGGGACGATCGGCGCGGCGCTGGTGGCGAAATCCGCGCCCGACGGCCATACGCTCCTCGTCACCTCGGCGGCGCAGGCGTACAACCCGTCGATCTATGCCAGCCTGCCCTACGACACGACCAAGGACTTCATCGACGTTGTCCCGCTCGGGGGACAGCCGAACGTGCTGGTGGTCGCGCCCGCCGCGGGATTCAAGAGCGTCACGGATCTGATCGCGCAGGCCAAGCAGAAGCCCGGACAGCTCAACTTCGGCTCAGCGGGACAGGGCAGCGGAACGCACATCAACGGCGAGAAATTCAAGCTCGCCGCGGGCGTCGACGTCGTGCACATCCCGTACAAGGGCACTCCGGAAGCGCTGACCGACACCATCGCAGGACGTCTCACTTACTTCTTTTCGCCGATCTCCGCGGCGCTGCCCTTCGTGCGCGACGGCAAGCTGACGGCGCTCGCGGTCAGCACCGCCAAGCGTTCGAGCGTGCTGCCCAACGTGCCGACCATCGCCGAAGCCGGCCTGCCGGGGTTCGATTACGTGCTCTGGGCCGGGCTGTTCGCGCCGGCGGGAACGCCCGCGGAGACCGTCGACAAGATCGCCCGCGACGTGCGCACAGTCGCGCAGTCGCCGGAGATCAAGGAACGTTTCGCGACGGGCGCTCGGCGCCGAGCCGATGCCGATGACGCCCGCCGAGTTCAAGCAGTTCGTCGAGAGCGAGATCACGGATTCGGCGAAGGTCATCAAGGCGGCGGGCATCAAGGCGCAGTAACGGCGCGAGCCCGCAGCGTCGCCGGTCGCCCCACGCGCGAGCGTGGGGATCGCTCGTGGCGAGTCGGCGCAGCGACCGACGCGCAACGTGGCATGTCGAGGTTAGCCCGCAAGGAGGTGGCCGCTGCGGCCGACACGAGAAGACACCTTTCTGCGCCAGGATCCAAGGAGGCCGCCCGAGTTTGCGGTAAGCTTGCCACACGGCGCCGGCGCTCTCGCGACGGCGCTACCGCTACGAGGAGGATCTCCATGAAACCGTCACGCATGCTGCTGGCCGCCGCGGGCTTGGCCGCCATCGGCCTGACCACGACCGCGCTCGCCCAGGACAACAAGTTGAAGATCATCACCTGGTCCGACTACGTTCCGGCAGACGTCGTCGCGCAATTCAAGAAGGAAACCGGCATCGACGTCGAGATCACGCTGTCGAACAACGAGGAGATGATCTCCAAGCTGCGCGCGACCGGCGGCGCGGGGTTCGACCTCGCGCAGCCCTCGCAGGACCGCATCGTCGGACCGCAGCAGGAATTCGGCATCTACAAGCCGATGGACATGAGCAAGATCAAGACCGACTTGTTCATTCCGTCGATGCTCGATGCGACCAGAAACAACACGACGCTCGACGGCAAGGTGTACGGCCTGCCGCACATCTGGGGAACCGACGGGCTGGTGGTGAACACCAAGACCGCCGGCAAGGTCGCCGATTACCCGGACCTGTGCGCCGCCGACTACAAGGGCAAGACCAGCGTGCGCTTGAAGCGTCCGACGCTCATCGCGATGGCGTTCGCCAGCGGGAAGGATCCGTTCGCGCTGTACAAGGATCCGAAGGCCTACAGCGCCCTGATGGACGAGATGGGCAAGAAGCTCGCCGCGTGCAAGGCGAATCTCAAGTTTTTCTGGGACAACAAGGACCAGCTGCTGAACGGTGTGCGCAACGGCGAGGTCGTCGCGGCGATGATGTGGGATACCGGCGGCTGGAAGCTCAACAGCGAGAACCCGGACATCCAGTTCATCGCGCCCAAATCGGGCGCGCTGGGCTGGATCGACACCTATGCGCTGCCGGCCAAGGGCCGCAACGACGCGGCGGCTTACGCCTGGATCAACTTCAACATGCGGCCGGAGATCGCCGCCAAAGTGGCCGGGTCCGCAGGCAATTTCACGGCGGCGAAGGGCGCAGATCAGCTGATGGACGCCAAGCTCAAGGCGCAGTTCGCCAAGAGCTTCCCCGAAGCGGCCCTGAAGAACGTCAAGTGGTATCCCGCCGTGCCCGCCGGGATCGAGGATATCGAAGGCAAGGTGCTCGACCGCGTCAAAGCGGCGAACTGACGCATCGAGGCAGGCGTTCCCTCGCGCCGTCATCGGCGCGGGGGCGCGCCACGTGACGACCGTACTCATGGCGACGCCGGATCTCGACCTCGAAGTCGATTGCGTCAGCAAGCGTTACGGTACGCACCGCGCAGTCGACGATCTGTCGCTTGGCGTTCGCCGCGGCAGTTTCTTTTCCATACTCGGGCCCTCCGGCTGCGGCAAGACCACGCTGCTCAGGCTGATCGCAGGATTTCTCGAGCCGGACTCCGGTGAGGTGCGAATCGGCGGCCGCTCGATGCGGGGCGTGTTGCCCAATCGCCGGCCGGTCAACATGGTGTTCCAGCACCTGGCGCTCTTCCCGATGATGTCGGTCGGCGAAAACGTCGGCTACGGACTCGCCCGCCGCGGCGCCGCCCAGCCCCTGATCCGCGAGCGCGTAGCAACGATGCTCAAGCGGGTTGGCCTGCCGGGCGCAGAAGCCAAGCGCATCGACCAGCTCTCCGGCGGCCAGAAGCAGCGCGTCGCGATCGCGCGGAGTCTCGTGCTCGAGCCTACGCTGCTGCTTCTCGACGAACCGCTGGGCGCGCTCGATCTCAAGCTTCGCGAACATATGAAGATCGAGCTGAAGCAGCTGCAGGCGGACTTCGGCACGACCTTCGTCTACATCACGCACGACCAATCCGAAGCTCTTGTGCTGTCCGATCACGTCGCGGTGATGAGTGCCGGGCGCTTCGAGCAGGTCGGCACGCCGCAGGAGCTCTACTATCAGCCGCGCACGCCATTCGTCGCTGCCTTCGTCGGCGACAACAACCGTCTGAAGGGGACTGCGGCCCGGGCCGACGGTGATCTCGTCGAGCTCGAGAGCGCGCAAGGGTTGACGCTTCGGGCGCGGCCCTCCGGTGCGATCGCCGCGGGCGATGCGGTCGAGGCCTTCGTCCGCCCCGAAGTCGTGAGCCTCTCCCGCGATGGCGCGGAGCTCGTGGCGCCGGTGCAGAGCTTCGCCGGCCGCGTCGAGAGCCTGCTGTTCGACGGCGCGAACTCGGCCGTGCTTCTGCGCGAGGAGCGTACCGGCACCGAGTTTCGGGTCGCGCTGCCACAGACGGGGCGGTTTGCCGATCTTCGCGCCGGCGAAAGAGTGGCGTTCGGATTCGATCCGCAGCGCGCCGTGTGCTTCAAGGTTGCCGGCGCATGAGCGCCATGAACGTCGATCTAGCGGCGCCGCGCACCCGGCTCGCGCTCTTCCTCCTGGCAGCCCCCGCGCTCGTGTGGCTCCTCGGCCTGATCGTGTTGCCGCACGTCGAGCTCGCGGCGCTGTCGCTGCGCGCGCGGGTTGCGCCGCGTATCTACGAGTTCAGCTTCGACAACTACCGCACGTTCATCGACGAACCGCTGTATTGGCACACCTTCGTGCGCACCGCGGCCATGTCGATCATCGCGACGGCCTGCACGCTACTGATCGGCTTTCCGACCGCGTGGTACATCGTCAAGATAGCGCGCGGACAAGCCAAGTCGATGCTGCTCGTCCTCTGCCTGATCCCGTTCTGGGTCAGCGAGACGGTACGCACGCTCGGCTGGATGATCCTCCTGCGCGAATCGGGGGTCGTGCCGCAGTTTCTCGTCGCGCTGGGAATCACCACGCAGCCGGTGGAAATGCTGTACCGCGACGCGACGATCCTGGTCGGGCTGGTGTACACGTCGCTGTTGTTCATGGTCATACCGTTGGCCAATGCGTTGGAGAGTCTCGACGACGCCCTGATCGAGGCGGCGTACGACCTCGGCGGCAATGCGTGGTCGATCCTTCGCCAGATCGTCATTCCTCACGCGGCGCCGGGAATCGCCGCGGGCTCGATCGTCGTGTTCATGCTGACGCTGGGCAACTATCTGACGCCGACCCTGCTCGGGGGCAAGAACTCGCTCTGGTTCACCGAGCAGATCTACGCCCAGTTCATCCCCCGCTTCAACTGGGAGCAGGGCGCGGCGTTCGGCTTTCTGCTGTTGATACTCTCCACGGCCATCGTCTGGCTGAGTCTCGCGCTGACCGGCCAGCGTTTCGGCGACGTGATGCGCCGCGCATGATTCATTCCCTGCCGCGGTCGGTCCCCGCGCGCGCCGGGTTCGCGGCCTACGTGACGTGTTTCTTCATTTTCCTCTTCCTGCCGCTCGTCGTCGTCGCGGTGTTTGCATTCAACAACGCCAACTACCCAGCGCCGCCCTGGCGCGGATTCACTCTCGACTGGTTCGTGGGTGGCGCAGGGCGGGTCGGACTGTTCGCCGACCCGCCGTTGCTTGCCAGCCTCGGGACCAGCGCGATCGTTGCCGTGTGGGTGACGCTGTTGTCGGTCGCGTTCGGGGCCGCCAACGCCTTCCTGCTCGAACGCGCGCGCTTTCGCGGCAAGTCGCTCTTTGCGCTCGCCATGCTCGCGCCGCTGGTCATCCCCGGCGTGATCCTCGGCATATCGATCCTGGCGTTTGCCAGCCGCCTGGCGCAGTTCGCCAACGATTTTCTCGACGTGGAACTCGAGTTTCTGCGCCCGGGGCTGCCGCTGGTCGTGGTCGGTCAGTTCTCGTATATCGTGTCGATCGCGACCCTGATGATCGCGGCGCGACTCAAGCGTTTCGACGCGACCCTGGAAGAGGCGGCTTTGAACCTTGGCGCCTCGCGCGCCGGGGTCCTGCGGACGATCACGCTGCCCTATCTGCGGCCCGCGCTCATCGGTGCGGGAGCGATCGCGTTTCTGATGTCGTTCGAGAACTTCAATACGACGCTGATGCTGGTCGGATCCGACCCGCCGTTGACCGTCATGATGTACGGCCGCATGCGCGAGGGCGCGACTCCGGTGCTCAACGCCGTGAGCCTGTTTCTGATGGTTGCCTCGGCGCTCCTGGCTCTGGCGGTGCTGCGGCGGCCGGACGCCTCGCGCCCGGGCGGCTAGGCACGATGGCGGGTGGGTAGTCGCGCCTTCGCGCGGTTGCACCCCGGCCGACGGCGGGTATCATGAACGCCCGCGGCGCCATAATGCCGGCGCGAGACGAGGGGCGCCGCGCCGGCGCACAACGAGGGGGGGTTACCACGATGCCCGCAGGCGATCCAGACGGCATGACGTTCCCACGGCTGCTGCTCAAGCACGCCGCTGAACGCGGCGATCGCCCCGCGACGCGCGAGAAGGATCTCGGCATCTGGCAGACCTGGACCTGGGCGCAGGTCGCCGCCGAAGTGCGCGCGCTCGCCTGCGGTCTCGCGGCGCGGGGATTCAAGCGCGGCATGCATCTCGCCATCATCGGCGACAATCGCCCGCGTCTCTATTGGTCGATGACCGCGGCGCAGGCGCTGGGCGGCATCGCGGTCCCGATGTACCAGGACGCTCCCGCGGCGGAATTCGTCTACGTGCTCAACGATGCCGAGATCGCGTACGCGGTGGTCGAGGACCAGGAACAGGTCGACAAGATGCTCGAGGCGAAGCCGCAGGTGCGGACGCTCGAGCACATCTACTACGACGACCCGCGCGGGTTGCGCAACTACGAGGGTGTGACGAGCTTCGATCGGTTGCTCGAAATCGGCCGCGAATTCGATCGCGCGCATCCCGGGTTCTTCGACGCCGAGGTCGCCAAGGGCCGGCCCGACGACGTCTCGATCATGCTCTACACGTCGGGGACGACGGGCAAGCCCAAAGGCGTGTGCCAGACGCATCGTGCGTTCATCGTGTCGGCCGAAGGCGGATGCGGCTTCGACAAGCTCGGAGCCCACGACAGTATCCTGTCGTACCTTCCCATGGCCTGGGTTGGCGACCATCTGTTCTCCTATGCGCAGTGGCTGGTCGCGGGCTTTAGCATCAATTGCCCCGAATCGGGCGAGACGGTGATGACCGACCTGCTCACGCAGGTGATGATTCGCATGGAGGACGCGAGCGCGATCAAGCGCGGGCTCTTCGCGTATTTCACCGGTATCGCGCGCCGCTCCGGGCCGGACATCCTCGACGGCAAGCCGATCGGCGCGTGGGATCGCCTGCAATACGCGCTCGGAAACCTGCTCGTGTACGGGCCCTTGCGCAACGTGCTTGGCATGAGCCGCATCCGGGTCGCGTATACCGCCGGCGCCGCCATCGGGCCCGATCTGTTTCGTTTCTATCGCTCGATCGGCGTGAACCTCAAGCAGCTCTACGGGTCGACCGAGACGTGTGCCTACGTTTGCCTGCAGCCTGACGGCGGCGTGAAGTTCGACGCCGCCGGCCAGGCCGCTCCGGGCGTCGAGATCAAGATCGCCGCCAACGGCGAGGTCCTCGTTCGCGGGCCGATGCTCCTCAAGGAATACTACAAGCGCCCCGACGCAACGGCCGAGTCGCTCGACGCCGAGGGATATTTTCACACCGGGGATGCCGGGTTCTTCGAGGAGGACGGGCAGCTCAAGATCATCGACCGCGCGAAGGACGTCGGCAAGATGTCGACCGGGGCGATGTTCGCGCCCAATTATATCGAGAACAAGCTCAAGTTCTTCCCGCACATCCGCGAGGCGGTGGTTTTCGGCAACAACCGCGACAAGGTCTGCGCGTTCATCAACATCGACGTGGGCTCGGTCGGCAACTGGGCCGAGCGCCGCGGGATCCCCTACTCCGGCTACACCGATCTCGCCGCGAAGCCGGAGGTGTACACACTGATCCGCGAATGCGTGGAGACGGTGAATGCGGAGCTCGCCGGCGAGGGCGCACTCGCCGATTCGCAGATCCACCGTTTCCTCATCCTGCACAAGGAGCTCGACCCCGACGACGACGAGCTCACGCGTACGCGCAAGGTGCGGCGGGGCTTCGTCGCCGAGAAATACGCCGTGCTCATCGACGCGCTTTACAGCGACAAGAGCGTCCAGCACGTCGTCGCGGCGGACCTGGCGATCGCCGAGGCGAAGACGTTTCCGGCGGTCGATTTGCGCCGGGTGGCGTAGGGTCACCCGCTCCATGAGCTCTCGGAGCGTCGGCGACATCGTCCTCCAGCTCGAGGGCATCTCGCTGTCCTTCGGCGGCGTGAAGGCGCTCTCGGGCGTGAGCTTCGACGTCGGCGAGCACGAAATCCGGGCGATCATCGGGCCCAACGGCGCGGGCAAGAGCTCGATGCTCAACGTGATCAACGGCGTCTATCATCCGCAGGAAGGAACGATCACCTTCCGTGGCGAGGTGCGTCGGGAGATGAACCCGCACCGGACCGCCACGCAGGGAATCGCCCGGACCTTCCAGAACATCGCGCTCTTCAAGGGCATGAGCGTCCTCGACAACATCATGACCGGTCGCAATCTGAAGATGCACGCGAGCTTCCTCGAGCAGGCGATCCATTTCGGCCGGGCGCGGCGCGAGGAGCTGGAGAATCGCCATCGGGTCGAGGAAGTGATCGATTTTCTCGAGATCCAGCATATTCGGAAGACGCCGGTGGGGAAGCTGCCCTACGGGCTCCAGAAGCGGGTGGAGCTGGCGCGGGCGTTGGCTGCGGAGCCCTCGCTGCTCCTTCTCGACGAGCCGATGGCGGGAATGAACGTCGAGGAGAAACAGGACATGTGCCGGTTCGTACTCGACGTCAACGAGCAATACGGCACGACCATCGTGTTGATCGAGCACGACATGGGCGTGGTCATGGACATCTCCGACCGCGTGGTCGTGCTCGACTACGGCAAGAAGATCGGCGACGGCACGCCGGACGAGGTGCGCGGCAATCAGGCCGTGATCGATGCCTATCTGGGCGTTGCGCACTAGGAACTGTCCAAATGCAGTTCTTCTTCGAAGTCCTGATCGGCGGCCTCCTCTCCGGAGTCATGTACTCGCTGGTGGCGATCGGCTTCGTGCTGATCTACAAGGCATCCGGCGTGTTCAACTTCGCGCAGGGCGCGATGGTGTTCTTCGCGGCGCTCACGTGTGTAAGCCTGATCGAGCGCGGGTTCCATTTCTGGCTGGCGCTGCCGCTCACGCTCGCCGCGATGGTGGTGCTGGGCCTCCTGATCGAACGCATCGTGCTGCGGCCGCTGGTCAACCAGCCGCCGATCACCCTGTTCATGGCGACCATCGGGCTCACCTTCTTCGTCGAGGGGCTGGCGCAACTGTTGTGGGGCGCGCAGCCTCACGGGCTGGATCTCGGCATCCCGGACGAGCCGTGGGAGTGGATCAGCGATGCCACCGGGATGAACATCTCGAAATTCGACGTGTCGGTGGCCGGCATCGCCATGGTGCTGGTGACTTCGCTTGCGCTTTTCTTCAGCCGCACGCGCATCGGCCGCGCGCTGCGCGCAGTCGCCGACGATCACCAGGCGGCGCTTGCCGTCGGGATCCCGCTGCAGCAGATCTGGGGCATCGTCTGGGCGGTCGCCGGATTCGTGGCGCTGGTCGCGGGCATGCTGTGGGGAGCGCGCAACGGTGTGCAGTACGCACTGACGTTTCTCGCGCTCAAAGCGTTGCCGGTGTTGATCCTGGGCGGCTTCGAATCGATCCCTGGCGCGATCGTCGGCGGGCTCATCATCGGGGCAAGCGAAAAGCTGGCGGAGGTCTATTTCGGGCCCTACGTGGGCGGCGGCATCGAGGGCTGGTTTCCGTACGTGCTGGCGCTCGCGTTCCTGCTGGTGCGTCCGGAAGGATTGTTCGGCGAGAAGCATATCGACCGGGTATAGCTGATGCTCTACAGAGAAGCCGGCCAATTCAAGGCGACGTACGCCGAGGATCAGCAGATCTTTCCGATCCGCCAGGACCGGATCGCCGTCTACGCGCTGCTCGCCTTCGCCTTCGTGGCCGTGCCGTTCATCGCCAACGAGTACTGGTTGTCGGCGATATTCGCGCTGGCGACGCTGGGCCTGAACCTGCTCACCGGATACGCCGGTCAACTCTCGCTCGGCACTGCGGCATTCATGGCCGTCGGCGCGTTCGCGGCGTACAACTTCATTCTCCGTGTGTCGGGCATGCCACTGCTCGTCGCGTTCGCGCTGGCTGGCGTATGCGCGGCGCTCGTGGGGATCGTGTTCGGCTTGCCCAGCCTGCGCATCAAGGGGTTCTACCTGGCAGTGGCAACGCTCGCCGCGCAGTTCTTCGTGGTCTGGGCGCTGACCAAGTTCCCCTGGTTCTCGAATCACAGCACCTCGGGAGTCATCAATGCGCAGAAGATGACCATCCTGGGCTATTCGTTCGACTCGCCCGTCGCGAAGTACCTGCTGGTGCTCTCGATCGTCGCGCTGCTCGCGCTGGCAGCGAAGAACATGACGCGAAGCGCGGTCGGCCGCGCCTGGATGGCGGTCCGCGACATGGACGTTGCCGCCGAAGTCATCGGCATCAGGATCCTGTATACGAAGCTTCTGGCCTTCGCGATCAGCTCGTTTTACTGCGGGATCGCCGGGGCGCTGTACGCATTCGCCTATCTCGGCACGGTCGAGCCCGAAGGCTTCAACCTCGACCTGTCGTTCCGGATCCTGTTCATGGTGATCATCGGTGGCGCCGGCAGCATCCTGGGTTCGTTTCTGGGCGCCGGGTTCATCGTGCTGCTGCCGATATTCCTCAACACGATCGCCCACCCGCTCGAGCTCGCCTTGGGCGTGACGCTGCCTCCCGGCCTGATGTCGAACCTGGAGCTGATCGTATTCGGCAGCCTGATCATCTTCTTCCTGATCGTCGAGCCGAACGGTCTCGCCCGGCTGTGGCAGATCACCAAGGAGAAGCTCCGCCTCTGGCCATTTCCCCATTGAGGTGCTGCAGTGCAATAGACGGGAATTGTCACGAGGACGACGATGTTGACCACAGACCAGGTTCATCATTGACAACGGGGCGCTTGTAGCAAATGCTTGATCATTTCGGTTCGAGAGGCACTTCTTTAGGAGGACGGTTATGAAGGCAGTCAAGTCGGCCCTGTTGGGCCTGGCGCTACTCGGCGTCGCCACCGCAGCGATGGCCCAGAACGAGCAGTTCATTCCGATGAACGGGTATTGGGTCGGCCCGTACGCTCCCGGCGGCTCCGGCATCTTCGGCGGCTTCATCGACTACATCAACATGCTCAACGTTCGCGACGGGGGCGTTGGCGGCGTCAAGCTGACGTACGAGAAATGCGAAACCGAGTACAACAACGCCCGCGGAGTGGAATGCTACGAGCGCGAAAAGAACAAGGGCCCGACCGGCGCCACGGTCATTCACCCGCTGTCGACCGGCATCACCTATTCGCTGATCGACAAGGTCGCTGCAGACAAGATCCCGATGATCTCGCTTGGCTACGGGCGCACCGACGCGAGCGACGGCCGCGTGTTTCCCTACGTTTTCCCGTTGATCACCAACTACTGGTCCCAGAATACCGCCAAGATCAAGTTCATCGGCGCGAAGGAAGGGGGGATGGACAAGCTCAAGGGCAAGAAGATCGTGAACATCTATCACGACTCGGCCTACGGCAAGGAAACGATTCCGATCCTCGACGCGCAGGCCAAGAAGTACGGCTTCACGGTCACGCACATTGCGGTGGCGCACCCCGGCAACGAGCAGGGCGCGCAGTGGCTGCAGATCCGCCAGATCAAGCCCGACTGGGTGATCCTGCGCGGCTGGGGCGTGATGAACCCGACGGCGCTGAAGGCGGCCGCCAAGGTCGGCTTCCCGCGCGACCACATCATTGGCGTGTGGTGGTCGGGCGCGGAGGAGGACACGATTCCCGCGGGCGACGCTGCGAAGGGCTACATCGCGGCCGGCTTCAACGTCGCGGGTGCGAACTTCCCGGTGATCCAGGACATCAAGAAGTACGTTTACAGCAAGGGCAAGGGGGAGATGGAGGACAAGAGCCGCATCGGCTCCATCTACTACAATCGCGGCGTGGTTCACGGCATCGTCACCGTCGAGGCGATCCGCACGGCGCAGGCGAAGTTCGGCAAGGGCAAGCCCATCACGGGTGAGCAGATGCGCTGGGGCATCGAGCACCTGCAGATCAGCGAGGCTCGCTTGAAGGATCTCGGCGCAACCGGCTTCATGCAAGCAATCAAAGTGAGCTGCGCCGATCACGAAGGCGGCGGAGCGGTCAAGTTCCAGCAATGGGACGGCAACCAGTGGAAGGTGATCACCGACTGGATCCAGCCGGATCGCGAGCTGGTGAGGTCGATGGTCGAGCAGTCGGCCGCCGCGTACGCCAAGGAGAAGAACATCACGCCGCGGGACTGCGACAAGGAAGCCTGAGGCTGACGCCTGGTCGATTTCCTCTCCCGCGGGTCCCGCGGGAGAGGGCATTGCGACGCTGCAACTTCTCACTTCTCCGATTCGCCCGATGAGTGCCGCCGGGCCGCCCCAAGGCGCGAATTGCGCCCCCGCCTTTGGGGGCAGCGCAGCGGCCGAATTGGCCAATGAGGCCGCAAGCGTGGGGGTCCTTAAATGAGCGCGCCCGCAGTCGTCGCCGAGACTCAGGCGAAGACCTACCTCTCGGTCAACAACATCGAGGTCATCTACGATCACGTCATCCTCGTGCTCAAGGGGGTGTCGCTCGAAGTGCCGCAGGGGACGATCGTCGCGCTGCTCGGTGCGAACGGCGCGGGCAAGACCACGACGCTCAAGGCGATCTCCAATCTGCTGCGCGCCGAACGCGGCGACGTCACCAAGGGCACGATCGAGTTCAAGGGACGGCGCGTCGACCGGTTGACCCCCAACGAGCTGGTCAAGCTGGGCATATGCCAGGTGATGGAGGGGCGGCATTGCTTCCAGCATCTGACGGTCGAGGAGAACCTTCTCACCGGGGCGTTCACACGCAAGGCATCGCGCGCCGAGATCAGGGCAGATCTCGAGAAGGTCTATCACTATTTTCCGCGCCTGAAGCAGCGACGCACGAGCCAGGCCGGGTACACGTCGGGTGGTGAGCAGCAGATGACGGCAGTGGGCCGCGCGTTGATGGCGCAGCCGTCGATGATTCTGCTCGACGAGCCGTCGATGGGGCTGGCGCCGCAGATCGTCGAGGAGATCTTCGAGATCGTCGACAGTCTGAATAAGAAAGAGCGCGTGAGCTTTCTCCTTGCCGAGCAGAACACCAACGTTGCGCTGCGCTTCGCGAACTACGGCTACATCCTGGAGAACGGGCGCGTGGTGATGGACGGCGCCGCTGCCGACCTTGCACAAAACGAAGACGTCAAGGAGTTCTACCTGGGACTGTCGACGGCAGGGCGGAAGTCGTTCCGCGACGTGAAGCATTATCGGCGACGCAAGCGTTGGCTGGCGTGATCGATAGGCACTCGCGGTTACTAACGTGACCGAGCACTTCGACACCCTGGAAACGCGCGATCCGGAAGCGCGCGAACGCGAGCAATTCGCCGCCTTGCGAGCGCAGCTCACGCACGCCAAGGCCAATGCGCCCGCGTATGCGCGGCTGCTTGCCGGAGTCGACACCACCGCGGTGACGACGCGGGCCGCGCTGGCGCGCCTGCCGGTCGTGCGCAAGTCGGAATTGCTGGAGCTGCAGAAAGCCAGTCGGCCGTTCGGCGGCTTCGCTGCGAGCGGGTGGGGCACGCACCCGCGGCGAGTGCGGCTGGTGTTCGCATCTCCCGGCCCGCTCTACGAACCGGAGGGCAACGCGCCAGACTACTGGCGCCTCGCACGGGCGCTGTTCGCGGCGGGGTTCCGCGCCGGCGATCTGGTGCACAACGCCTTCTCGTACCACCTGGCTCCAGGGGGCTCGATGCTCGAAAGCGGTGCTCATGCGCTGGGTTGTACGGTGTTTCGAGCGGGCACGGGCCAGACCGAGCTGCAGGTTCAGGCGATCGCGGAGCTCAGGCCCGATGCATACGTCGGCACGCCGTCGTTTCTCAAGATCATCCTGGACAAGGCCGACGAGCAGGGAATCGAGCGAGCAAGTCTGAGGAAGGCTCTGGTATCGGGCGAGGCGTGCCCGCCGAGTTTGCGCGACGCGCTGGCCGCGAGCGGGATCGTGGCCTACCAGGCCTACGCGACG
>WNFL01130597.1_pt4 | contig 14234 bp, 14 predicted proteins | sample 5400361 | NCBI WGS metagenome assembly WNFL01 (sample SAMN13153351, study PRJNA577476) | soil metagenome | isolation source: 40 cm soil on Douglas fir-dominated hillslope | place: USA:California | collected 2013-09-17
GCGTCCCCGCCGATCGGCCCGCGCGGCCAGGTTCGCGTGGTGGTGTTCACGCCGGACAGTTACCAAGTCCTGCCGCCGGTGCCTGCCACCACTTTGTAGTACTCGCATCCGTCATTTCTCATTTGTCGCTTAGCGCTCGACGAAAATCCTCTGTGCGCTAAGATGGCGGCCCGCCCCACGCCTGGAATGGGTGTCGCTAAAGGAGAGCGATTGCCCATGAAATACCAACTGATCTTCACTGCGGCTGCTCTAGTGGCCGTCACGATTTCTTCGATTCCCGCCACCGGCCAGGTCCGTCCGCAGCGCTTCACCGACAACCGTTCCATCAGCAATGGCGCGCTCAACCGTGCGAACTTCGGACGGTTTCTCGTGAACGCCGGCTTCGAAATCACGCGCGGCGTCGACGACAGTCATTACACCTTCCTGGTCAATGTGGGAGCCGACCGCATTCGCTTTTCGGCATGGCTGCTGGATGAGACCAGCCCCACCCGGATTACGATCACCGCACCGCTGCACGACCTTAGTGACGCATACCCGATGCCTGCCTCCATCGCCGCCCGCCTGCTCGCCGAAAACGATCAGCATGCTCCCGTCTTTTTCGCGCTGTCGAAATGCGGCGCCGGCGCTGCCTGCAGTTACGTGCTTCGCGCGCAATCCTTCCTCGAAAATAAGTACGCCGACCCCGAGATGTTCCGCGTAGGCGTCAGCAAGATCGCCGCGGCGATCAACAACACGCGGGACCTCTGGGATTCCGCGAACTGGCCGCGGCCCACACGCTAAATGCTGCGCTGAACCGGTGAGCGGGTATACTGTGGCTCATGAAGATGGGCTTCGGAATACCCGCTCTTTTATGTCTGGCCTCACTGCTTTCTGCCGCGCCGGCATTTGAGATTCGTTTTTCGCGCGACGCGCGTGCCACGCCAGTGGACGGACGATTGATCGTGGTGATCGCCGCGCGCGGCACGCCGGAACCACGATTTCAAGTGGGCTGGGATGTAGCGACCGCGCAGGTGTTCGCGATTGACGTGGAGAATTGGAAGCCCGGCGAGACGATCCGTGTGGGCGACACCGCAACCGGCGCGCCTCTCGGGAGCCTGCGCGATTTGCGACCGGGCAATTACACCGTGCAGGCCGTGCTTAACGTCTACGAAACGGTGAAGCGCGCGGACGGGCACACGATAAGAGTCCCGTGGGACGACGGCGAGGGGCAGCACTGGGGCACGTCGCCCGGGAACCTGACGAGCACGCCCAAGACCATCGCGATCGCGAGCGACTCAACCTCGTCCATCGAAATGACGCAGGCAATTCCTGCGATCAAGCCGCCCGCCGATTCCAAATTCATCCGCCATGTGCGCTTCGAGAGCAAGCTGCTGACGGCCTTCTGGGGGCGTACGGTCTTTCTGGGCGCCATCGTTCTGGTGCCGCCGGGATTCGACGAGAATCCGTCGCAGCGCTACCCCATCGTCTTCGAGCAGGGACATTTTCCGACCGGTTTCCGCCAGTGGCGCGAAGATCCGCCGCCGGCCAACCTAACCGGCCCGGCGCGCGATCAGGCCAACCAGGCATACCGTTTTTATCAGGATTGGTCGGGCGGGCGTCTGCCCAGGATGCTGGTGGTGCTTACGCAGCATCCCACGCCTTACTACGACGATTCGTACGGCGTGAACAGCGCCAACATGGGGCCGTACGGCGACGCGCTGACCAAGGAGTTTTACCCATACCTCGAGCAGAAGTTCCGTGCCATTGGCGAAAGTTGGGCGCGAGTTCTCTACGGTGGATCCACCGGCGGATGGATGAGCTTAGCCCAGCAGGTTTTCTATCCCGAATATTTCGGCGGCACCTGGAGCTTCTGCCCGGACCCGGTCGACTTCCACATGTTCCAGACCATCAACGTGTATCGCGACCCCAACGCGTATTACGATCTGGGGCCGTTTGGAAAAATCCCCAAGCCGCTCGGACGCTATCCCGACGGTCGGCTGCTCGCGACCATGGAAGGCTTCAGCAAACAGGAAGCTGCGCTCGGATCGAAGGCGCGCTCGGGTGGTCAGCTGGACGCGTTTCACGCGGTGTTCGGGCCGGTGGGCCCGGACGGCTATCCGGCTAAGCTGTGGGATTCGGAAACCGGCGACATCAACGCCGAGGTCGCGCGCTACTGGCGGGAACACTACGATCTGACCGAGGTGCTGCGCCGCGATTGGGAATCGCGCGGGCCGAAGCTGGCCGGCAAGATTCACGTGACCATGGGCACGAAGGATACTTTCTATCTCGACACGGCTGTGACGATGCTGGAGCAGTTTCTGGAGAGCACCAAGATGCCGGGCAAGGGTCCTTACTACGGCGGGAGCGTGGTTTACGGAAACAACAAGCCGCACTGCTGGGCCGGCGATATCCCGGCGGGGATGACGCTGCAGCAATACTACCTGCCGATTTTTGCCGACCACATGAGCAAGATGGCTCCGCGCGGGTCGGACGTCGAAAGCTGGCGAAGGTAATGCTCGCGGCTGCCAGCGCTAGAATAGACACATGCGCAATGAGTTCACCGCGATCGTCGAACAAGACGGCCCCTGGTACATCGCGTATTGCGCTGAAGTCCCGGGCGCGAATGGCCAGGGATCGACGCAGGAAGAGTGTCTCGCCAACCTTCGTGACGCGATCGCGCTGATTCTGTAGCACCGACGCGAAGAGTCGCTGCGCGCGCTTCCCCCAGCCGCCCAGCAGCAACTCGTTGTCGTCGGATGAAGCTCGGCGGGCTCTTACGTCACCTCCGTCGTCACGGCTGCGTGGTACGGAGAGAAGGCAAAGCGCACGCCCTCTGGGAGAACCCTCAAACCGGACACGCGGAAGCGGTGCCTCGTCATGCCGAGATCGCCGATCTTCTGGCAAAGAGGATCTGTCGCAAACTCTAGATCCCCGATCCGCCCGGCTAGTAACCGTAAGTCCTTTGAGCGACCAGGCCAATATGGTATCATCCAATCCAGATTGGCATGCTTCCGCGAATCGACCTCCGGCCTGACTCGGATACGCCGCTTTACCGCCAGATTTACGAGAAAATAAGGTCCGCCATCGCTTCCGGCACGGTCGCACGAGGGGAAAAACTGCCCCCGACGCGTGAATTGGCTGAGTCACTTGGCCTGAACCGGATGACCGTGGCGTCCGCCTATGAGCTGCTCGAATCGGACGGCCTGATTCGAGGCCACGTGGGCCGCGGGAGCTACGTCGAGGGCGTCCCGGCGGAGGCGGCTAAATTGGACTGGGAGTCGCTGATTCCCGCGGAGGAGCCGGACTCACCCGCTCCCTCTGCAGCGCGAATCAGCTTCTCGGCCTCGCGTCCTTCCGAAATGCTTTTTCCGCTGGACGAATTTCGGACCACCTGCCGCGAAGTGATCGATTCGGACGACGCGGCGCACATCCTCCAACTGGGCCCGGCGTCGGGCTATGGTCCGCTGCGGCGATACCTGCTGGAGCAAGCCCGGCAGCGCGGAGTCGCGGGCGCAGACGACGACATCCTGATCACCAGCGGCTGCCAGCAGGCGTTCGACCTGTTGCAGCGCGTGCTGGCCTCGCGCGGCGAAACGGTGCTGCTCGAAGATCCCGTTTATCCGGGTCTCCGTAATGTTTTCCAGCGCGGCGGCGCGCGCGTGATCGGCGTGCCGGTGGGTGCCGAGGGAATCGAGATCGAGACCCTGGGTCGCATGATCGACCAGGAACGGCCGCGGCTGATGGTGATCACGCCCGATTTTCAGAATCCCATGGGAACCACGCTGCCGCGCGAGGCTCGGCAGGCCGCGCTTGAAATGGCCCGGCGCGGCGGAGTGGTGGTAGTCGAAAACGATCTGTACAGCGCGCTGCGTTACCACGGAGCGGAGATCGCGCCGCTCAAGCGATTGGATTCCTCGGGATCCACCATCCTCCTGGGCAGCTTTTCAAAGATCGCCTTTCCCGGACTGCGCGTCGGCTGGGCCATTGGACCGCGCCAGGTGATCGCGCGGTTGACGGAAGCGAAGCAGTCGAGCGATCTGCACTCCGATCAGCTCTCTCAGGCGGTGCTCTTACGATTTGCCGCCTCCGGGCGCCTTGAGGCGCATCGCCAGAAGATGCTGACCGCGGGTGCCGAACGACTGAAGGCCTGCGTCGCCGCGTGTTCGAAGGAGTTGCCGAGCGGCAGCCGGTTCACGCGTCCCGACGGCGGCATGAGCTTGTGGGTTCGCCTGCCGGAGCCGCTCGACGCGGCTGAGTTGGCCGTGCAGGCGGAGCGCGAGAACGTCAGCTTTCTGCCGGGCCGGTATTTCGCGGTATCGCGTCCCCAGTCGCACGGATTGCGACTGAGCTTCGCGGGTCTCGCCCCGGGGGAGATTCGGACGGGGCTGCGCGTGCTGGGACAGATCTTTCGTAATGATTTCGCGCGCGTGCGGGAAGCCGATCGTGGCGAGCCGGCGCCGGCGATGGTTTAGAGCAGGGGACAGCGGACAGGGGCCAGCGGCCAGAAGGGGACGGAGAATGATATGTACTTATCAGACGATTTCAGACTGAAATCAGGATTAGCGGAGATGCTCAAGGGCGGCGTCATCATGGACGTCACCAACGTGGAGCAGGCCAAGATCGCGGAAAAAGCCGGCGCGACGGCGGTGATGGCGCTCGAACGCGTGCCATCAGACATCCGCAAAGATGGCGGCGTGGCGCGCATGGCCTCCATCCGCATCATCCGCGACATCATGAACACGGTTTCGATTCCGGTGATGGCCAAGGCGCGCATCGGACACTTTACCGAGGCTCGCGTTCTCGAAGCGCTGGGCGTCGACTACATCGACGAGAGCGAAGTCCTTACGCCGGCCGACGAAGAGCACCACATCGACAAAAAGACCTTTAAGGTGCCGTTCGTGTGCGGCGCGCGCAACCTGGGCGAGGCGCTGCGCCGGATCGCCGAAGGCGCGGCCATGATCCGCACCAAGGGCGAAGCGGGGTCTGGCAACATCGTCGAGGCGGTGCGCCACATCCGCACCATCATCAAAGAGATGAAACATCTCACGGTGCTCGGCAAAGAAGAGCTGGTGCACGAGGCGAAGAATTTAGGCGCGCCGCTGGAACTGGTCGAGTGGGTGGCCGCGAATGGAAAACTGCCGGTGCCGAATTTCTCCGCGGGCGGGATCGCCACGCCGGCCGACGCGGCGCTGGTGATGCAATTAGGCGCCGAAGCCGTGTTCGTCGGGAGTGGGATCTTCAAGTCCGAAGATCCGGAAGCGCGCGCGAAAGCCATGGTGAAGGCTGCGACGTACTATAACGATCCGCTGAAGCTGCTCGAAGCCAGCGAAGAATTGGGCGAAGCCATGCGCGGCCTGGACGTTTCGAAGCTGCCCGAATCGGAGCTGATGCAGACCCGAGGCTGGTAGCCACTCGCTTTGTAACGGAGGCACGATGAAGACGGCGGGAGTCTTGGCGCTCCAGGGAGATTTCGAGGCGCATCGCAAGGCGCTCGAGCGCGCCGGAGCGCGAGCGGTGGAAGTTCGCACCGCGGCCGAGATGAACCAGTGCGATGGCCTGATTCTTCCCGGTGGCGAGAGCTCGACCATGCTCAAGCTGCTCGAGATCGAGAATCTTCTTGAGCCGCTGCGCCAGTTCGGCAAAACGAAGCCAATTTACGGGACCTGCGCGGGGGCGATTCTACTCGCGCGCGAAGTGAGTCAACCCGCTCAGCCGAGTCTCGATCTCATGGATATTGGGGTCGAGCGCAACGGTTACGGGCGCCAGATCGACAGCCGGATTGCAAAGATCGAGCTGGAATCAGGTGGCGAGACGGAAGCGGTGTTCATCCGCGCGCCGGTGATTCGCCGCGTGGGCAAGGGCGTTCACGTGGTCGCTCGCTACCAGGGCGATCCGGTGTGGGTGGAGCAGGGCCGGCACATGGTCACTACGTTTCATCCGGAGTTGAGCGAGGGCGGGGAAATTCACCGGCGCTTCGTCGAAAAGCTATAAGCAGCACACCGGTGCCGATTCCCGCGACGAGTCCCCAGCCGGCGATCGCCAAACGGTTCGGTGAAATCGGACCCGTCGGGACTATCGCGGGATCGACGACTTCGAGCAAGAGGCTTGAACCGAGGTAGCGGCGCTGTCCCACGTTTTCGGCGAGCAGTGCTGCGGTCACTTCCTGCAGGGTGTGCGTCGCGATCTGAGGATCGCGGTCGTCGAGTTGGATCGTGAACGCCTGCGCTTGGATCGGTTTGACTTGAATACGATCGGGCATGTGAGTTAAGACACCTCTGGCCGGGAGCTTTGTCGCGTCGAAGGGTGCGTTCATCCTGATTACGGCCGTCGAGCGGTAGACCTTGGGGATTGCGAATGATCCCGCGGCTCCTGCAAGCGCACCGAACACCGCGGTTGCCATCACGATCTTCACGAAGTTCCAATTCGTCAGTTGCATCTTGAAGGCTCCGAGCAGCACGTTGATGAGGTTGCGCCAGCTCGCGGGGTCGTCTTCGAGCAGTGCGTCGAACTCCGCGGCGTAGCGTCGACGCCATGCGGCCGGATACAGTGAAGCGAGGAATCGGACGACGCGTTTCATGCTTGTCGCAACCTCTTGAGCCCGGTCTTGACGACGCGTTCCAAGCCACCCAGTTTTTCCTGGAGATGCTCGCGTCCGGCGGTCGTGAGCGTGTAGGGCTGGCGCCGGTCGCCGGCACCCACGGGCCGGATCCAGCCGATTTGGTCGAGACGCGTGATGGCTCCATATAGCGTCCCCGGTCCCAGTCTTACGCCAGCGAAGCGCTCGATATCGACCATGATGGCGTAGCCGTGTTTGTCGCCATCCGCCAGACTTGCGAGCACCAACAGATTGGGGTCGGACATTCGTTAGCAGCCCCTACTACGTGACACGTAGTATCGTACGGCGTAATGGTGATCCTGTCAAGCGCTAAGACTCCCGCATGCCCTTCCGATGAGAGCTACAGATGCTCTCCATGGCACCACCTGCCAATCTTTTGGCGTTGATGCGTGCTCACGCACGCTGGCTGGTCAGCCCCACCGAGGGCCGCCAGGCCGATCTCAGCGGCTGGACGCTGAACGACGCCGACCTGACTGGGATGAGCTTGCAGCGCGCGGTACTCACCGGCGCGACATTTCTCGACGCAAACCTTGCCGGGGTGGATCTCTCCGGGGCGATTCTGACCAATGCGGATCTGGAACGCGCCAATCTCAACTCAGCCGATCTGACCGGCGCGGACCTCAACGCGGCCCGATTTTCCGGCGCGTGGCTGCAGGAGGCCAACCTATCTGAAGTGAAGGCGGTGGCGGCGCAGTTCCGACTTGCGCGCATGATTCGCGCCCGCATGCAGGACTCGACCATTCAGAACGCGAGCTTTCGCCAGGCGGAGGCGGCCGGAGCGAGCTTTCACGAATCGCGATTCTACGATGTCGACTGCTCAGACGGCGACTTCACGGCGGCGCAGTTCTTCCATGCGCGATTGCAGCACGTGCGCTTTATCGGCTGCGCGATGGGCGGCGGGAACTTTACAGGGGCCAAGCTGGATCACTGCGATTTCACGCGCGCCGTGCTGGCGGAGGCGAAATTTCCGCGCGCCGAGATCGTGCAGTGCATCTTTCGAGACGCCAATCTGCGGGATTGCGATTTCCGCGAAGTACGCATGCGGGGAGGCGACTTCTCCGGCGCCGTCCTGACCGGAGCGCGCTTCGGAGCCGCGCAACTGACCGCGGCGGATTTTCGCGGGGCGAATCTGCGGGGCGCACGCGAGCTGACTGCCGAACAGCTTTCGAAGGCGTTCACCGATCAAAGCACCGTTCTGCCCAACGGCAGTTCCGGTCCATATATGAAGAAGTCGGGGGCGGAAAAGGTGCGGTAGGCCGACTACTTCGCGGGGAGCCGTTTGACGCCCTTCGGCATCTTCAGATCGAAGGCGGAATCTGGAATGTCGGAATTGACGTTCAGATTGAAATACGTGACCAGGCTGTAATCTTTGGACGGCTGGATGACCCGCTCCTGAATGGGATTGCCGGCGCCCTGCGGAATCCAAAGTTCCATCTTGGTGATCAGCTTCTTTGCCTCGGCGGCTTTGGGGGTTAGGTGGACCTGCGTCGTCGGCTTACCCTCGACGGTTTCCGAAGGTCCCAGGGCGATGGTGTATTCCTTCTTCAACTCGGCTTCGGTGGATCCGAAGCCGACCAGAAAGAATTGATCCATCGATTTCGAGATCTTACCGGTGTCGTATTCCTCCACGGTTCCCGTGGGGCCGGCCTTGGGCTTGAAGATCTCCACCTTGTGGCCGCTGAGATGGACCAGGTAAGGATTGGGCTCGCCAAACTCCATGAGCGCGACCAATCCGCCCTTGCCGCGCTTGAGCCGGACGGATCCCGAAGATTCGGCTTTCTCATGCAGCACATCGGTGTATTCGATGCGTTTCACCGACGCGGTCATGTTTTTGAATTCCTTGGCGGCGCGGTCCATGCGCTTGAGGATTTCGTCGAGGGTTTCAGAGCGCGCGGCAAGTGCCGCCGCACAGAGGAGCAGGACGGCTTTCACGGTTGGGCGACGGCCACAAAGCCCTGGATGTCTTCTTCCGATCCCGTGAGCGGTTCGACCTTGGAGATGGTCTTGTGCGTGTTGAACTTCGCGTTGACCAGGAGGGTGGCTCTTTCGATGCGGTCGCTTTCCGGGATGTTCTTGAGCAGCTCGGGCGCGATAAAGAATTGTCCACCGGGCATCGGCCAGACGTTCGCGGGATTCAAGCGATCCTTAAAGAAATCGGCGGGCGTGGCGAAGATGAAGATCAGGATCAGCCCGACCACCACGTCGTACTGCCAACTGGCGCGCGGAAAATCCCAGAAGATAAATCGCATGATTCCCCGCATATGCATCAGTGTAACAAACGCTCCCACTCGGGGACGGTCTTCTCGAAGAACGCGTCGATGACGGGAAGCTGGCGATTCGCCTCCGCCTCCAGTTCGTCGTAGAAGCGCAGCATGGGACCTGTGGGCGCAGCGTTGGGGCCGTCCAGCGCGTTGTAAAGCGTCTCGAGATGCTCGGTCAGGCGCGGGCCGGTTTCGGAGCGATTGAGACGGCGGGGGCGCGCGAGCGGATCGCTCAGTACTTCGATCTGGCGGACGTAATCGCGATTATCGCGGTACTTTTCGGCGGCGGCCTCGAGACGGCGCACGGCGGCGGCGACGCGCGATTGAAGCGCGCGGGTCTTCAAAATGGCTTCGAATTGCAAAACCAAGTCGGCGTTCGAAACCCCGGCCGTCGGGTCCATGCGGAGCTCGATGGACTGCTCGAAGGTCTTGCCGCCGGAAGTGAAGCGGACCTTATAAATGCCGGGCGGGGCTTGAGGTCCGCGCGGTGCGCCGCCGCGTCCACCACCTTCGCCACGCTCGCCGCGTTCCTCACGATTCTCCCCGGCGTCGTAACGAAGATCCCAGGCCACGCGGTTCCATCCGGTCTCGGCGGGCGCTCCGCGGAGGTCGCGGACCAGGGCGCCTTTCGAATCGAGGATCTGGAGGCGGATGACGCTGGGCGCCTGGAGCCAATAGGTTAGCAGCGCGCCATACGGGGGATTCGCGCCGGTGAAAGCCTTGTCGCCGATCCCGAAGCGCGTAGCGCGAACGGCGTGACGAATGGCCGGACGGACCGGGAGCAACTTCGTATCACCAGCGCCGAGTTGCTGGAGCGCGGCAATGTCATCGAGAACCCAGATGCTGCGACCGTGGGTCGCGACGATCAAATCGTTGTCGCGCGGATGAATCACGATGTCGCGAACCGCAATGGGGCCGGGCATGTTCGCGAGCGTGAGCGGGAGCCACGAGCCTCCGCCGGTCCAAGAAGCGAAGATGCCGAGCTCGGTACCCGCGTAAAGGAGACTCGGGTTCTTGGGATCTTCGCGAATCACCCACACGTACGCGTTCGCCGGAAGATTGCCGCTGATGCTGGTCCAGGTGGAGCCGCCGTCGGTGGTTTTGAAAACATACGGGCGAAAATCATCCAGCATGTGGCGATTCAGCGCGACGTAGGCGGTGCGCGGGTCGCGACGCGAGGCTTCGACGTGCGAGACGGGAGAGCCGGGAGGCACGTCAGGCAGGTTCTTCGCGACGTTGGTCCAGACGCTGCCGCCGTTAGCCGTGACTTGAATATTGCCGTCGTCGGTGCCGGTCCAGATGGTTCCGCGCGCGGCGGCCGATTCCGAAACAGCGGTGATGGTGCCGTAGACCACATCGGCCCCGTTGTCGATCCAGACAGGGCCGCCGGCGTCCTTCATCTTGGACTGGTCGTTGTTGGTGAGGTCGCGACTGATGGGCTCCCAACTCTTGCCGAGATCGCTGGATTGGAAGAGGGCGTTGCCGGCGAGGTAGATCGTGTTTTTGCCGAAAGGCGATTTGACCAGCGGCGCGTCCCAGTTGAATCGGTAGCGAAGCGCGGAGGCGTTTCCACCGGAATTGTTGCGAATCTGGGGGCCAACCAGTTGCTGCTCGCGCGTACGCAAGTTGGTGCGCAGGAGTACGCCGCCGGCCTGCTCCGTGAGCATGAGGTCGGGATCGTCGGGATCGCTCAGCGCGTTGAAACCCACGAAGCCGTTGATCATGCGCCAATCGTCGTTGAGGATTCCGAGGGGCTCGCGATTTCGGGACGGTCCGGTCCAGGAGCCGTTGTCCTGCATGCCGCCGGTGACGTCGTAGAAGGGCGCGCGATCGTCGGCGTAGACGCGATAGAACTGGCCGAGCGGGATGTTCGCAACCTGCTCCCAGCTTTCGCCGCGATCGCGAGAGACAGCCATGCCGCCGTCCTGCCCCTGCCAGATCAGCTTGGGATCTTTGGGGTGGATCCACAGTGCGTGATAATCGCCGTGGGTGCGCGGGGAAATGCGGCGGAAGCTGCGGCCGGCGTCGGTCGAAAGCAGCAACGCGTTGGTCAGAACGTAGATGCGATTCTCGTCGGTGGGATCGACGCGCAGGTCGGCGTAGTAGTAGCCGCGGCCGACCAGCTCGCGATCGTCTGACCGGGATTGGAAAGACTTGCCGCCGTCATCGGAGCGGAACAGCGTGCCGCCGTTCGATTCGGCGATCACGTAGACCACGTTCGGCCGGGTGGGCGCGACTTTCACGCCGATGCGTCCCATCAGCTTCGGCAGGCCCTGCGTGAGCTTAGTCCAGGTGCGGCCTGCGTCTTCGGAGCGGAACACGCCGCCTTTTTCGCTGCCGCTCTCGAAGGTCCACGGCTTGCGGTCGAAGTGCCACATCGCGGCGTAAAGAATATTTGGGTTCGACGGATCGATTTCGAGGTCGGCGGCGCCGTGCGCGTCGTCGATGTACAGGGTTTTCTGCCAGGTCTTGCCGCCGTCGAAGGTCGCGAAGATGCCGCGCTCAGGGTTGGGGCCGAAGGTGTGGCCGACCGCTGCTACATAGCAAATATCCGGATTCCGGGGGTGGGTAATGACGCGCGAAATGGTCTGCGTGTCACGCAGGCCCATGTTCCGCCAGGTCTGCCCGCCGTTGGTGGAACGATATACACCGTCGCCGAAGCCGACGCTGTTGCGGAGATTGGCTTCGCCCGTGCCGACCCAGACGATGTCGGGATTGTGGGGGTCGACCGCGATGCCGCCGATGGAGATGCTGCCCTGACGTTCGAAAATCGCGCGCCAGGTGGTCCCGCCGTTGGTGGATTTGAAGAGTCCGGCGGATCCGGTGGCGAGATAGATCAGGTTCGGATCGCTCTCGACGCCCGCGATATCGGAGATGCGCCCGCCCATGGTGGCGGGTCCGATATTGCGCCACTGCCAGCGTTGTAGCAGACGGGGATCGGGATTAGTTTGCGCGGCCGCGAGCGAAGAAAAGACGGCGAACGCGAAAACGCGGTAATTCATCTGACTACTAGTGCGGAAGATCGCCGATGGGTTTCTTCTCGGTAATTTCCTTGAAAGTGTCCTGTACTTTTCCGGCGAGACCGGTGGAGGCCCAGGTTTTCACGGCATCCGAAAGCTGAATGCTGGTGCCGGTGACGCGATCGCCGTCCTTCTTCAAAAGGTCGTCCAGCTTCTTGCCCTGTTTGATGGCGGCTGCGACGCTCGCGTGCAGCTCGACGAAAAACGCACGCTGACCGGCGAGGACCTCTTTCCCGCCGTCGGGTCCGTGTCCCGGGAGAACGTGATCGACCGCGAGTTTCTGCGCTTTCTCGACTACCTTGGGCCAGTTGGCGATGTTGCCGTCGGCGGTGAAATTGTAGGGGCCGTTGACTACGGCGTCGCCGGTGCAGATGATCTTTTCTTTGGGCAGGTAGACGAAGCCGTCGCCGCGGGTGTGGGCCCAGCCGAAGAAATTGGGCGGCGGAAAGGTTTGCTTGGGCGGCTCGGCGGTATCGCGCTTGAGATCGCCGACGTCGGGACGCGACTTGGCGGTGGCTTGCCAGCGGGCAGGTTCGTACTTCTTCAATTCCTCGGCGACGCCGGTGAAGGCGAGAGTAGTGGCGCCGGCCTGGGTCCAGACGGCGTTTCCGTACAGGTGATCGCCGTGGTGATGCGTGTCAAAAACAAACTTGATGGGCTTGGAGGAGACTTTCTTGGCGTCTTCCATGACGCGGCGGGCGCCGCTGGGGAAGTTGGCGTCGACGACCAGAAGATAATCCTGCATCTCGATGACGACGTTGTTGCAGTGGCCTTCCTTTTGGATGTCGCCCTCGCGGAACCACACGCCGGGCGCAATCAGTTTCATGGTGTTGGGCTGGGCATCGCTGCGGGTAAGGAAAAACGTCAGGCCCAAAAGCGCGCCGAAGGTCAGGAACAACAAGGGTCGAATGCGTTTCATGGAAGCTCCGCTGATACAATGAAGTTTCAGCCAAATCCAGTAGGAAACGCAAGCGGGCAACCCAGGCAGAGGTCGAATGGCAGCACAATCTCGTAGACAGTCGGTGGCAGTCGCGGTGGGACCGGTGAAGGTCGGCGGGAATCATCCGATCGTGGTCCAGTCCATGACCAACACGGACACGGCGGACGTTCAATCGACGGTCAACCAGGTGATGGCGCTGGCGAATGCCGGCTCGGAACTGGTGCGCGTGACGGTGAACACGGAAGATGCCGCCGCGGCGGTTCCGAAAATCGTAGAAACTCTGGACAAGTTCGGCGTGCGGGTCCCGATCATAGGCGATTTTCACTACAACGGCCACTTGCTGCTGAAGAAATATCCAGAGATGGCGCGGAGCCTGGCGAAGTATCGAATCAATCCGGGAAACGTGAACATCGGCAAGAAGCACGACGACAATTTTCGGGTGATGATCGAGGCAGCGGTCGAATACGGGCGCCCGGTGCGCATCGGTGTGAACTGGGGATCGCTGGATCAGGCGCTACTGACGCGCATGATGGACGAGAATAATCGCGCCGCGGAGCCGCTGGACGCAAAAACGGTGACGCTGCGGGCGATTGTGGTGAGTGCGATCGAATCGGCCAAGGCGGCCGAGAGCTACGGGCTGGGTCGCGATCGCATCATCCTCAGCGCGAAAGTCAGCGGCGTGCAGGATTTGATTCGCGTGTACCGCATGCTGGCGGCGGAGTGCGATTACGCGCTGCACCTGGGCTTGACGGAGGCGGGGCTCGGGTCGAAGGGCATTGTGGCGACCACCGCAGCGATCGGCGTGCTGTTGCAGGAGGGGATCGGCGATACGATTCGCGCGTCGCTGACTCCGCTGCCGAATGGCGATCGCACCGATGAAGTGATCGTGTCGCAACAGATTTTGCAATCGCTGGAATTGCGCAGCTTCACGCCGCAGGTGACGGCGTGCCCGGGCTGCGGACGGACCACGAGTACGTTCTTCCAGGACATGGCCGACCAGATCCAGACGTATCTGCGCGAGCAAATGCCGGTGTGGAAGGCGCGCCATACGGGCGTGGAAGAGATGAAGGTGGCGGTGATGGGCTGCGTGGTGAACGGGCCGGGCGAATCGAAGCATTCAAATTTGGGAATTTCACTGCCGGGTACGTTTGAGGAGCCGGTGGCGCCGGTGTATGTGGACGGGAAATTGAAGTGCACGTTGCGCGGGGATCGGATCGTCGCGGAGTTTATTGAGATTTTGAACAAGTATGTGGAGAGTCACTACTCGGAGCAGGCGGCTGAAAAAACATTAGTCCTTGGCTGAAGCCAAGGCTGCGGGCTCAAGCCCGCGCCACAAACGCGGTCGAGAAAAACATTAGTCCTTGGCTGAAGCCAAGGCTGCGGGGTCAAGCCCGCGCCACAAACGCGGTCGAGAAAAA
>WNFL01002320.1_pt1 | contig 14229 bp, 16 predicted proteins | sample 5400361 | NCBI WGS metagenome assembly WNFL01 (sample SAMN13153351, study PRJNA577476) | soil metagenome | isolation source: 40 cm soil on Douglas fir-dominated hillslope | place: USA:California | collected 2013-09-17
GAAGAGACGCCGCTTCAGCCGAAGTCACCCTATGCAGTTTCCAAGCGAGTCGATGAAATGTACGCGGAACTGTTCACAAGCTCCTTTAATTTTGAAGTCGCGGCTTTGCGTTATTTCAATGTGTACGGTCCGCGCCAACGACCTGACTCGATGTATGCGGCAGCGGTCCCGATCTTTGCACGTCGCTTGTTGGATGGCAAGCCCATCACCGTGTATGGCGATGGTGGGCAGACTCGCGATCTGATCAACGTGCGCGATATTGTACGCGCCAACATTGTTGCGTCTGAACATCCGAATGCGGCTGGAAAAATCTTCAACGTCTGCACCGGTATTGAGACCCGCCTGCTTGATTTGCTGGATGTGTTGTATGCGTTATTCCCAGATGCGCCCAAGCCAGAGTTTGCCGCGCCGCGTGCTGGCGATATTTACCGTTCAGCGGGGAGTCCGCAAAAGGCAAAGGATGTAATGGGCTTTCAGGCACTGGTTTCATTGGCAGAGGGTTTGAAAGAGACAGTTGAATGGATGCGCGGATAAAACCAAGGCAACACGTCCGCAATCGTTTTGTTTTAATCGGGGATATTGCGCTCATCATCGTAGCAGTGTTGGGCAGTTTTGCTCTACGGCTTGATGTGGGCGAGCTACCGTTTTATTTTCCTGCTGTGGTGCTCATGAGTATTGTGGCGTTACTGATTAAGATTCCAGTTTATTTTTTCTTTGGTCTCTATCGTCGCTTATGGATTTATGCCAGCACAGGTGAATTAAGATTGATCACTGTGGCAGTGACCTCAGCTTCTGTGATCGTTTCGAGCGTGATGCTGGTGTTGAATCTTTTTAGCCTTGTAAAACCAGGCATGCCACGCTCTGCTTTGGGAATTGACTGGCTGCTTTCTCTGGTGCTAATCGGCGGTTCACGCTTTGCCTTGCGCATCCTAGCTGAACAATCAGTTACATCCCATACCAACGGAAAAAACAAACGTGCACTCATCATTGGTGCAGGTGATGCCGGGGCTCTGGTAGTGCGTGAACTTCAAAAGACATCCCAACTTAATTTATCACCTGTCGGTTTTTTGGACGATGACCCCGCCAAGCAAAAGCATGTGATTTATGGTGTGACCGTGATCGGCGCAGTACAAGATCTGCCCTCTGCCATTGACTTGCATCATGTGGATGAAGTCATCATAGCAATACCTTCTGCACCCGGAAAACTTCTGCGCATGGTAAATGAGGTTTGTCGCCTCAAGGGTGTCACTTCGCGCACCATGCCTGGAATCTATGAATTGATTGGTGGTAAGGTCAGTGTCAATCGGCTGCGTGAAGTGGATATTACCGATCTTTTGCGGCGTGAACCTGTTCGTATCAATGATGAAGCGGTTGGTGCAGCGCTCAAAGGCAAGCACGTACTTGTCACGGGCGCGGGCGGCTCGATCGGGCGCGAACTCTGCCGTCAAATTGCGCGCCGCAATCCAAGTGAACTTGTGTTGCTCGGTCATGGCGAGAACAGTATCTTTGAAATCCTTCTCGAACTCCAACAGGATTATCCCGACCTCACGCTCGCTCCTGTTATTGCCGATATTCGCAATGCTGAACGCCTTGCACAAATCTTCAAGCAATACCAGCCTCAAATTGTTTTTCATGCCGCCGCGCATAAACACGTCCCGCTGATGGAAGTCAATGTTGTTGAAGCCATTACGAATAATGTGTTTGGTACACAAAATATTACACAGGTCTCTGCCGGTCACAACGTTGAACGCTTTGTTTTGATCTCGACTGATAAAGCCGTACGGCCCTCATCCGTTTATGGTGCAACCAAACGTCTCGCTGAAATGATCGTTCTCGATACGGCGCAAAGAACAAAAGGCGCCTTCACGGTTGTCCGTTTTGGAAATGTGCTCGGCAGTCGTGGCAGTATCATCCCAATTTTCAAAAATCAAATCGCCAATGGCGGTCCAGTCACGATCACACATCCTGATATGTATCGTTTTTTCATGACCATCCCTGAAGCAGTTTATCTTGTCCTTCAAGCTGCATCCATGGAGAACGGCGGCGAAACCTTTGTCCTCAATATGGGTGAGCCGGTTCGCATCCTTGATCTTGCCGAAGACCTCATTCGACTCTCGGGGCTCGAACCTCAGCGCGATATTGAGATCTCATATACTGGCATTCGCCCCGGTGAAAAGCTGACAGAAGAACTTTGGGATGAGGGGACTCCGCTAGCAAAGACTCTGCATCCAGATATTTTCCGACTCGAAAACGACGCCTCCTCACTAAGCCTCAACCTGCCTCAAGCCATCGACATTCTCTCTGCCCTCAGCCGCTCTGCTGATGCAGAAGCCATCACTAAACTATTAGATGAACTCATCCCCGGCTCCTCCATCCGCGAAACGCCGCAACCTGATATAACATCTATCATCTAAATGCTCTGCTGGTCGAGCAGAGCGAATGCTTTTCTCGCTCGTATCGAGACCATCAAATAATTATCATGCCCATCATATCCCTCACTGACTGGAATCAATTCCTTGCCCAACATCCCAATGCCCATCTCCTGCAAACAGGGGAGTGGGGTGAATTGAAGTCCGCGTTCGGGTGGAAGCCAGTTCGAGTTATAAGTGGCCATGTTGGTACACAGATTTTATTTCGAAAGTTGCCACTTGGTTTTACGGTCGGATATATTCCGAAAGGACTTGTCTGTAACAATCCATTATCTGCAATCACTGATTACTTCTGGAAAGAGATCGATTTGGTTTGTAAACGCAATCGAGCAATTTTCTGCAAACTGGAAATAGATAGTTGGGAAACTGAAAGTGTGCCATTAGAAGCGTTAGGATGGTTTTTTTACTTTGGTCAAGCTTCGATTGCTCATATATTGTACAAAACTCGCATTCCTCTTTCCGTAATTATTGGTTCTTTAGTTAAGCACGAATGGATAATGTCACAACATAATATTCAGCCTCCTCGTACAATCCTTATTAATATAAAAGATGATGAAGAACAAATACTTGCACGGATGAAACAAAAGACCCGCTACAACATTCGCCTTGCTGAGAAAAAGGGCGTGATCGTTCGCGCATGGGACGATGTCGACTCTTTTCATAAGATGATGCTCGTTACCGGTGGGCGTGATGGATTTGGAATTCATTCACTGGAATATTACAAACGCGCATATGAATTACTCCAGCCCAAAGGCTTGTGTGAAATATTGGTCGCTGAATATGAAAATAAGCCCCTCGCCGCATTATTCGTTGCCCGAAATGGAAACCGTGCCTATTACCTTTACGGCGCTTCTACAGATGAAGAACGCAACCGCATGCCCACGTACCTCCTGCAATGGGAAGCGATGAAATGGGCAAAATCTCATGGCTGTGAAGAATACGATCTCTGGGGTGTGCCCGATGAAGCCGAAGCGACTCTCGAAGCTAATTTCGAGTCTCGCCACGACGGCCTATGGGGCGTCTATCGCTTCAAACGCGGATTTGGTGGCGAACTCAAACGTGCCGCGCAGGCAATGGACCGAGTCTATAATCCGTTGTTGTATTTGGCTTATACTTTGTATATTAATAGAGGAAGTAATTATGGCTAAAATCGGGTATATTGAAGAAAATTATTTAACAGCGCGTGAATTTTTACATGCCATTTTACCTACGGGGGAATATTTTCAAGGTAATATATTAACTCCCACTTGGTTATTTAGGGGACAAGGGCAGGATTGGAAATTAGTACCCTCGCTTTTCCGTAATGACAAAAATGGAAAAGATAAAATTAAATCAATGACAAGGAATAATATAGACTCTTATGAGGATTTACTTGTAGTCGAGAGAGATTTTTTGCTTGACTTTTTTTCAATTGCTGATAAACGCGGTTTTCCGATTCCTGACGATTCCCAAGAATTGCGTTACGATCTCAATGACGCTAGAATGAATCACTATGTTGTTAATCAGCATCCAGTAGACTGGGTTACATCAGGAAAAGTATTGTCTTTAACCGCTTTAGCACAGCATTACGGTGTGCCAACTCGATTGTTAGATTGGACTCTGTCTTCATTGTGCGCAGCTTATTTCGCCGCTGAAGGCGGAATTAAAAGTGAAAGTAATGAAAAAAACGGCGACCATGGTTCGCCAATAGTAGTTTGGGGTTTTTATTATCCATGGTTTGGTCTTCGGACATCCATGGTAAAAAATTCATACTCGTTAAGAGGTATTACAGCTCCGGGGGCAAGCAATCCAAACTTAAAGGCTCAACAGGGAGTGTTCACATTAGTACACCCTGATTACACCAACGAAAGAGATGGTGATTTTTTACCATTTGATGTAATCTTAGAGAATATAGCTTCCAGTTCTCAAAGCCAAGATGTTAGTAGTTGCAAACTCCTAAAATTTACATTACCAGTAACTGAGACAGGTGAATTGCTTCGATTATTAGCTCAATTGGATGTTTCACCATCGTCAATTTATCCTGGCTATCATAGTATTGTTGCTGACATCCAAAATAGAAAAAGTTGGGGAGTTCCTTAACTATCATGAGTTCATTTGTTTGGAATTCACTTATCTCCAAACTGCCTAATCCGCACTTCCTCCAAACTTACGAATGGGGAGAGGTGAAGGCGAAATATGGTTGGAGTCCGCTTTATGCGGTTTGGGACGTAGATGGAAAATGGAAAGTAGAGACTGATCCGAATCTATTTTCCGCTTTTCACTCACCAGTTGCCGCCGCCTTAATTCTCAAACGTCAAATCCTCCGCAATGGATTTGTTGCGCGGTTGTCGATTCTTTATTCACCGAAAGGTCCCTTGCTTGATTGGGTGAATGAACCGCTGCGAAGTCGTGTGCTCACTGATTTGCAATCCTTCGCGAAGAAGCAGGGTGCGATCTTCCTGAAAATGGATCCCGATGTCGTATTGGGGGCGGGCGTCCCTGCCAGCGAAGATGAAGTTGTCGATGCCAATGGTCAACTCGTGATGAACGAATTGAAGCGGAGGGGGTGGGAATATGCGTCGGATCAAATCCAATTCAAGAATACGGTCATGATCGATTTGAATCCCACTGAAGAAGAAATGCTCGCAAGGATGAAGCAGAAGACACGTTACAACATCCGTCTGGCGGAAAAGAAGGGTGTTGCTATGCGCGTAGGCGCAAAAGACAATTTGCTGATGCTCTATAAGATGTATGCGGAAACATCCGTGCGCGACGGCTTTGTGATTCGTGATGAAGGCTATTATCAAACTGTGTGGAATTTATTTATGAATTTGAGTGAGCCGACCTGCGAACCTCTGATTGCCGAAGTGAACGGCGAACCTGTCGCCGCGATCTTTGTCTTTTATTTTGCAGGATGCGCGTATTATGTCTATGGTATGTCGAGCAATGCGCATCGCGAAAAGATGCCGACCTATCTTTTGCAGTGGGAAGCAATGAAGCGTGCCAAAGCGAAGGGTTGCACTGTTTATGACCTATGGGGCGCGCCGGATGTGTTCGATGAAAGTGATTCGATGTGGGGCGTCTATCGTTTCAAAGAGGGACTTGGCGGTAAAGTTGTGCGCACGCTCGGCGCCTGGGACTATGTACCCAGTCCGCTTTGGTATAAGTTGTATTCAGAGATCATTCCGCGTGTGCTGGATGTGATGAGGTCAAGAGGCAAGACGAAAACTAAACAAAATTTAGGTGCGTGACCTGTGGAAAGTAATTCATAATTCATTCTTGGTATTGGCACACAGGCGGACAGCCCGTGCTGTTCGCGGAGAAATACGCGAATAAGATTTAGTGTTGACCAGTTAAAAAATTAGCCACAGAGATAGCAGAGAATTTGAGAAAAACTCAAAAGCTCTTTGTCTCTGTGGCTGTTTGTTTTGTTTGAAGGGTTATGCTTTCAATGCATCCCAACCAGCATACTTGGCGGTGTCGCCAAGTTCGGCTTCGATGCGAATGAGTTGATTATATTTGGCAACGCGATCTGAACGAGCGGGTGCGCCTGTTTTGATTTGACCTGTGTTGAGTGCTACCGCAATATCAGCAATCGTCGCATCTTCGGTTTCACCTGAACGATGACTTGTTACCGCGCGCCATCCCGCACGCTGACATTCGTCCACAGCTTCAATGGTTTCAGTGAGTGAACCAATTTGATTCACTTTCACGAGCAATGCATTTGCCGCGTTCTCTTTGATCGCCTTGCGGACGCGTTCAGGATTCGTCACAAGCAGGTCATCACCGACCAATTGAACTTTATCACCCATAGTCTTGACCATTAGTTTCCATGAGTCCCAATCATCCTGCGCGAGACCATCTTCAATGGAAACAATAGGATAATCCTTGACCCACTTTGCCCAGAATTCAACCATCTGTTCGCCGGTCAATTTCTTGCCTTCCTTGCGAAGGTTGTAGGTTTTCGAATCTATCTTCTTCATACAGTTCAGAAGCTGCAGGATCGAGCGCAATGGCAACATCCTGTCCACGACCAGCTTTGAAGCCTGCTTTATCTATCGCTTCGAGAATAACTTCAATTGCCTCGCCGTTGGTTTTTAAGGCGGGCGCATATCCTCCTTCATCACCAACCAATGTTGAATAGCCTTTCCCTTTCAACACAGACTTCAATGCGTGATAAATCTCTGCTCCCCAACGTACACCTTCAGTAAATGTCGGCGCGCCGAACGGCATGACCATGAACTCCTGCATGTCAGTGGATTGCCACGCGGTGTGTGCGCCACCGTTCAAGATGTTCATCATCGGCACGGGTAGAACATGCGCGTACACTCCACCCAAATAACGATACAACGGCAAGCCCAATGAGTTTGCCGCGGCTTTAGCAACCGCCAGGCTCACGCCCAAAATTGCATTGGCGCCGAGCTTTGACTTGTTTGGTGTACCATCAAGCGTGAGCAATGCAGTATCAATTGCTTTTTGCTCGGACGCGTCCCAACCAAAAAGTTCGTCTGCGATCACGCCGTTGACGTTGGCGACCGCTTGCGATACACCTTTGCCGAGATAGCGTTTCTTATCGCCATCGCGCAACTCGAGCGCCTCATGCACTCCGGTCGATGCGCCTGATGGCACAGCCGCGCGTCCCCATGAGCCATCTGCCAATGTCACTTCCACTTCAACGGTCGGGTTGCCGCGCGAGTCCAGAACTTCCAATGCTGAAATACCTTCGATGATTGTTTCCATTTTTTCTCCAATGTTTGTACCAGTGTCACGAATTCCCCGTCCGTGGACTGATGATTTTTTACAAGTATAATCCACTTTACTTGACTTGAATTGGACATGGATGCTACGCTTCTTTCTACGCCTGAGCCTGACTCTTGAATAAAATTAGCTTTACTCTGCTGATAATTACTTTTGGAGGAATTCTTGATGGAATGGCTAACACAGCCTGAAATGTGGATTGCGTTGATTACGCTGATCGTGCTTGAACTTGTATTGGGCGTGGACAACATCATCTTTATTTCGATCCTTGCCGGTAAATTGCCGCATGATCAACAAAGCCGTGCCCGCACCACCGGGATTTCACTTGCGGTTTTTACCAGGATTCTTTTGTTGTTATCTTTGCGGTGGATCATCAGTTTGAATGAACCTTTCTATACGTTGCCATGGTTCAAGATCGGCATATCTGGTCACGATTTGATATTGGTTTCTGGCGGTTTATTCCTATTGTGGAAGAGTACTCACGAGATTCACCAGAAATTGGAAGGCGTGGAAGGCGAGTCATCTGCGAAAGTGGCAGGATCGTTTTGGAGTGTGATTATCCAGATCATGTTATTGGATATTGTCTTTTCACTGGATTCTGTCATCACAGCTGTCGGCATGGTCGATGAGCTTGCCATTATGATCACAGCTGTGATTATTGCGGCTGGCGTGATGATCTTTACCTCGAGTCCGATCAGTGCTTTTGTGGAAGATCACCCAACAATCAAAATGCTGGCTTTGTCGTTCTTGCTCATGATCGGCTTCACACTGATCGCTGAAGGTTTCCACCAGCACATCCCGAAGGGCTACATCTACTTTGCGATGGCATTTTCAGTGGGTGTGGAATTGTTGAATTTGCGCCTGCGCGAAAAAGCTGTTCAGCCTGTCAATTTGCGTGATGCCTATGTGGCAGAAAAGATTCCTGTCACTGTCGAAGCGAAACCTCGTCGCGTCACAGCCAAAAAACCAAAGGGCAAAAGTCGGAAGCGCTGAATTGTTGCTAAATGATTGCAATATACTTTTAGGAAATTGGTAGGGGATGCTTTTGGGAACTTCCAGTGTTCGAAATACATCATGCCTATATGATTAGAAATGGAGGTTTCCAATGCATACCAAAAAAGTTTTTCAATTATTACTACTCGTTGCCATGCTGTTTACCAGCTTTGCGACAACCACAGCTGCCTTTGCCGCTGGATGCGGTACAAGTGTGACTGTTGTCAGTGGCGACACCCTGCTGAAGATCGCCAATCGCTGTGGGACCACAGTTTCTGCGCTCAGGCTGGCAAATCCTGAAGTGGGAAGTGGTAGCTTGATCTATCCGGGTCAATCTTTGCTTCTGCCCGGTGCAGTTATGAATACCGACGGCGGATACATCGTCTACGTGGTTGCGCGCGGCGACACAGTCAAAGCCTTGGCTGCCCGCTTTCAATCCACAATGGATTCGATCCTGGCAACGAACCCGAGCATTAAGAATGTCAACTTGATCTATGAAGGTCAACGTCTGAATATTTTTGCTCAACCTGTTACCCCGCCGCCTCCACCTGTCACTGGTGGTCAAACCTACTACGTGCAGCGAGGTGATACCCTCAAGAAGATTGCGGCAAAATTTAACACCACTGTAGATGCAATACTTCAACTCAACCATATCCTCAACCCGGATCTGATCTATGTTGGTCAGGGCATCACACTCCCGGCTGGGTTATCCACCTACATTGTTCAACGAGGTGATACGCTTAAGATCATTGCCAACAAATATGGAACTACCGTTGAGAACCTGTTGGCGCTCAATCCTAGGATTTGGAATCCCAACCTGATCTATGTTGGGCAAGTCGTTCGAATTTGGTAAGACAATAAAACTCAAAGAGAAAAGCTGGATGCACTTCCAAGTGCGTCCAGCTTTTCTTGTTTTACTGGATACCTTGTATAATTTACCCAATGACCTTTCCTGACCGCCTCATCACTGAATTGGAACTTCGTCGTAACACTGGTGAACGCGGCTCGCGTAAGTTCGTTGCTTATCATGGCATCGTCTACGATGTGACCGATTGCCCCAAATGGCGTCTGGATCTGCACGAAAATTTACACTTCCCCGGGCAAGACTTGACCAGCGAACTTCCTGACGCGCCGCACAAAGACGATGTGTTTACAAGACCCTGTGTAAAAATAGTTGGAAAACTTCAAACAATAAACGAGGAAAAATGACTCAACTCAAATGGTGGCAAACCGCGGTTTTTTATCAGATCTACCCGCGCTCATTTGCAGATGGTAATGATGATGGGATTGGTGATTTCAAGGGCATCACCGCAAAACTTGATTATCTCAAAGACTTGGGCATTGATGCTCTCTGGCTCTCGCCGCATTTCCCATCTCCGAATTGGGATTGTGGCTACGATATTTCAGATTATCAAAACGTCGCACCTGAATATGGCACTCTGGATGATTTCAAAACATTCCTCGCTGAATCACACAAGCGCAACATCCACGTCATTCTAGACCTCGTGCTGAATCATACCTCCGATGAGCATGCGTGGTTCTTGGAGTCGAAGTCCAGCCGCGATAATCCCAAATCCGATTGGTACGTCTGGATGGATACGCCTCCGAACAACTGGCAATCCTGCTTCGATGGCGATGCCTGGACATACGCCCCCGAACGTAATCAATATTATTATCACTACTTCATGAAACAACAGCCTGATCTCAATTGGCATAATCCTGCAGTGAAAAAAGCCATGTGGGAAGCGGTGCGTTTCTGGCTCGATCTTGGTGCGGATGGTTACCGCCTCGATGCTATTGGCACGATCTATGAAGACCCGAACCTCACGCCGCACACTGTCCCAATGAACTTGGCAGAACTGCGCCGCTTCTCGGAACTTGCGAAGACGCCGAAAGAAAATAAGCTCAAAGAAAAATATTGGCATGATATGTTCAAGAATCAATGGGGGCAGCCTGGCCTTCATGATCTGATGAAAGAACTACGCGCCATCCTTGCTGAATATGATGGTGACCGCATGTTGGTTGGTGAAGACGATAACATCGCTTTTCACGGTAACGGCGACGATGAACTTCAATTAGTTTTCAACTTCCCGCTCATGCGGACGGAACGCCTCACACCCAGCCATATTCGGCGCAACCAAAAGGAGCGTTCGATTCAGCTGGAAGCGCTGCCCGTCAAAGGCTGGGCGTGCAATACCCTTGGCAATCATGATACCTCACGTATATACACACGTTATGGTAATCGACAACACGATGCAGACCTGGCGCGTCTCCATGCCGCGCTTGTGCTGACCCTCAAAGGAACACCTTTTCTCTACAACGGCGAAGAGATCGGTATGTCCGATTACATACTGACCGATATTTCGCAAGTCAAAGATACAATGGGTTCTTGGTATTATCATGCTATTGTCACTGATATGGGCGTCCATCCTGATGAAGCCATGCAACGTACCGCTGAAATGACACGTGACAAAAACCGCACACCGATGCAATGGTCAAATAATCCGAATGGTGGCTTTTCGCCCAACGATGTCAAAACCTGGCTTCCGGTGAATCCAAACTACAAAGATGGCATCAACGTCAAGGACCAGCAGCATAACCCGAACTCCCTGCTCAATTACTATAAACAAATTCTGCGGGTTCGCAAAAACACGCGTGCTTTGATCGAAGGTGAATATATTCCACTTGCTAACACCGCCAAGGATTATTTCGCTTTCCTGCGTGTGGCCAGTGGGCAGACTACCTTGGTAATCTTGAATTTCTCGGCGCAGTCATTAAACTTGGACTTTTCGCGCACCAAAGAGATCAATAGTAATAATCTCCATGTTATCTTTTCTAGTGCGGTGCGTTCAAGTGCTGACCTAAACCCCAAAAAACTGCACATCGGCGCATTCGAAGTGTTTATTGCGGAAGTGAAATAAGCCTTCACCTTACGCATTGTAGGGGCGACCCATCCAGCGAAGTGAAAGAACCCTCGTCGTTGATTGCGGATCGCCCTTGGAGTGTATACGATAAGCCCATTGCCCACTCAACAGAAATCGTGTTTGCAAAGATTCGTCGCCCTCTGTGGGCGGACCTTTCGCGACACTGACCCTGCTTATTTTCCGCGTGCTGAATATCGCGGACAGACGATCTATCTCTGCACCGAATCTTGCCTTGGTGCGCTTTTGGCGGACCCGGATATATTTTACAAAGTTCATCGCAACTCGGAGAAACATAAAAATGTGGAAACCCGGTGATATGGTTGCATGGCGGGGAATTTATCGCGATAGAGTTTGGAACGCAGTACCAACTTCCGTTGTAAAAGCTTCGTCTGAAGAGTTGGTGTTAGCGCTCATACCTGGAACTGAATGCAGGTTTGAAGAAAACTATGCCAAAGGAAAGAAAAATAACAGTCGCCGCTGGGACTATAAGAATGAAGATTGGGTGTTGAAAGAATTTACTTGGCATACCAATCGTGTGTTGTCAATTATAGAGCCTGAAAAATATTATTCCATTATGCATTTTTGGAACCATGCGAATGGTGAGTTTCTGGGCTATTACATCAATTTTCAGTTGCCCTTCAAAAGAAGCCATTGTGGGATCGATACCTTGGATTTGGATCTGGATATCGATATACAACCCAATTTGACCTTTCGGTGGAAGGATGAAGACGATTATCAAAAAGCTATTGACCATGGAATTATTTTTCCTGAATGGGTTCAGGGAATCGAAGATGCCAAGCAAGAGATTTTCACTAATCTTGAAAAACGTGAGTATCCGTTCAATGGATACTGGCTGAATTGGATGCCTGATCCAAAATGGTCTCCGCCTATATTGCCGGAGAATTGGGATAAGATATAAGTTGGTGTCACTCTGAGCGAAAGCGAGGGGTCTCTGTTGCGCCATAAGAGATTCTTCGTTCGCAAAAAGCACTCGCTCAGAGTGACAAGAAATATTTACTGGTTGGAGCAAGAATGATCACTCCTCAAAAAGCAATTCAATATGAGCGTTACGAATTCAAGAAATGGGAACATCACGATGCGGATACCATCGTTGAGACGCCTGTCTCTTTAACAGTCAACGGCGAAGTGTGGTTGAGTTTTATGTGTACGCCTGTTCAATTAGAAGCTTTGGCGGTGGGGTTTCTCTATAATGAGGGCATCATTGAATCGATGAACGAAGTGGCTGATGCGCGTGTCTGCGAACATGGCGACAACGTGGATGTATGGCTCAATCATGCGGCGGAGCAACCCACCTCGTGGCGGCGGACATCGGGTTGCACGGGCGGCGTCACTGCGGTGGATCTGTTAGCCAAGCCCAATGTCTCTTTTGACCGAAACAGTCTTAGGCTGAGTCCTGAAGCGATTGGTCAACTCGTGGAGATGTTATTTGAGTCGCAGTCGTTGTATCGCGAGACAGGCGGAGTCCACACTTCCGCTTTGAGCGATGGCGAAAAGGTTTTGTTGTCCGCAGAAGATATTGGCAGGCATAACACGTTGGATAAGATCGCAGGTTTATGTTTGATGAACAATGTAAGATCTGAGAGCAGAGTGTTGATCACAACCGGGCGTATCAGTTCAGAAATGTTGCAAAAAGCTGCGCGTTTGCAAGTTCCTATTTTAATTTCGCGTACTTCGCCCAGTTCACTTTCTATAGAAATGGCGGAGCGTTATGGGATTACATTGATCGGGTATGCGAGAAGAGACCGATTCAATGTATATTCGAGAGGGGAACGGGTTGGGTTATGAGTTTGCAAAAAGATCCCGACCACAATGAAATAAAATATTTGCACAAGTTTGTGGATCTCAAAGACAAGCGCGTGTTGGAAATTGGTTGCGGCGAAGGACGCTTGACCTGGCAGTATGCAAAAGATGCACAGTCTGTTGTTGCTGTTGATCTTGATCGTGATTCACTACGTGTTGCGAAGGTAGATAGACCTTCAGGTTTGGAGGACAAAACTTATCTGGCTTGCGCCAATTCTGAATATTTGCCGTTCTCCAAAGAAAAATTTGACATCGCGATTCTGGCATGGTCGCTTTGATGTATTGACCCTGAGGGCATGGTTCATGCCTTGGAAGAAATCCAACGTGTGCTGGTGCCTAATGGGATTCTGATCGATCTGCGCCCGCTGGCTGATAATTGGCGCGTGGAAGTTGTCTCGTTGCGCGAGGTCAAAAGGACCGGGCGCGTTGAAGATTTGCCCGAGCAAACCAATGGCGATCTTGCTGCCAATGAGGCGATGAAGGAAGTTGAAAAGCGCGGATGGTTCAAGAAGCGTGAACAGGATGAACTCTTTCCGTTTATTTATTCATGGGATACGCCCAGTGAAATGGAAGAATTTGTAAAAGAGGATTGGGCCGATTTTATCGAACTGGCAGAAGATACCAAACACGTCACGCGTGCGGCGTGGGCGGTGGCTGATGGCGATGGCCGTGTGCGAATAAAAATGAATATTCTGATCGCAAGATGGAAAAAGGCATCTGCCCCAACGGAGAATGGCGAATGAAAACCGTTATTGTCTCTGAAAGACCCGATACAGCCGATGCCCAAATGTTGATTGCTGAACTTGAAACACATCTTGCCCCTTTGTATCCGGCCACAAGCCGTCATGGATATAGTGTTGAAAAACTCATCAAACAAGGCGTGGCATTTTTTGTAGCGCGTCAGGATGGCGTCCCTGCCGGATGTGGCGGTGTACAATTCTATGGAACAGAATACGGCGAAGTCAAACGTATGTTTGTGCGCCTGCAGTTTCGTGGGTTGGGGCTGGCTAAGTTAATGCTGGAGCATTTGGAGCAGTACACGCGCGAACATCATATCCACCTTTTGCGTTTGGAAACCGGCATCCATCAAAAAGAAGCCATTGGTTTATATCAGCGTGTGAGCTTTCAAAGCATCCCGCCTTTTGGGGAATATATTGACGACCCGTTGAGTAAATTCTTCGAGAAAAAACTCAACTAAGAATCAAAGCCGTAAGCCAGAGCTGCCGTCGAAGAAATATAAATGTGTTGGGTCGAGTTCCACGTGCACGATCTGCCCAATTTTAAGTTTCATATCAAGCGGACATAACCCCGAATAGCTCCATAAT
>WNFL01024758.1_pt1 | contig 14229 bp, 11 predicted proteins | sample 5400361 | NCBI WGS metagenome assembly WNFL01 (sample SAMN13153351, study PRJNA577476) | soil metagenome | isolation source: 40 cm soil on Douglas fir-dominated hillslope | place: USA:California | collected 2013-09-17
TGTGTCTCTGTTCCCACTACGAGATGGACCGGGACGGATAAGGTCTCGTTTACGTTCAGCGAAATGCCTTCCTGAATGTACTTTTGGAAGCCCTTAGCCTCGATATCGAGCCGATAATGCCCGACAGGAAGTTCCAGCAGTACGTAGTTTCCGTCGTGGTCGGTTGCCGCGGTACGGGTGAGGGCGGTCTCGACCTGCGTGGCGGTTACGAGGGCATCCTTGACGACTGCGCCGCTCGGATCGAGCGCTGTTCCGCGAATGCTGCCGCCAATTTGCTGGCCGGATGCCGCGCAACCCAGAAAGAGGGTCGCGAATATAAGAAGAGAAATCTTACGACGGATCATGAGCTTTGTTTTCCCCTAACGACTTCACGCCGTTTGCACGCAGACGTGGGTGCAACTGTTCAGAACAAGAACAAGCGCCCCACAAAAGTGCGTTGATTATAGGAATCAGGACTGCGAGGGCAATAATTGAAAAGTAGTATCCGGCGTGTCAGGAGCTGTTTGGCGAGCAAAAGCCCGTTCAAGAGCGCGTGCGTTCGTTCACTCCGCAACAGAAGTAGGACCGCTGATATTGCGGCGATTCCGGAAGAAAAGTAGAAGGGGATTTGCGGTCCGTACACTTTCCACAGTTCACCGGTGATCACGCTGGCAAGAAGCGTGGTGACGCTCGTCAAGAAGAAATAAACCCCCAGGGCGCGGCCGCGTACTTCCGGCTCGACTGCTTCTACGATCAACGCCTTCAGCACCGGATTGGTCAGGGAATAAAACAGCCCGTAAAGAGCCATGGTTGTCCAGATCGCCAGTTGCGACGGCGCGAGGGCGAACACGAGATAGACGATCGCGAAGACGAAATATCCGGCAGCAGCAATCGTGGAGCGGGAGAAGCGGTCGCTGAATCTTCCCGCCGGCCAGGACGACAACGTGTAAGTGATGTTGAATACAAGTCCCAGCAGTGGCGCTTGTGCTACGGGAATTCCGATGCTTCCTGCCCGTAAGACCAGAAACATGTCGCTAGAGTTGCCGAGCGAGAAGAACGTAACAACTGCCAGGGCGTAGTAAAAACTTCCTGGTAGTCGGAGTGTGGAGACACTCGGATTGGTCGCCGCCGAGAGTTTTGGGAGACGGGCAGGAGCATCGCAATGCCCGTCATCGGTTGCAGTTAGAGTTTCCGCCCGAGGTTTGTCACGCGCGCTACGAGTTTCGTGGATTCCGAGCCATGCCACCAAAATTGCCAGGCCGCCGGGAACAGCGGCGGCCCAGAACACGCCGCGCACGCCGAAATGCCCGATCAGAGCCAGCGCCGCCAGCGGACCGACGATGGCGCCAGCCGAGTCCATAGCTTGAATCAATCCGTAGGCGGAACCAATCCGGGACGAATCCACCGACTCGGCGACCATGACGTCGCGGGCAGTGCCGCGGATGCCTTTTGCGAAACGATCGGCGAAACGGATTCCGAGGATTTGCCACCACGAGGACACCAGCGCCAGCAGGGGTTTCACGGCGTTGGCAACGACGTATCCACCAACCACCAGCGGCTTGCGACGAGAAACGCGATCGGCCAGATATCCAGAGAAAAGCTTGGCAATCGACGCGACGCTCTCGGCCACGCCTTCGATAATGCCAAGCTGAGCCGGCCCTGCGCCGATGGAAGCGATAAACGCGGGCAGCACCCAATAAGCCATTTCGCTGGCAGTGTCGTTAAGGAGCGAGGTCAGGCCGAAGACATAGACGTCACGGGGCGTGCCGTTCAGCTTAGCAGCGGGCTTGTCCGCCATGGGTCGAAAATAACACGGGAAATGAGGTCAGAGGTTAGAGGTCAGATTGCAGAGGTGAAACCGCCACGATTCCAACAATACACCCGACGATAAAGGGCTTACCTCTGCAATCTGACCTCTAACCTCTGACCTCATCCAGCTTGCTTTCCCAAGACTTGACGGGCAAAATAGAGCTGTAACGTCATCCCAGTCCTATCCCGATACGCGCAGGAATTTATGGTGTCGCTGGGCAGGGCTGCAGCATCGAATTAAGTGTAAGAGCAACACCGCGGCTACAACATCCCCGCTGGTTGGGCGTCCCTTTTCAAGAGGGAGCGCAGCGAATCGGCTGAGCCGCTGGAGGCTTTCAACAACCCCGTTCCAAGGTAGAGGCAACACGCCGTCGTTGGCGTGAGCTCATATTTGGAGCTGAAAGCGAGTACAACTTGGCAACCGCGTCTTTGGAGAACTATCTCGTCCTTCCGGATCACACGATGGACGAGCGCATTCGAGAGGCCAGGCAGGCCCTCGGCAGCGAGGTGATGGTGCTTGGGCATCACTACCAACGTGATGAAGTCATCCGCTTCGCCGATTTTCGCGGCGACTCCTACAAGCTTTCGCAGGAAGCAGCGCGCGCCCAGAGCCGCTACATCATTTTCTGCGGCGTTCATTTCATGGCTGAGAGCGCGGACGTGTTAAGCCGTCCCGGCCAGATCACCATCCTTCCCGATCTCAACGCCGGATGCTCCATGGCCGATATGGCCGAAATTACTCAGGTAGAAGATTGCTGGGAGCAACTAGTCCGCGCTGGCGTAACCGACGACTTGGGCAATGGGATCACGCCGATCACCTACATCAATTCCACGGCCGCGATCAAAGCGTTTGTGGGCGAACGTGGGGGAGTGGTGTGTACCTCATCGAACGCGGCGGCGGCGATGAAGTGGGGGCTCGCGAAGAATAAGCAATTGCTTTTTCTTCCCGACCAACACCTGGGACGCAACACCGGCTACGCGATGGGAATCCCGCTGAACGAAATGATCGTGTGGGATCCCTATCAACTGGGCGGCGGCGTGACGCCGGATCGACTGCGTGCGGCGAAAGTAATTCTGTGGAAAGGGCACTGCGCCGTCCATCAGCGTTTCCTGCCGGAGCATGTCGATAATGTGCGCGCAAAGTTTCCTGGAATCTGCGTCATCGTGCATCCGGAATGCCGGTGGGAAGTTTGTCAGAAAGCGGACGGCATTGGATCGACCGAAGGCCTGCTCAAGATGATCCGCGAAGCGCCATCCGGGACAATGTTTGCCGTCGGCACCGAGATCCACCTCGTCAATCGCATGGGCAAAGAGTTTGCGGCGGAGGGGAAGAAAGTAATCACCCTCGACGACTCCGGATGCCTGTGCACGACCATGTACCGCATCTCACCGCAGCATCTGTGCTGGGCGCTGGAGAACCTGGTCGAAGGGAACGTCGTCAACCAGATCAGGGTCAAAGACAACGTGAAGCAGTGGGCCCGGGTGGCGTTGGACAGGATGCTGGAGATCAGGTGAGGTGGCAGGTCGGAGTGGGCAGCGTGCAGGACGTCTCAGCCTACCCAGGATACGTAGAGCAGTTTCAGGCGGCTTTGTCAGGTTGAGTTTGCAGGTGAGTCAGAAGGCCATTCAGAATTCGTCCTACTTCTTCTGCTTTGCCGAGGGTGTTATTGAATGTGGGTGCATCGAGATATTCAAGATCTCGTGCAATCGAAAGCTGGGTCTCTAATTCGAGCAGTGACCCCCGTGCCTGATAAAGAAAGTGTGCGAAGTCCTTGCGAGAACGGCGACCCTTACCTTCAGCAATGTTGCTGGGCACGGAAACCGCAGCCCGGCGTATCTGGGATGTCAGGCCATAAGTCTCGTCTTTCGGGAATTTCCGCGTGCACCGGTAAACGTCGAGTGCCAGATCCTTTGTTTTTTGCCAAGCAATCAGATTGCGATAACTCTCTGTCATTGAAAGCGACCCTGTCACATTTAACAGCGTCAGGCGCGTTTTGGCAGTGACCCGCGTCACGTCATGATTGTTCGGTTTTCCTGTCACCTGCGAACTGCTACCTGCGAGCTTCCTCAGATAGAATAGAAGACAGATGTCAGACCGCACTTTCACTCTCGACGAAGCGCAGATGCTCCTGCCGGTGCTGGAGTCGCTACTCAAGCAAGGGATCCAGGCAAAGAAACTGATTGAAGAAGTTGATGCCGAAGTGCAGGAGACCGCTCACCGCATTTTTCTTAACGGCGGCACGATGGTGAATGTCGTCCATCTGGCGGCGCGCAAGGCGGCGCGAGAAAAGGCGATTCAGCGGATCAAGGACGCCATCGCCGAAATCGATGCCACCGGCGTGCAGGTGAAAGATCTCGACGTCGGCTTGCTCGACTTCCCCTGCAAGGTGGAAGGCGAGATCGTGCTGCTGTGCTGGAAACTGGGCGAGACGAAGATAGCGTTTTGGCACGACACCACCTCCGGATTTGCCGGACGCAAGCCGATCGACGAACGCATCGCCAACGCCGGCAAGAAGCGCGCGACATAGCCCCGAACCACTCAATACGCAGGTGTAGAGACGCGGCATGCCGCGTCCCTACCATTGATTTTTTGCCAGATCCATGCAAGTTCCCTCTCCCGCTGCGTTCTTTTACTGAACGCGAGGTGCGAAGTGTCCGTGGCGTGGGACGACTCCAGCCGTGCACTACCGGAAATGGGGCAGCGACCACGCGTTCTGCTAAAATCACGCTATCCGAGGCGATTCCTTATGTTTACTGGGCGCAAACTGCCGCTTACGCTTGCTTTTGCCGTGTTGATTGGCCTGACTTTTGGCGCCAGTTGCAACGGGTTCTTCGTGGACCCGACGCTCACTAGCATTACTGTTTCTCCTACGGCGCCGCAGGTCGAAGTCGGAAAAACACAGCAGTTGTCGGTTTTTGGGACCTATGACGACGGCTCGCGAAAACAAGTGAAAAGCGGAGTGAACTGGTCAACCTCGCCCACCGGAATCGTCTCGATCGACCCCACTACCAGCATCATGACTGGTGTCGCGGTCGGAACGACACAGCTTACAGCCGATGCTCAGGGCCTGAACGCAACAGCGACAGCCACCGCATTTTCAAATATCACTGGTCTTACAGTATGCACGGGGACATTTGACACCGGAACGTGTCCGGCCGCCACTTGGGTTGTCAAGACTGCGGTTGGAGGAAATCAAGACTACTACGCGAAGGGTACCATCACCGGCGTAATAACTGACATCACGACGGTGGCTACGTGGCAAGTCACGCCTACTCCCGCAGCCGGCGCGATTAACTGCGACGCAACTGCGTCTCCGGCGGCTTGTACCATTGATCAGAACACATCGACGGGCAATTACGTCATAACCGTTAGGTATCCCAATGCCAACCCCGTTACCGCGGCAATAACGATTACGCCGTAGAACTCACGGTTGTTTACTGTTCACGTGCTGCTGAACCCAGGTTTGTTGTCACCATGCATACCCGAATCTTCCGGCGTCACGGCGGATACACAGGTTAACTAACTCAATTTAAGACCATCCACGTGGGAAGCCACCCTTCCGGGCGTTGAACTGCCTGAAACGGCTGCTGGCCACCTCATTCCCGGCATACTTTGTGGTACACTCCTGCCGCTTGTTCGTACCCTTCCCTAGGAGACCCTGCATGCAAACCCATTCACCTCGTCCCTCGCACCTCGCATTGGCACTAACGATAATCTTTGCTCTATCTGCAACCTCCCTGGCTCAGATTCCGGCCTCGACCTGGGAGCAACTCGCTCCAGCGCACAACCCGCAGCGGCGCGGTGCTCCCGCCATGGCGTATGACCCCGTCAGCCAGAAGATCGTCATGTTTGGTGGTTATGGCCGATTGGGCTATCACAGTGACACATGGACTTTCGACGGTACCGACTGGAAGAAGCAAAGAGTGACAGTTGCGCCGTCGCCGCGCGCGGCAGCCGCGATGGCGTTCGATGTGACCCTTCAGAAGTTGGTGCTGTTCGGTGGTTGGAACGGTTACAACTATCTCGGGGACACCTGGGTGTGGGACGGGGCCACAGCGAGCTGGACGGAAATGAACTCTGCCAGGAGCCCGAAGCCAATGACCGGACCGATGGTGTTTACCGATCCTCGAAACGGACGCGTCGATACTTACGGCGGATTTGACGGCCAGTTCTACAGCCTGACCACCTGACGGCAGCTGGCACAAGCAGTTTCCGGCGGAGTTTCCGAGCGCTCGCGGCTCCGCGGTGGTCGCCACAGATCCCGTGCGCAAGCAGACCGTGCTGTTCGGCGGGCTGGCTGACGTCAACCCGGTCAATACCTGGACCTACGACGGGCACAACTGGACGCAGCAGTTCCCCAACAATCAGCTGCCCTACCGCTTTTTTTCGGGAGCAGTATACGATCCGCGGTTTCAGGGAGTTGTGGTGTTCGGCGGCTTCTCAGGCACGGACGTGAACGATACCTGGCTCTGGGACGGCGCTGACTGGCAACAGCTCAGTCCGGCATCGTCGCCCGCCGTCCGTGAGTCGTTCGGGATGGCCTTCGATGATCTCCATCAGAAGACGGTCATCTTCGGCGGCCAGAGCGGGAGAAGTCTGCTACGTGACACGTGGGTGCTGCAAACGAACTAGCTTCTGCCCGTGACATTCGAACGGTGTCCCTTCGGGGTCAATCCTTGAACGCGGATCTCGCGCTATATTGAGGAATTGACCCCGTGCGAGTGTCTTGTACATCCCGTATTGCGCTTGTGCTCGTGCTCTCATGCACGATTCTGTTTCCTGCCTGCAAGCGCAGTCGCGGACGCATTCTAGAAATTGCCTATGTATCGGCTCCGCAAGTCAGTCTGCGCGACCGGGTAGCCGCTGTCTACAACAAAGCAGGACTGGTGAAAAATGGAGAGCGAGTCGAGGTGCTCGATCGCGATCGCCGGTTCGTTAAAATCCGCGCCGCCGGGGGCGTGGAAGGTTGGATGGAACAGCGTTACCTGGTCAATGAGAAGGTTTTCAGCCAAATCCAAAAGCTCACCCAAGACAGCCAAAACGATCCCGTCCAGGGACAGGGCTCGACTCACAGCGGAACCAACCTCCACGTTGAGCCTGGACGCGACGCCGAGCACTTATACCAATTGGCACAGGGAGAAAAAGTTCAGCTCCTGAGGCGAAGTACTGCCGAAAAGCCCGGCTCGGTTGCGGCGCCTGTGCGGCCCAGCTCCAAGCGGGAAGAGAAAAAAGACCCGACGCCAATCGTCGAAGACTGGTGGCTGGTCCGTGACACGCACGCTCGCGTGGGCTGGGTGCTTGCGCGCATGGTGGATCTGGACCTGCCGCTGGATGTCGCGCAGTACGCCGAAGGCCAGCGCGTCGTGGCTTACTTCGTGCTCGACGAAGTGCGCGACGGCGACAAAAAAGTCCCGCAGTATCTGACCATTCTGACCGAGCCTCGGGACGGGCTGCCCTTCGACTTCAATCAGATTCGGGTCTTCACCTGGAACGTGAAGCGTCATCGGTACGAGACGGCTTATCGTGAGCGCCTGCAAGGCCGTTTGCCCGTCATCGTGGCGCAGGAGAACTTCGAGAAAGAGGGCACGCTTCCGACATTCGTGATCCGAGTACAAGATGAGAATGGCAACGTGAGTGAGCGCAAGTACAAGCTCAATACTCCGATCGTGCGAAGAGTGTTAGCGCCGGGAGAGGTAGTGCAGAAAAGGCATCGTTAGTAGCAGGTACCGACGACCTTCACGAATAGAAATCAGAAATGCTCGCCACTACGAGGCGAATCTCAGCTTCGGTGAGCTCCGGGAACATCGGCAACGCCAGCACTTCCTGTGCCGCCTGTTCGGCGACGGGCAGATCTCCCGCCTGCATGCCCAGATAGGAAAAGGCCGGTTGTAGATGCAGCGGCAGCGGATAGTAAACCTCGGTTCCGATTTTCCTGTCGGCCAGGAATTGGCGTAACTCATCGCGACGCTGTGCGCGAATCACGTACTGATGAAAAACGTGCTTTGACTGTGGACTTCGCGCCAGCAGACGCAGTGGAACGTATCCCGGCCCTGAGGTCAAACCGCTTTCCGTCAAGAGGCGATCATAGGTCGCTGCATGCTGGCGGCGTTTTTCGTTCCAGTCCGCCAAGTGGGCCAGTTTGACTCGTAACACCGCTGCCTGGATCGCATCCAGGCGTCCGTTCCACCCAAACTCTTCGTGATAGTAGCGCCGCGGACTGCCGTGATTGCGCAACCGCCGCATGTGCTCAGCCATCTCAGGACGCGTGGTGGTAACGATGCCTGCTTCTCCGTAGGCACTCAGGTTTTTGGTCGGATAGAAACTGAAGGCTGCCGCCACGCCGAGCGATCCCGCCGGCTGGCCGGCCCATTCGGCCCCAATTGCTTGTGCGGCGTCCTCGACAATCGCAAGTTCAAATTCCTGCGCGAGACCGGCGAAAGCATCGATGTCAGCGCACTGTCCATAAAGATGGACGGGCAGAATCGCGCCAACGCTTTTGTTGTTCAGCTTCTTCAGCCGATGATCGACCCGAGCCGGATCAAGATTGAGTGTCGCGGCATCGACGTCTGCGAATATGGGCGTAGCTCCCGCCCGCACAATCGAACTTGCGGAAGCAAAGAAGCTGAATGGCGTGGTGATGACCGAATCACCCGGCTTTACACCGGCAGCAACCAGCGCCAGCCAAAGCGCTTCTGTTCCCGAGGAGCAGCCCACCGCGGCGGCGGCTCCAGTCAGCGACGCGATCTCGCGCTCGAGCGCCTCAACCTCCGGACCGAGAATGAAAACCTGCGAATCGCACACCCGCGCAATGGCGGCCAACACCTCCTCGCGGATGCCTTCATACTGACGGCGCAAGTCGAGAAGCGGGACCGATCCCTGGGCGGTGGCCGACGTGTCTGAAAGGCTGCGTCGCATTTTGCCTGATTCTAGCAGGCACCCTTAACCCGCCTGTTTCTGCAGCAGCACCTTTGGTATATCCGGAGGGGATGAGCCCGCCGGCTTCCGCCGAGCTTCTGCCAAGTACTCGCGCCATGGCTTCAAACTGCTGCGCAAACGCTCCCAGTCCACCTCAGGAAAAGAGTCCTTCGCCCCGGCGAGATTGCGGAGCGCACGCTCCAAAACCGACTGGGCCCCCACCAGATTGCCCGTAGATTGATGATGAAAGGCCACCGCCAACTGAACCAGTCCTTGCAGATGGCGTCGGAGGCGGCTGTGGCGCGGCACCTCGCGCCAAACGTCTTCGAGCGCCTCATGGGCGTCGAAGAAGTGGCCGGAATTGAACAGGACGAGGCCGGTTCGCCAAGGATCTTGCTGCATTGTTTTTCCGGAGTATACAAGACCAGTGTGATACGTAATTAAAACTACTACTTATCATATTAATGCGGGACATAAACATCCATAAAACCGTAGTCTAGGTGTTATGTAATTTCAAACTACACAAAAGTAAGTATTTACACGCTGTCCTTTTTGGAATGTGAGTTGCTGTTTAGTCATGTTTGGCAAACTTTCTAGATCAAGAGCCGTGTCTATCCCCCGAGGTTGGCTCAACGTTCAACGACTCACCCACTTGCTTAATGAGTTCAGGAGAAAATCGCATGGAAGCAGCATTTCGATTTAATAAAAAACAACTGGTGGCCCTGCTTGCGCTACTGTTTGTAGCGACCTTCACCATGGCGCAGGGTATTGCGACCGGCTCGATCTCGGGCACCCTTGTAGACCCATCGGGCGCAGTAGTTAGCGCGGCTAGCGTCATCGCCCAAAATGTCGAAACAAATCTCTCCCTGACCACGCAAAGCAACGACTCCGGCTACTTTACTTTCCGAAACGTGCCGCCGGGTACCTACAAGCTTACGGTCGAGGGAAAGGGTTTTCGCAAGGTTCAAGTCTCGCAGGTGTCAGTACAGTCTGCCAGGGACACGGCCTTGGGCGCGGTCAAGATGGAACTGGCGTCGGCCACTGGGGAGACAGTGGAAGTAATCGAATCAGCTCCCATTATTGAGACCACCACGGGCCAGGTCACGAACACGTTTGACACCGCCGCAGTCGCCGACCTGCCAACCGGCGGAGGCTTCGACAGCCTGGCGCTTTATCTTCCGGGTGTCGCCGATACTGGTTCCAACAACTTCAGCAATACGAACGGCGCAGGATTCTCCTCCAACGGCCTGCGTGGCCGGTCGAACAACTTCCAGATCGATGGCCAGTCCAACAACGACAACTCAGTTGCCGGTCCGTCAATCTTCTTGGGCAACCAGGATCTTCTCGGTGAAGTATCGGTTATTACCAACGACTTTAGTGTCGAGTACGGACGCGCCTCGGGTTCTGTCGTCAACTACGTGACCAAGAGCGGCACCAATCAATTCCACGGTAGTGCGTTTGAGTACTGGACTGGGTCGCGATGGGACTCTCACACAAACGAAGAAAAGAGTACGCTTTTTAATTTCTGCGCTCCGGGACAGGACCCTACTACCTGCAATCCGGTCGCACCTATCTCCCGATATGTTGAGAACCGCTTCGGCTTTACGATCGGCGGCCCGGTCCACAAGGACAAGGTCTGGTTTTTTGGTTCCGGCTACTGGGATAGGGTTCGCCAGCATGGTTCAGCTCAAGCCTCGAACCTTGTCACGCCGACCCCAAGTGGACTGACCGCGCTGACTGCCGCATTCGCCAGCAATTCGATGGTGGGTGCTCTCAACACGATTGGCCCCTATGCTGTAAAGGCGGGTGATCCGCACCCCGCTGGCAGCGCTGCGACTTTAACCGTTAGCGATGGCGTCAATAATGCGGATGTCGACTTTGCCGGGATCAGTCGGAACCCTCCGTCCTTCTTCAATGACCGGGAATTCTCGGGCAGAGTGGACGTGAACCTCACCAGCAAAGATCGTGTAGGCACCCGCTACATTTTCCAGCAGAACATCCTCACCGCTGCAACGGCTGCAGCTGGTGTTGGTTTTCCCGGTGGGGACTGGGTAGACATACCGGCGCGAGACCAGCAAATCGCGCTCGACTGGACTCGCACCTTTAGTAGCCAAATGGTAAACCAATTGCGGTACAGCTTCTCGCGAGCCGGTTTTGGTTTTGAGGGGGGATCGTTTCCAGCTTGCACTAGGGCGAACTACTTCGCCTGTCCGACGAATATTAGCTGGGCGAGTACTTTGCTTACTTTCGGAATGGCGACAAATCTGCCACAGGGCCGTACCATCGACAACACGCAGATACAGGACAACGCCTCATGGGCTCGCGGACACCACACGTTCAAGTTCGGTGGCGAGTTCTACAAGCAGCGCTCACCAAACAGCTTCCTGCCGAACGCGAATGGGCGCTATAGGTATAGCACTTCAAACGCGGGCCACAGTTGTGAGACCCAGTTTCCCACCCTCGCCACCTACATCCAAGCGCTAACCGTGGCGCAGGACCTCCTTGATGTTGCGCGAGTATGCGGCTTCTCCCGCGCCCTTGCGGACACACCTAGTTCGATCAACCTTACGGATGGTCCGACGACGTTCAACTTCAAAGAGTGGGATATGGCGTTCTACGCTGGAGACGACTGGCGCATCAAAGACAATCTGACCCTGAACCTTGGTGTCCGTTGGGAATACTCGAGCCAGGCGATCAACCTGTTGCACGATCTGTCGGTCGCTAATCAGGCAGGGTCCAATCCGTTCTGGGATCCCACCCTGCCGGCGTCGATCACAACCGTACCGAGCATTTCGAGTCCTCTCAATTACTTCGGCCCGAATGTCGGATTTGCCTGGAAGCCTCGCTTCCTTGGCGGCGACAAGACGGTCATTCGTGGCGGGTTCCGCATCACCTATGACCCCGCTTTCTACAATATGTTCCTGAACGTGGCTACCGCGGCTCCGGTCGTGAATGCCGGGACAATCGCCGGCTCCACTTGTACGGGTGCGTGCCTGCCAACTTCCGGCTTCTTGGGTAGCGACGTGCGCGCTGCTCGCCTTGGTGATATCCCGCGAGGAGGCGACCCTGGGTACCGCAACTACACCCAGGTGGCTCACAATTTCCACGAACCGTACACCCAGAACTGGTCGCTGGGCATTCAACGCGAGCTATCCAGTCGGATGGTCCTGGAAGTCGGCAACTTCCAAACTGTCAACGCCAACCCCGAGCTCGCGGGCCTGATAGCGAACGGTTTCAGTTCGTTCATTCCAGCTGGAGTCACGCCTTGCACCTCTGCTGGGACTCCGCCATACCAGCCGCCCCCTGGCAACTCACCGGGTATTTTCGGCGAGGACACCGAACGTCCCAACTGCGACTTGTCCAATGTCCGCAATCGCATCAACGGCGCCTTTTCCAACTATCACGGATTGCAGAGCGAATTCCGTATTCGCGAATGGCACGGCCTGAGTGGTGCGGCATCCTTTACTTGGAGCAAGACGCTGGACAATTCCAGCGAGATCTTCTCCACCGGAAGCGGCGGCAATAGCGTCGCGGGCGCGCAGAACCCCTTTGACATCAGCAAAGGTGAGAAATCATTGAGCGGGCTTGACTTTCCGAAGATCGCTTCGCTATACCTCATCTACGACCTGCCGTTTTACAAGGGCCAGCACGGCTTCCTCGGCAAACTGCTGGGTGGCTACCAGGCCAATACCACTTGGAGATACAGCACCGGACAGAACTACTCGCCGTTGACGGTCCCCCCCCTTAGTTCGTCCTGTCAAATGACGTTTGACGCGACGTTCTTCGGCCCGTCCACTTGCCGCCCCTTCCTGGGAAATCCGGCAGCCCCGATTGATACGGTAGGTTTTTGCTCGAATCCGGCGGCGGCGGACTGTGGTCTGGAGGACTGGTTCACAAACGCTCCAACAACCATCAGCGCTGTTCACTGGCTCTATAACGAGGACGGTACCGCGCAATTCCTCGGGTCGCCTTACGGCAACACCCGTCGCAACCCTGGTACTCGTGGCCAGAACGTCAGCGCTGTTAACTTCAGCATGTTCAAGACCACCAAGCTCAACGAGCGGGTTTCCTTCCGCCTGGAAGCCCAGGTCTATAACCTGTTCAACCATCAGTTCCGCGGCGTTCCCGATCCTTTTATTGATGACGTGAATCTCGCGAACGGGGGTAGTTTCGGCAACAACCTCTTCAACGCGAGCGGTGGAGACTACACCAACGTTATCCTCAACGGAATTGGGCGTCGGCGCATGATTCTGGGAGGGAAGTTCACTTTCTAACCCAGTTCTTCCCAAGCACGATTTCAGGCCGGCCGCGAGGCCGGCCTTTTTCGTTGCTTCACGCTCCCAGTCTTTTATGCCTTTGGCGGGAGGGCATGAAACATGCGTCTAACGGCGAGTCACGGAAAAAAAGATTGCCGACGGGAGAGCGGCCATGCCAAAGATCAGAAACCAGAAAACAGCTATTTCCCTTTCGCTCGTTCCTTCTTCCCATCTTCGGTGCGTCCGAGCTTCTCGTACGCTTCCGCCAGCGCAAGGTGGGCTGGGGCGAATTGAGCCAAGCGTCCGGCAGCGATTTCCAGGTGTACGGCCGCAGTCTTGAAGTCTCCGGTTTTTACCAGGCTGGAGCCAATCCAGAAGTGAGCCCACGCGGAGTCGGGCTGGAGTTCGACTGCTTTGTGCAAATACTTCTGTGCCAAACCTACTCCGATCGCATACTGTGCGAGGTACAGGTTTGGATCGGCTGAGATGATCGCTTGTAGCGATGTCACTCCACTGCCCGCCTTCCCACGCTCAACGGCCAGTGCGGCCTCGGTCACTTTGTTGGCGGTCGCTATCTTGTCCTTGGGATCGGTGCCGGTGACGACTGCCCCGGCGCCGGATGACTTCTGCAGCCCCACGTATCCGAGCGAGGCCAACTTCTGCATCTCCGCGGAGTTGAGTTGCGCATTCGACGACTTGCCAGCTTCGCCGCTGAAGCGGCGGTCGAAGTTTTCGAGTTGTCCGGCCATTGTGTCCAGGGTCGCTTTGGAGCTTTGCGCTAGATTGCGGGTTGCGCCCGGATCGGCACTCAGGTCGTAGAGTTCGGGCCTTGGCGCTCGGATATAGAGGTACTTGCCGGCGCGCCAGCACTCGAGCGGGCTCCAGCCGAATCCGCGCGACGGTAAATCGCTGCGGGAATAGACAGGCTGGTCGGCGCTGCTGCTGGACTTGGCGATCCGTAAGAGGGATTGGCCCTGCATCTGCGATGGAACGGGGATGGCGGCGACCTCGAGCAAGGTTGGTGCAACATCCACCAGGCGAACTTTGGCGGAGATGTGTTTGGCGGTCGGCTGCCCTTCGGGCAGCTTCAGCAGCAGTGGAACATGAATTGTTTCGTCGTAAAGGAAAATGCCGTGCGCGTCCTCGCCGTGCGCCCCCAGGCTCTCCCCGTGGTCGGCGACAACCAGGACGGCCGTATTGGCGTAGAGCTTTTGCTGCTTCAAAGCCGCCAGTAGCTTGCCAATGGCCGCATCGGCTGCGGTGATCGCG
>WNFL01225662.1_pt1 | contig 14229 bp, 15 predicted proteins | sample 5400361 | NCBI WGS metagenome assembly WNFL01 (sample SAMN13153351, study PRJNA577476) | soil metagenome | isolation source: 40 cm soil on Douglas fir-dominated hillslope | place: USA:California | collected 2013-09-17
TGCCGATATTGCCGCCGGCGCCCGTTCGGTTCTCAATGACGAATGGCTGCCCGAGTCGCTCCAACAGCGATTGACCCATGAGCCGCGCGATGGTGTCGGTTGCCTGGCCGGCAGGAAAAGGGACGATGATCCGCACCGGCCGCGACGGATAGGTTGGCGCCCTAGCGATGCGCGACATGGCCGGCAGCGCGACAGCGCCCGCTGCCAAATGGAGAAATTGCCGGCGGGGAAGTTTCATTTCTCCCTCTGCCGCGCCCTCATTCGATCACCTCGTCGGCGCGGCCGAGCAGCGTCGCTGGCACGTCCAGGCCGAGCGCCTTGGCGGTCTTGAGGTTGATCACCACTTCGCTGAATTCGGGATTGTGTTGATAGTGCAATGGGTTATCCAGAGATTGGCGTTGGCGTAGGTACGAATAAGGTACAGTCTGCGTCATCGGTGGTAGAATGCGAAACGCCATGATTAGCCTCGACAGAATGGTGGGATGGTTCCCTCACACTCCTGTGGAGTGGATCGAGCTTATCATAGTGGCCCTGCTGCTGTGGCTGTTGATGATGGTGGCAATATCAGAGCTTGAATTGAATTCGGTCATTCCAATTTAGGTCGAACTTAGCCAACAACCTCTCGCTTCTCTGGGACCAAGCCCAACAGCGACTTAAGAATAAAGAGAGGGAGCTACCATGACGTAGCTCCCTGCTGCTTGCCCAGGACGACAGCCTTGCCGGGCGAGTATGACCCCTGATCCCGCCTCCCGAGGCTGTCTTTCGTTCTCGACCCCTGTGCCTGACCGAGTGGAAGGAACGGCGGGGTCAGGTACAGCAGATTACGTCGATTAGGATTAAGTCGTAAGATCAAATCCGTGACTGAGCCCTAGTCGTAAGATGATCTGTGACGATCATCCGATCTGTGACCATGGGTAAGATCGTGATTGCAGATATGGTCGTATGATCGGTGGGGTGTCGCCATGACCATCACCGTTGCCGCCGTTGCCGGACTGATTATTGGCCTGATGGTTGGGGCTGTTATCGCTGGCCTTGCGCTGATGGAGCGCCCTCGGCGTTGGGTGGTCTGCATTCGCTTGTCGGAGGAGCTTCATCGCCGGCTGAGAGAGGAAGCGACGGATCATATGTGCAGCCTCAAAGGGGAAATCATCAGTCGCTTGCAAGCGAGCTTCCAACAAGCTCAATGATCTGAGCCTGATCTGTGTCACTCTGCGGCGACTGGACTACGAAGAGTGCATCGGAGCAAAGAAGCATCTGGTCTTAGGTGTGCTTTCCCATATTGGTCCCCCCGGGTCATTTGCCACTGGATAATAGATACAATAGTGAAATCGATCATCAGGTGACGGTGCTGCCATGTCGGCGGGAATAGTTTCACCACTCGCTGGTAGATAGTAATTACCATTCGGCAGCACTGTAGCCTGCACTGGCTTACAATCCTGTCCTCCACAACATAGATGTCCATCCCGGTCACGGAGATTGCTGTATATATCGTGAGCTAGGACGGTGCTCGAAAAGCAAAGCAGCGCAATTGTTGCCTGTCGTTCCCGAAAATTCAATCCGGTAGGATTCGCGCGGCGAGCAGAATCAGCGCATCATCCGATGCGATGTTTGCGATCATCCACCTCCTTGCAACGTTTATAGCCGATCTGTTCAAGCCACCACGCCGGCTTGAAATCGAGAACCTTTTTCTGCGTCATCAGCTCAACGTCGCCCTGAGGCGAGCCCCACAACGTGTCCGGCTTCGGGCAGGTGACCGTGCCCTGATGGTTTGGATGACCGGAACGTGGCCGAGCCTGCTCGGTTTGTCCCGCGTCGTTCAGCCTGACACGATCCTGCGGTGGCATCGAGCGGGATTTCGGGCCTATTGGCGCTGGAAATCTCGCGGTCGGCCAGGGAGGCCCAGAGTTAGCCGTGAGCTACGCGAACTCATCCAACGGATGAGCAAGGAGAACCCATTGTGGGGCGCGCCACGCATCCATGGTGAACTGCTCAAGCTCGGGTTCGAGATCGCCGAGTCGACGGTCTCCAAATACATGATCCGGCGCCGAGGACCACCATCACAGACATGGCGGACATTCCTGCACAACCATGCGCAAGCCATCGCGGCGATCGATCTCTGCGTTGTTCCAACGCTGACATTCGAGTGTCTGTTTGCATTTCTCGTCGTGGGCCACGGTCGACGACAGCTGCTTTGGTTCGCGGTGACCCGGCACCCGACGGCGGACTGGCTGGCGCAGCAGATCGTGGAGGCGTTCCCGTGGGGCACGGCGCCGACCTATTTGGTGCGTGACAATGACGGCGCCTATGGGCGGGCATTCACAAATCGAGTCCGGACGATGGGGATTCGGGACCGCCCGATCTCGCCGAGATCGCCGTCGCAGAATCCGTACGCTGAACGTCTGATTGGAACGCTTCGGCGCGAGTGCCTGGATCATGTTCTGATCTTTCGGCGAGCAGCATCTGCGGCGGATCCTGGCTTTGTATTCGTTATATTACAATCAGACGCGCTCGCACTTGGCATTGCGGAAGGATGCGCCGCTACGGCGAGCTGTCCAAGGATCAGGAACCATCATTACCACACCAATTCTGTTCGGATTGCATCATCACTACGGGCGGATATGATTTTCGGAAAGGACAGGCCGATCGGGAGCGGTTCCTCGAAGGCCTGCGGAAAGCAGGACTGCCCGAAATATGAACGCGACCTGTCGGGTCGCCTCGATGCTCGCCGCTGATGTCGTCGGATCAGCAGCCTGCTGCGCTGCGGGATTTCGGTCCGACCTATGTCGCAGATGGGGTCAGAGTCGGTCGTTCGGCGATGTCTGCTCAATGTACGGATTACCCGCGAAAGCGGCCGTAGAGCGAGTTGGGGAGGCGACGGGATTACTTCAGGGTGATCGACCGGCAAACCGGTGGGGCGGAATATCGAGCGCAAGATCAGGGAGCCGGGCGAGACTGCATACGAAAACGGAAACACATTGGGGCCACGCAAGGCGTGGCCCCAACGTATGTGCGCCCGCTCAGTGCGCCAGCGGATCCGGCCGCACCTGGATGTGCACAGCACGCGGTTTGGAGCCCTTGCCGCCTTCCTTCAGCCACGGCGTACGGTCCCCGTTCGTGCTCCACAGCCCGCGGCCCTTCCAGCCGGCGTTCGGGTCATCGATGCGCCCGTCCAAGCCCTTGGCAAAAAAGCTCAGCGGGTATGGGATGCGCAGCATGATCATCTGCCCATCCTTGAGCGCGGCGAAGCCGTCATTGAGGTTGGCGGTCGAAATCGGAACGTTCTCGCCAAGTCCCACCGTGTTGTGCTGGTCCACCCAGGTGTAGTAGCTCGCCTCGGCGCTCCCGTTCTCGAACCCCTCGAAGGCCGGTCCTGGGTACTTGTAGGAGGCAAAGCCTTCAAGGCAGTGGTTGCCGGTCGCGGCAGGCCCGTTGAGCTGACCCTTGCACTTGCGCCGGTCGAAGCTGATGAGCGTGCCGTTTGAGCCCGACCCCCAAACCACGCCGTTCTTGTCGATGTCGCCGCCGCGCACGCCAATGCCTTCCTTGGGAATGGCGTAGAACTCGCTGAGCTTGGTCTTCGGATCGAAGCGCAGGAACCCCGGCGTGCCGGCGAAGATGTTGAGGGTGTACCAGACCGAGCCGTCGGTCGGGTGCGGCATCACGGCGTAGGGACCCGAGCCCGCGATCCGCGTGTCCTTGCCCGCTTGCGCCGGCTGTCCCGGCTCGGTCCATTCGTCGACCTGGCCGTTGCCGTTGGTGTCGAGCACGAACGGCGCCCAGCCCTGCGCCTTGGCGGCGTCGCCGGTCTCATCCCACACCTTGGTGTTGACCCAACCGGCGACCGGGCCGGTGCCGGAGAGCCACAGCGTGTTGTCGGCGTCGTAGCCGAACTGAGGATGGTGAGTCCCGAAGCAAGTATCGATGAAGCTGTACTTCATCGTCTTGGGATCGAGCATCGCCACCTGGCGCCCCGACTGCTCGAGCGGGAACACCTTGGCCGAGGGATGGTCCGAACCCTTCTTGCAGAATGCTGGATTATCGAACCCGCGCACGGCCGCGGCAAACCATACCCGGCCGTTCTTGTCGAACATGCCGTTGTGGTTGTTGGCGCGCTGGCTCCAGATTTTCTCGTCGCCCCAGTAGGCCGAAGGCTGCGTTGGCTTCGCCACGGCGGAGGCATGGAAGGGAGGACCGAACGATTCGGGTGCGTTCGGGTCCGCGACCGGCATCTTGAAGAACGTCACCTTGTGCGTCTTCGGATCGAGGACCGGCATATCGTCGCTCGAGTACTCATTCGAACCGTAGAGCGGACCGTAGGCATTGACCGTCGGATTGCGCCGGTCCGAGGAGATCAGGTCGTGGATAAAGGTCTTTTCTGTGCCCCACTCCCACGACGTGACGACGACGTTGCGCTCGACGCCCTGCGGCCGCGGCGGCTTGCTTTTCGGCAGCTCGCCCTTGGCGACGCGGTCGGTCCATTCGCCGAAATATTTGAACGGTACGCCGCTGAGCTGGCCGGCAATCCGGTTGACCATGAACTCGCCGGTTTGCCCGGAGGAGATGCGGCGCATCCATGCCTCGGCGCCGGTCTTGAACTCGCCGAACTGCGCCGGGATGGTGCGCGTCGATTCCTGCCCGAGCTGATGGCAGCCGATGCAGTCGACGTTACCCATGCGCTGGCGCCAGGTCTCGCGCGTGATGTTTTTCGGGATATCGGTCGAGCCGCCGAAATCTTTCTCCGGCGGAACCTTCATCATCGCGTACCAATAGATCGCCGGATAATACTGCGCCGCCGCCCGCTCGTTGGGCGCCGCCACTGCCGTGAGATTGAGCTGCTGGCCGGGCTTGGCGCGCACCTTCGGCGAGTCCACTAGCCCATAGCCGCGCACCCAGAGCTGATAGTTTGCATTCGGCAGGTCCGGGATGACATAGCGGCCCTGGTCGTCGGTGACGACGATCTTGGCATACTTGGTTGGCAGCTCGGTCGTCTCCGCGATCACCCAGACGCCGGCCTCCGGCCCATTCGCGCCGGTGACCACGCCGCCGATGTCGTCGTTGTCGATCTGGACTGCCGCCTGCTGTGCGCCGGCCGGAGCCGGCACTGCAACCGCCATCGCGGCGATGCCAATTGCGCCTACAGTCGAAAACAGAAATTGCCGTAGACTCATCTTGCCCTCCCTGTAATGCCTGGGCTTAAGCCGCCCGTTGTCGAGCAATGATATACCAGATTGCATTCCGCAAAAGACGGAATCGGATGAGCGGGAACGGCTAGCGCCCGCTGGGACCGCCGTGCTGAGCGCAGACGGCTGCTGAGTTTACGTGAGAGGACGAGTCCGAGTAATTGTTCGACGCTCCGATGTCCGCTCAGGGTCTCGGTCATTGCGGTGATGTCCGCTGCACGACCGCTCTTCTCCCGAAAGCGGAAGTCCATCCGCGATCTTGCTATGTCGCATTCGTGCCAGAAGCGGCTGTGAGCAATCGCAGCAAGACAGCTCCTTATTCGATCACCTCGTCGGCGATGGCAAGCACTCCTGGCGGAATTGTAAGGCCGAGCGTTTTTGCGGTTTTCAGGTTGATCACCAACTCGAACTTGGTCGGCTGGACGACTGGCAGATCACCAGGCTTAGCGCCCTTGAGAATACGACCTACATAGACGCCGACCTGGCGAAACGAGTCTGAAAAGCTCGCCGCGTAGCTCATCAGGCCGCCGGCCAGGACGGACTCGCGATCGAAGAAAATCGTGGGAATGGCGTAACGCATCGTGAGCGCAATGATCTCTTCTCGTCGAGTTGTGGTCAGCGGACCGCCGGCATTGATCAAAGCGTCTACGTGCGCTTGCGCCATGGCGGCGAACACAGGGTCCAGCTCGGCTTCAGCTCTCACATGCACGGTCTGAAGCTTGACGCCTCGTTTGCGCGCAGCCTCCTGCATCTCTTGCACTATATCTTCCAGTGCTGGACCAACACTTTCCAGTAACGCAATCGTGGTTGCATTCGGCACCAGTTCGGAAATCAGTCCAAACCGCTTCTGATTCAATTCGTTGCTCAAGCGAGTGACGCCGGTGACATTGCCGCCCGGACGGCTCAAGGTCGCGACTAGACCGTCCTTGACCGGGTCACCGCCGGTCTGGAATACGATCGGTATGGTCGATGTCGCCGCCTTTGCCGCAATCGCCGGGGCGGAAGTGCGGGTAGCCGCGATCACGTCCACGTGCTGGCGAACCAGCTCGGCGGCGAGCGTCGGCAGCTGCTCGTAGCGGCTCTCCGCCCAGCGATAGTCGATCGTGACATTCTTGCCCTCACTGTAGCCGACTTCGCCCAAGCCCTGCGAGAAAGCGGCAAGATTGGCAGTCATGCCTTGAGACGAGCCTCTGTCGAGGAACCCAATTACCGGCATCGCCGGCTGCTGCGTGCGCGCCGCAGTCGGCCAAGCCGCCACGCCGCCGAGCAGCGTGATGAATTCGCGGCGCTTCACTCGATCACCTCGTCGGCGCGCAGCAGAATCGATTCCGGCAGTGTGATACCGATCAGCTTCGCGGTCTTCAAATTCGCCACGAGTTGAAATCGCGTCGGCCGCTCCACCGGCAACTCCCTCACATTGGCGCCTTGCAAGACCTTCCGCGCCATCCCTCCGACCTGACGAAAAAGATTCTGAATTACGGGCCCATAGCCGATCAGCCCGCCCGCCCTTGCGATTTCGGGGAACAGCGAGATCGTCGGGAGATTTCTTCGGATCGCGAGATCCGCGATCAATTGCGGATTGCCGGCAATTAGCGGCGACGACAGCAGCAATAAACCCTGGAAGCGCGAGCGGTCGAGCCCATAGAACGCCTCTGCGATGTCGGCTGCACGCCGCGCCTCGAATACCTGCACAGTAATGCCAAATCCCTTCGCGGCAGTCTCCGCAGCCTTAAGCTGTAGGGCGCCTGTGGTCGGGTCCCACAGCACGCCGACGCCGGAGAGCGTGGGGACGGTCTCAATGAGCAGTTGCAGGCATTTTGCACTGAAATCGGGAAAGTCCAGGAATACACCGGTGACGTTACCGCCAGGACGCGCGAGGCTTCCAACGAAGCCGCTAGCTACCGGATCACTTTCCAGGTCGATCGCGATCACAGGAATGCTCGTCGTGGCGCCGGCTGCCGCCTGAACAGCAGCACGGGCGACTGCCACGATGGTATCGGCTCGATTGTTGACCAAGTCTGTTGCGAGCGCCGGCAAGCGCGATACGTCCCCATCGGCAAGACGGACTATTATCTCGGGGCTGGAGTCGCTGCGGTTGTCCGGGTCATTCAAGCCCTCGCGAATTGCCGCAACGCGCATATTCACAGTCGTAGATTCACCCGGATGGAGCACTCCGACCTTGCGACTTTTCGTCGTTTGCTGCGCGTGCGTCGCGAGCGGCCAGGTGATGGCCGCCGCACCGCCGAGCAGGCTGATAAACTGACGGCGTTTCACTGCCAGTGCCTCTCGTGCTTTGAAGCCGAAGGATAGCACACCTGGCAGGAGACTGCTGCGCTGCGGGATTTCAATCCCGCTTATGTCGCTTGTGGGTCATTCAGGTCGAATCGATACGCCAGCGATACTCGTGCCATGTCCGCTATACGTCCAATAGCGACCACATCGGTGCGTCGCAACGAAACGTCGAGATGTGCCAATCGCGACCGAACGCAGCGCAGCAAAATCCACTGTTATTCGATCACCTCGCTGCTGTCGGCTCGTCTCCTGACTCTGGAACTTGGGCGCAGCAGACGAGGCGAGAGTCAGAAACAAGTTGGCTGGGGCCAATGAAACGGTCCTCCTAGCCGCCAGCCCTGCCTCACCCTCGCCAAAAGATTTTCGCGCGTGTCGGGAACCCGATACAGGTCAGCGTGTTCAAAGTTCGGGAGAGGAGGGGGCCATGTGGCTTGAGCTTGCGGCCGTCACGGTGGCTATGGCGATCGGGTTTAGCGTTCTCGCGTTGGAAGTGGAACTTTAGAAAACAAGCCAGTGGTTCGGTTCCCACAGAACCTGCGTGCCGGCAGGAGAATTCTAAAACGGGGGAGTCGAACGGATGTCGTTGTACGAAATGGTGATCGCGATCGGGATCGCCGTGGTCCTCGTCGCGGCGGCGATCGGCGAGTTGGCAGCGCGGCTAATGATGGGTCCAGACGAGAGGGCGCTGTTGCGGGCAGCGCGAGCCGCAGCAGCCCAGCGGCTCCTCGTGGCCTCAGCAGCCCAGCAGGAGCGGGACGCGCGAGCCGCAGCAGTCCAGCGGCGCCGCCTCGTGGCCGCAGCAGCCCAGCAGGACGCGCGCCGCACGCGCTCGTCGAGGAAGCAGCACCCGCCTCGTATTGAGCTGTCAAACGCGTACCGGACGCGCTGCTTCAAGCTCCAATACGAATATGCACTCGCGGCGCCGCCCCCACCGCGTCTCGCTACACTCATCACTCAATTCGAAACACAGGACGTGAGCGCCTAAACGCGGATCGAGGATCATCCTGCGCCAAGGCGCGCGGGTGGTGAAGGACACCGGGCAGCGGCAGTGATCAGTCTAGGCCAATGTCCGCTTTGATCCGTTCGCGTCCGATGTTCGGCGTCGCAGCGAAACGACGCGATGTGCCACAAGCGGCCGTGAGCAGATGCAGCAACATGCGTATGCAAGAAGCCAAGCTTATTATTACTCGATCACGTCGTCGGCGCCGGCGAGCAGCGACGGCCACGCGCGCGAGAAGGGATGCCGGCCTATCCTCGTCCCGCGCTCAGCTTGGCTGCAAGCTCAATCAGGTTCTGCGCCACCACATCAACCGACTCCTTCGGATCGGATGCGGCGGTCCGGGGTCCGAATTCGTCCGGTCTTGCGATGCTGGCAACGCGCAGGCCAGCATTCTTTGCTCCGCCGGTATGCGCCGCCGCAGAAACCATCATGCATTCACCGGGCGGCAGATCGAACATTCAGCAGCGGCGAGATAAACTCGTGGTTTTGGCTTGTAGTCGCCAGCAATCTCGGAGCTGAGAATGGCATCGAAGCGAAGTTAGTTGCGCCGAGCGAGATCGGCGATCAGCGAGATGTTGGCATTGGAAACTGCCGCCAACAGGAGATTATTGGCCAAGCGAGCAAACCCGGGCTTTACGTCCGGTCACGCATCCAGCTGATGCCAGGCAAGGTTTAAGCTGCTCGCCACGTCTTCAGACAAATCCTTGATACCGAACTGTGGTCCGTTTACCCGTTTTCGCGACCGAAACGGCGCGTCGGAGCCTCAAGCCGCGCAGCAGCAGAAGTGCCGACTCGCTACAAGCCGCAGCCATAAGCCGGAAAGAGCGCGAGCCATCCTCCTGTCGGCCTTGCGCAAAATCCGCTACGCTGTGACCAGCAGCAGCCAAGGAGAGTGACATGCCGGAGCCGACCACATCGGCAACAGACGCCGCGCCTGCCGCGGTCGAAGACCAGCCGATCCGAGAACGCGTCAAAGAGCTGACGAGCCAGGTTCTGCAGCAGGGCCGGGTCGATCCCGAGGCCGTCAGAGAGGTTGCCAGCGCCGTCCTTGGTCGGACGCCCGGCAGTACCGCGGTGATCGGTGCGAAGGCCCGAGAATTCTTCGCCGAAGCAGTGAGGCAGCTTGACGATGCGCTCGTGAAATCCGCCAGCGCAACGCATGGCGCCCTCCAGCAGCTTGCGTCCCGGGGGCAGGACTTCACCGATAACGATCTCAAGGAGGCACTGGTCAGCCTGCGGAAGCTGGAAGAAGACTATGTGGCTGTCTCGAATCGACTTGCTGAGGCGATGAGTGCCAATCTTCGCCGGGAAATGACGGAAATTGCGGCTCACGCCCAAAACCTCGGCGTGGAGGCGAGCGTTCGTGTGGCAAGCATGATGGGGGAGTTTGCCCGCAGCATGGACGCCGGTTCGGGGCTGGCGACGGTGCGCGGCGCAAGCGCCCGTATGGCAATGCTTGCCAGTGGCGTATTGGCCGGCATCGCGGATGCACTGCGCGCCCATACCGAGGCGAAGGAGGGCAAATAGCAACCAATGGTCTCCGGGTTGCTCAGCACGGCCCGTGAGCTGCCGCGCCTGCGTGAGATCAGCATGGTCTTCGTGCGGCATGGGCTCGGAGACCTCGTGCGTCGCGCTGGCATCGCTAGGCTGCTCGAGCACGCAGGACATGTATTGCACTGGGGGGAAGCCACCGAAATCGCGCATCTTGAAGTGCAGCAGCGCGCGAGGCTCGCATTCGAGCAGCTCGGACCGACCTTCGTAAAGCTTGGCCAAATGCTCTCGACAAGAGAGGATCTGCTGCCGCCGGCATGGACGACTGAACTGGCCCGGCTGCACAGCGACGTGGCGCCGGTTCCGTTCGATGATCTCCTGCCGCAGATTGAACAAGCGCTTGGCCGCTCTCCGTTCGAAGTGTTTGCCCATGTTGAGCGCGAACCCTACGCTGCCGCCTCCATTGCGCAGATACACCGGGCCAAACTCGCCAGCGGCACGCCAGTGGTCCTGAAGATTCGGCGTCCCGGGATCGAGGCAAAGATCGATGCTGATCTCAGACTCCTCGATCGCCTTGCGCATCTGATCGAGCGTGAGATGCCCGAAGTCCGTCGCTACCGGCCAGTCCAGGTCGTCGGCCAACTGCGCGGCTCGCTCGAGCGCGAGCTTGATCTCGCAGTTGAAGCACGCAACACGGAACGCTTCGCGCATAACTTTGTCGACGATCTCGATATCCTAGTGCCACACGTCTACTTGGAGTGGACGAGCAGCACGATGATTGTGCAGGAGCACATCGAAGGCATTCGCGGCAACGACCTGGCAGCCATCGACACTGCGGGCCTCGACCGAAAGGTGCTCGCGGCGCGCGGTGTCGATGCCGTGCTCAAGATGATCCTCGTGGACGGCGTTTTCCATGCCGATCCGCATCCGGGCAACGTCATGTATCTGCCCGACAACCGCATCGCGCTGATCGATTTCGGCATGGTGGGTCGGCTATCGCCAGCGCGGCGCAGACAGATCATCGATCTGCTGGCGGGACTCGCGGGCCATGACGAGGAGGCGATGCTGGAGGTGCTGCTCGACTGGCGCGGCGATGAATTTGTGGCCGATCTTGCGGAATTCGCGTTCGACTATGCCGACATGCAGCTGAAGGATCTGAAAATCGGGGTGCTCCTCCACCGAGTATCGGCGATTCTGCGCGAGCACTCCATCGTGCTGCCGAGCGATCTCACGCTCCTGTTCAAGGCGCTCATCACCCTCGAGGGGCTCGGGCGCCAGTGCGACCCGGAGTTCCGTCTGATCGAGCGCGTCAAGCCGTTCATCGACCGCGCCATGCGAGAGCGCTCTCAGCCGGTGGAGACAGCGCGGCGCGCCCAGCAGACGCTCAGCGACTTGTTCGGCCTCGTCACATCGATGCCGCGCGATCTCGCGCGGTTGGTCAAAGACGCCCGGCACGGCCGCATGAGGGTCGATCTGGACCTCAAGCGGCTCGACCGCTTCGGCGATCGCCTGCACAGCGCAATGGATCGGGCAACCATCGGGATCATGACGGCTTCACTTGTGGTCGGCTCTTCCATAGTGATGACGATTGCGGAAGGGCCGCGTCTGTTTGGCATTTCATTGCTCACCTATTGCGGGTTGGTTGGTTACCTGGTCGCTTTCGTGAACAGCCTCTGGATCATCTTTTCGATCTGGCGGTCCAGTCGGCGATGAGGGAAGCGATCAGGCGTGTACTTTTGGACTTCAACTCGGGCCACCAAAACAGAATTTTGTGACCTGCGAGACGGACGGCAACGGTCGGTTTGCAATGCAGAAATCTGGAGCCGCCCATGTCTCAGATGGGTCCAGACTCGGTCATCTGGCAATGTCCACCGCACGACCGCTTGACCCTCGTAAGCGGACATAGCCGGATCACCTCGTGATGTCGCAGAGGTGCCAAGACCTGCCATGGTCCCCTTCCGTATGCTTGCGAAAGTGATGTAGCCTTACCGCAGAGCTGCCAGCGGGACGTGCCGAGGTCCTTTTTTGTGGTGGCAGCGGCGATGCTGTCGGCAGGCATCTCACTCAGACGTTCAATTTCGCCGTCTGTTCGCATCGCGTGCCCGCGCTCGATTGCGCGCGCGACACTGCGAAGACCAGAGAGGCAACGCCGTGAAACTTCCCCGCCGAAATTTTCTGTATCTGGCCGCAGGCGCTGCCGCGGTGCCGGCCGTCGCGCGGATCGCGCGGGCGCAGGCTTATCCGACGCGGCCGGTGCGCATCATTGTCGGTTATCCTCCTGGGGGTAGTGCCGACGTTGGCGCGCGTCTGATCGGCCAACAGCTCTCCGAGCGCCTCGGCCAACCATTCGTCGTCGAGAATCGGCCGGGCGCCGGCACCAATATCGCTACCGAGTCAGTCGTAAAGTCGGCGCCCGACGGGTACACACTCCTCGTGGTTGACGCGTCGCCTGCGATCAACACGACGCTCTACCACAATCTTAATTTCTTTTTTTTCCGCGACATCACGCCAGTTGCTTGCGTTATCAGCGTCCCGCTTTTCATGGTGGTCAATCCAGCGGTTCCAGCGAAGACAGTTCCCGAGTTCATTGCTTACGCCAAAGCCAATCCCCGCAAGGTCAACATGGCGTCAAATGGCAATGGCGGCCTCCTCCATCTGGCCGGCGAGCTATTCAAGATGATGACCGGCGTCGACCTTGTACATGTCCCCTATCGCGGCGCTCAGCCCGCGCTCACCGACCTCATAAGTGGGCAAGTGCAGGTGATGTTCGTCGCTTCGACCGTTGAGTACATCAAGACCGGCAAAGTGCGCGCATTGGCGGTCACCACTCCGACGCGCTCGGAGGTCCTGCCGGATGTTCCACCGTTGAGTGAGTTTGTGCCGGGTTACGATGCGGCTGCATGGATAGGTGTCGGCGCACCCAAAAACACGCCCCCTGAGATCATCGACAAACTGAACAAGGAGGTTAACGCCGCGCTGGCGGACCCCAAATTGAAGTTGCGGCTTGCCGACTTGGGCAGCAGCGTCGCCGGCGGCTCGGCCGCGGATTACGGGAGGCGGCTTGAGAAGGAAGCCGAAAAATGGGGCAAGGTGATCCGCGCGGCCAACATCAAGGCGGAATGAAGCGGCGCTTCACCGGCATTTCAGAGAGGGATGTTATGAAACTTCCCCGCCGAAATTTTCTGCATCTTGCAGCGGCCGCTGCCGCGCTGCCAGCCGTGTCGCGCTTCGCTTGGGCGCAGGCTTATCCGACGCGGCCAGTGCGGTTGATCGAAGGCTTTGGCGCTGGCTCGGCGCCGGACATCGTTGCGCGATTGATCGGTCAATCGCTGTCGGAGCAACTCGGGCAGTCATTTGTCGTCGAGAACCGCAGTGGCGCCAGCAGCAACATTGCCACCGACGCTGTGGCGAGGGCTTCCCCGGACGGCTACACGCTCCTTCTCATCACGTCGACGAACGCTATCAACACGACGTTCTACGACAAGCTCAGTTTCGACTTCATCCGCGATATCGTGCCGATCGCGAGCATCGCTCGCGTGCCCTTGGTCATGGAGGTCCACCCGTCGGCTCCGGCCAGGACCGTTGCGGAATTCATCGCTTATGCCAAGGCCAATCCCGGCAAGGTCAACATGGCATCAGCGGGCACTGGCGCGTTGACCCACGTGGCCGGCGAAATGTTCAAGATGATGGCGGGCCTCGACCTGTTTCACGTGCCTTATCGCGGCGCGCAGGTGTTTCCCGCGCTGCTTGCCGGCGAGGCCCAGGTCTATTTTGGTCCGCTGCTCTCCTCGATTGGCTATGTCAGGGCCGGTAATCTCCGCGCCTTGGCGGTAACGACAACGACGCGCTCGCAGGCGCTGCCGGACATTCCGGCTCTGAGCGAAACCTTGCCGGGCTACGAGGCGAGCACTTGGTACGGCATCGGCGCACCTAAAAACACGCCCGCAGAGATCATCAAAAGGTTGAACACGCAGGTCAATGCGAGCCTTGCCGATGCCAACTTCCAGGCGCGGCTCGCCAATCTCGGCGCGACCGTGCTGCCGGGCTCGCCCGCCGATTTCGCCAAGCTTATCGCCGACGAGACCATGAAATGGGGCAAGGTGATCTTGGCAGCCAACATCAAGCCGTAGTGAGGCCGATGCGCTCGCGGCGCATATTCCATAAATCCCGTTAGGCGAATGGCGGCAATGGCCGCTACTGGCACGAATGCGACATAGCAAGATCGCGCATGGACGTCCGCTTTCGGGGGAACAGCGGTCGTGCAGC
>WNFL01093086.1_pt2 | contig 14224 bp, 21 predicted proteins | sample 5400361 | NCBI WGS metagenome assembly WNFL01 (sample SAMN13153351, study PRJNA577476) | soil metagenome | isolation source: 40 cm soil on Douglas fir-dominated hillslope | place: USA:California | collected 2013-09-17
CAATCAATTTATGTCAATGGCTAAACAGTTACGAAATCGAAGAGAGAAAACGGTAGAGCTGCTGCGTCCCACTGGAAGAAGATATCTATCTGGTGCACACAAACGAATCTCCGCCTGGATCGCGCCATTGCACACGTCCGAGGCCACCTCGGCCTCAAACCGTACACCCCTGCCAGGGATTGTGTGGGAGTGAATATTGATATGCCGAGAAGCCGCTTCCACACGAATGTTGTACTAATACCACAACTAGCACTGCTCGTTTCAGTTCGACCGGGTATCGTGCGGTTCATTATCAAGGACCCGACCGCCGATCATGTGAATGGTGGTGAGTTTGAATACCTAAAAGCCAGCTATTTATTTCTTATAAGTATAACACAGCGAAAAGGTGGAACTTCGCCAGAATTTATCTCGACATAAGGCGAGTTGCCCCAAGAAACAGGTGGTAAAGGGGTTATCAGACAACACCCGAAAGATTTAATATCTGGAATACCTCGTGCATGCCTAACCAGAATGGCTTACACCTCCAATCCAGGCCCACCTAGCACCTGCTGCCGATCTGATCTGGACGGCCACGCGAGCCCAGCCACAAGATGTAGAGGAAGGACTACACTGGTGTAAATAGCTGGGGATAGTTGTGGTAATGCGATGTACTTGTTACATTTTTGGTCAGAGAAATTATGTGGTAAGCTGGTACAGGCTTCTGAAAGGCCAGCAGAATTGGGGGATGGTACAAACGTAGCCGAAAGACATTGCACATCTCGAATTGTGGCAAATAGCATATGGTGCGATAGTGGGTACTTCTCACAGAGAAGCGTTGTCGAAACGGAAATTGAGAGACTGGCGTGAGCGAGGGCCTTGACGATGTCCCACGGTGCACGAACGGGTTGGCAGGACATCCCGAAGATGGCCTGAATGCCATTAATCCTCTAGTGTGAGCGCTTCATCAGGATTGAGAGGTCCTGAAACGGAAGGGACTGCGTACGATTCGGAGTGGAGATACACAACTACGAAGCCTCAATGATGTGGGATCACCCGCCTTCTGCTTCTCCCCTCCCTCCGCTGGAAGTGCCGCTTCATTCATGTTCCCCTAAGGATCCCTTCGATCCAACTCCTGCAACGCGGCCCCATCGTATGCACTAAGAGCAATCAGTTCAGTTCCTCCAAAACCTTCAAACCCACATCCTCACTCTCGTTACATTGTCATCAAGTCCAATCGGCGCCTTCCTTGTGAGGACTTGATTGCAGTAGACACCCAATCATGCGCCAGAGGATTGGCACACCCTCTTTCATTTTATCACCAAAGAGCCTCGATTGAAAATCGTTGATTTGGTCGAATCTGAGCAATTTTACGTTGAAGGCAAAGCCAGTGTTGCGATGTAGAAGAACTCACATTTCACGGGGAACGGTTTCCGTAGGTAGATCGGTGCACTGTGATCCGGTGACCGTGGGTGCATATCTATGATCGAATGGCTTCGAGGAGTTGCATGCAGCGATCGTGAGGCACTTCACCCGGTATTGAGAAGTATTATACGGATACTGTTGATGCTCGACATGATTAAGTGGTAAACTTTACGAGTCAATTGCAGCTTGCTACACTTGCGGCGGGGAGGTCGGGGGCAAGGCTGGTGTGGAGTACTGTATGTCAATCTTATACTTAGGGACAATCTCTGTGGACCCTTCACTCCATTCAACAAGTTGGCCGCAAATTTGCTACTTGTGGTGCCCCCATTTCAGCCACTAGTTCTCAAACCGAGTGTGATAATGGGTGGCTTATGTCATTCGGCTTGCCTACGATGCTCTTGGACTTTGTTTTGGCCCATAATGTGTATTGCATCCAAATAACTTACGAGCTTGCATCTATTCTATTCTAATGGCCAGCCATCCTTCACCTTCGTCATATAGCAGCACGGCTCGAGATCCTGGTGTGGTCCACCCATGCGCGTCCCACATGATAAGCTACACTCTCTCGCATCCCCAGCCCATCACCGCTTCTCTGAGCTTTCCCAACCACTCCGCTCTACTCTTGTTCCTCCTCTCGACCTCCTCCGGCAACCTCCACCAACCGCCTTCTTCCTTCCAGCTACCACGGTGAAACTCCTTCATCCTCTCCATCCCCTGCTTGGTGATATCCGTCCCCACCTTTGCCGCCGGATTGGAGGGATCGCGCGCCATACCCCGCATTTGAAGGAGTCTCTCCCACTTTTCGGGGGTGGCGTTGAAACCTACAGAGGGTAGGACAACGCTTGGGGGAACTGTCACGCGACCGTGCTTGAAACAGTACTGTGACACAGCGATGCAGTGGACAACTCCACCAGGAGGCAAGGAGCGAACTGAGATCGAGTCGTGATAGTTGGCAGGGAGAACGGGTTTAGAGAGAGAATGGCCATTTGCCGTGTGGCGGTTGGAAGCAAATCCGTTTGCTTCTGTTAAGTTGGCTCCCATTGCACTGATCAATTTTGCCTTATGTTTTGGAAATGATACGAAGTGGGTGATCATGTAGAGCTATAAAGGCAAGCGCAGGTGGTCAGTGAGTGACCCAAAAGGACGTTGGCCAACTGAATACAGACCCATTTCTCATCCCAGCCACCAATGGAAAGCCATAATTCGTAATCGGTACCAATAGGTATTTCTCGTACGTAGTTGTAGTAGCTGCCCCCGAGCGCTATCCACCCGCCATCCGTGACGAAAGGTAAGCAGAACTTGGCAACTGCGTCCATGCGAGCATAATCTGCATTCTATTGGGTTGAGAGACCATATTTCAGTAGCTGAGATGCTGAATTTGTTACAACTGAGAGATCAAACTATACCTTCGCGTAGGAACTATTACTCAAGTGCCCGTTCCAATCACAGTCATCCAAAGTAGCATTGGTCTTGAAGACAGAAATGACCTGGAATACATCCTGTTCCACAGGGGCAGAGTGAGTGAGTTGCTCTTGGCCTGTCAAACGCCGCTTCATGGCGACTCTCAGGCGGAGTAAGATGAGGCCATTAAATAGTCTCACTAAACGATTAGGTGTGACTCTTAATATACTTCGCCCGTATATGAATCAAGAGCGTTACTTACGATGCCACATAAGCGGCCAGCTCTTGAACTGGACCAAAAACAAGACAGCAATAATCCATTTGATAGGTCGAGGGACCCATCCTAGCTCCAACACATATGCAACAGTCGCCATGAATGCGGTCAACACCTTCATGCTTGTCGCTGGAAAAACTAAAAGATCAAGAGTCAGGCGCGACAGAAAACTGAAGACATATTACGGCATACCTAAAATATCGAGCTATAATAGAGTAAGGGGTATCAGGAATGGTCCAGGAACTGAATAGTACTAGAAGTGGACTTACAGGCTTATTGCGCGACACAGTGCGCGACAGCAACTGAGTTTGTGTCGTCCTTATATGAGATGACCTATAACCAGCCAGACAGTATCCCCAAGGACGGAGACGGAACAGCGAGAAATCCCCAAAATAGCGGGCCGCATGTGAAAAGGGGGAGGGGAATCGTGAGTCCATATGGCGCAGAGCATCGCGATAATATCCAACAGTCGAGCCTTGTGCAAGAAGGGCCATCGAAGCACAGAAATTGGCGGAAGCCGGGTCATAAACTTGATTCGATACTTGGTCCGATACTTGCTTCGAAATCTTGCTTCGACATCTTGCTTCTTGGTTTATATAAGGTACAACCTTTCACATCGGCAACGCTATCTATACAGCACTTTCCGATCTCCGAATATTGTCGGGGTTAAGTGATTATCTCCCGAAGGTTATGGCCTAGCGCGAGGGCAGGTCCAAGCTGCACCATCTTTGTCACAATGGACTCAAAGGGCACTCCATTTCAGCCCGCAAAATGTGTGTTTACGGGGTCGGGCCGAGTGCGTGGTTGAACACCACTTTTGCCACTTTTAGTGATGTTGAAATTCCGCGCAGCCGGAGGTAGTTATGACGATACCGCTACAAGCGAGGATCCATATTGCCGAAATATGGGCATGTGATAATAACGCCCATGTTTGGTACAGTACTTCACCCAGGCATCGTGCCACACCAGGCAACGTGCCATTGGTCCTTGCGGGTATCAAGAGGACGCATAATGTACATATTTTGGTATATAGTGTTAGCAGAATCATTGGTCCAAGAGAGGAGCAGAGCGGCCTCATGCCACTTTTGAAGGCCGTTTTCCACGCAGCGCAGCAACCATCCAAGATCCAGCAGTTTTGCGGTATTAACCATGTGCATGTATGTTGCTTACATGTGTACTAAATTTTCTGTGGTTTTCCGCTCCTCTGATGTGAGGCATTGAGGTGATTCTTATCAAGTTTTGAGTAAGAGCTATTGTGAGGACTTCGACACTGACTACATGCCTTGACTTATCTTTGAGCCTGAAAATCGATGTATATTCAGTAGGTACTATATAAATAAATAAAATTCCGATTTTTCCCTTCCCTCGTTCAGCGACAGCACAAGGTGGCACGTTGCTTGGTGGGCCTCGGAAATGACGTCGCCGTTGACAGAGGTCACCACTCCACTTCCGCTGCTCACCGTACACTTAACAAACATTATTGTACTACATGGTAATTTTAACTTATCATAAATAGATTTCACTACTTCTAGGGAGAGCTACAGTCCGATCTTCTTAGCACGTAAGATGGTGAAATGCTGTACCATGCGATGCGATAGCCTACCCCTATCCTGGACGTATCCCAGGATCCTATGAATATTGTAACAATCGGGACGCAGTAAGGCTCATAATCCGATGAGATCAGCTATCAAAACTTCCTCATACACTGCGCGCTTGTTGACCGTCCAGAGGCGCCGAAATAACCACCAACACCAAGTCGACCTGACTCGTACTCTACGTCGACCCTCGATACACACCCACTCACTCGGTTTCAGCTGTTTCGCCGCTCATTTATCCCTATGGACTCGGCATTATTTCGTATCCCAGTCGAAATCTGGACGAAAATCCTTTCCGTCCTCATCCACCCGCCTCTTACACCGAATGCTAGTGCCCTTGAACATATTGCGAACGCAAAGCTTGGGGAGAGTGAGCGACGAAATCTACGACTCGTATGCAAAGCTTGGAACGCCTTTGCCGACGATGAGATTCGCTTAGTGGACGTCTCTTGGACCATCAGGCATCTCGGAGCGGAGGCTCCTATGCCTCTACATTATGCTCGACGCGCACGGGTGCTGAGTTGCCACGAGGACATGATTTGGGGACCAACTTCCGAGGAAATCCTTCAGAGACTGCACATGCTTGCTCACGAGCACACAAGAATGTCCGTACTCAGTATTGAGGTGTGAGTACTGATAGATAGAAGCTGTTATGTAGTATCTGAGTAGCTCCTCAGGTGCATTCATCAGTATAGTTCCATGTCAGCCGAGGATCTCCTCGCTAATCACAAACCCGGGTTCTCGAACCTTACTCATTTGCGCCTTATCACACATGTGGGATATGCACCAGAAAACGGTCTCCCATGTGACGTAACCATCTCTCTCTACAAGCTTCAAGTGTTGGAATATCACCATTCAACACCCCGTTCGGTCGACGTCCTGAAATGGTCTCTTCCCTCCCTACAACGCCTCAGTATAGGATATCTGGCGCGGTCCGAAGATCTCCAGGCTATCCTCAAATTCCTCGCTCTCGGCGGCCTGAACGCCAGGCGGCTCCGCTCGCTCACACTCGTTCACCCTGCTACATCATTCATCGGACCCCGACCCAGTCGAACCATCCCGCCATCGTTGTGGACGAGCTGCCCGAAACTTGAAGAATTCGCCGCAGACTTTGAGAAAATCATTGTTGAGGTCGGCCCGCCCACCAACGCCACTCTTGCATACGTCACCGATACACGAGAAGATAGAAATCCAGCGCGAAATGATTTCGGCATTCTCAATTTTGTTCGCAGTTTCCAACGCACCTGGCCCTCTGTACGGAAGGCAAAGTTCACTGCTGCTCGATGGAATGATCTAGTTCACATGTACGCCACTCAAATATATTTCAGCACTAATGACTCTCGCTTTTCATGGGATCGATCAATCGAACTACTTGATGCCGAGGATCTCGACCTATCCGAAGCATTTGAAGAGGTAGTGAAAGAGATAATCTCCTCAACCAAGCGAATAGTGCATGCAATTCCCCTTTAACCTTGAACGGAAACGCGATAGCCACAGAATAGGCGAATAATTACATGCATATACAGTCCTTAGCAACTAATTTGGCCAGATGACCATACTATAGGATACAGCGTATGATATAGATACCTTTTACCAGTGAGGAATTTCAGAGCCTGAGTACTCCTGTCAACTGTAAGTTCCTGCTGCTTCGCCCCACATATAGAGTATACTCTGCATCGGGAGCAGGAGCCACCCAAGCTTGTATTATGACATCCCAGGTAGACAAATCATACCGCGACAACTCGAATGTGACGACCTTGGTTTCATCTGGCTGAAGGTGGACGGTATGGAATCCTTTTAGCACGCGTGGTGGTGAATTTGCCTCCTTGGGGAAGCCGATATAAAGTTGTGGAATCTAGGGTAGGCGTCAATCCCCAAGAGGCTTCACTACTAGAAACACTGCAGCACACCTCGCCTCCGTACCGTGACCCGGTGTTCTTGATGTGTACGTTGACAGTCCAGAGTGGTTTGTGAAGCCTAAAATTGGGGAGAAGTGATCAACACCATAACTTTGGATGTAGGGCGGGCAAAGCTTGACACAACGTACCAACTTCGGACGGAAGCGCCTACAGTACCAGGAGGGTACTCTGCTTCTCCTTTCTTCCACTTCGCACCTTCATCAGTTCCATCGTCGGCACTCCCCTCCACTTCCAACCCGAAGTATTCGAACGCAGTATAACTCAACCCATACCCAAACTCAAAGAGTGGGTCAACCCCATGTGCGTCAAACCATCTATAATCAACGTTCAGTCCCTCAGTGTACGCTACGACCTGTTCTCCATGCTGTATCCGGGCTCCGTAGTCAGATTCCTGCTTTGCAATCGTGAAAGGGAGTCGGCCGGAGGGATTCCATGTTCCATAGAGAATGTCGGCGAGCGAGTTTCCGGCCTCTTGGCCCTGTACGCCAGCCCAGAGAATCGCGGTGACATTCTCGTGCGAAGCCCAAGGCATGAGGATTGGCCCTGTCGAATGGACAATCACGATGGTGTTGTTGTTGTGTGACGCTACCGCAGTGACCAGGTCGTCTCCGTTGTTCCATGCAGTAAGGTTCTTGCTGCAGTGCATGTTCTGAGTATTTGCTAGGACTAGATGAAAAAGTCGTGGCCAAACTCACCGATCTCCTTGGTTCCCATCAAAGTTGATGTATTCTTCTCCGCTATTTGCAGCGATGAAGACCAGAGCGTATTCATAGCCTCTCACAGCAGCCGTGGCTCCTTGGGTATCCCAATCATTAAGCCACCAAGATATAGAAGTATGGTCTCGCCGGGCTTGGCGTTGCATCGCTTCGAGAGGCTACGAACACTAATTATGAGCGCGGCCACTTTCAGATTATGTCCTCGACTGACAGAAATAAGGTAAGGATAGTCTCCGGTGCTGTGCTATGTATTAGAGACTGATTAACTCGTTTGACGTCAACATACCCGCTTCCCCATCCCTGCGCCAAGATACCTAAACATCCGTCAGCCACCAGAGGAACTCGGTTTGTCCAAGATAGTACGAACCATCTATACCAGCTCGATCGGAGTAACCATTTGGACCCTTCTTGGCCGGCCCATTATCCGATCCAACCAAGACGATGGAGCGAGGTTTGAGAAGAGGTAGCGTTCCATTGACATTCTTTAGGAGGACGGTCCCGGCAGCGCCCATGTCACGGATGAGCCTGCCGATTTTCGTGCGTCAGTAGCTCAGATACGCCCGAGGCCTGATCGAAGGGACGAACACGTTGTGGTCTTCCTGCACATCAACATGCTGATTAAACGGATCCTCCGAGTTGAAGGCGTCGAAGTTGACCTCTGGGAAATCCTGTCAAGAGAGTTTAGGTAGCGTCGTACGGGATGCTGGATCCCGGCTAACCCGGTCTTGGCCTAGAAGGAACCAGGCAGCGATGATCCTCTCGGCCATATCCTGAGACGTAATATGACTAATGACGGAAGAAAACGGAAAGTATGGTGCTGACATTGACTCTTGCTTCGGCGACAACACCCTTTGCCACCGCTTCCTCTAGGGCATGGCCAAAGTACCTAAAGGATGAATGAGGACCACTCTTCAGAAGGTATAGTGGACTGTAGTCACGTTGCATTCGACCCATACGCGGTGTTTCCAGGCATTGTCATCTAAAGGGTTGGAAGTGATGCGCTACCTTACGGCGAAGACGTAACCTTACATCGAGACCATGCATGGCAGATTCGGTCGAGTGAGCTGCCCACCAGTCTGACATGACGTCTGCACGAGTAATCAACATAAGACACAAGAACTGTGAGAGAGAGGGCACACATCCTTCGAATCCTAGCTCGGTCTTGAGGAGCCCATTCAGTATATTGTCGTTGTCACAGGCGTATGTGTCGTTGACTACAAGCGGTATGAGGAATCGAGGAGTCGGGGAATCCTCTCTATCGGTTTGGCTTACTGAGGTCTGAGAAATCATTTAGCGCTAAGGACACATTTCGAGAAGACAAGCCATACTATAGGAGCACATAACGCTTGCAACCCCTGCTTGCACACTCCGAAGGAAAGGGTGCAGATAGAACTCATGTTCCTAAATCCAGCAATCGGCAAGAAGGAACGAGGCGGCTCTTGAAGTGGCGTACCGTCCTTTAAATTTGATCAGGAGAAAGTCAAACTAGATAGGCAATATCGCGCGTACCGATCGTCGACGTTAGATGTAGTCGTTCTCCTTCCGTGCTCCTGTTCGCTGAACGAACCTTAGCGCGCTCTGCTTCAAGGAGTATGAAGGCAATCTCACTTGTTGATATAATGCTTTGCGCTGTGGATAGCCGTCGGTATGGTTCTCGAATTCGAGGGGAACTGCGCACCAAGCTTGAACACCAGCATTTTGTATCCCGACTATTGTCTCAAACGCAGCCTCACCAGCAAGGTAAGGGTCCGCGCCAAATCCTGACAAATGGTTAGTCTCTAAGTACTGTGATTTTCGTAGTGGTGTGACCTTCAAAATTCCGACCACCTTCAGGAACCCGGCCCATATTCCTGATGAAGAATGAGTAGAAATCACCAACCATTTACTCAGTCCTTACATCATGGGGCCCAAAGCGATGTGGACTCCTTTGCCGCGAAATTCGCGGCCCAGAGCCTCACCTCTTGCCCGCATGAAACGGCGGTCGAATCTGAGGGGGCAGTGTTCACAACCGCTTATATGTACTAAAAAGGTATGCAGACCACCCACGTCGCTGCGGTTGTAACGCCTCCGGGGAAGATGCTGACTCGGTCCGCAAAGCGCACAGCAGTTGGACTATCTTCAAGGCAAAGACCCGGAAAGTTTTGATTTGGGATGGCAGGGATGTTCCCTATGCACCGACCTTGACGGAGAGGGAATGCCGTAAGAATGCGGATCATGGCACAGTTCCGAGGATATGACGACAGACAGTTTTGCCAGCCTACACCAGTAACCAGAGTAATTTTCTCAGTAATATTGAAGCCCTTCAGATAGTCTTTGGCCTGTACAAGCGCAGCGGTCCAATCCGGACGCTGCCATTCGCTCGTTATTGGCGGTATTTGAGGCGTGTGATAGGCCAAGAGAGATTGAGCAACAGCCACCGCAAGGGTCGAGGATATTAGCGCAATCAATCCGAGCTTCGCGAGCGACTTCATTCCTAATAAGGGTGGGAAGCGTACAAGCCAAGCGACAAAGCTAGCAACTCCCGGAGTTATTTTGAACCTGACCTTTGCCTGAACTCTCGACTTATCACTATCCGAATATGGCACCCTTGTCCCGATTTATTGACCGATTGATATCGTCTGACTCGTCCGGTGCAGTTTCCAATTCGGATTTCTGCAACCGAAGTTATCATAATAGGAAATCTCACTGAGTGTTGTTTACAGGGGTTTTTTATTTAAAAAATGATGAACTGCAGAGCAAGCGTGATGGCAAACGTTCCGCTCAATTATATTAAAATATCACGAGAATGGGATATCGGCTACAACTCCAATCACTCGAGGTCATTCTTAAATACACTGATAACTAGAAAACAAGGAAACAATACTCCGTGCATTGCGGTGAACATAGCACGCGAAGGTTGTGCCGCGTCGCCTCCAACAATCGACAGAAGACGCGAACATGGCGAACATGGCGATCCGGTACAGTATGACCATTTGGGAACGTGGGAGTGGAGAACAAAGGTTCACCGAAAATCCCGAACTCCACATAAAAGAGCCCGTGAACAATTTAAAGACAGATTGACGCACTTGCCCCTGACCACATCCAACTTTACGACCCAGTCACGATCCTTTTACGAAATCCTAACGGTAGCCACTGCAAACTACTCACCATGCTACCTCCTCTCCCTCTCCTTCTCCTCCTACGTCATTGCCTAGATGTGCCTTCTCTTGCTCTTTCCAACTCTCGGATCTGGTCAGGGCGTGCTGTCACATCATCAAGTAAAGCTGGCCTTGCATGGGCCAACGCCGATAGAGTCGACATGGATCAGTTTCTTGGGACAGGAAAGGTCTCATGGTAGGCAGCGATAAAAACGTCGACTGAAATATAGTCTAAATAGCCCCTCAGGTACTATACCTGGAGTTCCTGGCCAACCGACGAAGGCCGTAACCTGGAATGGGTCCCGCAACTCTGGGGTGCTAAGTCGGCGAGCGATTGGGATTCCAATGTGAACGGCCAATTCAAGAGTAAATTCCAACAAGGCCAGGTCAAGGCTGCGATCGGCTTCAATGAGTGAGCACCACACTTCGTGCTTGTTCGGACCGCAGGGAGCCATATCTCCTGATTCCGTCGACTTTTTCAGACCACAGGAGAAGGGACAGGCAAACATGAGCGCACAGGAGGCCAAGGCGATGTGGATCCAGTACCTTGAGCCATTACGTAAAAATTACGGCGTGCGCCTCGGCTCACCTCCAACGTCGTCTGCCCCCTCGGGCAAGACTTGGACACAGGAGTTCCTCTCTGTATGCGGGAAGGACTGCAATGTAGATTTTATTGCCCTTCGTACGTCCCTTGCCCTCTAAACCGATATCATCGTGTCACTCATCTCGGTTGTCGAAGACTGGTACGATACCAACTCAACTGCTTTCATTGAATACATCACAGACTTTCATAACACGTTCCAACGCCCAATATGGGTAACCGAATGGGCATGCCACTCCTTCACAGGCGCACCACAGTGCTCGCAGCAGCAAACCAACGATTTCATGGACACCACGCAATGGTTCATGAACAATACTGACTGGGTGGAGCGGTACTCTTGGTTCGGTGCCATGCCAGAACCCGTCGTATCATCAGTGAACTCGCTAGTCGACACAAATGGGAAGATCACCCCGCTAGGCAAGCAATATATCGGAGAAATTTCACGGGGAGATAATGATGGGAGTGTGTATAAGACTCTGCGCCCTTCGATATTCACTGATGAACCTCGGGCTACCACAGACTCGAATGACACTCTCGGTTCCTTCCCTCAGATTGGGGTGAGCTGCCCTGGTATTCTCCCACCTTTGACCGCGTTCACAGCGCTTGGTCGCGTGATTGCATCCATTGGGATTGCCGTTGTTGTTGTGTTTGTTGCCCTCTACTAGGTCTCTCACATAACGATCAGGGCCTGAACATGTGGATTATTTATGGGCTCCTCTCATGAACCCGGATGGATGGTCTTGGAACGGAGCAGAGCAATGCGCAGGGCGGAGTGGCACAACCTCCATGATGTGCTTGCTCTTATTGTCGTTACTTCGCGCACTGCTATGCCACGGACTCTTATTATGTTTCCCAAGCAAAGGTGTATATTCCAGTGTCCTCGAGTGACGAATACAGAGCAAGTTATAGGCGACATCCCCATTCCCGTAACGTGTTTAACACTCATACTTTGGAGACTGTTGGGCGGCCTACGTGAGGTGTATCTCTGAACCCGATCGCCCTCCGCGCCCGATCAGGTTGCTGACTGGGAGGGTATATGTGGTATGTGGTATGTGGTATGTGGTATGCGTATTGGGATGAGACGGTGTGCGATCGGTTTTACAACCAGCTCCACTAGATTAGATATCTTCGATTCACGACTTATTCATAGATCCGGTATTGCGTACTCTACTCGGACAATTTCCCGTCTGGTCAGTTTCGGCCAGTGTTTCTTCGTATCAAGTGCGAAATGAATCGATATACCAACGTAGACGAGCTGATTGTTGACTGAACACGCACATTGAGTCAAGGTTGGAGTGGACCACATTTCTATCTTCCTAGCCGAGTCCGCCGTCCCGCTCCCGCTGTCCCTCCAATCTTCCGAGATCCTTTCGTCTTGTCTCTCAGCATCGATTAATCTGGCATGAAGCCCGCGCAGCTCTATCGTCGTCTCGCGGAACTTCCCACTTATGTAGCAGCGAGCTTCTTAGGACCCAACGGTACGCACCTTCGACGTATATCCGTCACACCTAATAGATCGCCTCTAGCTCTTCGTGTCGTCACCTCTGTTCGTGACCATTCCAACAATCGCAAGCGAACAATAATCAAGACGATTGTTTTCCCTCTTGGAGAGGGAGGACCGATCATTACCTCTCAAGAACAGGCTGAATCAGTCATTGCAAGCACAGTTTCACGCTCTGGGACCCGTATTGCGATCTTGAAGGAAAGCAAAGAGGCCGACAAGGTCAAGCGACAGGTTGAGATCTGGAGGGGTTCCACCGCAGAGGTGATATTAGATGTCACAAAAGAGCATGGGGAATTTTATGGCGATGGTGCGCAATCCCTTAGCATATGCTCTCCAAGGCCATCTGATAATGTAGATCAGATACTTTCTCGTCCCTCTCTTTTTCCCCTTCCGAAAGTTCGCTACTCTACACGGCCGAAGAGAACCCACCAGAGGATGCACCTGACGATCCATTCCGAAAATACCGATTCGAGCCGACCTTTGGAGAAAGGTTCATTGGTCGCAAACGACCCGCGCTCTTTTTGGCTAAATGGGGCGATACTGGAGGAGTTGTTCATCCTTCGACCTTCAGTTCAAACCGTGAGGATGAGCTGATTGCTCTTCAGTACCATATGCAGAGGGATGGTCGCAAGCTTGGAACGGTCTACTGCACTAATCGCTCTTCGTCGACCATCAAGCTCACCTTATGTGCTAATGACGACAACGTATCGGCAAGTGCGGATGTTCTCTTTTCGGAACGTCCCTCTCGATCACCCCGCGCTTTGCTCACCGAAGATGGAAAGAAACGACTCGCTGTTTGGTTGTCATACTGCCATGAACCACATGGTTCCTGCGCATCGCTACACGTAACCGACCTCTCGAGTATTCCAGAAACAATTGTGCGAACCATTGCGAGGCCTGGAGGAGCTAAGGAATTTCCTGGGTTATACCTCGACCAACTCCCTCCGACTCCCTTTGTCGAATACAAGGGACGCCCGTTCGTAGTCACACATTCTGCGTGGGGATCGAGAAGAACAGTATTGCTCATTGACCTCGAACATGGGAATATAGTCGATCTCACCCCGGATGCTGGAGAGCTCTGGAATTGGACGGTATTGGCTTGTGATGGGAAGGATCAAATCGTCGCATCCATGGCATCACCCACACGTCCTCAGGAGTTGGTCGTTGGTCGGCTAGGTGGAGGGGGCCACTTACCTCACGTCAAGTGGACGGTGGTTGAGAAGCCTGATCTCCCGGAGCCTAGTCAGTACTTATCAGAGTCTACTGCCACTATTTGCCTGTACTGACTCAGGTATAGTCCGTGACTTATTACAGGAGCTTGAAGCAAAAATCGTCTCAGTACCGAACCGCAGCCCTACAGAAACGATCGTCCTATCCTCCAAAGAGGTAGCCTCTCGTTCCGTAAAACCTCCTCTCATTACCTTTCCTCATGGCGGTCCACATGCCGTGATTACGACCGAGTTCAACCCAGGTTTGGCAGCAATGGCTCTGCACGGATGTCGGTATAATTCCTGGTCATGATTCCGTACCAAAATCTCACTGATCTGTAGATATTGTATCAATGGTGAACTACACCGGCTCACTCGGATTCGGTCAGGATTGGGTCGAAGCTCTATTGGGCCGGTGCGGGGAGCTAGATGTAGGAGATGTCATTGCGTCTGCTAAGCATTTAGTAG
>WNFL01001353.1_pt1 | contig 14222 bp, 15 predicted proteins | sample 5400361 | NCBI WGS metagenome assembly WNFL01 (sample SAMN13153351, study PRJNA577476) | soil metagenome | isolation source: 40 cm soil on Douglas fir-dominated hillslope | place: USA:California | collected 2013-09-17
ACTTAAAAAAGAAGGGATATCGTATAAGGGTGTTTTATATTTCGGGGGGATGGTTGTTAAGAAAAATGATAAGCCCACTGTCTTTGCTGTTGAGTGCAACGCCAGGTGGGGTGATCCAGAAGCACAAGTAATAGTCCCTTCAATTACAAATGATTTTTTTGAGCTAAATTTAGCAGTGGCAGAAGGGAGACTAGATAAGTTAGAGATTAAGACAGACGAGATGACTAGGGTCAGTGTAGTTGGGGCGTCAAATGGATATCCAGGTGATTATTCAGAGACAAGAGATTCAGAAATTACAGGACTTAATAATATCTCAGATGAAGACGTTACGTTTTACGGCGCAGGAATGAAAAGGAGAGGGAAAAAAGTACTTGCCAGTGGAGGGAGATTATTTCATCTAGTTGCAAAGGGGACTGATGTTAGAGATGCAAGAAGAAAGGTATATAACGCAATTGAAAAAGTAAAATTTATGGGATTTTACAGAAGAGATATCGGCCTTAAGGATGAAAAAAGATTACAGTCTTGAGTTTGGTAATTGTTTATTTTAGGTTCTTCTTGTAAAATCTCCTGATTATGATAAATGTTCCTGAATTACACGATCAGCATTTTGCTCTGAGACACGGAAAAAGTATCGCTAATGAAAAAGGCGTTATTGCAAGTGGTCTCAGGGGGTTATTTTGGTATGGCTTAACAGATGAAGGAAAACAACAGGTGCGGGAGAGTGTGCTAGCAGCAAAAGAGCAGGGAATTTTAGATGAGAAAACAATTATTGAATCTTCTCCAATGAAAAGGGCTAGGCAAACAGCACGAATAGCAGCAGAAGTATTAGGTATTCCAAGGCGTCAGATTCGCATACGCTTTGGACTTAGAGAAAGGTATTTTGGACAGTATGAGGGTGGATCTCAAAAACACTATAAAAATAGTGTCTGGCCAGTTGACCCTATTTTTATGTATAAAAGACTTGATAAAGTAGAGAGTACAGATCATGTGAGAAGAAGGGGAGTTAAGGCAGTTTTGAGAAATGAAAGAAAGTACGTGGGGAGAAATATAGTTTATGTAGGTCATGGCGACACACATCAAATATTACAAACTGCTTTTGAAGGCATCCCTTCAGGAGACCATCGTTCTGTAAAAAATATGGGTTATGCCGAGCTGAGGAATTTGAACTCTGTAGCTTCTAGTGCCAACCTACTTCAGAATAAATAATGCCATTTCTGGAGTTTTCTATTGCGGTTTTTATATAGGGAATAATATTAGACGGTAATTTATTAAGAGGGAACCATGACAAGTCACTGCATTTTTCAGGTTCATTATTGAGGGGAGTGCCTTCATATTTTGAAACCTCAAAGAAAAAATCTACACGCGTGTCTTCTTCTTTTCTATGCATCGTATGAACCAACTTTAAATTGTCAACATTAATATCTATTCCAATTTCTTCCTTAATTTCTCTCTTAAGTCCATTTCTAATAGTTTCGTTATCTTCAAGATGGCCTGCTGGTAGTCCATATTTTCCATCTTCATAACCTGTATTTTGTCTTTTCAGCAAAAGTATCTTATTATCCCTAATTAAAATTAGGTAAATTGATGTAATTTGCTTGAACCTGTCCATAGTGAAGTTATTGTAGCACACCTCACTTAAGACACTGACATGTTGTATAATTTATTCTTAAGAATGATTATAAAACAAGATAAGTTATCCCAAGCCACAGATATTCTTAAAAAAAATCAATTTAGCACAACTTCTCCGGACGGTAAACAATATAGAGGTATTTCTCCATCCAGTGAATATTATTATCATGCTTGGTTTTGGGACACTATATTTCATGCGATGGCACTTGTTCATACTAGTCCTGAGTTAGCTTTGGAAAATATAAAATTTCTCACAGATTCCCAATGGGACAACGGTCATATTGGCCATATTATTTATCGCTTTGAAGATATGCCATATTTTCCAGGTAAAACAATTTGGAAAACAGAAGGAAAATCCAAAAGTGGTATAACATCTTCTGGTATCATTCAGCCTCCTATTATTGCAATAGGAGTGAGATATATATACGAGCAATTACATGATCCAGTCTATAGAAAACAAGTAATCTCAACACTTCTTCCTGCGGTAGAAAAATATCATGCTTATCTTAAAAATACTCATGATCCTGAAAATAGTGGACTCATAAGTATTTTTCATCCTTGGTCTTCAGGAAGTGACAATGCAATTATTTTTGATAGACCCATGAAATCAATTGTTCTCTCAGATATCCCCAAAAGCGTACATGAAACAGTTTTGAAAAAGAGAGTGGATAATAAAGTAGGAGATAGACAGACGAGACCACTTCAAGAAGACTACTATAGATTTCTTTACCTTGTTGATATTGGCAACAAAATGGGGTGGAATTATGAAAAGATCCATAACAATTTCCCTTTTGCCGTTAAAGATGTCTCTGTTAATGCTATGTGGTGCTATGCAAATGAAGAATTAGGGAGGCTTCTGGTATCTATTGGCCGGGAAAAAGATACCCAAAGATACTTGAATTGGGCCCGAGAGACAAGAAATGCACTTCAGGACAGTTGGGATAGAGAAAAGGGTGGATTTACTAATATTAATGTTACAAGCGGAGAATGGACACGAGAATACTCTGAAAGTTTTGCAAATTTTATGCCACTACTGACAGGAGAAATAACACCAATCCAATTTGATATTATTTGTGACAAGCTTGAGGATGTTAACCAATACTGGACCTTGTATCCAGTCCCATCTGTACCCATTAATCATCCATTCTTTGAATTAAAACGTTATTGGCGTGGTCCAACTTGGCCTGTGATAAACTATTTTATTATCGTAGGCCTCCAAAGGATATTAGATAACTCTTCAAATAGGTATACGCAAGAGCAAAAGGAACGTATTAGTAGGATAAGGAAAGCCCTTATAACAAAAACAAAGCAAATGATAGAGAAAAACGGTTTTTATGAGAATTATAGTCCCTTAAAACCTCTTGACGGAAAAATTGGCAACGGATTTGGTAATTTTAGTTGGACAGCAGCTATATATATACTTCTTAATTCCCTTTTATAATTTGACTCATCTGCTAGAAGATGATACGGCAGCTTTAATCTTTTTTACATCCTTTGCCATTTGATCTTTTAGAGCTTCTACTGAGGGCAAATCCACGAGACCACGAACCTTTTTTACAAGAAGAAAAGGAATTTCTTCGCCATAAATTTGACTGTCAAAATTGAGTAAGAAGATTTCAAGAACTATTTTTGTTTCATTAAATACTTGTCTTGGCCCTAAATACAAGGCTCCGGTATATATATTGCCTTTATAATTAACTAATGAAGCATAGACCCCTTCTTCTTGATCTTTAGGTAGAATATGAGGATCTAAATTGATTGTAGGAAAACCAATTTTTCTTCCTACTTTATGCCCTTCAAATACTTGTCCAATATACCATTTCATAAAGACATGATAACAAATAAGTTTGGTCCCGCGCGGATGGAAAAACTATCAGTAGATATAAGCCCTACTTGTCCTGCTTTGCCATCCGTAGTCAACTAACTGGACGAAGGATGGAGTTTACCGAAGGGTTGGAAAGTATTTCTATAATTTAGCCTAAAGTTGAATAAATAAAGGAAGTCTGATATTATACCCTATAATAATATGGAACTTAAAGAAATAGGTCGTAATTTGTTCTCAGTAAGAGACAGGAGCTATGGCGGCCTCGAGGGTAATGGTGGCATGATTAGACGTCCAGATGGAGGTGTTTCTGCAGTTACTGCAGTACATGTTGTTGTTGATGAAGAAGATGGTTCAATGATTCCACATGATCTTGAAATGCACCCAGGTCGCAATGGGACATCAAGAGTATCTTTTAGAAGATGCAGAGGTTATGATACTGCTTCTCTAGATCTTCCCAATGAGACAGAAGGTGTGCCTTTGGCAACAGAACTTAATACTGAAGAAGAATTATACATGGTAGGTGACTTTCATCCACAAACCGGTTTGCCATTCAGTATGCAAGTTAAGCTTTGGTATATTAACAATAACCGAGTCAGCCAAAATGAAAATGTAATTCTACAAGGAGGAGAACGTATATACCTTTCAGTTGCTAATGAAGGAGACGCATTTCAAGCTGGGATGTCAGGCTCGTTAATTGTAAATGCCCGAGGAGAAGCAGTAGGGCTAATGCAGGAAGATCCTTGGGTACTTAGGGGTACCGATGAGTTATCTACTATGTCTCATCAGGCATTGGGGACAGTACTAAGTCTCAAATCCCTGGAACCCATAGAATAATTTGAAACTATATCAATCTATATTATTTGCAGGACCTAAGTAACTTTGTCGGAACGTATTTCTACGGAAATGTTTAAAAACAATTATAGTACCTTTTCAAGACTCACATCAATTTCAGAGAAGCCATCCCCTTTATAGAAAGAAATTGCATCAGTATTTTTGAAGTAACATAGTAGGTATGCTTTTTGATAACCTTGTTCTTTAGCCCATGCTAAACATTTTTCCATAAGCATGGATGCAATACCTTTTCTACGGTAGGCGGTTGCAATACCTAAATTATCAATCTCAATATATTTACTTTTACGATGAGCAATAACTTTCGGAGATGCAGATATATAGCCAACAAGTTTTTCCCCATCCTCGGCGACAAGAATTAAGTCATTAGGATTAGTTATGACATTAGTAAAATAAGTTTTACCTTTCTCTGATTGTGCCCAATCAAGAACTAGATCAGGATCATATTGAGGATTGTTTGCAAAAGCTTCGTCGTTAAGATCTTGTAGTTTTTTTACTTCATCAATGCGAGCTTTTCTAATGGAAATCATAATGTAATTATAACAGACAATAAGAATGAGTTCGAATCTGTACGGGTCACATACTTTTCGGAACTTTGGTTTCAATAAAACTCATTGGTGACATATAGTTTAAAGACCTGTGTGGTCTTTGGTAATTGTACCAGAAGAGATATTTAGTAAGTTTTCTCTGCATTGCTTTAGTATCGTAGTAGATCTCATCATTTCTTAGAATAAACTCTTCCTGTATGGTTCTATTGAATCTTTCAATGTATGCATTAATCTTTGGAGACTTAGGATAGATGAATAAGTGTCTCATGCCTTGTTCCTCTAGATATTCATGGAAACTTTCCAAGAATTCTGAACCATTGTCTGTTTGAACCATGTAGATTTTAGTTGGATTTAACTCTTCAAACTCTTGTAGAACTCTTCTTGCTGTTTGTGCTTTAAGGTTATCTACATATACTACATGAGCAAACTTGGTGTAAATATCGATAACACTCATGAAAAGATATTTTTCATAATTTATGTATACTACAATTGAGTCCATCTGGATAAATCCTGGCCTTTGTACCTTAGGTGATTTTCTTGTTCTTAGCTTTTTGAACTTGTTTTGTTGCTTCTGAGGATATACTTTCTTTTCAAAGGTAAAGTTTCTCCTTTTGATTATCTTTTGTATGGTTGTACTGCCTATGTTTCTGATGCCAAGTTTCTTGGCATAGGCATCAACAAATGGTTTAAGCATAGATTTACCTATGTTTCCATGCTCTATTCTCATCTGCTTTATGAAATCTACAATTCTGTAGTCTGTCTCCATTCGCCTTACATGAAGTGGTCTTGTCTTCTTTGGAACAAGAGCTATTACTCTTCTGTGGTTTCTCTCATAGGACCACTTCCAATCATAGAGTGTACTTTGCTTTAAGTTGAATGCATCAAGAGTAGCTCTTAAGCCATATTTGTAGTAATGGGTAATTACATGGATTCTAAATGCTGCAACGTCTGATATCTCCATTGCAAAAGAATCCTGGAGAGCTTTCATTTCAATATGATAACTCAATTCAGATATTTTTGATCCAAGATGTCTAACTCTTTTAAAATCAGTTGGCATAGAACTTTAAATTTAGCTTTAAAGTTCCGGAATGTATCGCGACTTATTCAAGAGCGAACGAAGTGAGTCGAGAAGTTTTAATTTTTTCCTGAATTTCCCCAATCATATGAATGAGGATTGGAAATTTTCTTGTAGACCGATAACCAATCAGTTGCAATCTGTTGTTGAGCTAAAGTAAGAGATATATTTTGGTTGCAAACTTCGTCATGTAAATAATTTTCTACCTCATCTTTTTCATGGAATCCAGGATTGGGACTAGAGGCTTCTGGCCAAAGATTAGAAATATCATTAGATCCTCCCAATTCTAGGCTTATCATATGGTCTACTTCATAGTCACCCTTTGAATGAGTAAGAATTCCATATTCTGCATAAACCTGATTTTTTTCAGAGACTGGGACATTTCTGACAGATGCACTATATCCAGGAGTACATATTTGTTTTACGCTAACATCCTGAAATACTGCACCTGGAGTACACTCAGTGTCAGGAAATGGCCCATTCACAGCGCAGCCAGTTGTTTTAGTCTGTTCTCCTAATACTGCAGTTGGAGCAGGAGAGGTTGTATTTAAATTTTGACTCACATGTCTTTGAGAATAAGCATATGCGACAAAAATAATTGCAAAAAGGAAAAAAAATATGGACAGCTTTCTCATATATCTATTATATCAGTATAATTAATAATTTATAAATTTATGATGGAGTAAAAGTTTAAACCCTATAAGGTCCAGTGTTCATCATTTTATTACTTAAACAATCTAAAGCATGCTGAGGTCGGAATAAAATTTTTTTGTTCACAGCTCACATTTTCTAAAGTAGTTTATACCATAAGTGGTTTTAATATCCTCTGTACAGAATAACATCTACTCCAGCTAAGTTCGGATGCGAACTGCAAAAATTTTAAATCCTCCCCGCATGTTACTTACCTAATCACATGATTAATATTATATTTGATGTGAGCAGGAGATTTTTCAATTTCAGGAGCATTGAAATTTGCTCGTTTTAATGACTTTATATTGTATATAAGTTTTGGTGAGTAAATTTCACTGAGTGAACTTGGAGTGAACGTCTCTCTGAAATTCGGAAAGTCTCCTGATCAGGGTAAAAAAATTTGTTCAAAACTTGCATAGCTGTGGTATAGTAAAGATATATGGATAAGGGGATACATGTGAAGTCTGCAGCATTCACTTACAGATTTTTCTTTAGAGAAATTGTAGGAGCGTTATTTGCTATAGCTGTCACGGGAGGAGTAGGAATGCTCCTTTTCTTTTTGCATATTGAAGGGGCAGTAGGCTATTCATTACTTCTGCTTATTTCTGTTTTTGCCCTACAAATTATTCTCATTTTTCTTATCTCCTCACTTGAATACAGTAACCTTATTTACCTTCTTGAGCAAAATTCCCTCTCACTAAAAAAAGGAGTATTCTCAGTGGAGACAGAAACAATACCTTTCCAGAAAATTAAAAATGCAAGCTTTGACCAGTCTTTTGCTCAGAGATTATTCGGTGTAGGAAATATCCTGATAGACCAGGATACTGAAAAATTTATTTGGAGTAGCATTGATAAAGAAAGCGCAGATGTTATTATGGAGGCAGTTGCGGATAAAAGTAATATCCAGCCTATTGCGGTCTCTGCTCCTATAGCGCATTATCCGCTTCAGGCTAGCCCTGAGTCTAGTGAAGAATAATTATAAATGGTATCTTTTTAAGAACAAATTTTTCACTGTCTCGACTAGTACTAAGTAAGCTGCAATAAGAATTATCAGAATAATAAAGTAACCTGGAGGGGGAGCAATTAACCCCAAGTTAGATGCAAAAGGACTAAAAGGAAGAATAATTCCAACGCCTGCCAAAGAAAGACATGTTATGACAAGCCATTTCCCAGGTTTACTAAAGAAAAATGGCGTACGTGCCGTGCGAATTACAAATACAACTAGGATTTCTGTCGCAATAGATTCAATAAACCATCCAGTTTGAAATAATGATCCCCTTGCGTGAAACACAAATAACATTACGCCAAAAGTAGCATAATCAAAAATAGAACTAAGTGGTCCAAAGAAAATCATATAATCTTTAATAAAATTTATATTCCAATGCCTTGGCTTAAGAAGTGACTCAGGGTCAACATTATCTGATGGGATGCTAAGCTGCGAAACATCATAAAGTCCATTAGTTAATAATATTTGGACTGGAGTCATAGGTAAGAATGAAAGGAAAAATGAGGCGCCTGCCGCAGAAAACATATTTCCAAAATTAGAGCTGGTTGCCATTAGAATATATTTTATTGTGTTGCTAAATGTTTTTCTTCCCTCAATAACTCCATCTGCTATAACGTCAAGCCCTTTTCTTAGAAGAACTATTGCAGCAGCATCTTTTGCAACATCAACAGCTGTATTAACAGATATTCCAACATCAGCGCTGTGCAAGGAAGGAAGGTCATTTATTCCGTCTCCCATGTATCCTACAATATGTCCGTGTTTCTGTAATGTTTCAATAATCCTAAGTTTTTGCTCAGGCGTTACTCTGGCAAATACGTCAACGTCATTTACTTTTTTCATCAGTGCATCATCTGATAAATTTTCAAGATCACTACCCAATAATATCTGTTTCACGGGTATACCAACTTCACGGCATATTTTTTGAGTAATAATTTCATTATCTCCCGTAATAATTTTAGTCTGGACATTAAGTGCATGAAGCTTATCCAGAGCTTCCTTTGCGCTTTTTTTTGGAATGTCTAGAAATGTGATGTATCCTTCAAATTCTAAATCCTTTACATCATCCCAAGTATATTCTTCCTTTTTTGTCATCTTTTTTGTTGCAATTGCAATCATACGAAGTCCATCATTATTTAAGGCAGTTAACTTTTCTTCAAGCTCTTTTTTATTAGGAATATTTTTGCACATTGCAATAATATTATCCGGAGCGCCTTTAGCAATTAATGTTATGCCTTTTCCATCTTCTATAACCGTATACATGGCTTTACGGTTATAATCAAATTCTTCTTCATCAAGCTTTTTTACAGATTTATCAACGCTTATTTTATTTTTTATTACGTATTCCCAAAGCGAAACATCTATCGCATTTCCTATTGCTTTGTGATGTACAATAGCGCAGTTGCAAAGAAGTGCAAGGTTAAGAATATGAGGGTTCTTTTTTCCGTGAATATCCATGTAGTCTATAACGTCAATTCTTCCCTCAGTGATAGTACCTGTTTTATCAGTGCATAAAACATCCATATTACCTAAGTTTTCAATTGAAATAAGTTGTTTTGCCACAATATGTTTTTTTGCAAGTTTACCGGCTCCATGGGAAAGGCTAACTGTAACAATTACTGGTAAAAGTTCCGGAGTGAGCCCAACAGCAATTGCAAGAGAGAATAGAAGTGAATCAATTAATTTATGTCCCAGTAACCAATTAATTCCAAAAATGCCAATAGTCATTATTATTATGACATTGATAATGAGGTCACCAAATTTTTTTAAACCTTTTTGAAAATCCGTAATTGGTCGGACAAAAGATGTTGTTTCAGCAATTTTTCCAAACTCCGTATTTTTTCCTATTTGTATAACTACACCTCTTCCGGAGCCACTTTCAACAGTTGTTCCCATATATCCAATGTTGTCAATATTAGCTTCATTTTTAGGTTCTTCATTTAACCCTTGTGCGGTTTTAAATACAGTTTTTGCTTCACCTGTAAGCGTTGACTGATTTACTTCCAAATCCTTTACTTCAATTAGTCTTAAATCTGCAGGAATGATGCTTCCTTCTGACAAAAGTACTATATCTCCAATTGTCAGATGGGATACAGGAATTTCAAGTTTTTCATTTGCCCTTTCAGTTAACGCTGTCGGAGAAATCTTTTTTAAAAGGTTCTCAACTGTTTTTTCTGCACTGTATTCATTCCAAAGGCCTAAGAAAACGCTCGCGATAATAATTCCAAATATATAGTATGAGCTAACATGTTGGCCTAGGATATAGGAAATAAATGTAGCAACTGCCAGGATTAATATTAGAGGATTACTTGTAAATTGGCGAAGAAAAATAGCTAGAAAGCTGACGTTCTTTTTCTGAATAGTATTAAATCCGTATTGCTTTTGGCGTTTTAACACTTCTGATTGATCAAGTCCTGAGATAGTACTATTAAGTTTTTCTAAAATCTCAGAAGGAGATGATCTCCAATACATTTCATTTTTTAACAATCCTTTTTCCTTAGACAGTGAAAGCATATCTATAGTATAGCAGTATTGAATTATTTCTTTACTTTACATTATTCTTACATTTTTTGTGTAGGGTTTTTTACGTATAGTATCTATTATTAAAATTTATTCATCGACTGTGTTATGCGCTTTTCGATGTTGTTATCATGGCAAATAAACTAATAATTATTGAAGATAATGAAGGGATTCAGAAATTCCTTAAAGACTTGTTGGTGGATAATGGTTTTGAGGTAGAGGTAACTAAGGATCCAAAAGCGGTTTTAAATCTCTTAAAAAAATCATTGCCTAATGTAATGGTTATGGATTTAGATACCTCCACGGTTACCGTCAAAATATATATTGAAGTTAAAAAGAAATATCCTGATTTACCTATTATCATCCTTATCCCAAAAGAAAGTATTTCTAGGATAAAGAATAGACTTAGACTAGGAGAATCGGATTATATTACAAAACCATTTGTTGCAGAAGACTTATTGGCATTAATTAAAGAAAAAAATAAAAATTTTGATGACTCAAAATTGAATATTGATGATTTAGAAATAAATAGCAAAACCTTAGAAGTAAAAAGAGCAGGAAAGCAAATAAAACTAAGCCCTCATGAATATAAACTCCTTCAATATCTGCTAAGTAATAAAGGAAGGGTATTGACGCGGGAGATGATCCTAAATAAAGTATGGCTTTATTCTATGGAAGTTGATACGCGTGTCGTAGATGTTTACATAGGCTATCTTCGTCGTAAAATAGATTCAAAATTTGATAAAAAACTTATTCAATCAGTGAGAGGATTTGGATACATGATTAAAGAATAAATATTTAAACCCTTGACTTTATGAGAGAAAGTTTCTAGGATAAGACTATGAAATATAAGTTTAATTTTCTAAAAAATATTCTTCCCACAGTGTCTGCGCATTGCGATGTGCCGTGTGGAATTTATGATCCCAAGCCAGCACAAATAGCCGCAGCAACCATAATGAAAATGGTTGATCTGATGGATGCTTTGCCTAAAGAAAATGCAAGTCTTGAGGATAGAAATAAATTTGTGAGATGTGTATGGACTAAGGAAGAACACGCTAGAAAATGCAAAGAAGAACTCCTTATTCTTTGGACAGATTATTTTAAGCCTGAGCATTTAGAAAAGTTTCCAAATCTACATGATACAATTTGGAAAGCAGCCAAGCTCTGTTCTGAAAATAAACAACACGTATCTAAAGAATTAGCTCAGAAATTGGTAGACTCAGTTAATGAAATAGCGGATATCTTCGCAAAAACCAAACAGGCAAAATAGAATCCACCAATTACGTCATTCTTCGGAAAGAGACTGGTCCAATTAGGAATAATTTTCAATATAAATACAGGGTGACAGGAAGGAAGGGTATCCCACTGGCGCGGAGTTCGCCTAGGCGAGCGAGCACCTGTGGGAGGCCTGCCTGCCGGCAGGCAGGGAATTCACTGGCAGGACCCTAACGAATGCGGAAAATTATTCCACTAGTTCTACCTCCTAAATGAAGGCACTTGACAAATGCAAGTAAGTTGCGTATACTAATGCAAGTTAATTGCAAATATGATAACTGCTAAAATAAAACATGACTGTAAAGAAGAACTCAGGGAAATGGATTTACGCGCAACGCCTACAAGAATAGCTATAATGCAACTTTTGGAAAAGACAAAAAACCCAATTGATGTCTCCATGATTTTGGATTATCTAAAGAAAAATGACATAAATGTTGACCCTGCTACTGTCTTTAGAATTATGAATGCCTTTACTGCTAAGGGACTTGTATCTCCTATTGCATTCCAAGAAGGAAAAATGAGATATGAGTTGGGAAGCAAAGAAGATCACCACCATCTTATTTGTCAAAAGTGTGGACTTATTCAAGATATAGAAGACAATGTTATTCCTGCCTTAGAAAAACATATAGGTATTAAGCATAATTTTAAAGTTCAAAGGCATTCTCTGGAATTTTTTGGCCTATGTCAAAATTGTCAGAAACAATATGAATAAAATTTTCTTAGTTTCATTAATTATAATTGTAGGTTTGGGAGGTTTGTTATTTTTAAATAATTCAACTAAAATCAACAGCTCTTCAAATGGAAAGCTACAAGTAACTACGTCTTTTTATCCAATGTATTTCTTTGCGTCCCTTATTGGCGGAGATAAAGCAAATGTATTCAACATAACCCCAGCTGCCTCAGAACCCCACGACTATGAGCCAACAACCCAAGATATAGCAAGAATTAGTAGAAGTAATATGCTTATTTTGAATGGAGGAAAATTAGAGGCGTGGGGAGATAAGATTAAAGATCAATTGCAAGGAACTAATGTTGTTATTGTAACTGCAGGAGACGGATTGGCAAATAAACAAATTAATGAAAATGGACAGATGATACAAGATCCTCATGTATGGCAAAATCCATTACTTGCAAAAAAAGAAGTAGAAGCAATTGAAAAAGGCTTTGAAAAAATTAACCCTAAAGATGCTTCATACTTTCAAGCAAATGCAAAAAAACTTGAAGGAGAACTTGATCAGCTAGATGTAGAATTTAAGCAAGGCTTGGCCAGTTGTCAGAAAAAAGACTTTGTTACATCCCATGCTGCATTTGGCTATCTTGCAGCCCAATATGGTATTAATCAAGTCGCGATTAGTGGGGTATCTCCTGATGAAGAACCATCATCGCAAAAATTGGCAGAGATTACAGACCTTGTAAAAAAGGAAAATATAAAAATCATTTTTTTTGAAAGTTTGGTTAGTCCTAAATTATCTCTAACTATAGCCCAAGAAACAGGTGCCACAGCAATGGTGCTTGACCCAATAGAGGGAATATCAGATGATAATTTAAAGGCTGGAAAAAATTACCTTACAGTGATGAGAGATAATCTTTCTAACCTCCAAATTGCACTTCAATGCAGCAAATAGACCATACAAAAAGTATTATAGAACTTCAGAATGTCTCCTTTTCCTATGGAGAAGATTTGGTAATTAAAGATGTTTCTCTTCAAGTACATAAAGGAGATTACTTAGGAATTGTGGGTCCAAATGGCGGAGGAAAATCCACATTGTTAAAGCTTATGATTGGACTCAATACTCCTACTCATGGAAAAATCCTTCTATATGGTACTGAGATTAAAAAATTTAAAGAATGGTCAAAAATTGGATATGTAAGCCAGCAGGTAACACACATTGATCCCCACTTTCCTATGACTGTTGAAGAGGTAGTGAGCATGGGGCGCTTCTCTAGGCTTGGACTATTTCATTTTCCAACACAAAAGGATAAAGATATTGTTAAAGAAGCAATTTGTCAGGTAGAAATGTTGGCATTTAAAGATAGATTAATAGGGGATTTATCAGGAGGACAACAGCAAAGAGTATTTATAGCACGTGCTCTTGCAGGACAACCCGAAGTGATTATTTTAGATGAGCCAACTGTTGGCGTAGATGTAAAAACACAAAAACAATTCTATAGTTTGCTTCAAAAGTTAAATATTGAATTAGATCTCACGTTAGTTTTAGTTTCACATGAGCTGGATATGGTTGCTCATGAAGCAACAGAAATTGCCTATGTTAATAGAGAGCTTGTTTACCATGGAATTCCTAAAAAGTTTTTACACAGTGAGTATTTTGAAAAACTAACAGGGAAAGGAATACACCAGGATTAGAATATGTTGCAAATTTTTCAATACGGTTTTATGACTCGGGCCCTGGAGGTAGGTATTATTATAGGAGCCATAGCTCCCCTTATTGGAATTTTTTTGGTTCTCAGGAGATATTCGCTTATTGCAGACACGCTTTCTCATGTATCTCTTGCCGGAGTTGCAATAGGGCTATTGCTACAGATAAATCCACTTTTTACAGCAATAGGAGCTGCTGTTATTTCATCAATTGCGATAGAAAAGTTACGGCTTTCAAAAAGAGTGTATGGCGAATCAGCATTGTCAATCTTTCTTTCAGGTAGTCTTGCGTTAGCAATAGTGCTAATAAGTTTAGCTCATGGGTTTAGCGTTGATTTATTTAATTATCTTTTTGGTAGTATTGTGACGGTAAAACAGACAGATGTATACATTATCCTGGGTGCCGGAATATTTGTATTACTTGCAGTACT
>WNFL01328291.1_pt1 | contig 14222 bp, 14 predicted proteins | sample 5400361 | NCBI WGS metagenome assembly WNFL01 (sample SAMN13153351, study PRJNA577476) | soil metagenome | isolation source: 40 cm soil on Douglas fir-dominated hillslope | place: USA:California | collected 2013-09-17
GCGAATGATTTCTATCAGCACCATTATGCGCCCAACAACGCGATCGTCATGGTGGTGGGCGACGTCAATCCCGACGAGGTGAAAAAGCTCGCCGACGACAAATACGGCGCGGTGGCGGCGCGTCAGCTGGCGCCGCGCATCGATGAGCCGCCGCCGCCGCGCCTCGCCGATACGCGGCTCAATTTCGCGCTGCCCGGAACGAAATTGCCGCAGCTGCTGCGCATGTACCGCGTGCCCGGCTACGTCAAATCGCCGCGTGGAACCGCCGAAGCGATGGAAGTGATGAGCTCCATCCTCGGCAGCGGCGCCACCAGCCGGCTCTACAAGACCCTGGTGATGGACAAGAAGCTCGCGGTGGAAGCGGGCGCCTCCTATGACGGCCACAATCGCGGGCCCGGCTCCTTCGTCGTCTATGCCGTGCCGCGCGACGGGGTCAGCTTCGACACGCTGGAAGCGGCGATGGATCAGATCATCGCCAGCATGATGCGTGCGCCGCCCGAAGAGGGCGAATTCAACCGCGCCAAGACGCAGCTCGTCGCCGAATATACCTATCAGCACGACAACCAATATCTGATGGCGCAGGATTACGGCACGGCACTTTCCATCGGCCTCACCATCGAGGATGTGGAAGATTGGCCGAACCGCATCCGCGCCGTGCAGGCCGCCGATGTGCGCAAGGCGGCGCAAACCTATCTCGTGAAACAGGAGTCGGTGACCGGACGGATGTCGCCGAAGACCGGACCATGATCGCGCAGTCTCAATTATTTCCCTCCCCCGGCGTGGGGAGGGACGATCCGCCGAAGCGACGCGGAAGCGGATCGGGGTGGGGGGCTTTGTTTTTCCTTCCTGCCCTTTTCGCGCTGCTTCTTCCGGTGGCGGCGAACGCCATCACCGTGAAGTCCGTTCAGGGGCCGACAGGCGTCGAGGCCTGGCTCTCCGAAGAGCACGCGCTTCCCATGATCGCGGTCAACATTTCGCTTCCCGCCGGCTCCGCCTACGACCCGGCCGACAAGCCCGGGCTCGCCAACATGATGGCCTCGCTGCTGGACGAGGGCGCGGGCGATCTGGCGTCGGACGCGTTCAAGCAAGCTTTGGAATCGCGCGCCATCCGCCTCCAGGCCACCGCCGAACGCGATTACGTCGTGGTCACTTTGACCACGCTGAAGGAAAACGCCGATGAAGCCTTTCGTCTGGCGGCGCTCGCGCTCGGCCACCCGCGTTTCGATACCGAAGCGGTGGAGCGCATTCGCGTTGCGCTGCTGGCTTCGCTGAAACAGGACGATGAGGACCCCGCCAAGGTGGCGGTCAAAGCCTGGTACGCCGCCTATTTCGGCTCGCATCCCTACGCCCATCCGACCGCCGGCACGCCGGCCGGCATCGCCGCCATCAAGAGCGAGGACATCAAGCGCTTCGCCGCCGATCATCTGGTGCGCGGCGGCATCAAACTGGCGGTCTCGGGCGATATCACCGAAGTGCAGCTCAAGAAATATCTGCAGCAATTGTTCCTGTCGCTGCCGGCGAAATCCGTGGCCGTCGTGGCCAAGCCCGTGGATCCCGGCAAGCCTGCTTCCCACACCATCGTGCGCAACGAGGCCGCGCCCGTGGCCCTGTTCGGCTCGCCTGCGCCGATGCGGGCGGATGCGGACTTCATCCCGGCCTTCGTGGCCAATTACATCCTCGGCGGGGGAAGCTTCTCCGCCCGGCTGATGGACCAGGTGCGCGACAAGCGCGGGCTCACTTACGGCATCTACACGCAGCTCAATGATTTCCGCGCCGCTTCTGTTCTGGTCGGCGAGGTGCAGAGCGACAAGGGCAAGATCCTCACCGCCATCGATGTGACCAAATCGGAGATGGCGCATTTCGCCAAGGATGGCGCGACGATGAAGGAACTCGACGACGCGAAGACCTTCCTCACCGGCTCGTTCCCGCTCTCGCTGGATTCGAACGCCAAGATCGCCCGCGCCTTGAACGCCTATCAGCGCTCCGGGCTTTCGGCGGATTACGTCGAAAAGCGCAACGGCCTGATCCAGGCGGTGACGCTGGCCAAGGTCAACGAGATGGCGAAGAAATATTTCGATCCCTCGCGCCTCGTCGTGGTGATCGCCGGCACGCCCGCGATCGCCACGGCGCAGCAGAAAGCAGCCGGCGCCGCCAACGCCGCCCCGCCCCCTCCGCGTTAGATTTCCTCCCCCGCGTGCGGGGGAGGTCCGGCCAACGGCCGGGGTGGGGGCGGGCCGCCACCCATTCCTTGTGAACAAACCCCACCCTGCTACCCTTGCGAATCATCGCGCGATGGCGCGGGCGTTTGTCCACGCCTAGACTTGCGCTTTGAGAGAGGAACCCACCGTGGGACTTGAGGTGAAGGCGCGGGCGAGGATCCGCCGTCTGCCCGAGGGCACCATCAACCGCATCGCCGCTGGTGAAGTGGTGGAGCGTCCGGCCAGTGCGGTAAAGGAACTGGTCGAGAACGCCCTCGATGCCGGCGCCAGGCGCGTTGCCGTCACCATTGCCGCGGGCGGCGCGGGCCTGATCCTGGTCGAAGACGATGGCGAGGGCATGGACGCGGACGGCCTCGCGCTCGCCATCGAACGCCATGCCACCTCGAAGCTGCCGCTGGGCGCCGACGGCGCGGACGATCTCACCAATATCGCGACGCTGGGTTTTCGCGGCGAGGCGCTGCCCTCCATCGGCGCGGTGGCGCGGCTTGCCATCTCGAGCCGAGCCAAACATTCCGAGGGTCACGCGATCCGCATCGAAGGCGGCGCCATCACAGGGCCCGAGCCGGCCGGCTTCTTGAGCGCCGGCGAGTGCGGCACCCGCGTCGAGGTGCGTGATCTTTTCTTCGCCACGCCCGCGCGGCTGAAATTCCTCAAATCCCCGCGCGCCGAATCTTTGGCCGTCATCGACATCATGAAGCGGCTCGCCATGGCGCGCCCCGATGTCGGATTCACCCTGACCGAGGAGGGCCGCGTGGTGCTCTCGCTCCACGCCGAAGAGACGCTGTTCGACGGCGCACTCGGGCGGCTTGCGAAATTGATGGGGCGCGATTTTGCCGACAACGCCGCGAAGCTCGCGGCGGAGCGCGAATCCGTGCGGCTCTGGGGCTTCGCCGGGCTTCCCACCTACAACCGCGCCAATGCGCAGATGCAGTTTCTCTTCGTCAATGGCCGCCCGGTGCGCGACCGGCTGCTGCTCGGCGCGGTGAAGGGCGCCTATGCCGATTATCTGGCGCGCGACCGTCATCCCGCCGTGGCGCTGTTCATCGAATGCGATCCGATGTTTGTCGATGTGAACGTGCATCCCGCCAAGGCCGAAGTGCGCTTCCGCGATTCCGGCCTGGTGCGCGGACTGATCGTCGGCGCGCTCAAGGCGGCGCTTCACGAAGCCAGCCACCGCGCCTCGACCACCGTCGCCGACGCCGCGTTCGGTGCCTTCCGCGCGCCGGAGTCCAAGCCGCAGACCTATTCCTATCCGACCCAGCAGCGTTTTTCGGGGCTGGCGGAATCGGCGCGAACCTATCAGGCGCCGCTCGCATCGCCATCGCGGATGGCTATGCCGGCAGCGGAACCTCACGCCCACGCGCATGCGCACGACCACGATCATGCATCGGGGGCGCCGCTGGGCGTCGCCCGCGCGCAGCTGCACGACACCTATATCGTTGCCCAGACGGAAGACGGCATCGTCATTGTCGATCAGCACGCGGCCCATGAACGCCTGGTCTATGAGCGCATGAAGCAGGCATTGGAGAATGGCGGCGTCAAGCGCCAGCCTCTGCTGATCCCCCAAATCGTCGAGATGGACGAAAGCGAAGCCGCCCGCCTGCTCGCGCGCAGCGGCGAGCTTTCCGCGCTGGGCCTCGTGGTCGAGGGCTTCGGCCCCGGCGCGCTGCTGGTGCGCGAGGTTCCCGCTCTCCTGGGTCAGCTCGACGTCAAAGGGCTGATCCGCGATCTCGCCGATGACCTCGCCGAATCGGAATCGCTCTCATCCTTGAAAGAGCGTCTCGACCATGTCTCCGCGACGCTCGCCTGCCATATGAGCGTGCGTTCGGGACGCCGCCTCAATGCCGAGGAAATGAATGCGCTGCTGCGCGAGATGGAAACGACGCCCCATTCGGGCCAATGCAATCACGGCCGCCCGACCTATGTCGAATTGAAGCTCGCCGACATCGAGCGCCTCTTCGGCCGCCGCTAATTATCCCTCGCCCCTTGTGGGAGAGGGCGTGAGGGGCGTCAGCCCCGAGCGGGTGAGGGGCCGCTCTTGAACATCACCACCCGTGTATCGCCATAGACGCGGTCATCGAGCATCTCATATCCCTCCGTGGGCGGAAGATCTTCCTCCTCCGACATCTCCGCGACGACGAGGGCAGGGGCCAAAAGCCACCCCCCGCTATGCAGACCCGCAAGCGCGGGCGCGAGCAGTCCCCGCCGGTAGGGCGGATCGAGGAAGGCGAGATCGAACGGCGCTAACGTATCGAGCGGGCCGAGCGTGGCGGCATCGCGGCGCCAGATTTTGGTCGCGCCGGTCAGCCCGAACGCCTCGACATTCTGCCGGATGAGCGCCCGCGAGTCGGCGGCATCGTCCACGAACAAGCAATAGCGCGCCCCCCGTGAGAGCGCTTCCAGCCCCATGGCGCCGGTGCCCGCGAACAGGTCCACCACCCGCGCGCCCTCAAGCCGGAACGGGAAGCCGAAATCCCGATGCTCCAATATATTGAAGATCGCCTGGCGAACCTTGTCCGAGGTTGGCCGGACGCTGGCATCGCCCGGAGCGGCCAGCGTGCGTGCCTTGAATTTTCCCGCGGTGATGCGCATGGCGCTTCATTAACGGCATTGTGACAGCTTCCATAGCCCGGTTCGGGGCCCGGGGCGGATCTGGTGCCCGGACAGCGCTTTTTTACAGCGATGGCCGGGAGTATAGGTAGCGTGCCATGAAGCGGCTCCTCGTCCCCTTTTTCGCCCTCGTTTCCGCAGGTCTCGCCTGCGGGGCCGCCTTTGCGCAATCCGGCGCGCTGCCCGATGCCAAGCCCAAGGTCGAAGCCAGCCTCATTGCCGAACATGGGGCCGTCGCGCCGGGCGGCACCGTCACCGTCGCGCTCAACGAGGTCATCCGTAAGACCTGGCACACCTATTGGGTCAATCCCGGCGATTCCGGAGCGCCCACCGTCATCACCTGGCATTTGCCGCCGGGCTGGACCGCCGGCGACATCCAATGGCCCTATCCCAAGCGCCTGCCGGTCGGCCCGCTGATGAATTTCGGCTATGAGGATCAAGTCGCGCTTCTCTCCGATGTGAAGGCGCCGGCCGATGCCAAGCCGGGCGACAAGGCGACCCTCGCCGCCGATGTGATGTGGCTGGTCTGTTCGGATGTCTGCATCCCCGAAGAGACCCATCTGAATTTGCCTCTGGCCGTGGCCGCCGCAGCCCCGCCACCCGATGCCAAGACCGCCACCCTCTTCGCCGACGCGCGCGCCAAGCTTCCGCACGCCTCGCCCTGGCCCGCGATCTACGATGCCGGCGACAAAAGGTTCGCGCTCCTCATCCAGAGCCCGGAGCTCGCCAGCGCCAAGCCGCGCGAGACCGCGTTCTATCCGTATACGGACGGTATGGTGGAGGCGGCGGCGGCGCAGTCCGTGGGGACCACCGACAAGGGCTTCGTGATCGAGAGCCAGACCGGCTACAAGCTCGCCAAGGGCGATAAGCGCGAAGCCGTCGGCAAGCTCGCCGGCTTGCTTGTGCTGACCGGGGCCGATGGCCGCGTCGATGCCCTGAATGTCGAGGCGGAGCCGGGCGCGGTCCCTGCGTCTTCCGTCACGCTCGTGGCGGCTGTGAACGATGGCGCGTTTCCTCAGCTGCTTCTCTTCGCCTTTCTCGGCGGGCTCCTGCTCAATCTGATGCCGTGCGTGTTTCCGGTGCTGTCCATGAAGGCCCTTGCGCTGGCCGCCAAGCGCGACGCACCGGGCAACGCCAGGGCCGCGGCTTTCGCCTATGGCGCGGGCGTGGTCTTGAGCTTCCTCATCCTGGCCGGAGCCCTCATAGCGTTTCGCGCCGGAGGTATGAGCCTGGGCTGGGGGTTCCAATTGCAGCAGCCGCTCTTCGTGACGGCGCTCGCGCTTCTGATGTTCGCGGTCGGGCTCAATCTCTCAGGGCTTTATGAGATCGGGGCGGGGCGGGTGGCAAATCTCGGCGGCGGTTTGGCCGGGAAGTCGGGCACCAGCGGAAGCTTCTTCACCGGCGTGCTTGCGGTGGTGGTGGCCACGCCCTGCACGGCCCCCTTCATGGGTGCGGCCATGGGCTATGCCTTGACGGCGGATGCGGGCACCGCGCTCGCCATCTTCGGCGCCTTGGGCTTGGGCTTTGCCGCGCCCTTCATGCTGGTCGGTCTCGTGCCGGGCGCGCTTCGTCTGCTCCCCAAGCCCGGCACATGGATGACGACCCTGCGCCAGGTGCTGGCCTTCCCGATGTATGGCGCTGCGATCTGGCTGATCTGGGTGTTGAGCCTGCAGGCAGGTTCGGACGGCGTGCTGGCGGCGCTGGCGGCCGCGCTCGTGCTTGCCTTCGCTCTCTGGGTCTATGGCAGGAGCCAGGGCGCCAACGGCTCGCGCCGTGCCGCGGGTCTGGTGACGGCGGCCTTGGCGTTTCTGGCGGTGGGAATTTTGGTCCCGCGCGCCGGGGCCGGCGCCCCGCCGGCGTCGCCGGGGCGGACCCAGACCCAAAGCGCGCTCGGCTATGAGCCCTTCAGCGCCGCGCGGCTGCAGAGTCTGCGTGCGGATGGCCGCCCGGTTTTCATCAACGCGACCGCGGCTTGGTGCATCACTTGCCTCGTCAACGAGAAGGTGGCGCTTTCCGGCGAAAAACTCGCCCGCGCCTTTGCCGATCACAAGGTCGCGGCGCTGAAAGCGGATTGGACCAATCAGGATTCCGAAATCACCGCGCTCTTGGCCAGCCACGGCCGCTCGGGCGTGCCGCTCTATCTTTACTTTGGTCCGGGCGCGGAAGCCCCTGTCATCCTGCCGCAGCTCCTGACCGAATCCGCGGTTCTCGCCGCGCTCGATTCAAGCCGCTAGACCAAGCATCCTATTTGTCATGGCCGCGAAAGCGGCCATCCAGCCGCCGCGCGTGCTTCAGACGCACAGCTGCCTCATCCTGAGGAGCGCGCGCAGGGCGCGTCTCGAAGGACGGCAGCTGTGTTCCTCAGCATGAGGCGCGCGGCGAATGAGCTTTATGCCCCCTGGATGGCCCGCTTTCGCGGCCATGACATGGTTTAACGATTCCAACCGATCCGACATGACCCTAGACGGTCAGGTTGAAGACATGAGGCCATAGCCCCATGGCGCCGATCAAAACCAGATAGATGCCGATCAGATAATTCAGCAGCCGCGGCATGATCAAAATCAGGATGCCGAACAGCAAAGCCACCAGCGGTTGAATGGTCAGGATATCGACATGGGTAATGGGCATGGCTTATCTCCGTGCAGAGCCCCATTCGGCATGGCCCTAAAACGCGCGAAGCGATCAAATGTGCCGGCAAAAGCCAAGTTGCCGTTTTGCGGGCGCGCATCCGCTCTTGCGGGCGTGAACTCGTGGCCTTAACCAGAAGGGGCGGAACACACCGACGCCATAGCGCGATCCGAGCACCTTTGAGAATTCCCATTCATCGCGACGGCTGGCGCTTCATCGCCCTGTTCCTCGCGTTCAATCTTGCGCTGCTTTTGCTCTCGCCCTGGGCCGCCCTCGCATTCGCGCCTTTCACGCTTTGGTGCATCGCCTTTTTCCGCGATCCCGATCGCATCACCCCGGATGGGGCGGGTCTGATCATAAGTCCGGCAGACGGCAAGCTGCTTCCCATTGCGCACGCCGTTCCGCCGCCGGAGCTCGCCATGGGTTCGGAGCCGCGGCTACGCCTCAGCATTTTCATGGACGTGTTCAACGTTCACGTGAACCGCATGCCGATTGACGGGAAGATCGTTGCGCTTGGTTACCGAAAAGGGCGCTTTTTTAATGCCTCTTTCGACAAGGCAAGCGAACATAATGAGCGAATGTCAATCCGTATTCGCAGCGAACAAAGTGAGGCGACAGGCGATCTTGCTGTGGTACAAATTGCGGGGCTGGTCGCCCGGCGCATTCGATGCGATCTTGTCCCAGATCAGCACGTGAGGCGGGGAGAACGTTTTGGCATTATCCGCTTCGGCAGTAGGGTGGATGTTTACTTGCCGCCGGGCACCATCGTGTTGGCAAAGGACCAGCGCGTCAGAGCCGGCAAGACCGTTCTTGCAAAATTCCAGTGAGGGGGTTTGAGCCGAATGTTCCATGAAAGAAGGACGCCACGCCAGTGGGCGTCCGAACGTCTCGAACGGCTGGAAGATCGCCTTGAGCGCCTGGAAGACCTTTCGATTATGAAGGTCGTTCCGAGTGCGCTGACCTTGCTCGGCCTTTGCGCAGGGATGACCGCGATACGCCTGGTGCTGACCGAGCACTGGAAGGGCGCGGTGATCGCCATATTCTGCGCCATGGTGTTCGATATGCTGGATGGCCGAGCGGCCCGCTGGCTGGGCGCGGACAGCAGGTTCGGGGCCCAATTGGACTCGCTGGCCGACCTCGTCAGTTTCGGCGTCGCCCCTACCGTCATTGTCTACACCTGGAGTCTCTGGGCGATGGGCGAAGCGGGGTGGATCGCCGCTGTCATCTTCTGCGCCTGCAGCGCCATCCGCCTGGCGCGGTTCAACATCCAGGCGGCGCGCGATGAAGGCGCGAGCCACTCCTTTCCCTATTTTACCGGCCTTCCGACCCCGGCGGCGGCTTGCGTCATGCTGCTGCCTCTGCTGTTGGGGTTCGAATTCGGGCCTGGTTTTTTTCGCGATCCCATTTTCTCGATGGTATTGATCGCGTTCACATCGGTGATGATGGTCAGCCGCGTGCCGACCCCGTCGCTGAAACACACCGAGCTCAGTCCGCAGGCCTGGATCGCGATTGCGATCTTCGCCAGCGTGCTCATCCCCTTCGCGATTTATCTCCCCTGGGCCACGTTCATCATTGGCATCTGCGTCTATCTGGCCGCCATTCCGTTCGTCATCGTGAAGCTGAACGGCGAACTCGCGGAGCAGCGCGCCAAGCCGTGACTTAGCGCCGCCGGTAGACCCACACGCGCGCCGGCGGCAGGTTCTTCCACACAAAAGCGGCCTGACGCACGGTCGCGCCGGCCGGCGCGGGAAGCGGCGGCTGGAAGCCGTAAGAGAACTGCACGAACGGCGCCCCGCGCTTCAAACGCCGCATCGCCGTCTCGATCAGGGCCCGGCGCTTGTCGAGCGGGAAGTTCAGCAACGGCATCCCGGACACAATCGCCGCGTAATCTTCCGCGGCGTGGTTTCCGATGCTGCGCTCGAATTCGAAGCCGTCGCCCTTGATCACTCGCAAGCCGTCAAAGCGCTCGGCGAGAAGCTTCACGAAAGCGGGGTCGTACTCGATCAGGGTCAGTCGTTCGGGAGCAACACCGCGGCCTAGAAGCTCCTTGGTGATGGCGCCGGTACCCGGACCCAGTTCCAGGATGGGACCGTCCGTGTCCAGATCGACCTGCGCCGCGACGGCGCGCGCCAGCGCCGAGCTCGACGGCGCTATTGCGCCCACTCCGCGCGGACTTGCGATAAGCCCGCGCAGGAACTGCAACTCTTCTTCGAAAGGTTTTTCCGTCACGGGGGCAAACTTGGCTCCGTAGCAAGGGCACGTTAAACCAAGCTTCACCCGCACCCGTAAAGGGTGCTGAATGAAATGGTGCCGCAGGACAGAATTGAACTGTCGACCTACCCCTTACCAAGGGGTTGCGCTACCACTACGCTACTGCGGCAACCGTTGGCCCGAAGGGCCGCGGGACCGCTGCTATAACCCAAGCGTTAGGCGGGCGAAAGAGCGTTGGAAGGGCCCATGGCGGCGGAGCCGAGCAACAAACGAAAAGACCGTCTGGCAGCGGCCCTCAAGGAAAATCTGAAGCGCCGCAAAGCCCAATCTCGGGCCAAAGCCACCCGGGCCCAGACCGATGGATCGCCCGAGGGAATCGGGCTTGGCACGGCGCCCCAGGCCGGTCTCGAAGATCAGCCCGAGGTGGGTCTGAAAAATGTCCGAAACCGTACCTAGATATTCGGGCGGCATATTCCGCTTGCCGGTCCGGCCGCCCAGGAGACATACGAAACATCATGGATCGCATTCGCATCAGGGGTGGACGCCGGCTTAAGGGTGAGATTCCGATCAGCGGCGCCAAGAATGCCGCGCTGCCTTTGATGGCGGCTTGCCTGTTGTCGGAAGAGCCGCTGAGCCTGACCAACGTTCCCAATCTCGCCGACGTCGTCTACATGGCCGACATCCTGCGCCAGCTCGGCGTCGGTGTCGCCTGGCAGATGAGCGGCCCGGACCATGTCGGGGGCAAGATCCAGCTACACGCCCCCAAGCGGCCGCAGAGCCTGGCGACCTATGACGCAGTGCGCAAGATGCGCGCCAGCTTTCTGGTGCTCGGCCCGCTTGTCGCGCGCATCCGCGAAGCCATGGTTTCGCTGCCCGGCGGCTGCGCCATTGGCGCGCGCCCGGTCGACCTGCATCTGAAGGGCCTCGCGGCAATGGGCGCGGAAATCGAGCTCACCGGCGGCTATGTCCTGGCGCGCGCGCCGAACGGGCTGAAGGGCGCCGAATTCGCCTTCCCCTCGGTGTCGGTGGGCGCGACGGAAAATCTTCTGATGGCCGCGTCTCTCGCCAAGGGCACCACCGTGCTCGAGAACGCCGCCCGCGAACCGGAGATCGCCGATCTCGGCCATTGCCTGATCGCCATGGGCGCGAAGATTTCCGGGCTCGGCACCTCGCGGATCATTGTCGAGGGCGTGAAAGAGCTGGGCGCCGCCACCCATGCGGTGCTGCCCGACCGCATCGAGACCGGCACCTATGCCATCGCCGCCGCGATCGCCGGGGGCGAGGTCGAGCTGACGGGCACCACCCAAGAGCTGATCGGTGTGCTGGTGCCGCTGCTGAAAGCCACGGGTGCCGACGTGCAAGCGACGAGTTTTGGAATTTCTGTTTCGCGCGACGGCGCCGAAGTGAAGGCGGCCGATGTGACGACGGCGCCGTTCCCCGGTTTTCCCACCGATTTGCAGGCGCAATACATGGCGCTCATGGCAATCGCGAGGGGTACGTCCCATATACGCGAGACCATCTTCGAGAACCGCTTCATGCATGTGCCCGAACTTTTGCGTATGGGTGCCGACATCAGGGTCGAGGGCGACGTCGCGATCGTCACCGGCCATGAACGTCTGAAGGGCGCCCCGGTGATGGCGACGGATTTGCGCGCCTCGGTCAGCCTGGTCCTCGCCGGGCTCGCGGCGGAAGGCGAGACCATCGTCAATCGGGTCTATCATCTCGACCGCGGCTTCGAGCGCATCGAAGAGAAGCTCAAGGCCTGCGGCGCGGATGTCGAGCGGTTGAAGCAATGACGAAATTAAGGCTCCTCGCCGAAGACGAAGAGGATCTCAAGATCATCTCGGCGCATCTGCAGGATGCGGTGATGCGCGTCGGCGACCTGGCCTATCTTCCCAAGCACCGGCGCTTCGCGGCGCTGGTCAATCGCTTTTGCTGGGAAGATTGCGGCGAAGCCAATCTCGGCGCGCGCGTCCGCGCCGGCTTGCATTTCGACGGCGTGCTGAAAGTCCAGTCTCAGAATGTCAGGCAGGACGATCCGGACGCGGTCGCCGTGCTGCTCGCCATCGAATTCACGCCGGAAAAAGACGGCGGCGGCGCCATCGATTTGATGCTCTGCGGCGGGGGACGCATCCGGCTGGAAGTCGAGTGCATCGAGGCCGCCTTGCGCGACATCACCGAGCCCCGCCCGGCGGTGGCGCGGCCGGCCCATGATCTGGAACGCAGCTAGCGCTTGCTCATAATTGTCATTCCCGCGAAGGCGGAAAAATCCTGACGCGACTGACACATACCCATAATTGTCATTCCCGCGAGGGCGGGAATCCATTACTGGGATAAGACTCTAGATTTAGCTTGGATGAAACGATGCCGCGCCGCCTGGATGCACGCGCCAAGGATTTTGAATCCGCCTTCGCCGCGCTGATCGCGCACAGAAGCGACGCGGAAGAGGATGTGTCGCGCGATGTCAAAGCCATCATCGCGGAAGTTCGAGCCGATGGCGACGCAGCGCTGATCGCATTGTCGCGCCGTTACGATCACGTCGACCTTAACGCCGCAACCTTACGCGTCTCGCCCGATGAGATCGCGGCGGCGTGGCAAGCTTGCGAGCAAGACATCAAGGACGCGCTTTCCCTCGCCGCCTCGCGCATCGAAACCTATCACCGGCGACAGCTGCCCAAGGACGAAAGCTTCACCGATGAAACTGGCGCCACGCTCGGTTGGCGCTGGGGCCCGCTATCCAGCGTCGGCCTCTACGTCCCGGGCGGCACGGCGAGCTATCCGAGCTCGGTGTTGATGAACGCGGTGCCCGCGCGCGTGGCAGGTGTCAAACGCGTCGCCATGGTGACGCCGGCCTCGGGCGGCGCGATCAATCCGCTGACGCTGGTGGCCGCCAGAATCGCCGGGGTCTCCGAGATCTACCGCGTCGGCGGCGCCCAGGCGATTGCCGCGCTCGCCTATGGCACGCAAACGCTCGCGCCCGTCGACAAGATCGTCGGCCCCGGCAATGCCTATGTCGCCGCCGCCAAGCGCGAAGTCTTCGGCCGCGTCGGCATCGATTCCATTGCCGGGCCATCGGAGATCCTGGTTGTCGCCGACGGCGCCAACGACCCGGCCTGGATCGCCGCCGACCTTCTTTCCCAGGCCGAACATGATTCATCGTCGCAATCGGTGCTCATCACCGACGATGCCGCGTTCGCCGAATCCGTGGCCGCCGAAACCGAACGCCAGCTCGCCACGCTTCCTCGACGCGACATTGCCGCGCGCTCGTGGATAGAACACGGCGCCATCATCGTGGTGGCGAATCTCGATGATGCGGTTGCGCTCGTGGACAGGATCGCGCCGGAGCATCTCGAAATCGCCACCGCCGATCCGAACGCGTTTTTCGCCCGCGTCAAACATGCGGGCGCGGTGTTTCTCGGCCGCCACACGCCCGAAGCCATCGGCGATTACATCGCCGGGCCCAACCATGTGCTTCCCACCTCGCGCACCGCGCGGTTTTCCTCCGGGCTCTCGGTGCTCGATTTCCTCAAGCGCACCAGCGTCCTTGCCTGCGATGCCGAGGCGCTGTCGCGGCTCGCGCCCGCGGCCCTCGCGCTGGCCGAGGCCGAAGGCTTAGGGGCGCATGGCCGTTCCATCGCCATCCGGCTGAATCGCAAATAGCGTGGAGGCCGTCATCATTCCCGCATCGAACACCTCGTTCCGCATCGCCAGCATCAGGCTGGACGAGGGCATCGGACGCCATTCGGCGGAGATCGAGCAGGAAAAGAATGTCGCGATCTACGACATTCTCGAGGAGAATCATTTCGAGCCCAAGGGTTCTCCCGGCGGGCCCTATCATCTCATTCTCGCCACCGCCGACAACCGGCTGATCCTCGACGTGCGGCTGCATGACGAAAGCGAGCATCGGCGCATCTTCCTCTCGCTCACGCCGTTTCGCCAAGTGCTGAAGGACTACCATCAGCTCTGCCAGACCTATTACGCCGCCATCCGTGAGGCTCCCCCTTCGCGGATCGAAGCCATCGACATGGGACGGCGCGGTCTGCATGATGACGGCTCGCATCTCCTGCGCGACCGCCTCAACGGCAAGATCGAGATGGATTTCGACACCGCGCGGCGCATCTTCACGCTGATATCGGCGCTTTATCTCAAAGCTTAGCCCGCCGGACGCTTGATTTTCGGCTTCCCAAGTGCATGCTCCCGCGGCTCTACCCTTCCGACAGGACCCGAATGGCCAAAGAAGAATTGCTCGAGTTTCCGGGGACCGTCTCGGAGTTGCTTCCCAATGCGACCTTTCGGGTCAAGCTCGAGAACGGGCATGAGATTATCGCCCACACCGCAGGCAAGATGCGCAAGAACCGCATCCGCGTGCTGGTGGGGGACAAGGTTCTGGTCGAGATGACGCCCTATGACCTCAGCAAGGGCCGCATCACCTATCGTTTCAAATAGACGAAGCGCCACGCCCGTGGCCGCGGCGAAAGCCCTTCCGCTCGTGCTCGCGAGCGCCAGCCCGAGGCGCGCAGGCCTTCTGGCGCAAGCCGGAATCGTGCCCGCGCG
>WNFL01435366.1_pt2 | contig 14222 bp, 13 predicted proteins | sample 5400361 | NCBI WGS metagenome assembly WNFL01 (sample SAMN13153351, study PRJNA577476) | soil metagenome | isolation source: 40 cm soil on Douglas fir-dominated hillslope | place: USA:California | collected 2013-09-17
GCGGGGCGGGATGAAATCGCCGATGATGCCCATGAGGGTGGCGAGCAGCGCGGGGCGGCGCTGGAGGAAGCGCGCGGCGGCGTTGGCGAGGCGGCGGTGCGCGATGACGAGCTGCAGCGCCTGCGTGACGCGCGCCTTGTCCGCGAACGCGGCGCGCCGGGCCCGCGCGTAAGGCGCGAGCGCGGCCGCCGACACGTCGCCCGCGGTGAGCGCCGGGTGCGCCGCTTCCGCCAGCAGCTCGGCGGAGCGCAGCGCGGTGTAGAGCCCCTCGCCGGTGAACGGATCGTAGAAGCCCGCCGCGTCCCCCGCGAGCAGCACGCCGCCCACGCGCGGCTCTCCCACTCGATACGCCAGCGGCCCCATCGCCATCACCGGCCCCTCGGCCTTCATGCCGGCCAGCCGCGCCGGCACGTGGCGGAGCTGCCGCAGCCGCGCCTCCATGAAGGTCTCGAGTCGGGCGCTGTACGGCTTCGCGTGCGCCAGCGGCACCACCAGGCTCACGTTGACGATGCCCGGCGCGACCGGGTTCAGGATGGAGTAGTCGGGCGGGTCCACGTAGATCTCGCCGCGGTCGTGCAACCCCTCGATGCCGCTGACGTGCTGGATGAGGGCCAGCCGCCGCCGCCGGTGCGGCCGCACGAGCCCGAGCGCGCGGGCCACCACGGAGGCGCGGCCGTCGGCGCCCACCACCAGCCGGCTGCGCAGCTCCACCGGCGCGCCCTCGGCGTCCTCCGCCTTCACGCCCCGCACGAGGCCGCCCTCCACGATCAGCCCCGTCACGCGATGCCGCTCGCGCACGTCCACCGGCAGCGCCCGCGCCCGCTCCAGCAGGATGCGATCGAAGACCTCGCGCCGGATCGCGAGCGCGTGGTCGCGGTAGCCGCGCCACCGGCCGCTGGTCGGATACGCGCCGTCGAGCACGGTGCCGTCGGGCGCCACGATGCGCATGCCGTGGAGCGGCTGCGCGCCGGCCGTGTCCACCGCCTTCAACACGCCCAGGCGATCGAGCACGCGCGCGGCCTCGGGCGAGAGGTACTCCCCGCAGATCTTCGGGCGCGGGAACGCGGCCTTGTCGAGCAGGGTGACCGACCACCCGCGCTCGGCCAGCAGGATCGCGGCCGCGCTGCCCGCGGGACCGCCGCCGACGACGACGATATCCGTCATGAGCTGAGCATCATGGCCCGGGGATCACGACCCGCGCGTCACGACTTGGCCCGCACCGCGCAGAAGCGGAAGTACGGCCGGTAGTGCACCACGTCCACGCCCACGAGCCCGGCCTGCTCGCAGAGCCCGCTCACCTCGCGCGGGGTGTACGACCGCCGCACCGACAGCGGCCCGTCGTGGCGCGAGATGGCCCCGCGGGTGATGAAGCGCGTGATCACCCATACCACCCAGTGCGCGAGACGGCTCCGTACCAGGTCGTTGACCACGAAGCCCACGCGCGCGGCCCGATCCATCTCGGCCAGGTACCGCACGCCCGCGTCCGGCTCGAGGTGGTGGAGCGTCATCGCGGACATCGTGAGATCCACCCCGCCCGCGCGAATCGGCAGGCAGAGCGCGTCGCCGCGGAGGAAGGTGATCTCCGGGTAGTCTCGGACCAGCCGCGCCGCGATCTGGAGCGTGGCCGCGTCGCGGTCCAGCGCGAAGATGCGGATGCGCCGGCCCTGGCGCCGCGCCCAGCGCACCAGCTCGCGCGGGATGTCCCCCGCCCCGGTGCCGACGTCGAGCACGGTGATGAGCCGGTCGGCCGGGAGCGCGGCGAGCAGGTGCTTGACGTGGACCATCGTGACCATGCGGCCGCCGAACAGCGCGTTGACCCGCGAGATGTCCATCATGCAGCACGCCATGTCCTTGAAGGGGACGGGCGGCCCGTCGATGATCTCGAGCACGCCCGCGGCGCGGGCCAGCGGCGGGAAGAACGGCATGCTACCAGCGGAGCAGCGCGCCCTCGGCCGCGAATCCCGGCCCGAGCGCGATCATGAGGCCCCAGTCCCCCGGCGCGGGCTCGCGCGAGCGCAGGAGGTCGTCGAGCACGAAGACCACGGTGGCGGAGGACATGTTCCCGTACTGCTGGAGCACGTTGCGCGAGTGCGTGAGCCGGGTCTCGTCGAGCTCCATCAGCTTGCCCACCTGCTCGATCACCCGCCGGCCCGCCGAGTGCAGCACGAAGTGCGCGATCTCTTCCTTCTTGAGGCCGTGCGACTCGAGCAGCAGGTCGGCCATCTCCTTCATCATGCCCGCGCCGATGCGCCGCACGTCCTTGGACAGGACCACCCGCGGCCGCCCGCCCGGGTACTCGAAGCCCATCGCGCCGAGATGCTCGGAGCGGAACTTCGTCCGGTGCTCGACGACCTCCGGCCCCGGCCCGTCCGAGCTCAGGGCGATCGCCCCCGCCCCGTCGGCGAAGATGGCGTGCGCCACCGCGCTCTCGAGCCGGTCGTCGAGGAAGTAGGCCGCCGAGCAGATCTCCACCGCCACCATCACCGCGCGGTGATCCGGGAACGCGCGCAGGTGGTTGGACACCTGCTGCATCGCCACCATCGCGCTCGCGCAGCCGGTGTCGCCCACGTGCACGCGCTGGATGGTCGACTTGAGCCCGAGCGCGTTGATGATCTGCGAGTCGAGGCTCGGGCACACGCGCCCGGTGCAGGTGGTGGTGGCGAGGAAGTCCACGTCCTCCCGCCGCCAGCCCGCCCGCTCGATCGCCCGCGCCACCGCGCTGGCGCCGACCTCGATGGCCCCGCGCCGCCAGCGCTCGTTGAGCTGGTCCACGTCCTCGTTGGGGGTGAACGTCTCCGGGTCCAGGTAGAGGTGGCGGGTCTCGATCAGGCTATTGTTGAAGAAGCCCATGCGGCGCGGATCGTCGTAGCCCGACATGCGGAGGACGGTGGCCTGATCGTAGCGCCAGGGGGGAGTCGCGGTCGCGACGGCGGCGATCTTCGGCGCGGCCATGGATCGGAGGCTACACCCCGCCCCCTTGCCTTGTCCAGGCGAGGGGCGCAATATCGTCCGCGCTGCCATCCCCTCGTCGTCAAGGAGCCGCGGATGCCGCTCTTCTCGTTCGAAGGCAAGTCCCCGCGCGTGCACCCCACCGCGTTCATCGCGCCCACCGCCAACCTGATCGGCGACGTCACCGTGGAGGAGAACGCCTCGGTCTGGTACAACACCGTCCTCCGGGCCGACTTCAATCCGATCGTGATCCGCAAGGGCGCCAACGTGCAGGACTGCGCGGTGATCCACGTCACCCCGGCCGGCGGCGTCGAGATCGGCCCCGGCGCCACCGTCGGGCATCTCTGCCTCGTGCACGCCGCCACCGTCGGCGAGGAGGCCCTGGTCGGCAATTCCTCCACACTCCTGGACGGGGTCAAGATCGGGGTGCGGGCGATGGTGGCCGCCGGCTCCCTGGTCACGCCCGGCACCGAGATCCCCGACGGCGTCCTGGCGATGGGCGCTCCCTGCAAGGTGAAGGGCCCGCTCGCGGGGACCGCGGCCGAGCGCTGGGTGCAGATGAACCCGGCCGGCTACCAGGCCCTCGCCCAGCGCCACCGCAAGGGAGTGCAGCCCGCGTGACCGCCGACCCGCGCCACATCCTGCTCACCGGCTTCGACCCCTTCGACGGCGACAGCGTCAACCCGTCCGGCGAAGTGGCCAAGCAGCTCGACGGCCGCGTGATCGGCGACTGCGTGGTGCGCAGCGTGATCCTGCCGGTGCAGCACGAGGCGGCGCGCGCGGTGGTGGCGCCGCGGCTGGAGGCGCCGGGGCTGGTCGCGGTGGTGCATCTCGGCCTCGCGGGCGGGCGGGCGCGTGTCTCGCTCGAGCGCGTGGCGGTCAACGTGATGGACTACTCGCGGCCGGACGCGCACGGGCAGGTGCTGCGCGACGTGGCGTGCGTGGAGGGCGGGCCCGCGGCCTACTTCAGCACGCTGCCGCTGCGCGACATGCTGGCCGCGCTGACCGCCGAGGGCATCCCGGCGGCGATCTCGAACACCGCCGGCACCTTTCTGTGCAACGACATCTCCTACACGACCCTCCACGCCCTCGCGCGGCGCGGGCGCTCGACGCCCGCCGGCTTCATCCACCTGCCGTTCCTGCCCTCGATGGTGAGCGCGCACACCCTCGAGGAGCCGAGCATGGACCTGCCCGTGATGGTGCGGGCCATCGAGAGCGCGCTGCCTCCCGTCCTGCTCGAAGGCTGAGGCCGCCGCACGGCCGTTGCCGCTCCCGCCCGCGCAGGCTACACTCCGCCACCCGGGAGCGGATCGGACCCATGGACATCGCGATCGTCGGCGGCGGCATCGGCGGGCTCACCCTCGCGCTCGCCCTGCATCAGCGCGGCATCGCCTGCCGCGTGTACGAGAGCGCGCCCGAGGTGCGGGAGCTGGGCGTCGGTATCACGCTGCTGCCCCACGGTATGCGCGAGCTGACCGCGCTCGGGCTCGGGGAGACGCTGGCCGCCCAGGGCATCGAGAACCGCGAGAGCTGCTTCTTCAACCGCTTCGGCCAGCTCATCTATTCGGAGCCGCGCGGCCGGACCGCCGGCTACCCGGTCCCCGAGGTCGGGATCCATCGCGGCCGGGTGCATCTCACCCTGTGGCGCGCCGCGATCGAGCGGCTCGGCACGGCCAGTCTCCTCACCGATCACCAGTGCGTGGGGCTCGAGCAGACCGACCGGCGCGTGGCCCTGCACTTCCGCTCGACCGCGACCGGCGCCCCGCGCGCGTCCGTCAGCACCGAGCTCGTCATCGCCTGCGACGGGGTGAACTCGGTCATTCGCCGGCAGTTCTACCCGGGTGAGGAGCTCCGCTTCGGCGGCATCAACACGTGGCGCGGGGTCACACGCGCGAAGCCCTTCCTGACCGGCCGCAGCTACGTGCGGGTCGGCTCGATCCAGCGCGGCAATCTCGTGATCTACCCGATCATCGACGACGTGGACGGCCAGGGCCGGCAGCTCATCAACTGGACCGTCCAGGTCGCGCAGCCCGGCTACGACCGCAACGACTGGAACAAGCCGGGCCGCCTGGAGGACTTCCTCCCCATGTTCGCGGGCTGGACGTTCGACTGGCTCGACATCCCCGACCTGCTGCGCCGCTCGGACGTCATCTTCGAATACCCGATGGTGGACCGGGACCCGATCGATCGCTGGACCTTCGGCCGCGTCACCCTGCTCGGCGACGCCGCGCACCCCATGTACCCCCGCGGCTCCAACGGCGGGGCCCAGGCCATCCTCGACGCACGCGCCCTCGCCGACCGGCTGGCCGGGTCAGCGCCCACGGCCCGCGTCGTCCGCACCAACCGCGAGCAGCCGCCGGACTACCTGATCCGCCGGGTGGAGGAGCTGGTGGGCGACGCCCCGTTCGACGACCTCGACCGCCACATCACGCGGGCCGAAATGGAGCGTCTCTCGGACGAGTACAAGCGCGTCACCGGGTTCGCCCGGGAGGACATAGCCTGAGCCGTGTGATCCCGATGGCCCCGCTGGCTCGCGCCGACCGCTGACCGGTTCTCCAAAGACGGCCTTGCGGCCCCGCCCGGCCGGCGCTATCGTCGCCGCGCCGGCGGGCGCGCGCCCCGGCGGGGAGGGTCAGCATGATCGATGCGAAGCGCGGAAGTCTGGCCGGACTGGTGGATGTCGACCGGGGCATCATCAGCCGGGAGATCTTCGTCAGCGAAGAGATCTACCGCCAGGAGCTGGAGCGCGTGTTTGCCCGCGCCTGGCTCCTGCTCGGCCACGAGAGCCAGGTCCCGCGCCCCGGCGATTTCTTCGTCACCTCCATGGGCGAGGAGTCGGTCATCCTCTGCCGGGACGCGGCCGGGCGGATCCGGGTGTATCTCAACTCGTGCCGGCACCGCGGCATGAAGGTCTGCCGCTACGACGAGGGCAATACCGCCGAGTTCCAGTGCCCCTATCACGGCTGGAGCTACGGCACCGATGGGGCGCTGGTGGGCGTTCCCTTCGTGAAGGACGCGTACGGGCCGCAGCTCGACCGGTCCCGCTGGGGCCTCATCGAAGTGCCCCACATGGAGAACTACAAGGGCTTGATCTGGGCGACCTGGGATCCCGACGCCCCGTCGTTCGCCGACTACATCGGCGGCTACAAGCTGTATCTCGATCTCCTGCTCGACGCCTGGGATGGGCGCGAGGGCGGCACCGAGGTGATCGGCGGCGTCCACAAGTGGCTGATCCCGTGCAACTGGAAGTTCCCCGCCGAGAACTTCTCGGGCGATCGGTACCACGGCGTCAGCCATCGCTCGGTCGACATGGTGGGCATCGGACCGAGCGGCAAGGGCCGCCGCGACAACCAGGAGCGGAACGAGTCCCGCTGGCTCGATGTGTCCTTCCCCGACCTCGGCCACTCGATGATCGCCTTCCTCCGCCCGCCCGACGCGGCGCTCGCGCCCGCCTACCAGGAGGCGCCGGAGGTGGCCGACTACTTCCGCCGCTGCGAGGAAGAGCGCAAGCGCCGGCGGGGCGCCGGGTGGCGGCTCTTCGGTGGGCCCGGCACCGTCTTTCCGAATGCGTCTCCCCTCGCCCGGCAGCCGCGGACGATCGCCGCGTGGCATCCACGCGGAGCGCACCAGACCGAGGTGTGGCGCTGGTATCTCGTCGACGCGGATGCGCCCGCGGAGGTCAAGGACTTCCTCCGGCACTACTACATCCGGTACTCGGGACCAGCGGGGCTGACCGAGCAGGACGACATGGAGAACTGGAACTACGCGCACGCGGCGAGCCGCGGGACCATCGCCCGCCGGCATCCCTACAACTACGAGATGGGCCTGGGCCGCGCCACCGAAGGCTTCGAGGACCACGGCCTCGCGCTCCCCGGCCGCATCAGCGTGGTGACGGGCAATGCGAGCGAGAACAACCAGCGAGCCTTCTACACGCGCTGGCGTCAATTCATGGAGGCCGCGAGCTGGAAGGAGCTCGGTCCCCGGTGAGCGTCGAGTCTCCCGCGCTCGCCCGGCTGCTCCTCAAGGAGGAGATCGAGCAGTTCCTCTACCGGGAAGCCGAGCTCCTCGACGCCCGCCGCTACGAGGACTGGCTCGATCTCTTCACCGAGGACACTCGTTACTGGATGCCGATGCGCCGCAACGTGCCGGCCGAGGAGCCCGCGCGCGAGTTCACGCGCGAGGGCATGGACGTCAACTGGTTCGACGAGGGCAAGGACACGCTCACGCGCCGCGTGAAGCAGATCCGCACCGGTGTGCACTGGGCGGAGCAACCGCCCTCGCGCATCTGCCACATGGTCTCGAACGTCCAGATCCTGAGCGGGCCCGTCGACGGCTCGCCGACGGCCGAGGTCTCGGTCAAGAGCCGGTTCCTGATCTACCGCAACCGCGTCGAGACGGAGACCGATCTCCTGGTCGGCAAGCGCGAGGACCTCCTTCGGCGCGTGAATGGCGGCTGGCGTATCGCCCGACGCAAGATCATCCTCGACCAGAGCGTGCTGCTGGTCAAGAACCTGACCTTCTTCTTCTAGGGCCTCCGCCCTACGGCCGCTTCAGCTTGAGATCCTCCAGGGGTCCGGAGTACGCGAAGCTCCGGATCAGATTGATGCCCGGCTCTTCGACGCGCGGGCCCACGCCCCAGATGAACGCCAGCTCGTAGATCGGAACGTGGGTGACCCGGTCGCGGAGGATCTGCTGGATCTGGTGAACGAGCGCCTCGCGCTTCTTCACGTCGGTCTCGCGCGCCTGGCGCTGGAAAAGATCCTCGACGTCCGGCATGACCCCCGCGGTGTAGATGCCGTTCTTGCTGACGTAGGCGTCGAGTCGGGTGGCCGCGTTGCCGCCCGCTCCGGTGATGCCGACGATCACATTCTTCAGCTTGCGCTCGCGCCACGCCATGGTCATGGCCGCGCGCTCCATGGTCCGGAGCCTCGTCCGGATCCCGACGGCGCCCAGATACTGAGCCAGGGCCTCCCCCATCGAGAAGTAGGGAGGCCACGGGTAGAGCTCCCCCGCGTCGAAGCCGTTCGGATAGCCCGCCTCCGCGAGGAGGCGCCTGGCCTTCCCGGGATCGAAGGGATCCGGCTCGAAGAAGCGTGAGAACTCGAGCGCGCCCGGGATGAGCGAGCCCGTCGGCTTCGAGAAGCCCAGGGTCTCCGCCTGATTGAGGGCCTGGCGGTCGATGGCGTGGCTGGCCGCCTGGCGCACGCGCCGATCGTGCCAGGGCGACTTCGGGTCCCACTGGTCGGGCAGGTCGAGCCAGAAGGTCCCCTGAGACTCCCGGGGGGCGACGAGCTTGAACCCCGGCGTGCGCTGGACGTCCTCGGCCACCGGCCCGGTGAGCAGGTAGGCGATATCCACCTCACCCTTCTTCAGGGCGGCGGCGCGCGTGGTCTCCTCGGGCAGGCTGCGGTAGACCAGCCGCTTGAGGTTCGGGACCTTTCGCCAGTATCCCTCGTAGGCCTCCATCACCAGCTCGACGCCCGGATCGAAGCTCACGAAGCGGTACGGTCCCGCGCCGATCGGGGCCCGCTTGAAGCCGTCCTCGCCGACCTTCTCGACATAGGCCTTGGGCACGATCCAACCGGCGCCGGTGGCCGACGTGCCATAGAACGTCATGAAGTCCGGCCATGGGTCCTTCAGGACGAAGCGGACACGACCCGGATCGACGATCTGCACCTCCCGCACCCGCTCCTTGAGCAGCTTTGCGCCCGCGCCCTTGTAACGGTCGAAGGAGAACTTGACGTCCGCCGCGGTGACCGGCTCGCCGTTGTGAAACTTGACGCCCTTGCGCAGGAGGAATTCGTAGGTGAGCCCATCCTTCGACTGGGTCCACGATTCGGCCAGGCTCGGGGTGTTGATGTTGCCCGGCATGGGCTTCACCAGGGCGTCGTGGAGGGCGTAGAGCACCATGAAGGGGGTGATGATTCCCTCCGTCTCCGCGGGGTCGAGCCAGCGTGAGGCCAGCGTGATGTGGACGCCCCACGTCATGGTCCCTTCCGGGGCGGCCGTCGCCGAGATCGCGAGCCCGGAGACCAGCGTGGCGGCGAGAAGCGCGAGGACACGGCGGGTGAATCGCCTCATGGAGCCCTCCATGGGAGCCTGGTCCGTTTTCGAGAAAGCCGACTTCCGAACCGTGATAGAAGTAACGCCGACGCGCGGGACCTGCTGCGCGGGAAGCTATCACACTCCAGGAGGCCACACCATGGATCTGGGGCTCGAAGGCAAGCGCGCGATCGTCACCGGCGGCAGCCTCGGCATCGGCAAGGCGATCGCCCGGGAGCTGGCCCGCGAAGGCGCCGACGTCGTCATCGTGGCGCGAACGAAGGACACGCTCGAGGCGGCGGCGCGCGAGCTGGCCGCCGAGACCGGACGCCGCGTCATCCCGCTGGCCGCCGACGTGACGAGCCGGGCCCAGGTGGACGCGATGGTGGCCCAGGCCGCCGCGCAGCTCGGCGGGCTGCACATCCTCGTCAACAGCGGCTCCGCGCCGGGCGGCTCCGCCACCGCCACCGGTCCCATCGAGACCATCGTGGACGAGGACCTGCTGCAGGACTTCAACGTGAAGTACGTGGGCGCCCTCCGCTGCGCCCGCGCCGCGATCCCGTATCTCAAGGAGCAGGGCTGGGGCCGCATCATCAATATCAGCGGGACCAATGCCCGGAACGCGGGCAACCTGAGCGGCGGGGCGCGCAACACCTCGCTCGTGCACCTCAGCAAGACCCTGGCCGTGCAGCTCGGCCGCTTCGGCATCACCGTCAACTGCGTGCACCCCGGCATCACCCGCACCGAGCGCACGCCGCGCCTGCTCGCGGCCCGCGCCAAGGAGCTGGGCGTGGACGCGGCCGAGGTGGAGAAGGGTGACTTCGCGCCCGACTCTCCGCGCGGCAACGCGATCTGCCGCATGGTGGACGCGGCGGAGATCGCCTACGTCACCGCGTTCCTCGCCTCCGACAAGGCCTGGGCGATCTCGGGCGAGCTCATCGTGGCGACCGGCGGGGCCGGCCGGTCGGTGTACTACTGAGGCGGCCGCGATGATCACGCGCTTCTCGACGCTGTACGTCGGCCACATCGAGCTGGAGCGCTGTGGCCTGTCCGGCGTGCCCGCCGACGACCGCCGCTATCCCAACGAGCGCCTCGCCGAGGTGTTCGAGACCGCGACGGCCCTGGCCCGCGCCGCCGACACGCTGGGGTACGAGACCCTGTGGCTGGCCGAGCATCACTTCCAGCACGAGGGCTACGAGTGCATCCCGAGCATCCCGATGCTCGCGGTGGACCTGGCGCATCGCACCGGGCGCGTCAAGATCGGCTGCGCCTTCAACGTCGTTCCCACGTGGCATCCTCTCCGTCTCGCCGAGGACTACGCGGTCGCGGACATCCTGACCCGGGGCCGCGTCGTGTTCGGGGTGGGGCGCGGCTACCACACGCGCGAGGTCGAGACCTTCGGCAACCCGATGCTGGACGCCGAGGCCAACCGCGAGCTCTTCGAGGAACAGGTGGAGGTCATCCTCAAGGCGTTTCGCGAGGAATCCTTCTCGCACCGGGGCAAGCACTACACGCTGCCTCCCGAGGTGCCCTACCGCGGCTATCCCCTGAAGGAGATCACGCTGGTGCCGCGTCCCCTGCATCCCGTGGAGGTGTGGCAGCCCATCGTGAGCGGCAGCGCGCGCGGCCTCGACTTCATGGCCCGGAATGGCATCAAGGGGGTCATCTCCGCCACCGCCGAGGAGCTCGTCCAGCGCTGGGTCGGCGACTATCAGCAGACCGCGCGCCGCCACGGCCGCGAGCTCCAGCTCGGCGAGGAGCTGATCCTCGGCTTCCGCATGTGCATCGACGACACGGTGGAGGGCGCGATCGAGCGCGCGCGCCCGTACTTCGAGGAGCACGCCAAGGTCATGGCCCCGCTCGGGATGCTGCGCTACAGCGAGGAGCACGCACGGGCGGTGGCCGCCCGGCAGCCGCAATCGCCGACCTCGGCCACGCTGGAGAACGGCGTGCGCAATCGCTCCTGGCTCTGCGGGCCGTCCGGCGACATCGTCGCCTATCTGAAGGGCGTGGAGCGCCGGTATCCGGGGCTGGACCACGTCATGATCGGCTGGGCGATCGGCACCCCGCGAGCCCTCATGGTCGAGCAGCTCACCCGCTTCGCGCGGGAGGTCATGCCCGCCTTCCGCTCCTAGGGCCGCTCCGGCACACGCCACAGGAAGACGTGGTTGCGGGTCTCGTTCACCGAGACGGTGACGCTCCGCTCGGGTATCCAGTCGCCGATGCCGTAGCGGTGCGACACGATCCGGGTGCCCGGCCGGAGCTGGCTCACGAGCTTCGGCCGCAGCCGCGCGTTGAGCTCGGGCGACAGGAAGAGCGCCACCACGGTCGCGTCCTGGATATCGGTCTCGAACAGGTCTTGCACCCGGAAGGTCACCCGGTCGCTGACGCCGGCCCGGGCCGCGTACGCCTGGGCCTCCCGGATGCGCGCGGGATCGAGGTCCACGCCCACCCCTCGCGCGCCGAACTCCTTGGCCGCGGCGATGACGATGCGCCCGTCGCCGCAGCCGAGGTCGTACACGACGTCGTCGCGGGTGACCCCGGCCAGAGTGAGCATGGCCTTCACGATCGCGAGATCGCTCGCGACGAAGATCACGTCCAGCGCGACGGGCTCGCGGGCTTCGCCGCCCCCGGCCGACGGGAGCTCGCCGGCACAACCAGCCAGCGTGGTGGTCAGCAGGACCAGCGGCAGCAGATGGGCCCAGGCCCGATTCATGGCGCCAGTGTACGCAAAGTCTCCGACCTTCGTGCGCACGGGCCGTTCAAAGGAGCGCGGTGCAGTCGAGATCGTCGAACGCGGCGAGGATGCGCTGCAGGTGGGGCCACCAGATGACGGGGTGGAGCCCGAATGACTGCTGCCACACCGGGATTGCCAGGTGCCCGATGATCGAGAGCCGATAGTCCTCCCACAGGCGATCGAGGCTGTAACCGGTGACCCCGTGGGCGAGAAGCCCGCCGTGGTAACGCTCGAGGAGCGGCCGCTCCAGTCGCGCGCGGCGCTCCGGATACCAGTGGAGGGCCATCATGTAGGCCAGGTCGGCCGCCCCGCGTCCCACGCGCCAGCTGTCCCAGTCGATGAGGCGGATGCCGGACGCGACGCCGTCACGGGGATAGAGGAGATTCCAGACGTGGGCATCGCCATGGGCGATGGTGTAGGTCGCGTAGAGACGCGCGGGCGTGTAGAGGCGTTCTCGCGCGTCGGACATGCGTGCGTAGACCGTTCGTGCCGACGACGAGAGACGGTCGCCGAGGGCCTCCGCAAAGCGCTCGTAGCGCCCACGATAGTCCGCCCCGATGGTCGCGAGCGCCGTCTCGTCGAGGAACGTGCCGACGTCCCGGCCGAGGCTCGGGTGGCGCCACCAGAACGCATGGAAGGCCGCCCACGTGTCGACGATCCGCTCGCAGGTCTCGACAGGCGGCGGTATCGGCCACTCGGTGATGACCTTGTGCGTCTCCGACAGGTCCTCGAGCAGCAGGTGGAAGCGGCCTTCCGAGTATTCCGCGTCGTAGCAGCGCGCGAACGGACCCTCCGGCATGAGGGGCGCGGCCCGGCGATAGAACGCAACCTCGCGCTCGCCGATCGACCGAAGGTCGGCCACGAGCCCGGGTCGCGTAACCTTCAGGAGCAAGCGGGTCGGGGCCTCGCTCGGCGCGTCGGCCGAATACTCCACGCGCAGGGGCACGACCGTGGACACGATCGTCGGGGGCCGCTCCCCCACATGGACCGCGGTGACCCGGCCGACCGGCAGGACACCGCGCAGGCGCTCGGTGAGCTGATCGGGAGCGAGGTCCTCGGGCCCGCTGACAACCACGGTAGGCGGATGATACACTCCGCCGCGCTTCGGCGCGCTCACACGAGCATGGACGATCTGGTCATCCGCGGCGGCATGATCCTGGACGGCACGGGAGCGGAGCCCGTGCGCGCGGATCTGGCGGTGCGCGACGGCGTCATCGCGGCGATCACGCCACACCACTCGGGCCCGGCCGGGCGCGTGGTGGACGCGCGGGGGCTGATGGTCGCGCCGGGTTTCGTCGACATCAAGACGCACTCCGACTTCACGCTGCCCTATGCCCCGCGCGCCGAGAGCAAGATCCTCCAGGGCGTGACGACCGAGGTGGTCGGCCATTGCGGGTTCTCGCTGGCCCCGGTCGTGCCGGGCCGCGCCCGCCTGCTCCAGGAATACCTCGCCGGCTTCGCCCCCTGGATCGAGACGCGCGAGACCACGTTCGCCGAGTACATGGACACGTTCCCGGCCACCGCGGTCAACACGATCATGCAGGTCGGCCACAACACGCTCCGCCTGATGACGGTCGGCATGGACGACCGCGCGCCGACCGCGGACGAGCTGGCCGTCATGCAGCGGCTCCTCGCCGAGGGGCTCGCGGCGGGCGCGCGCGGGCTGTCGTCGGGCCTGTTCACCGCGCCCGGCTCCTTCGCGAAGCCGGACGAGCTGCACGCGATGCTATCCGTGGTCCGGCAGCACCGCGGATCGTACGCGACCCACCTGCGGAGTGAGTCGGAAGGAATCTTCGAGGCGGTCCGTGAGGCGATCGAGGCGTCCGAGACGTCCGGCGTGGACGTCCAGATGGTCCACATGAAGCTCTCCGGGCTCGACAATCGCGGCCGGGCCGGGCAGCTCCTCGAGGCGATCGAGGCCGCGCGGCGCCGCGGCGTCCAGGTGAGCTGCGACGCCTACCCGTACACCTGCGCCGCGAACCCGCTGCGGAACCTGCTCCCGCTGTGGGTCCAGGAGGGCGGCCTCCAGCCGATGCTCGCCCGGCTTCGCGATCCCGCGGTGCGCCGGCGCGCCAATCGCGAGATCGACGAGCGCGGCCTCACCAGCTTCGGGCGGATCGCCTCGTGGGACGCGGTGAGCATCAGCACCTCGCGCACCCGATCGGCCGACGCCGGCCGGAGCATCGCCGGGCTGGCCCGCGGCGAAGGGGTGGAGCCGATCGACCTGGTGTGCGGCCTCCTGGAAGCGGACGCCGGCGCCACCTTCGTGGTCGTCTGCTCCATCGACGAGGCCGACGTGCAGGCCCTCCTCCGCTCGCCGGCGGTGCTCGTCGGCTCGGACGGCCGCGCGGTCGCGCCGGACAGCGTGGCCGGCCAGGGACACCCGCATCCGCGCTTCTACGGGACGTTCCCGCGCGTGCTCGGCCACTACGCGCGCGATCTCGGCCTGCTCTCGCTCCCCGAGGCCGTGCACAAGATGACGGGCGCGACCGCC
>WNFL01195879.1_pt3 | contig 14220 bp, 10 predicted proteins | sample 5400361 | NCBI WGS metagenome assembly WNFL01 (sample SAMN13153351, study PRJNA577476) | soil metagenome | isolation source: 40 cm soil on Douglas fir-dominated hillslope | place: USA:California | collected 2013-09-17
GAAGTCCTGCCTGACCAGATACGCCGTCGTTCCGCGAACGGCCGCGGCGGGAAGGGTGCCCGGGCAGGCGTTGCCGTCGAAGGCGGAGATCAGGTAGCCGGAGGCATGGCCGCCGCTGCCCGTGCGGGTGATCGTGCCGATTGTCCCTTGAGAGGAATCGGCGCCCGTGTAATGTCCGCTCGGGTTGTACCAGCAGGACAATGTTCCCTGCGCGAATGCGGACGGCGCGGTGGCAAGAGCCGCCGCAATGATCATGACCGCCAGCGATGGCCAGCGCGCGGCGGATTCGTCAACGATGCTTCTGGTTTGCGTGTTCATCATGGTTTCCTCCTTTTCTCTGTGGTGATATCCGTTATTGCTCGTATAGTCCGGTAGCCGTCGCCGTTTTTCCGCCATTGCACGGAAATATTTGGAGGTGAGAGAGGGGTGGAGCTCAGACGCAAAAAATCCCCGCCGCGGCGTTGCGCCGCGTCACGGGGATTCGTCACCTGCGGGAGGGCCGATGCTCAGGGGTACTGCGAGTTCGAGCAGGAAGTGGTCATATCGACATACGCCGTAACGCCATTCGCCGTCATAGGCGGGACAATCATCGGCCGGATCGTCAGCGGGATTAGGGCCAGGTCGTAGTAGAGCGAGGCATGATCGAGCATCGGCTTTCCGAGCATCGGGTTCATCACGGGCTCGTTGACGACGCGGATCTCGATGTCGTCCATGAACGTGATTCGGCGCCATGCTGTGTCGCCTGCACGACGCACGAGGAGCTGCGCCAGCGGCACGTGGCCGTCAAGCGTCACCTCGCGCGCGAAGGGGCGGTTCCCGCGGCCTTCGAAGTCGGGATCGTAACGCGCCATCTGGTCGTATGCGACCGCGGAGAGGCGGCCGGCGGGGAGAAGGAAGGACGCCGCGATCGGGCTGGAAGGTGACGGCACGTCGTCGAACACATCCTCTCGCAGGGCATTCATCTCGCCGTTCGTAAGCGCCCGGAGGTGCGGAGCGATCGTGTCGAACGATCCGCCGCGGCTGAACGTGGGACTGCCTGCCCGGGCGAAGCGGAGCCCGGTGTTCGTCAAGTCGAGCGTGCACTCGGTGCCATCGCACGTCAGCGGCACTTCGCTCGATTCGATCGCGTCCTGCTGCAGATGGAGGGTGGCACGGTGCAGCATGGCATCGGTTCCGCGCATGGCCACAGAGCGCGGCGCGTGCCCCGCATCGAACACGTGGCAGATCAGACCGGAGAACGTGACGTGAACGTCAGCCCCGCGGCGCGGCGCGGGGGAGGCCCCTAGAAGTGCGAGACAACTGAGAGCGACCAGACATACAAAGACCCTGCCGGTACGTAGCATTGGAGTTTCCTTATGTTCTCTTATATAGGTCGAAATCGTGCAGTGCGCAAGTCCTTTCGACCTCGCCAGTGCTTCCGATGACCCGAGTACTCGACGCCAGCGGGCAGATGCGTTTTTCTTGCCTTTGTTTCAACTGCAACACAAAGCCATAAATCGACAAGCAAACCAGCCGAGGTCGCTCTTCATCGTTTGATCTACCGGTTCGGAATCCTTCTCCGTTCACGCCGTCTCAGAATAGTGCTTGGCGCGATGAGCAACCACCTGCACATGCAGGAATCTACGTCGCGGCCTTCCACGCCGTTTCGGGGACTCGTCACATGCGTGTGGACCGATGCTCAGGGGTACTGCGAGTTCGAGCAGGAGGTGCCCATGTCGAAGAAAAAGACGATCGGCAAAGGGAACACCGACCCTCCGCCCTCTGGAGGTTCGCCCGGTAAAGGTTGTTTGAAGCTGGTAGGGATACCGCCTTCACGAGCCAGGTAGTACAGCGCGAAGTCGTACGATCCGTCTGTCGCGTCCGTCGTCGAATTATGCAGGACTACGGAACCGGGCACTCCGTCGCTGAGCGTGAGGTTGGGGGGCGTGGACAGTTGGGCCCCCCCATCCAGCGCCGCCACCGTCAGGAGTTTTCCGTCTGGTGGCGCGATCAGTTGCAGAACAGGGTCTCCGTCGGTCTCGACGGTCCAGGTCGTGTAGATCCCTCCTCCGTTAGGGAACGCGCTGGCGGTTACACTCCCCTGGTTGATATCGACGTAACAATCCGCCCAAGTGGGCGCGCCTGTCTCGGTTGTAATGCTCGGCAGCAGCGTCATGGCAGAATAATCAGTCAACCGAGGGACCGCATCCCAGTTCACCTTTTTCAACACTGGATCGGTCGCATTGGCGACGGTCAGACGGTAGCCGTTAAAACGCATACCCCCGGTGCTGCCCAGGTTCGGGTCAAATGACAACCCTGCACTCCGCTGCAGAGCCGCGCTGATGTCCGAGCTTATTTCGAGATAGCAATGGTGAGCCGGCAGGGGCCCGAATTGGCTCGTGGCGCCATTCCTCGCATCGACCGCCACGACGCGGTGCTGGACACCGTCCGGCAGATACTTCGCGTCGGTCACATGCATCCAGAGTCCTCGGAACGACATAACCAATTGACCCATGGTTTCCTCCCTATTCGGTTCGATGAATGGTTGTGGTCAGCACGGCCAAATGGCGCCACGCGACGCCGGGACGCCGTAACTGCGTGAGCTGCACTTGCCGCAACGCGGCGGGCGCGGCCATCCCGCGCGCCAGTTGTTCGTGCAACGCGAGAAAAAGCGCACGGGCGTCGCGATCGGCAATCGGCGCAAGAGTACCGACGACGTCGCCGGCACCGGCGGCGACAAACGCGCCCGCCAAACTCAGGGCACGGCGGTCGGGGTCGTGCGGCCGGCGCAGCGTGTTGCACGCGGAGAGCACCACCACCGGTGACATGCCGTGCATGGCGGCGATGGTTCTCCACGACAGCGGGCCACCCGCGACCGCGAGTGCATCATCGCCTGCCGGATCGCCCTCGGTATGACCGGCGATATGCAGCACATCCGCCGCGGCAGCATTCTCCTCGACGGTTCGCGCAGTAATGTCGCCCGTCCTCTCGCCGCGTACGGCGGGATAGAGCCTTCCGATCTCCGTCACCTCGAGCTCCACTGACGGAAGAGCGGCCATGCCAGATTCCGGGCCGGAAGGAAGACCGAGCGCCGCCACCGTCCCGGGGCGGACTGACGGCGACACAATCCGCAACGCGGTTGCGCTCGGTGCGATGGAGACTGTCATCCGTTCGATCAGAGCCCGGCCGGTCAGACCATCGCGGAGCGCGGCGAAAGGCACCTGATCGAGCAACCTGTCGGGAACGACGATCAGGGCGCGCGCGTCTGCCAGCGCCGCGGCCGAAGGGCGAATCAACAGGTCATAGAGCGCGGCCGAGGAGGCGTCGTCATCGCGGGCCGCGAGCGCGGCAACCTCCTCCCGCGGAATGGCATGCCGTGCTGCCGCAACGCCGCGCTCCGTGACCGTCAGGGAGACGACCTCGCGCCGAAGGACCACGATCGTGACGACCGTGGTACCACTCCCCGCCAGCCGGCGGCGCAGTTCGTCCACCGACGCGGAAGCGGTGGGAACGCCACGCATCCGCTCCGCATTCGCGTACGCCGAGGTCACGTCGCCACGGTCGAGATCGCGCTGGATCGCTTCCTGGAACAGCGCGCTGCCGGCGTCGAGCACTCCCGTTCCGGCGACGCTGTTTGGGTGCTGCTCCACGGCCAGCATTCCGGCGGAGAAGTCGCGCTCCGCAGCGGAGGCGTCACCGATTCGCAGCGATGCCCGTGCGCGGACGAGGTACGGCTCCGGGAGGAGGGCGGTCATTCCGTTCCCGACGTAGAGGTCAATGGCATGCGACGCGAGGTCGCGGGCGCGGAGGGGATCGGAGGCGGCCATTGCCGCCGCCATCGCCAGGTCGGCGTCGGCGAGGCGCCGCGCACGAAGCGCCGCGTCGGGAATGCGCAAGGCGACCGACGTTGCCTCCCCGGCCGAGCGAATGGCCGCAGCGCCATCGACGGGCCCATCCAGCAGCGACTTTCGCACGAGCGTGTCAGCCAGCAGAAGGTCATTCGACATCGCGCGCTCGAGCGACTCGCAGATATCGACGAGCGCGCGCGCCGTTTCCGGTTTTCCGACGCGTAGCGCGGTCGTGGCCGTGCCGCCGACTGCTGCGTCGAGCAGATCGATCCTGCCTGCCGACCTCAACGTCTCAAATGCCTGAATGTGCGCCCGCCATGCGTCGTCCGGTTGACCGAGGGCGATCAACGAATCGGCTAGCTGCGAGCCGACCGTGGCCTGATTCTCCGCCTCTCCCCCGCGTCGAAACAGCGCCTCCGCCTCGATCAGGAGGCGCGCCGCGCCGTTCCAGTCGTCGTCGAACATCAGGCTTCGTGCCAGCTCCCACCGCACCTGCCCCGCCTGCGAGAGATATCCAGGCCGCCCGTCGACCTCGGTGACGAGCGCGGACAGTTCCTTGCGCGAATTTATGACGTCGTTCTGCGCCAGCCGCGCCCCGGCGGCGTACGACCGGGCCGCCAGAGACATCGGGTCTCCGGCCTCCGCGAATTGCGCCGCGGCAAGGCGAAGATCGCGCTCGCCCTGGCCCTGTTCGCGGCGGCTGAAAGCGATGCGGCCGCGTCGATAGGTGATGTGCGCGGCGGCGATGCGCAACCGCTTCTGCGCATCTGCCGTATCGATCACCTGCACGGCATCGCGCAACAACGACTCGCCGGAGACGGCGGCCAGCGCGGTGCCGATATTGCGGGAGATCGTAAGCCAGCGCGCTGCCTCGCCGGCGTCGCCCCGCGTGAGCGCCTCGGCCCAGCGGCCGAGATACTCTGCTTCCGCAAACGCTCGCGCGCGCTCGCGGTGACGGTCGACGAGCGTGCGCACGGCCTCCGCGTCGTTCGACGCCGCGGCGGCCTCGAGCCGTTGACGGTCGGCCTCGAACCGCGGGCTCTCACGCTCGGCGGCGAGCCGGCTGAGATGCTCGCGGGCCTCATTGGCCCATTCTGACGAGGAATCGACGTCAAGATACCGCTGCCACGCCACACGCGCCTCGCCGCGGATCCCGAGGCGCTCGAGCACGAGAGCGCGGTTGAAAAGCGCTTCGGCCATCCGCGAATCGATATGCAAGGCATGATTTGCCGAGGCAAGAGCCTCCGGATACAGCGACGTACGGCCAGCCAGCGCGGCAGCGTACTGGGCGGCGGCGAGGTCGCTCCATACCCTGGCCTCAGACGGCGACCTCTTCGCCTCCTCGGCCAGCCGGGCCATCCCTTGCTCCGGCCGGTCGATCAGCACCAGCGCGACGCCGGCGACTCGCCGGGCATCCGGTGAGTTGTCCTTTTCGGCGCGCTCGATCGCCTTGGCCGCCGCGCCGGCCACCTTCAACTGCTCGGTATCAACGGCCCCACGGTCCGCTCGCATCGCACCGCTGTATGGCGCCCATGGGAACCCGCCGGTCAGACGCGCCTCGGCCGCACGCGCCGAGTGGGGCGCCACCTCGACCAGCTCCTGCGTCGGATCGTGACGGCGTGCGCGCAGCGCGATGACGGACATGAGCGCAACCGCGAGCACCGCCGCCGCGGCGAGGAGCCACCGCTGCCAGCCGCTTCCGAAGGCCACCTGCTCTCGGCCAACCTCGGCGTGGAACGTCTCATTTGCGGCATCGATCATCGGCATACACTCTTCACAAACGCTCGCGTGCTCGATCAGTAGATCGCTCTCTGCTTTCGACAGACGCCCTTCGACCCAGGCGGCCATCGTCTCGTCATCGGGGCATCGCGACACGGACTGGCTCATGGCGACTGCTCCTCGACACTGGCGTGTCCTGTCTCTTCCTTGGTCCGGTGGGCCTGGCTGTTTTTCCAGCCCTGACCAAAATCCATTTCGATTCGGTTCGACGCGCCGAGGAGATCGTCCGCTGCCGCGGGATCGATCCCGGCGTTCACGAGGAGCTCACGCAATCCCCTGAGCAGCGCCTCGAGTCGTCGATACAGCGGACGCTGCGACACGTTCATGAGCCGCGCGATGTCCGCGATCGTGAGCGACGATTCGAAGCGGAGCCGCACCAGCATCCGGTCCGGCGCGGACCAAGTGGCCATCGTGTCGCGCAGCAGCGTGCCCGCCCGCTGTGACAACGCGTGCAATTCGCGGTCGAGCGTAGCGGTGTCGGCGCGGTCCGCGGCCGGCAGCGAAACCTCGTCGTCTTCCGGAAGCGGAATCTCGCGCGGGCGCGGAGCCCGTTGCGGCAGACGATCGGCGATCTCGACGACTTCACCTCTCGTGATCGACGCATCGACGGCGCGGAGGATCGGCATGGCCTCATCCACGGAGCGATGTTGACGGCCGACGAGGTCCTCGACGAGCACCGCCCGCTCCCCGAGCCGCTCGGCCTCGGGTGATGGCCGCCATCGCCCATGTGTCCGCTCGCGTTGGTCGCCCAGCTTGCGCCGGATGACGATCGTCAGATACGTCGCCAGCGACGAGCGTCCCTCGTATCGGCGAAGGATCGCGTAGTCGTTTTCCACCAGGGCCAGCTTGACCACCGAAGCGAAGTCGTCGACATCCCCGGCGGCGACACCGCCACGCCGGCACACGCGCCGGACGAGACGGTCGATCAGCCCGAGGTTGTCCTCGAGAATATGGCGCGGATCCATTTGTGGGTGATTATGGAAGGGCGAGAGTATACCGCCTCGATCTGGCGCTGAAAACCGTGGTGATCCGATCAACCGGTTCTTGTAAAATCCATTCAACCGCCTGCCAACGAGGGAATGACCATGCGGACTCACCCGGGGTTTCGTTTAATTGTCGCGCTCGGATTGCTAATCATCCTGACCGGCTCCACTTCGGGTCTCCGTGAATTGCCGAAGCTTGCTGTACAGAAATCACAACTGACGCTGCCGGGATCCGTCCCCTTTCATCTCGCGGCGACGGTTCTCAATCCCAAAGATCCAACGGATCAGGCGCACACCGCCCGCATCGAGGAGCTCTGGGTATCGCCGCAGAAATGGCGCCGGAAGGTGACCACTCCGGAGTTCTCGCAACTGCTCATCGTGAATGGAGGGCGGGTCCACGAAGAGATCACAGGCGACTACTATCCGAACTGGTTGCGCACGCTGGTCAACGGCCTGTTCGATCCCGGCGCTCCTCTCGAGGGAGTCGACCTGACGACCTCTGACGACAATCCGGTGCGCGATACCAAACAGGTTTGCCGCCGTTTTGCGAGGGCGGTCGGGATCGATCCGGTCTCGAACGATGTGTTTTCGACGTACTGCTTCCTCTATGGCCTTCTCGATCACGTCACCCTCCCGGGATATCGGGTGGCTTACATGGACTACGCTCCGTTCTCGGGGAAGCAGGTGTCGCGCAGGATTCAGGAGTACCTCGGCCGGCGGCTTCAACCAGAGGCGCGCATCGTCGAGCTGAACGTCCTGAAAGCGCCGGACGAGTCTCTCTTCGCCATCACCGAGGCGCATCCGCTGTTGAAAACGGTCTTCGTCACCGAGCAGGATGCCCGGGCCCACATTCTCGACTCGTCTCCCATGGTCTGGCCGAAGATCCACGAAGGTCAGGCCGTGGGAATGGCGAGCATTTATGTCTGCATCGACCGTGAAGGAAGAGTCCGCGAGACGCACACGCTCAATAACGACCATCCCGACGTCGCGGAGGCAGCCCGGGAACAAGTCATGCGCTGGAGGTTCCGGCAGTTCATGGACGAAGGCGTGCCTGTTCAGGCGGAAACGATTCTGACCTGGGCGTATTCGACGGAGTTGGAGTAGCGGCGCTTCGCGCGTTGTCGGTTGTCGGTTGTCGGTTACGTTTCTTCCCAAGTGCCGGCACAGACAAGAGTGTCTGTGCCACATTGGATCCGGCGAGGACTCCACACTTCAGCAACTACCGACGGGCAAAGTGTGGCACAGACACTCTTGTCTGTGCCGGCACTTGGCAAAAACCAACCGACAACCGACAACGGGCGAAGCGCCGCGTTACCACTTCACGAACGATTGATCGAGATCGCGAACCGAGGCGGAGCCGAGCAGCTTCATCGTCCGGACGATGCCGGAACGGAGAATGTCGATGGTCCTCGACACACCCTCCCCGCCCGCCGCGCCGAGGCCGTAGGCGTAGGCGCGTCCGATGAGAACCGCCTTTGCGCCGAGGCAGAGGGCTTTCACCACGTCGCTGCCGCGGCGAATGCCGCCGTCCAGCAGGACCTCCGCCTGACCGTTGACCGCGGCGAGCACTTCCGGCAGCACCCGCAACGTCGGCGCCACACCGTCGAGCTGCCGGCCACCATGATTCGAGACCACCATCGCCGCCGCTCCCTGATCGATGGCGCGGCGGGCATCATCCGCCGTGTGCACCCCTTTCACCACGATCGGACCTTGCCACGCCTCACGGATCCACCGGAAGTCGTCCCACCACACCATCGACTGCTCGAGGGCCGCGCCGACGTCCGCGTACGGCATGGGGCCGTCCTTCAGCACGATGTTCGGAAAGCGCATCAAACCGCCGTCGCCGAGGAATGAGGCAAGCCAGCGCGGGCGGGCCAGGAATTGGAAGATGTACGGGAACATGGTGAACGGCGCGCCGGAGACGAGCTCTTTGGTGCCGTTGCGTACATCGCGCTCCCGGTTTCCGGCGACCGGGGTATCGACAGTGACGACCAGCGCGGAACAGCCGCTGTTTTTCGCGCGCTCGATCCCGGCCGTGGCCACGTCGCGGCCGCCGACGAGATAGAGCTGGTACCACACGGGACCGCGCGTGGCCGCTTTGACGTCGCGCACGGCGCAGCCTGACAGCGTCGAGAGCGTATAGATCGTGCCGGCCTCCCCCGCCGCACGCGCGGCCGCCTCTTCGCCGCGCGGATAGAAAAGGCGGGAGCTGCCGACCGGCGCGAGCAGGAACGGAAGCTCGAGGTGCTCGCCGAGGATGGTGGTTCGAAGGTCGACGCTGGCCGTGGCCACAGCCGAGCGAGGCCGCAGAATCACGTCGTCGAAGATGCGCGCGTTCTCACGCATGGTCCACTCGGCATCCGCGCCGCCGTCGATGTAGTCGAAGACGACACGCGGAAGACGCTTCTTTGCCGCGGCCCGGAGGTCGGCGATGTTGACGATATGGGTCATGCGGCGGTCATTCTAGGCCGGCACGGCCGGCGGCGTTGGCTGCCCAAGGCTCGGCCTCCATCTCCGCGCGAATCGTTTTGCCGCGCAAACTCCTTGTGGCGAGGTCTCGCGGCAAACCCTCCGCGCAACCGCGTAACCGCGAGACCCCGCAACCGCATCTCCGACCTCCCTACAATATCCGCCTCCCTCATTCGTCTACAGCAGTGGATGGATGATCTGGCGAGCATTACCGCGATGGCCGAGAACGACAGGCGCATCTCCGAAATCGTCGCGGCAGAGGGCTCCCGGCTGCGCGCGTTCATCCGCCGGCGCGTGCCCGATCCCTCGGATGTCGAGGACCTGCTGCAGGAGGTCTTCTACAAGCTGGTCGAAGCCAATCGCCTCCTGATGCCGATCGAGCACGTCACCGGCTGGTTGTTTCGCGTGGCGCGCAACCGCATCACCGACCTTTTCCGGAAGAACGAGCCGGAGAGCTTCTCGGACGAGGGTGTGTATGGCGACGACGGCGAGATGCTGCAGATCGAGGATCTGCTGCCGTCGCCCGATGCCGGCCCGGACGCACTCTACGTCCGCCACGTGCTGCTCGAGGAGGTGGAGCTCGCGCTCAGCGAGCTTCCCGACGAGCAGCGCGAGGTCTTCATCGCCCACGAGATCGAGGGGCGCAGTTTCAAGGAGTTGTCCGCGAAAACCGGGGTGAACGTCAACACCCTGCTCTCCCGCAAGCGCTACGCGGTGCTTCACCTGCGTGAGCGGCTGCAGAGCATTTACGACGAATTCAGAAACGAGTAAGGAGCAACGACATGAGAAGAAAACGGCTTTTATGGATCGCCCCGGCAGCAATCGCGGGGATGGTGCTTTTCGCCTTCATCGGCGGCGAAGTGGTAATGCGTCTCTGGAACTGGCTGCTCCCCGACCTGTTCGGATTCAAGCAGCTCACCTTCTGGCCCGCCCTCGGCCTCCTGGCACTCTGCCGGATCCTCTTCGGCGGCTTCGGCATGCGCGGCGGCGGCATGAACCGCTCGATGTTCCGCCGCCGCATGGCCGAACGCTGGGAACGGATGACCCCCGAGGAAAGGGAAAAGTTCTGCGGCGGGATGCACGGGCGGTGGGGGCGGGAGGCGGAGGAGCCGAAGGCGGGGGGATGAGGGCTTTTCAAGGGGTTCACGTGGTCCGCAACAGCGGATCGGGCGGTCCGAACCGCGGACCTGGAGGTCGCGGCTTCAGGCTTCTACCAGTAGGTTCTGCGCTCGATCTCACAGGCGTCATGCAGGTAAATGAAGGCCGACCCTGTCTTACTCAAAGCCTCGGGCAGCCTACTTAACTCACCAGAAATGGTGAGCTCACACTCGTAGAGTCCATGCGTGGACTCCAGGAGTCCACTAGTCGACTCCGCGAGTCCACTAGTCAACTCCACGAGTCCACTAGTGGACTCCACGACCTCACTAGGTGGACTCCGCGAGTCCACTAGTCGACTCCGCGAGTCCACTAGTCGACTCCACGAGTCCACTAGTGGACTCCACGACCTCACTAGTGGACTCCGGGGGTTCGCCGCAACGCCGCAACGAAAGGCTGGGGCAGGCCTTCGTTTTGCCGTTGGCCTGGAACTTGCGGAAAACAGGTCACTTAGGTGGCGGGTTGGTGCGACGAGAGTAGCGAATATCGCTTAAAAGACCGAGGGTCTGACATCATCCCTCCTCCGCCGCGCCTCAACAAGCTCCAAGCCTCTACGGGTAGGCTGTCCGCCCACCTCAACAGGCTCCAAGCCTCTACGGGTAGGCTCCACGCCCACCCCAACAGGCTCCAAGCCTCTAACAGCACGCTCCACGCCCACCTGAACAGGCTTCAGGTCTCTGCCGGTAGACTCGGCGCCCTACCCAACAGTCGTCAGACCAGGTAAACGAAGGCCCGACCCTGTCTACGGAAAGCAGATTCTTGCGACAGCGTCGCAAGAATCGACACCAAATTTACCGTCAATTCGGTGTCGATGTCTACAGGCGGCACAGACAGGTAGTGTCTCAGTTTGAAAGTCTGGCGATTTCATCGAGGGCCTGACGCGCGGGCTCACGCACCAGTCGGCCGCGCGCATCGAACGCTAGCCGCTGGTGGCCGCGCGCATCGAACGCTAGCCGCTGGTGAGCCTGGAGTGAAAAGAGCCCGACGCGGGACCTGATTTCGTGCCCGCGCGTCAGCCAGGGTCTTACCCTAGTCGCAGGGATAGTCCACGCCCTCGTTCGTGTCCGTGCAGGCCGGATCTGAAAAGGGCGGAACTCCCCAACCCGTCAGCGTTCCGTCACAGGCCACGTCCCATTCGCCCACCACGTCCCCGACGGTGCAACCGCACCGATTTAAACGGTTTGACTCGATACAGGTGACGGTGTAGTGGGTGCTGACCCCTGAGGCCTTCAGCGTTCCCCTCCCGGGGCTCATCAACATCAACGCCAGACAGATCATCAGAAATAGTAGACGCTTCTTCATGTCTCCTCCTTGCTTGGTGCCGCTCGCCACCACGCGCGAAGCATACAGCAATCCTTCTATATGTCAAAGACGCGTTGAAACTCAGGAGTGTCTGTGCCCCGGCGGCGAAGCCGCCTTAAGAACCGTAGCCCCCGGCTTCAGTCGGGGGATTCAGGGCATTCCCCGGTATCCCGAGCCCGCTTCAGCGGGCGACAGAACGATTTCCGAGGTACATCGCGCCGGGAGGTGAATACGCCGTGCCACACGGAGGAGCTTCGAGTGACTCCTGCGACGAGATGGCGTCGTGATCGATGCACGACACCGGTGGACATGATCTGCAGCCCGCTGAAGCGGGCTCGCAAACTGGACCGCACCGTGACCCCGGCTGAAGCCGGGCTGAAGCCGGGGGCTACGGTTCTTATACCGGCTTCGCCGGTTTTGGCACAGCTTCTTCTCGCAGCGCGGCACCTACGCCATCGTTCTGCGACCGGAGTCGTGCCACATTTCCCCCCTTGTGATCTGGAACACGGCAGGCCATCGGTCCGCGACTGATTGTGGACTCGCTCACATTCAACCGGCGCTTCCGGCAGCGCCCACTCTCACTCTCTCTTGAAGAAAGGAAGTCCCATGAAACGAGCCTTTGTCGCTCTTGCTGTACTTGTTGCGTTTGCCTCCATGCTGCTGCCGTCAACGGCGGCGGCGAGCGAGGCATGGATCCTCGACATTCCGACCCGCGGCATTCCGAACCAGGAATCGGGGATGGTACGGGTCACTCTCGAGTTGAGCGGCGCTCCGGCCGGCTCGCAGCTCGTGGTCGGCGCCACCACCCTCAACCTCGGCGACACCGTCGTCGTGGCCGGAGATACGGTGACCTACGAGGCGCTGACGGGCAACAACGTCCGTATCACCTATGTGCCGAAATCGAACTTCGGGGCCGACTTCTGTTCAGGCACGTTCGCCGTCGAGAAGCAGATCAACATGCGCTTCGTCGGCGCGCAGGACGTCACCGCGTACAGGATGTCGACGTACGTCGTGGCCGCGCCGATGGCCGAGTGCTCGCAGGTGTCGAAGCACACCGGCGACACGCCGGCCAGCCTGATTCCGAATGACGACGGCGTGGCGCCGGCGCTCACGGCCACGTACAAGGGCCGCAACAACTTCGACGTCGCCCTCGTGCTCGACAAGTCGGGCAGCATGAACGACCTTCCGCCGGGCGCTCAGAGCGGCCCGAAGAAGATCGACATCCTCAAGTCGGCGGTACAGAACTTCGTCGGCCAGTGGGAGCTGCTCGACGCGCCGCCCGGAGGGGGACCGGAGTGGTCGGGCGACCGCATGGGGCTGGTCTTCTTTGACTCCACCGCGCAGCCGCAGACGCTCATCGGCGCCGATCCTCCGGCAAACGTTTTCCTGCAGCGCGGCGCAGCCAGCGCCTGGGACGCCATCATCACCAAGGCCAACGCCCTCGTTCCGGGCAGCTCGACCTCCATCGGCGGCGGCATCAACGAGGGAATGAGCCAGTGGAAGGCCGATCCAAAGAATGACCTCGACGTCGTCCTCATCACCGACGGCATGCAGAACACGGCACCGCTCATCGCGCCGACCGGCAGCGGTTTTCTCGGTCTGGCACCGGTGGCCGGCCTGCCGCAGGAGCTGCGCAAGCGCTTCATCCCCATCCAGACCATCGCCTTCGGAACGCCGGCACAGGTCGACGACACGCTGCTCCGCAACATCTCATTCGAGACCTCGGGCCAGTCGTATCAGGCCGTCACCGCGAACACGATGTTCGACGTGTTCGGAATGACGCTCGTGGCGATCCTCAAGGGCAACACGGCCTCGATGGCCACACGAGTGCTGGACACGCTGATCGGCACCGGTCCGAGCGCGGCCGTTCCGGTGACCGTCGATCGCTCGCCGCAACGCGTCGTCTTCACCGTGCAGTGGGCGCCGCCGGCACGGCAGATGCTCGACCTCGACGTCTATCCCCCCGGCGCCAGCGTGCCGGCCATTCCGACGTCGTCGAAGAAGACGGCGCAGGCCTCTATCCAGGCCTTCGACATGAGCCAGGGATTCAAATCGGGCGCGTGGAGTGTGCGCGTGAAGCGCGACCTCAAGAGCGCCGACGACGTGCCGTACCTTCTGAACGTGATGTTTCTGGAGAAGCATCTCGATTACCAGTTCTCGCTCGACAACCTCCATGCCGTAACCGGGGACCCGCTCGGCATCCGCGTGCTGGTCGACTGGGACGGCAAGCCGCTGGCCGGCCTGCCGGCCGGCGCCATCAAGGTCCGCGTGCAACGGCAGCCCGACGGCATGGGCAACATCCTTCACGCGTCCCACATCAAGACGCCGGGCGGCAATATCACTACGTCCACAGGCGACATCCAGACGCCGTACGACTACAAGATCGCGGCGCTCGGGCAGCCGCTGATCGACAGCACCACGCCGAAGGACATCGCCGTCATTCCGCTGACGGATCAGGGACGGGGGTTCTATGGCGCGACGTTCCCCGACACCTTCATTCCCGGCACCTACGTCTTCGAGGCCGTGCTCGACTGGGATACTGCAATGACCGGCCACGTGGTGCGCGAAGAGCGCCTCGAGGAGGACGTGAAACCGCGCGCCGATTCGGCGGCAACCGCGATCACCCTGACCGGCGACGCGTTCGGCGTCTGGACGCTCACGGTCACGCCGCGCGACCGCTTCGGCAACTATTTCGGACCGGGCTA
>WNFL01367684.1_pt3 | contig 14218 bp, 9 predicted proteins | sample 5400361 | NCBI WGS metagenome assembly WNFL01 (sample SAMN13153351, study PRJNA577476) | soil metagenome | isolation source: 40 cm soil on Douglas fir-dominated hillslope | place: USA:California | collected 2013-09-17
TTGCTGGCGGCGCGATACTGTTGTTGATTCTCTTATTTCGCTGAGTTTTACGCCCGTCGTGATTGATGCACATGTAATCTCCAAAGTCCTGATTAACGCGCAAACCGTACAAGTTGGTTTTCACTCTTCCGATTATCCGACGCTATATAAAAGGGGCACCCTTTTTATAATGTGTGAAATGCATCCGGGGGGTGCCGTCAGCGCTCTTGAGAAGAACCTGGAAGCAATTTTCTTTCCCTAAACCAGTGCAGGAGGAGAGTGTTCCACTCGCCGACGGAGGGATCAGCCAGATCGAGGCCGACGCCGTGCGGCGCGTTCTCAAAATGTGGAGTTCCGCAGGAACGCTGGCTTTGCGCAGCGCCAGATAGAACGCCACGCTATTTTCGGGAGGCACAACAGTGTCCGTGGTGCTGCTGAAGAGAAAGGTGGGCGGCGTTTGCGGAGTTCCTTGACAAGCTCCGGGTTGGGATTTTCGCCGATGGGTTCCTTCGCGAGCCGTGGTCCGCATATTCGGCAGTGCAGTTCGGGCAATCGCGGGTCCCGGCCTTTCAGTGGCGCACCGCAGATAAAGCACCGCGCGGGCCCGAGGTTACAACAGGCTGAAGGCCCTCTTCATGGCGGCGGAGGCGCTGGTGCAAGCCTGGTCGACCGACTTGGCACGCAGGGCGGCGTTGAAGGGCTCGGGCTGGATCGGGCCGTCATAGTCGATCTCGACCAGCGAACCCAGGAAGTCCTTCACCGGAATGACGCCCGTGGCGGCAGGCAGCTCGCGGTGGTCATCCCGGTACTCATCCAGCGACAGGCCGATGGGGGCATCGTTCAGGTCCACGGTCAGCACATCCGAGCCGCGCAGCGTCAACAGGTCCTTGTCCGTCTCTTCCGCGTTGAACCAGTGCCAGCTATCGAGCTGAATGCCAAGGTTGTTCGTACCGATAGCGACGATCAGCTCCTTCATCTCGCTCATCGTGTGTATAAAGGGATGTCGCTGGCTCCGCAAAAGAGTCCGCGGCGCAACATACTCCAAGCCGAGCTTCTGGCCGTGGTCGGCGAGAATCTGCGCGCACTGGCGCAAGCGGTCGGCGTGCTGGCGAAAGTTCTGAGGGTATGTGAGGTCATTACTGCAAGGGAGAACCCAGGTGCTGACGCGCCACACGCCGGCTCGCTGCAGGATGTCAGCCGTGGCCGGGAGGTTTTTCAGTCCGTCGTTAAATCTCGCATCATCCTTGCGAAACTCCACCGGCAGACCCGCAGCGCCGAATCTGAGATTCTTTGCCCGCAGGTCGTCAAGGAGACGCTTGAGCCCACCATCGCCCAGCGAAGCGAAGTAATTCGAATCAGGATCCAGGCCTTCGAAACCGTGCTTGACGGTGAGTTCGAGTGACTCCGGGAAACCGGCTTGGAAACCAAGGCGTCCGAGGCTCAGAATCGCATAGAACTTACGTCCTGGCATCTCAGCGGGCGCGGCAGCGCCAGCGAGTATGCCTGGGGTTGGCAGAGCTGCGACGCTTGCCGCGGCTCCGACGGAGAGGAGCTGGCGTCGAGTGAGCTCGTTGGTCATAGTCGGCTCCAGGCCGTGCAGTGTAGCACCTGTGGCGTCGGGCGGTCGCGAGGCACTGCGTGCGGAGCATGTCGTCGTCTTTCGTGGACTCAACCTCGCTGCCGAATGTGCTCACGCGGATCGCCTAGTTTATTTCTTTGCCACCATTGGGGTTCACCCCATTCGTTGAGTCCATCTTGAGTCCATTACCCGCCGAACAAGGGCCAAAACCAAGGAGAATGACGCACAACAAAGCCAAGCGAGCCAACAATATGCACTTTTCTGACTAATCGGCAGGTCGTGGGTTCAACTCCCACTCTCGGCTCCATCGTTTCTCCAATCCCTTACAAATCAAAGAGTTGAAAATTTCAAGCCTGCACGTAACCTGCGGCAATTTGTTAATGCGCTCGAAGAGTTCCCGGGCCCTCGGGATTGGTTTTGTCAGTCTGTATGAGGGAGTTGATACTTCGACGCCAAACGGAAGACTGGTGTTCGAAATTTTTGCTTCAATCGCGCAATTGGCTCACACGAAGATCACGCTGGACGGATTTGCCGGAAGGATTGCAAGCAGCGGCGCGCCGTATCGAGTTCCGTAAACCGGCTGCCTTCCTGTTCTATCAAGTAGTATTCCACTCCGCCGCCACTTTCGGCCGCTTCGAATATGCTCTTCCACTGTGCCGCACCTTCTCCGAACAAAACGGAGTAGCCTTTAGCCGGCTCCGGTGACCAGTCCTTGAGATGGAGAGAGCGGATTCTGCCCGGATTTGCGCGAATCCACGCCACCGGATCGGAACCAGCCTCCAGGCAAGTGCCTACGTCTAGCTGGAGCACGACCGAAGGTTTCGTATTCTTGGCGAGGATTTCGATCGGCCGCTGGTTTTCGACCGGAGTAAACTCCCGCCGGTGATTGTGGTATCCTGCCTCTAAACCGGATGATTCGAGTTGATCGGAAGCGGCATTCAGCGCGTCAGCGACTGCCTTCCAGCCATCCAGGCCCGGCTTCGGGTCCGATGAGGACATCACTATGTACTTACTGCCCAAAATCAGATTGATGTCGCGGGCGTGGCCGATTTTCTCAGGGCTAAAGTAGGAACTGCTGTTGTGCGTCGAGAAGCATCGGATGCCGAGATCGTCCAGAAGCTTCCTCATCTGCTTGGCTTGAGTCTCGGACCATTCGAAATAGGGCGCGTAGAATTCGACGCACTGGTATCCCATCTGCGCAACGGCGCGCACGGTGCCCTCCGGATCTTTTTTCAATTCCTCGCGGACGGAATACAGCTCAAGGCCGGTGGGAATCGATTTCGCAGCGCGAGCCGAGAGAGCCCACGGCAGCATCGTCGAAAAAGCGAGAAACGACCGGCGCGAAAGTGTGTGTTCTGTCATGGTTGAGTCCTTGTCCTAAGCGAGATTGCCGAAACAACTCAATCGGCGGCGTGCGGCGCCGCCACCGCCTCGCGTCCGGGAACGATGCTGCGCACAATCACATACAGCACGGGAATGAACACCAGGTTCAGCGTCGTGGCAGCAATCATTCCCCCAAAAACCGTTGTGCCCACGGAAACTCGCCCCGCACGGCCCGCGCCCTGCGCCAGCACCAGCGGCACAACCCCCAGGATGAACGCGAGCGATGTCATCAAAATCGGCCGGAGACGGATGCGCGCCGCTTCCACGGCGGCGTCCACGACCGTCATGCTTTGGCCCCGCAGTTGCTCCGCGAATTCGACGATCAGAATCGCATTCTTGCTGGCAAGCCCGATCAACATAACCAGACCGATCTGGCAGTAAACGTCGTTCTGCAATCCGCGCAGGGCCTGCGCGCCGATCGCTCCAAGAACCGCTACGGGCACGGCCAGCAGCACGATAAACGGCAGCACGTAGCTTTCGTATTGCGCTGCCAGCGTCAGGTATACCACCACCAGGCCGAGTGCAAAAAGAATCAGCGCTTTTCCTCCAGACTCGATTTCTTCCAGCGACAATCCACTCCATTCGAACTTCATTCCATTCGGCAAAGTTCGCTTGGCGAGCGCTTCCATTGCTGCGATACCCTCGCCCGTACTATGGCCTGCCGCGGCTGTTCCATTGATTTCAGCGGAGCGAAAAAGATTGTAATGCGGGATGACTTGAGGGTTTGCGGTTTGGTCGACAGCCACGAGGTTGTCGAGCGAAATCATCTTCCCGGTGTCGGAGCGCAAATAATATTGCCGGATATCTCTTGGCTGCGAACGGAATTTGCTATCGGCCTGCACATAGACGCGGTACGAACGGTTATTGAAGTCGAAATCGTTTACATAGACCGAACCCATGTAAACCTGCAAAGCGTCGGTAATCTGGCTGAGGGGCACCTGAAGACTCTTGGCTTTCTCGCGGTCGATGCGCACCAGGTATTGCGGGTCGTTTGCCGTAAAGCTGGTGAAAAGCCCCACGATATCCTTGCCGGCGTTTCCCTGTGCAGCCAGATTGTTCGCCGTATCTGCGATGCTCTGTAGGGAATTTCGTCCCAGATCCTCCAATTCAAACTGAAATCCGCCGAACTGCCCGAGTCCGAACACTGCCGGTGGATTGAACGGAACTACGATCGCGCCTGACACTGCGGCCAGGGAGCCGCGCAGACGCTCAATCGCCGCTGCGGCCGAGTGGACAGAGCCCTTGCGATTCTCAAAAGGCCGCAGATTTGCGTACAGCATCGCCTGATTGGAGGCCGAGCCCGCGGCCCCAAACCCGACAATCGTGAAAACTCCATCGACCTCCGGATCGCGCGAGATCACTTCTTCTGCTTTGCCGCAAATATCACGCGTGTAAGTAAGTGAGGCGCCTTGCGGCGCTTGCACTATAAACATCAGGTAGCCCTGATCGTCCTCCGGGATAAACGCGCGTGGAACACGTTGATACAGCCAATAGGTGCAGCCCAGCAGGGCAAAAAAGACCAGCAACGAGGCCAGGCGCCAGTCCATGGCCCAGCGCACCGTGCTTCGATAGAGACTCGAACCGGCGTTAAAGGCATCGTTAAACAATTTGAAGAAGCGGCCCTTTGCGCGCTCCCGATGTTTGCCCAGGAAAATCGCCGAAAGCGCCGGAGTCAGGGTCAGCGCGTTGAAAGCAGAAATAGAAACTGAAAAAGCGATGGTCAACGCAAATTGCCGGAAGAGAATTCCCGTGGTTCCCGGGAAGAGCGCAACCGGCACGAACACCGCCACCAGGACGAGCGAAGTCGCCACGACCGCTCCGGCCACTTCCTTCATCGCCACGGACGCGGCGTTGTGCGGTTCCGTAATCCCTTCAACGATGTGCCGCTCCACGTTCTCGATCACCACGATTGCGTCATCAACGACCAGCCCTGTCGCCAGGGTGATTCCGAAAAGCGTCAAAGTGTTGATGGAGAAGCCCAGCAATTTCACAAAGACGAACGTGCCGATCAGCGAAACCGGAATCGTAATCGCGGGAATGAACGTGCTGCGCCAGTCCTGAAGGAAAATGTAAATGACGATGATGACCAGCGCGATGGCTTGCAGCAGCGTGATGAGCACATCACGTATGGACTCGCCAATGACGGTCGTAGTGTCGAAGGCCACCGCCGCCTTGAGTCCCGGTGGAAAATTCTTGGAAAGCCGCAGCAATTCCTCTTTTGCGGCCTTGTCCACATCCAGCGCGTTGGCGCCCGGAAGTTGCGTCACCGCAAGGCCCACCGCGTCGTGGCCGTTGAATCGTAGAAGGGTTCCGTAATTCTCCGCGCCCAGCTCCGCGTGGCCCACGTCCTTCAATCGCACCAGCGTGCCGTCCGTTCCCGTCTTCAATATGATGTTGTCGAATTGCGAGGCTTCGCTGAGGCGCCCCACGGCTCGCACGCTGATCTGGTAGGACTGCCCTTCCTGCGACGGCGGCTGGCCAATTTGTCCGGCCGCGACTTGCACATTCTGTTCCTGCAGTGCGCTAAGCACGTTTGTCGCCGTCAATCCGCGCTCTCCTAATTTCGCCGGATCGAGCCATAGCCTCATGGCATATTTGCGTTCGCCAAAAATGATCGCGTCCCCAACTCCTTTCACGCGCTTGAGCGCATCCTTGACGTACACATCCATGTAGTTGCTGAGAAAAAGGCTGTCGTATTGCCCCTCGGAATAAACGCCGGCGCCAAACACGAATCCGCCAATCTGCTTGGTGATGATGATTCCTGTGTTCTTCACTTCATTTGGCATGCGCCCCAGGGCTTGGTTCACGCGGTTTTGAACGTCCACCGCTGCCAGGTCGACGTTTCTGGTTACATCAAATACCACCGTAATCTGGCTCGTTCCGTCGTTGCCGCTCGTCGAGGTGATGTACTTCATGCCCTGTACGCCGTTGATGGCTTGTTCGAGCGGAATCGTGACCGCCGTTTCCACAGTCTGGGCGTTCGCCCCGATGTAGCCGCTGCTGACGATGACTTGCGGCGGCGCAAGGTCAGGCAATTCCGCGATCGGAAGCGTTGGAATGGATATCGCGCCCGCGAGAATAATGAACAGCGCAAGAAATCAACGAACAAGGCTGGAAGCCGCCTTCTGGGAATGGAATGGTGCCATTCATGAGTTCACGGTGACTAGCGGCCTGAACTGCTCTGGCCTTTATTCTGAATCTGTTCCGTGACCGGCGTGCCGTCCTGCAAAAATTGCGTCCCGGAAATGATCAGGTGCTCCCCGGCTTTAAGCCCATCGAGAACCACAAAATCATTGCCAACAGTATCGCCAAGCTTCAAGGGCTTTTGCCGCGCCACTGTTCCTTTGCCTTCATTGATGGCGACAAATGCGAAGAACTGGCCATTGATGCGCAGCACGGCGAGGACTGGAATTACGGGGCCTTCGTGAACGCCCCAGGTAATCTGCGCGCGAACCTGCTGCGCAATGCGCAGCTTGGCTTGTGAATTCCCGATCGTGGCCTTGGCAAGAACCGTCTGCGTATCGGTATCCACTTGCGGGGAAACGAATGTGATGTGAGTCTCACTGATCGAATTTCCCGCGCTGTCGAGCAATCGCACTGGTAATCCGGTTTTCAAATTCTTGGAACGTTCCGCAGGGACGTAAATGTAAGCTTCCAGGGCTCCCGGCTCGTTCATGGTGGTCAGCATCGTTGAAACCGTCACGCGGTCGCCCACATGCACGGGGATATCGCCGACGATCCCGTCCATTGGCGAAGTGACGCTGTAGTAATGCAGCTCCACTCTTTGCTGCTTCACCTGTTCGTCGAGCGCCTTCAATTGTGCCAGGGCCGCGTCGTAGCTCGTCTGCGCATTGTCGTACTCATGTTTGCTGATCACTCCCGCATCGAATAACTTTTGCGCGCGCTCCAGTGAAATCTTTGCAAAACGCACATTCGCTTCCTGAGCGGCGCGCCCCGCTTCCTGGCTGTTCACCGTTGCTTCCTGTTTTAGCGGGTCGATTTGCAAGAGAGGCGTCCCTGCTTCCACGCGGTCGCCAGACTTTACGAAAATCTGCGTAATCTGCCCTTCCACTTGCGGATTGATCGCGGCGGAGTGCCGTGACTTAAGGATGGACAAATATTCCGATGTATCGGGGATTTTCACCGCGGGAGCAATCTGTACCTGGACCGGCATCGCAGGCGCAGCGGTGCCCGGCGCGCTGTCGGCCGCGCTCTTCTGGCAGCCGCACACAAATACAACCGCCGCCAGCGCCAAAAGCACAGCGGCTCCCCACCTTCCCGGAGCTAGTCTTATCGTCCTGCAATCAAGAGAGACACATGACCGCATACCGGTTACCTAGCCTCAAATCTTACGATACTGCCGAGCGGAAGCAAAGCAACGAGAATCCGTCAGCCATTGAACGGAGGAGAGAACTGTTGGTTATTTGGAAGTTACAGGCAGCAGGTCAGTAGAAATCGCGGGAGTTGATTCTTTTTCCAGAAAGCCCGAGTTGCAACACGTCCATTTGTTCCGGCCGGTCGAAAATCTTTCCCGGAAAAAAGATTTTCGCCAGTACGCGCACGCCGCCAAACGCCACGCCCAAGACCACGGCTACCACCATGAACACACCGGTACTCAGAATAATCTTCACAAGTGTGGTCAGTATCGGCGGATCCGTAACCGTTTGGTGCGGCTCGTTCCACGTCACTTCTGTTTCGTACTTCACCGCGTTCCGCAGCGAATTGCCGTAAGCAGCGGAAGATGGCTTGAGTATCAAAGAGAGCAGGGAAGCCTTGCGTTCAATGGTTGTTCCCGCCTGCTTTGCCGCGGGCGAGATCGCCTGTTCCAAATGCCGCAGGTGCTGTTCCGCCAACTGCGGCGTCGGATATTCGATCAGCAGCAGCACGGCCTCCTGATCATCCCGGGTTCGGTAGCGCGCGAGCATCGTCTCCGCGCCCAATCTAAATCCAACTTCATCGGATAGCGCCGCGAACTCTGCCCGGTTCAGATCGGCGGCCGCTGAACGGAAAGCCACTGGACCAAGTGCATAGCGCTCCGACCCCGGGACGAGCCCATCATTCGGCAGGTAATTCGGAATCGGAGGGAGCGGCGCAGTGCCACCCTTTGCCGCAAGTGCCTGAACAAGCGCGTTCAAATCATCCCGCGACGCGTTCGCCGTTGATTCCAGAACAAGGTTTCCCACTTGAATCAGGACGTGGTCTTTGCTGAAGGCGCCAACCTGGCCCACGCGAGCCGGCAGCAGCCCTGGTTTTAGCAGGCTGGTGTATACCTCGTATGCGCTGCTCGGATCGCGCAGCTGAAACACCTGAACCTCTAGTTCACTGCCACCCATCCGATAACCACGCTCTTCAACCCGAACCACGCCACTCTCAACCAGCAACTTCGTGTACTCAGGATGTGAATCGAGGGAAGCTGCCTCGGGGCTACGTGGCCACATGACGAGCGGTTGGGCGAGAGGTGGGTGCATATCAGGGCGGTGTGTATTGGTCTCCCAGGATCCAAAGCGTTCCGGAAGTAGAGGCTGTTGAGCAGGGGAATACGGCGCAGCGGCGAGCGCCATCGACAATACGGTAATCAGGCGAAGCTTTCGCATCCCGGCTTCTATTAGACACCAACTCCCTAGTTTTGGTTGCGAGATTGTTCCACGGCAGTGGCGGCGGGGTGCCCAACGCCCGGTTTCGCCGGCAGATTCATCGTTACGCTGTTCATGCTCTCCAGGTAGCTGGCCACGCCCTGATAGAGCCCTTCGGCCACTTTTTGCCGTTGCTCGGGCTTCTTGAGCAACTGCTCATCCGCCGCATTGCTCAGGAAGGAAATCTCCGTGAGGATCGATGGCATGTCAGCGCCGATTAGCACCACAAACGGCGCCTTCCGCACCCCGCGGTTCTTCACCGGCCTGTTGGTTTTTTGAATCCGCCTGGAGAGGGAATCCTGGATGTCCTCGGCCAGTTCCTTGGACTCATCAATCTTTTCCGTCCTCGCAATTTTCATTACCAGGTCCTGCAGGTCGTGCACGCCTCCCTGCGTCGTGGCGTTCTCTCGCGCCGCCACTTCCATCGCTTCCGCCGAGCCTTTCAGGTTCAAGTAATACGTTTCAATGCCGCGCGCCGCGTGATCCCTGCTCGAATTCGCGTGAATGGAAATAAACAGGTCGGCCTTGGCTTCGTTCGCGATGCGCGTCCGCTCTTCCAGCGGAATAAAGGTGTCGTCCGATCGCGTATACACCACGTCCGCGCCGGGCAGCCGCTGCTCGATGATTTTCCCCAGCCGTAGCGCCACATCCAGGCACAGGTCTTTCTCCATTAGCCCCGTCGGGCCGATCGTGCCCGTGTCGTGGCCGCCGTGGCCTGCGTCGATCACAATTCGGCCAATTTTCAAACCCAGCGTGCGCGTCAGTGTGGACTGTCCGTCGCGTGTCGGCTGCGGTGAACTCGCTGGCCGGACCAAATCGGGCTTCGTGTTCGTCGCTGCGGCTTTGAGTGGCCTCGATTTGGGGTTCTTCACGCTTGGCAGGGAATTGCGCGCAGCAGCAGTAGAATTGCTTGCCGCGCCTAAACCACCAGAAGTGCCACCATTGATCGTTGCATTGATCACACTTTTTGAATTCGCCGCCGGCTGCTCCGAAGAAACCGGATCTGCGGCCGGCTCCTTTGCCGCTGCGTTCTGAATTATTCGCGCTTTGCCGTTCTCCCCAGCGGCGTTCGCATTCGAATCTTCAGTGCCGGGCCTCTGCGTGGGTTTCTCTCTCGCCGTGCGCACTGGCGCCGCGGAATTTCCATACAAATCAATCACCAGCTGCGGCGGATTGCTCGCCAGCGATGCGGCATAATCCTTTACTCCGTTTACGTCCAGCACCACGCGCACCACGCCGCCATGATTCTGCGCCACGCGCACGGCGGTCAGCAGGCCGCCGTCTACGCGGATATTCTCCCGCGCCACTTCCGGCGTAAGCCGCGCGGCGTGCAAGTCGAAAAAGATGCGGTCGGGATTCGCGATGCGTCCGGAAGTGTATTGCACGCTGTCTTCAAGATCGATGGTCACGCGCGTCGCATCGCCGTTGACAGACGCGCGAATCCGCCGCACCCGCGGAATCTCTCCCGCTCCTCTGCTGCTTACGGACCGGCCGCCGGAGCGCGCCGGCGCGTTCACACGCGGCTCCTCCGCGGTCACTGATGCCGTTGCTGAATTGGAAGCCACGGTGTTCGTCGCGGACGGCGCATCGCCACTCTGCAGTAGCGCCAATTCCGCCAGCGCTTCCTGCGCTTCGCGCTTCCTCGGCGAACGCTGATACTTTTTCAGGAAATCTTCATACGTCTTTTTCGCCAGCGCCGCATCGCCCAGCTGCTCGCGCTGCAGCTTCGCTGTCCGCAGAAACGCATCCTGGCAATACTTGCTCGTCGGATATTCGTGAACCAGGAATTGGTAGGTATCCACGGCTGACTGGTAATAGGTTCGCCCAAATCGGTCGCCCATCTCGGTGTAAAGTTCCGCCACGGCCAGAAGGGAATCGGGAACTTCCGCGGCTCGCGGTGTAATCAAAGCCACGCGGCGATATCCGGTAACCACCAGTTTGTAATCCGCCAGCGTGCGTTTTTCGGTAGGCTTACTGTTCAGTGCCGCGCGTTGCTCTTCGGCCCGCGCAAATTGCGTGGAGGCTGACTGCCGCTTGAGCGCCGCAGTCGCCGTAGGTTCCGCGTTGCTCTTCGCCGCCGCGCTACCCGCAAGGATCAGCGCACTGGCCAGCGCCGCAAAAACCGGCGAAAGACGGGCGAAGCTCACGTGCAAAATTTTTTTGCCCCCAAACATCAACCTGCTTCCCCCAAACGCTACTACCTTACTGCATCCGCGGCTCTTGCTCGCTTCAAAATAAATTCAAGTTTCCGGGGCCTAAACTCAGGGTTCCCCGAAAACGAAATACTAGCAACTGCTCTCTTCTATTCGTTGGTGAATATGATGCGGCCGTCGGCGGCAACGTCTTTGTGGATCGCGTGGGAGTTGATGTAAGCGTCAGCAAGACGTCCTGAGCCCGGCCGGAAGTAGGCGTTCTGTACTTTCTGCACATAGTCGCGCGTTTCTCGATACGCGGGGACGCCGTGAACTCGGTCCACAGCACCCTCACCCGCATTGTACGCCGCCAGGGCCAGGTCGAGGTTGCCATTGTATCGTTCTAGCAACCACTTCAAATGTTTAACCCCGGCGTCGATATTTTGTTGCGGGTCGAACACGTCATAGGCTCCATACCGTTGTGCCGTCGTGGGAATCAACTGCATCAAGCCGCCGGCGCCTTTGTGGGACCACGCCTTCGGATTCCAATTCGATTCCGTTTCGATCACCGCGCGAACCAGCGCAGGATCCACGCGATGCCGGTCCGCCGCTTCTCGCACGATTTTCTCGACGCCATCGCGGCCCATGTCTATGGCCGGATGGCTTCGTCCCGTAAGGGAAACTTGGGCTGGCATGTAGATGTTAGCGCGCGGCTTCGAGGCAGTGAGCTTGGGGGTTCGCAGCGGTTCGGCGTTCACAAAAAAACGCCGCCCGTCATCGTCAATGACCTTGGCGATCTGGGCGCTAGCGCCTTTCGCAAAAAAAGACGCCAAGAAAATCGCGCAAAGCGCCAGCGTCGTCCTGACTAACCCTGCCGTCTTTGCCGTGCGTTTCATCATTCGACGTTTACCCCGACCCCGGTCGGGGATTTGCCTTTGGGAAGGCCACAACGATCTAGCAACCTACTACAGAATCAACAGTTTTCAACATTGACGTTTTATGGTCAATGCACCTTCGGTACTAGGGCCCCCTGCCGAGCGGTCTACCCCAGGGAGATCGCCTGGCGAGTGGCTCGTCTTGCAAATCCGTGCTTGCGGGGGAGGTGTCGGCCGTTTAACAGCCGCATTGGGGAGCCGACCGGTCTGATGGTCGCGCGGGAAACTGTCTCCCGTAAGACACGGTTTTGCGCTAGCACGATTATACCAAGCCCGCGATCAGGGAGGGGACGCTCTCCAAGGCCAATTTAAGGCCAGTTGTGTCTTTTCCGCCAGCCTCGGCCAAATCGGGCCTACCGCCCCCTTTACCGCCTACCATTGGTGCCAATGCCTGCATCAGCTTGCCAGCATGGACTTTAGCGGTCAAATCTTTGGTGACTCCGGCGATGAGCGCCACTTTTCCGTCCTCTGGCATACCCAGCGCAACCACGCCAGACCCTAGTTTCTGCCGCAGGCTGTCCACCAGCTGTCTAAGTCCTTCGCGGTCAACATTTCGCACTTCCGCCGCAATAACCTTAATCCCTTTAACAACTTGCACGCGCCCGGCTAGCTCATCAATCTGGCTCAAAGCACCTTTGCGCCTTTGCGTCTCCAGCTCCTTTTCGAGCTGCTTCGCGGTCTGCGACAGTTTCTCGACTTGTGCCAGGATGCCGTCCTCCCCCACATTGAGCTGGCTGGCCAGTTGACGCAGGATTTGCGCCTGCTGCTGGTAGTGCTCGAGCGCGCCGATGCCGGTAACGGCTTCGACGCGGCGTACACCGGCGGCCACGGACTCTTCGCTCACGATTTTCAGCACGCCGATGTCGCCCACGCGCTCCACGTGCGTTCCGCCGCAAAGCTCCTTGGAGTAGAATCCGCGCGCCGCCCGCGGATCGGGAATCGTCACCACCCGAACGTTTTGCTCCGGATACTTGTCCCCGAAAAACGCTAGCGCCCCGGAAGCTAGTGCCTCTTCGAGCGACGTGACATTCGTCTCGATCTCAGTGTTCAGCCGGATCTCGTCGTTCACCTGCTGCTCGATGTCCCGTAGCTCTTCCGCATCTACGTGCGCAAAGTGCGAAAAGTCAAAGCGCAGCCGCTCCGGCGCATTCAGCGACCCGGACTGCTTTACGTGCGTGCCGAGAATATTGCGCAGCGCCGCATTCACCAGGTGCGTTCCCGTGTGGTTGCGAATGATCCGCGCCCGCCGCTCCGCATCTGCCACCACCGCCACGCGATCCCCGACGCGCAAAGTTTCCTTTGCCACAACTTTGTGCGCCACCAGCCCCGCGACAGGGTAGAAAGCTCCCGTCACTTCGGCGAGCAGCTGCGACTCCGAGTCGTCGTAGAACGCTCCGGTGTCCGCGACCTGCCCGCCTGATTCGGCGTAAATCGCCGTGCGGTCCAAAACGATCTCGCCGCTCTCGCCCGCCTTCAATTCACTAACCGGACCGCTCTTCGTGTCGTAGCGGCGAACGCCGCTAGGAAGGTCGTTGCGCTGGGCGCCGCCAGTAAGAATGATCGCCTCTATGCGAGCATCTTTCGTCGTCGTCCCAAAATAGAAACACGGCTCCGTCTTGAACGTCTCCGCTAGCTTCGCATAGGCCGGATTCGCCGCCTCCTTCGCCCCACCCTTCCACGACGCCCGCGCTCGCTTTCGCTGCTCCTCCATCGCGCGGTTAAACTCAGGCTCGTCAACTACAAATGCTCTCCACGAACCTTCCTCCCGCAGCACATCAAGTGACAGTCCGTAGGTATCGTACAAGCGGAACGCAATCTGGCCTGGCAAAACCAGCGGCTTGTCGATTGGAGATTTCACCACCTCAACAGTGCCGTCGTCCCGCCGTGCCAGTTGAAGGTCCTCTCGTTTTCGCCCTTCTGTATCCACTGCCTCATCCAGACGACTTAACGCAATCTTTAGGGTGTGCTGGTACGCGAGCTCTTCGTGGTTAATCATGCTTATAATTCCATTCAGGCCACGCTCTAGCTCTGCGTACGGCTCCTTCATCAGCCTTGTAACTTCTCTTGCCATCTTATGCAGGAATGGTCCGTCAATGCCGAGCATACGGCCGTGTCGAAGCGCGCGCCGAATGATTTTTCGCAGCACATATCCGCGCCCCTCGTTGTCTGGGGTAACGTCGTCAGAAATCAAAAATGTTGATGCTCGGCTATGGTCTGCCAGGATTCGTAGCGACACATCAGTCTCACGCGACTCGCCATACTTTTTTCCGGAAAGTTCGCCCGCGAAGACGATCAGCGGCTGAAACAGGTCGGTGTCGTAGTTGGAGATGACGCCTTGGAGTACGGCAGCGATCCGCTCCAGTCCCATACCGGTGTCAACGGAAGGCTTGGGCAGCGGAGTCAAATTGCCAGATGCATCGCGATTCCACTGCATGAAGACTAAATTCCAGATTTCAACGTAACGGCCACAGTCGCAGGGGAACTTGCAATCCGTGTGTCCTTCGTCGGACGCAGCAGGCCCCATGTCGTAATGAATCTCACTGCAGGAACCGCAAGGGCCCGTTTCCCCCATAGTCC
>WNFL01014393.1_pt2 | contig 14217 bp, 12 predicted proteins | sample 5400361 | NCBI WGS metagenome assembly WNFL01 (sample SAMN13153351, study PRJNA577476) | soil metagenome | isolation source: 40 cm soil on Douglas fir-dominated hillslope | place: USA:California | collected 2013-09-17
CGCCAACCAAGGCATCACCGTGACCGTTAATCCCTCGCTCCCGGCAGCAACGCCGAAGACGGGGGGCAAGTGATATGTTTGGCTTGTTCAAGAAGCGCCGTCGGCAGCGCTCTCGGCAGAATGGTTACATGGGGAACGTGGAATCTGCTAAAGAAAATGTCACAGCCACACCCGGTGCAATGCCCACTGCAACGCCGGAGCCGACCGTGACACCCCAAGACACTCGCAGTCCGGTCGTCGCGCTCGCGCTGATCGTCTTTTCCTTCTTCGTCTGGACCGGATTTCAGACGCTGCAGCTCATCCAGGAGAAGCAGAATCTCAAGACATTACGCGCGGCCCAGGAAACGCCCATGCAGAATTCGCTCAAGGTGCGCAACCAGCTCGATGCAATTGCTGCTGAAACCGCAAAACTGGCGGATCGCGGAAACCCCAACGCGCGCCTGCTGGTGGAGGAATTGCGCAAGCGCGGCGTGACCATCAACCCGAACGCACAGGCCCAGAAGTAGCCGCGTGGCGCTGCCGAAGGTGGCCCGACGCGTGCTTGCCTAGCGAAGCCCCAGCACATCCTGCATGTCGAACAGACCGGCGGTCTTGCCACCGAGGAAGCGTGCGGCGCGCAGCGCGCCGGCGGCGAAATTGGCGCGCGAGGTCGCGCGGTGGATGATCTCGATGCGCTCACCGGTGCCGGCGAAGATCGCCGTGTGATCGCCCACGATGTCGCCGGCGCGTACGGTGGCGAAACCGATCGTGCCCGGCTTGCGTTCGCCGGTCACGCCGTGGCGTTCGAACACCCCAACGTCCTGCAGCGGCTTGCCGAGCGCCGCGGCGAGCACTTCGCCCATGCGCAGCGCGGTGCCTGATGGGGCATCGACTTTGTGCTTGTGGTGCGCCTCGATGATTTCCATGTCGTAGTCGCTGCCGAGGATGCGCGCCGCCATTTCCAGCAGCTTGAGCGTGACGTTCACGCCGACGCTCATGTTGGGCGCGAACACGATCGCGATGTCGCGGCTCGCGTCCTGAATCGCGCGCTTGCCGTCAGCGTCGAAACCAGTCGTGCCGATCACCGCAGCGCCGCGCCGCTGGCGACAGACTTGCAGGTGGGCAAGGGTTGCTTCCGGCCGGGTGAAGTCGATCAGCACCCCTGCGCCTGCCAGCGCCGCCGCAGCGTCGTCGGTTACGATCACGCCGGTGCGGCGGCCGAAGGATTCGCCGGCGTCACGCCCGAGCAACGGATTGCCGGCCTGCTCGAATGCCCCGGCCAGGCTCAGCTGCGGATCCGCGAGCACGCCTTCGATCAGCGTGCGTCCCATGCGTCCGGCAGCGCCGGCGATGGCCACTTTCTGGGTCACTGGGTGCTCTCCTGTGCCGCCGGCGGATCTGCCGGCAGCGGTACGTTGCCGTCGAGGCGCGCCAGCCGGCGCTGCTCGACAATATTGCCGCCCTTGCGCATGCGATACACGTAGTCCCAGCGATCGGGGTGGAATGCGTCGGTGAGCAGCGGCGTGCCGAGAAGTGCCTTGATTTCGTTCCTGGTCATGCCGGTCTTGACGCGCGCGAGCTTGTCGGCGTCGATCATATTGCCCTGCTGGATATCGACCGTGTAAGGCGTGATCCAGTGCAACGGCGACCATGAACCGCAACCGGTGACCAGCAGGGACAGGCAGAGAGCGGCGCGACGCATCATCGAGGCCGGGCGTAAAGGGGCTCCATTATACCCGCTGCCGTGCCGCGTCAGATGAGGGGCGGTTTTCCAAAGCGGGACAAACTCGCTATGATGATGGCTATTCGATTTTCCGCTTATCTGAGCCGCCCGGCGCGCGCCTGAACGGGCCTCGGCGCGCGCAAGTTTCTGCTCCGCAGTTGCGGGCGAATCGCGCTGTCGAAAATCGAGCTCGCCGTATTCCAATCCTGCCATGAGCGAACCCAAAGATCTCAAGAACATCGGCCTTAAGGCCACCCTGCCGCGCCTCAAGATCCTCGATCTGTTCGAGCACGCGGAGGTGCGGCACCTCACCGCCGAGGACGTTTACCGGATGCTGCTCAACGAGGGCATGGACATCGGCCTGGCAACCGTTTACCGGGTGCTGACCCAGTTCGAGCAGGCCGGCCTGCTGGTGCGCCATCACTTCGAAAGCGGCAAGGCGGTCTATGAGCTGAACCAGGGCGGCCACCACGGGAGGAGTTTTGCGACGCGGAAATCGAGCGCGGCCAGACCCGGATCGCCAGGGAGCGCGGCTTTGCGATCCACGATCACTCGCTGCACATCTACGCCGACTGCACCAAGCCGAATTGCCCGCACAAACCCCATTGATGGCGCGCGTATTGCGATTGCTGAGCCTGCTGCTGATCGGCGCGCTGTATGCGTTGCCGGGTTCGGCGCGGGACTCCGGCGGCGGCGTCGCCGGCCGTGCTGCGGTTGAAGCGGCGCCAGCGACGATCGCCGCCGAGGCGCTGCCGCCGGAGGCGCGCAGCACGTTGGCCTTGATCGAGCGCGGCGGGCCGTTTCCCCATGCGCGCGACGGCATAACCTTCGGCAATCGCGAGCGGCTGCTGCCCGAACGCGCGCACGGCTACTACCGCGAGTACACCGTGCCCACGCCCGGCGTGACCAATCGCGGCGCGAGGCGTATCGTTGCGGGGCGCGGCGGCGAAACCTATTACACTGACGATCACTACCGGCGCTTTCGCAGAATCACCCGATAACCATGGAACGACTCAAGGCCTTGCTCAAAAGCAGTTCCCATGGGGGCGTGTACTGGTGCACGTCGCACGCACCGACGGTGGATCTCGAAAAGCTGGTGACTGCGGCAGGCTGGGGCTACTTCCACATCGAAGGGCAGAAGCTCATGAAGAAGGAGCAATTCCTCAACCATGCCGCGCTGGCGATGCACTTCCCCGAGTACTTCGGCGACAACTGGGATGCGTTCGAAGACTGCCTGACCGATTTGTCGTGGATCGACGCCAGGGGCTTCGTCATCCTTTATGACCACACCGATGCCTTTGCCGAACATGCGCCGCAGCATTTCGACACGGTCATGGAAATTTTCACCGAAGCGACGCAATACTGGGCCGGGCAGGGGAAGCCGATGATCGTCCTGCTGCGCGGCAAGCACCCCGTCCCCGGCCTCGAAACCATCGCCTGAGCCACCCGTTCGACTGACCCTGCCCCTCATGCCCGCGCCCCGCGTCAAAGTGTCGAGCCCGGTCAGGACGCGGCGGCTGATCGTCAATTCCCTCGCTGCGCTGCTCGCGCTGCTCGCCGGCGTCGCGCTGTCGGGCTATTTCTACCTGCGCACCTCGTTGCCGCAGATGAGCGGCAGCCTGCTGACCCCCGGCCTGACGCAAGTGGTCGAAATCGTGCGCGATGCCAACGCGATCCCGCATATCTTCGCCAAGAACACCTTCGACGCGTATTTCGCGCTCGGCTATGTGCACGCGCAGGATCGGCTGTGGCAACTGGAAATGAATCGCCGCGTTGCCGCCGGGCGGCTCGCCGAGGTATTCGGGCCGGCGGTTGTCGATCAGGACAAGTTCATGCGCGTGCTCGGCCTGCGCCGCACCGCCGAGGCGATCTACCGCAATCTCGACGGCGACACCCAGCAGCGGCTCACCGCCTACGTCGGCGGCATCAACGCGTTCCTGGAAGCGCGCCGCGGCTCGCTGCCGCCGGAGTTCCTCGTTGCGCGATTTTCGCCGACGCCGTTCTGGGCGGTGGACTGCGTCGCCTGGCAACTGATGATGGCCTGGGACCTGGGCGGAAACTGGCGCGATGAATTGCTGCGTCTGCGTCTCGGCCGCCGGCTTTCGCCCCGCCAGATCAGCCAGTTCCTGCCGCTGTATCCGGGCGAGCCGCAGCTCGTGCTGCCGAATCTCGGCGCGCTGTATGCCGGGCTGTCGGTCGATCTCGAGCGGCTCGCCGCGGCCGCGCCGCAATCGCCGGCGGACGCGGCAGCGTCGAACAACTGGGCGGTCTCCGGGCGCCGCACCACCAGCGGCAAGCCGATGCTCGCCAATGATCCGCACCTGGGTTTGACTACGCCGTCGATCTGGTATTTCGCGCACCTCAGCGCGCCCGGCCTGAACGTCATCGGCGCGACATTGCCCGGCATCCCGGCGGTGATCCTCGGCCACAACGACCGCATCGCGTGGGGCATGACCAACACCGCGCCGGACGTGCAGGATCTGTACGTCGAGAAGCTCGACCCTGCGAAGCCCGGCAATTATCTGGTGCCGGGCGGATCGGAGCCGTTGCGCGTGGTCGAGGAGCGGATCGCGGTGCGCGGCGAGGCCGATGTGGTGCTGCCGGTGCGCATCACGCGCCACGGCCCGGTGATCTCGGACGTGGTCAAGTCCGCTACCGAAGCCTTGCCCGAAAAACAGGTAATGGCGCTGGCGTGGACCGCGCTGCGTGCCGACGACAAAACCGTGGCGAGCGGCCATGCGATCACCAGTGCGCAGAACTGGCGCGAATTCGTCGCCGCGCTGCGCGACTTCCACGCGCCGCAGAACAACTTCGTCTATGCCGACGTCGACGGCAACATCGGCTTCATCGCACCGGGGCGGGTGCCGGTGCGGCGCGCCGACAACGACCTCAAAGGCCTCGCGCCGGCGCCCGGCTGGGATGCCCGCTACGACTGGGCCGGATTCGTGCCGTTCGATCAGTTGCCGCGCAGCCTTAATCCGCCCGACGGCAAGCTGGTCACCGCCAACCAGAAGATCGTCGGCGATGACTATCCCTACACGCTATCGCTCGAGTGGGGGGCGCTCCCCTACCGCGCCCGGCGCATCGCCGAAATGCTCGATGCCACCGCACAACACAATCGGGCGAGTTTCACGGCGCTGCAGGCAGATGTCTTTTCCGGCGCCGCACAGGACCTGCTGGTCCAGTTGTCGCTCGACAACCTCAATCCTCAGTCCGACGACGCGCACCACGCGCTGACGGCGCTCAAACGCTGGGATGGCAAGATGTCCGCCAACGCCAGCGAACCGTTGCTGTTCCAGGCATGGCTGCGCGAACTCAACCGGGCGATCTACGCCGACGAACTGCTGGAATTGTTCTCCGTCGCATGGGATCAGCGAGTGCGGTTTCTGCTGCAGGTGTTGACCGATGACGGCGGCGCCGCGAAGTGGTGTGATGACCTATCCACCACGGATGTCGTCGAAGATTGCCAGCTACAGGCGGAACGCGCGCTGGTGGCTGCGATGAGCGACCTGCGCCAGCGCTACGACGCCGATCCGCTGACGCTGCGCTGGGGCGATGCCCACATCGCGGCGTCGGATCATCGTCCGTTCGGCAATCAGCCCCATCTGGGTAAGCTGCTGAATCTGCAGGTTGCGTCACCCGGCGACACCTGGACGGTCAACGTCGGCCGCAACCGCGTTGCCGATCCGCAGCAACCGTTCGTCAACCGGCACGCGGCGAGCATGCGCGCAATTTATGATCTCGCCGATCCGAACCGTTCGGTGTTCATCCACACCACCGGGCAATCGGGCAACCGGCTGTCGCCTTTCTACGATAACTTTGTCAATAAATGGGCGCGCATCGAATACGTACCGATGTCGATGCGGCGCGCAGACATCGACAGCGGTTCCATCGGCTCGCTGACGCTGCTGCCGAAGTAGGCGGCGAACCCTGACTCGGCCGCGTCAATCTCGCGTTGCCGCCGGCGGCGGCGCTGTTGATCGCCAGCGTCCGCTCGGTGGCAAAGCGCAGCAGGTAATGCGGCCCGCCCGCCTTGGGCCCGGTCCCAGACAGGCCCTCGCCACCGAACGGCTGGCTACCGACGACCGCGCCGATGAGGTTGCGGTTGACGTAGATATTGCCGACGCGCGCACGCGCCACGATGCGCCGTACCGTCGCGTCGATGCGGCTGTGAATGCCGAGCGTCAGCCCGTAACCCTTGGCGTTGATGGCATCGACGACCCGATCGAGATCCTTCTCCCGATAACGGACCAGGTGCAGGATCGGCCCGAACACCTCCTCGCGCAGCACGGCTAGCGACCCGATCTCGCACGCGAGCGGTGCGAAGTACAGGCCCTTGTTGAGGCGATCGGGCAGGCACGCGTTGCCGATCAATCCTGCATTGTTCGCGTTAGCCAGCCACTGCGCGTGGCTTTGCAGCGCGGCGAGCGCAGCCTCGTCGATCACCGGGCCGATGTCAGTCGATAGCTCGCCGGGATCGCCGAGCATCAGGGTCTGCGTCGCTCCGGCGAGCATCGTCAGCACGCGCTCGGCGATGTCTTCTTGCACCAGCAGCACCCGCAGCGCCGAGCAGCGCTGACCGGCGCTATTGAATGCTGACGCGAGCACATCCTGCACCAGTTGTTCGGGCAATGCCGAACTGTCGGCGATCAGCGCATTGATTCCGCCGGTTTCGGCGATCAGCGTTGCGATCGGTCCGTCACGCGCCGCCAGCGAGCGTTGGATCGCTTTCGCCACCGCAGTCGAGCCGGTGAAGCACACGCCGGCGATGCGCGCGTCCGCCACCAGCGGCGCGCCCACTGTTTCGCCGTCGCCCGGCAGCAGTGCGAGCGCGCCGGGCGGCACACCCGCGTCAAGCAGTACCCGGACAGCAGCCGTGGCGATCAGCGGCGTTTGTTCCGCAGGCTTGGCGATCACCGCGTTGCCGGCAGCGAGCGCCGCGGCGACCTGACCGAGAAAGATCGCCAGCGGGAAATTCCACGGACTGATGCATGCGAACACGCCGCGGCCGTGCAGCGCCAGCGTATTGCTCTCGCCGGTCGGGCCGGGCAGTGCCAGCGGTGCAGCGAACAGGCGGCGCGCCTCGGCGGCGTAATAGCGCAGCAGATCGACCGCTTCGCGGACTTCGCCGAGCGCGTCCGGCACGGTCTTGCCGGCTTCGCGCACCAGCATCGCCATCAACTCGGCGCGGCGCGATTCGATCGCCTCGGCGGCACGATCCAGCAGCGCCGCGCGCGTCTCGGCAGGTGTCGCGTCCCACCCTGCCGCGGCGGCGGAAGCAGTCTGTAGCGCTGCCTCGATCATCGCCGGCTCGGCCTCGAGCACCGCGCCGATCGCGCGCGAGCGATCGGCCGGATCGAAGCAGGTGCGTGGCCGGCCACCTAGTTCGCGCCCCCCGACCAGCGGCATCGCGGCCCAGCCGGGAGCGGCGATGTGTGGCTGCATCGCGCGCTCCAGTTCGGCGCGCGCGAGCGGGTCGGCAAAGCTCAAGCCCGCGGAATTGATCCGCGTGGCGGCGTAAATATCGCGCGGCAGAGGGATGCGCGGATCGGATTTCGCTGCGGTCGCGGCGAGTGTTTCGACCGGATCGGCGATTACTGCGTCTACCGGCAGACCGGCATCGGCGATGCGGTTGACGAACGAGGTGTTGGCGCCGTTTTCCAACAGGCGCCGCACCAGGTACGGCAGCAGGTCTTCGTGGCTGCCGACCGGCGCATAGACGCGGCAGGCGATGTCGTGCTCGGTCAGCACCCGGTCGTAGAGCGCGGCGCCCATGCCGTGCAGGCGCTGAAATTCGAAATCGCGCCGCGGCCCGACCCGCTCCAGCAGATAAGCGACCGTGTGTGCGTTATGGGTCGCGAATTGCGGGTAAAACGCAGCGCCAGCAGCGATCATCGCGTTCGCGCAGGCGAGGTAGGACACGTCGGTGCCGGCCTTGCGCGTGAACACCGGATAGCTGGCAAGGCCATGCTGCTGCGCGCGCTTGATCTCGCTGTCCCAATATGCGCCCTTGACCAGCCGCACGGGGATGCGGCGCTCTACGACATGCGCCAGTTGCGCGAGCCAATGGATCACCGGCAGCGCGCGTTTCTGGTAGGCCTGCACCGCGAGTCCGAATCCGTCCCATGCGCCGGGCTCGCTCGCGCGCAGCACGCGCTCGAAAATTTCCAGCGACAGTTCGAGCCGCTCCGCTTCCTCGGCGTCGATCGTCAGGTTGATGTCGGCATTGTGCGCTGCGCGCGCCAGAGCCAGCACCCGCGGTGTCAGTTCGCGCAGCACGCGCTCGCGCTGCGCGACTTCGTAGCGCGGGTGCAATGCGGACAGCTTCACCGACACGCTCGGCGCTTGCGGCCACGGCACGCCGGCGTCGCGCGCCTTGCCGACAGCCTCGATGGCGGCGACGTAGGCGGCGTAATAGCGCTCGGCATCGGGCCAGGTCAGCGCGGCTTCGCCGAGCATGTCGAAGGAGCAGCGATAGCGGCGATGATTCGCGTCTTGAGCGCGCGCGAGTGCTTCGCCGATGTTGCGTCCCATGACGAACTGCGATGCCAGGATTTTCATTGCCTGGCGCACCGCCAGCCGCAGCACCGGCTCGCCGAGCCGCGCCGCGAGCCGCGACAGGCCATCGCCGACCTCACTGGCGGCGGCGATTTCCTCGACCCGCGCCAGCCGTCCGGAGAGCATCAGTCCCCAAGTGCCGGCATTGACCAGCAGCGAGTCGCTGGCGCCGAGATGGCGCTGCCAGTCGCCGTGCGAGAACTTGTCGCGAATCAGCCGGTCGGCGGTTGCCACGTCGGGGATGCGCAGCAGCGCTTCGGCGACGCACATCAGCAGCACGCCCTCGGGCGTGGAAAGACTGTACTGATGCAGAAACGATTGCAGCGTGCCGCTGCTGCGCTGTTCCTCACGGACGGCCACGACCAGGCGCGCCGCGCGCGCATGCACGCGCGCGGCAGTCGCCGGATCGAGCCGGGCCGACGCTGCCAGTGCCTCGACCGTGGTTGCCTCGTCGGCCAGAAAGGCGCGGCTGACGATGGCGCCGAGTTGCTGCAAGGGTTCGTCCGGCGAAGCTTCGGCTGGCAGGTTCACGATGAATCCCAGCTAACTGTCCGATGCGCCGTCAGCGCCGCAACGCCACGCTGCACGCGCAACGCCGGGAAAAGTCTAGCGCGTGTACCGCGACGTGGCGACTCTCAAGCAGTAGCCGATTGCTGCGCGATTTGCGCGTGGACTTCCTGCATGTCCAGTGCCTTGGCCTTGGTCACGATCTGCTCCAGTGCGGAGGCGGGCAATGCGCCGGCTTGCGAAAACAGGATAACCTTTTCGCGAAACACCATCAGCGTCGGAATCGAACGGATGTTGAACGACGCCGCGAGTTCCTGTTCTTGCTCGGTATTCACCTTGGCGAAGACCACGTCGGGATGTTTCTCCGAAGCCGCTTCGTAGATCGGCGCGAAGCCTCGGCACGGCCCGCACCACGGTGCCCAGAAATCGACGATCACCATCTTGTCGCCGGTGACGACCTGCTCGAAATTGTCCTTCGTCAGTTCAATTGTTGCCATGCGAAGCTCCGGGGGCGGGCGTGGATATTGCGTACGTATATTGTGGCAGGGTACCAGAGTTCAATGGCCCGGGATTTTCCAGCGGAGAGTCCAGCCGCAGAACGAATGGCAGCGCTCCCTCCCTTCCGCGGGTGCGCGACAACATGACGTGCCGTATCCGGCAACACCCTGTTACAACCGGATACACCCGAAGGTCATTCGTGCATGGAAGGGAAACCGTTATATGGGCAGCCCGCGCAAACCGGGCGCCTATTCAACTGATACAGGAGTACATCCATGAAACGCACCATACTTTCATCTATTGCGATCACGCTTCTGGCGACTGCGGGCACGATGTCGCTCGCCAATGCGCAGGGCTGGGACGATCACCGGGACCAGCGTGGTTACTATCAGGACCGCGGCTTCGCGCCGGATGAGCGACAGGCGAGTATCGATCAACGATTGGAGCGGCAGCGTGAGCGGATTGAAGTAGGCATCCAGTCGGGCGCGATCAATCGGCACGAAGCATGGTCGCTGCGCGCCGAAAATCGCGCGATCCGCAACAAGGAACACATGTATCTCGCCGATGGACGCCTGAATCGCGCGGAATGGAGCGATCTGCAGCGTGCGCTCGACCAGGCCGGCTTGAATATCCGCCATGCCATTCGCGATCATGACTGGCGCGGCTGATCAGACCTTGAGCATGGCTTCCTTCGAACCCAGCCAGCGGTCGAGGTGCTTGCGCGCCAGATCGGGATGCCGATCGAGCAACATTTCGGCCGCGTCGCGCGCGGCTTCGAGCAGGCCGAGATCGGCTTCGAGATCGGCGAATCGCAGCAGCGGCACGCCGCTCTGACGTTCGCCGAGGTATTCGCCGGGGCCGCGCAGGCGAAGGTCCTCGCGGGCGATCTCGAAGCCGTCGGCGGATTCGTAGATGACCTTGAGGCGCGCCCGCGCGAGTTCGCTGAGCGGCGTCTGGTAAAGCAGAATCGCGACGCTGGCGCGCGCGCCGCGGCCGACGCGCCCGCGCAACTGGTGCAATTGCGCCAGGCCCATGCGTTCGGCGTGTTCGATCACCATCACCGACGCATTGGGCACGTCGACGCCGACTTCGACCACGGTCGTCGCCACCAGCACATCGATCCCGCCGTGCTGGAAGCGATGCATGATGTCGGTCTTGTCGTGCGCCTTGAGACGGCCGTGAACCAGACCGATGTGCAGTTCGGGAAGCGCCGCGCGAAGTTTCTCGAAGGTATCGACGGCATTCTGCAATTGCAACGCTTCGCCGCGGCGCGTGCCTTTCGCTGAGCCTGACGGCGAATCGCCGCTGTCGGCAATCAGCGGGCAGATCCAGTAGGCCTGCGCGCCGTCGCCGCACGCCGCGCGCACGCGCGCGAGGACTTCGTCGCGGCGCGCCTCCGACACCAGCTTGGTGACCACCGGCGCGCGCCCCGGCGGCAGTTCGTCGATCACCGACACGTCGAGATCGGCGAAGTAGCTCATCGACAGTGTGCGCGGAATCGGCGTGGCGCTCATCATCAACTGGTGCGGCGCGCTGCCGGCAGCGCTGCCCTTGCTGCGCAGCGCGAGCCGCTGCGCCACGCCGAAGCGATGCTGCTCGTCGATGATGGCGAGGCCGAGTCGCGCGAAGCTGACCTGATCCTGGAACAGCGCATGAGTGCCGATCAGCAATTGCGCGCCGCCGTCCGCGATCGCCTGCAGCGGCCGGCGCCGCTCCGCCCGGGTCATCGCGCCCGCCAGCCACAGCGGCTCGATGCCGATCGGCGCGAGCAGCTTCGACAACTTGTACTGGTGCTGTTCTGCCAGCAGCTCGGTCGGCGCCATCAGCGCCACCTGCCAGCCGGCTTCGAGCGCCTGCAATGCCGCGATTGCCGCGACCAGCGTCTTGCCGCTGCCGACGTCGCCGTGCAGCAGGCGCTGCATCGGATGCGCGCGCGCCAGATCGGCGCTGATCTCCGCGATCACGCGCTGCTGTGCGCCGGTGAGCGGAAACGGCAGGTGCTGCTGCAGCCGGCGCCGCAGGCTGCCGTCGCCGGCCAATGCCGGCGCGGTCTGCGTGCGGCGCTTGCGATACGCGAGCCGCATCGACAGCTGCTGCGCCAGTAGTTCATCGAACTTGAGCCGTTGCCACGCTGCGTGGGTGCGATCGTTCAACGCCTGCTGCGCGATGTCCGGCGGTGGATGATGCAGCCGCCGCACGCAGCTCTCGAATTCGTCCAGCGCCAGCCGCTGGCGCAGAGCGTCGGGCAGCGTTTCGGACAAGTCGGCTTTGCCCAGCGCAGCGTCGATCGCACGCCGCAGCGCCGCCTGCCCGAGGCCGGCGGTGGTCGGGTAGATCGGCGTCAACGTCTGCGGGAGCGGCATGCCCGCGCTGACCACGCGAAAGCGCGGATGCACCATCTCCGCACCGAAGAAGCCTTCGCGCACCTCGCCGAACAGGCGCACGCGCGCCCCGGTCGCAAGCTGCCTGAGCTGGCTCGGATAAAAATTGAGGAAGTCCTCGATCTGTATCACCAACTGGCGGCGCGGGCGGTAGCGGATCTCCGCGGCTGTGACAACGCCTTCGACCTGTACCGGGGCGCCGTGCCGTGACGCGGCGATGGCTGTCAGCCGGGTTTCGTCTTCGTAACGCAGCGGCAGGTGCAGCACCAGGTCCAGCGGGCGCGTCAGTCCGAGGCGCGCGAATCGGGCGGTGCTGGGAGATGCCGGCTTATCGCGCGCGGCGGCACCGGCCGGCGACGCTGTTGACGCGGTCTGCGGCGCTTGTGACCGGGAAGGGCGGCGTGGCCGGGGCACGTCGCTCGCGCGTCACAACCTCACGCGCCGAGCACCATGATCGCGTCCGCTTCGACCAGCGCACCGCGCGGCAACGACGCGACGCCGACCATCGCACGCGCCGGATAAGGTGCGGCGAAGTAGCGCGACATGGTTTCGTTCACTTTGGCGAAATTCGCCAGATCGGTGAGGTAGATCGTCAGCTTGACGCAGTCGGCGAGCGATCCGCCGGCGGCCGATGCAACCGCCTTGAGGTTTTCGAATACGCGCACGACCTGCGCGTCGATGCCTTCGCTCAACTGGCCGGTCGCCGGATCGAGACCGATCTGCCGGTGCATCGGGGGTGCTGACGATTTGTCTGCCCATTGCGGCAACCTCAAGAATGTGGGATCAGCCCTGTGCGCCGCCCTTGACGCGATTGATGCGCACCACCTCGGGAATTTCGCGCAGGCCGCGCATTACCCGGGCGAGGTGCATGCGGTTCTCGACCTGGATCACCAGATTGACCATGCCGTATCCGGGGCTGTCGCGTTCTTCCATGCTGACCTGCTCGATATTGGCGCCGGCCTCGCCGATGGTGGCGGCAACCTTGCCCAGCACGCCCTTGCGGTTCTGCGTCGTGACGCGCACGGTGACGTCGAAGTTGCGCTGCACTTCCGGATCCCATTCGACGTCCATCCATTTGTCGGGGTCGCCGTGCAACTGGCGGATCGCGGTGCAATCGTGGGTGTGTACCGTCAGCCCCTGGCCCTTCTTGATGACGCCGATGATCGGATCGCCGGGAATCGGCCGGCAACATTTGGCGAGTTGGATCACCATGCTCTCGGAGCCGCGGATGGTCACGCTGCCGGCCGATCGCGCCTCACCCGGCGCGGCTTCGCCGAGCGCCAGCAGACGTTTGGCAACCACCACCGGAAGCCGCTTGCCGAGGCCGATGTCGGCAAGTATTTCCTCCCGGTCGGTGACCCGCTCGCCCTTCAGCAGTTTCTCCCAGCGCGCTTCGGGAACGTCATCGATATTGCCGCCCAGCGCGGCCAGCGAGCGCTCCAGCAGCAGCCTGCCGAGTTCCACCGATTCGCCGAAATGCGCGGTGCGCAGGTAATGGCGGATATGCGAGCGTGCCCGGCCGGTGTGCACGAAATTCAGCCACGCCGGATTGGGGCGGCCCTCCGGGCTGGTAATGATTTCCACCCGATCACCGTTGGCGAGCGGGGTGCGAAGCGGCGTCAGCTCGCCGTTGATCTTGGCGGCGATGCAGTGGTTGCCGATGTCGGAGTGCACCATGTAGGCAAAATCGACCGCGGTCGCGCCGCGCGGCAATTCCATGATCGTCCCCTTGGGCGTGAACACGTAAACGTCGTTGGGGAACAGATCGACCTTGATGTGTTCGAGGAACTCCACCGAGTCGCCGCTTTCCGACTGGATTTCCAGCAGCGACTGCAGCCACTGATGGGTTTTCTGCTGCACGTCGCTGAGTTTCTCCCCCGGAGTCTTGTACAGCCAATGCGCCGCCACCCCGGCCTCGGCGATCTTGTGCATGTCCTGGGTGCGGATCTGGATTTCGATCGGCGTGCCGAACGGGCCGATCAGCTTGGTGTGCAGCGACTGGTAGCCGTTGGTCTTGGGGATCGCGATGTAATCCTTGAACTTGCCGGGGATCGGCTTGAACAGCGTGTGCAGCGCACCGAGCGCGAGATAGCAGGAAGGGGTGTCCTTGACCAGGATGCGGAAGCCGTAGATGTCGAGCACTTCGGAAAACGTCAAATGCTTTTCCTGCATCTTGCGGTAGATCGACGACAGATGCTTTTCGCGGCCGGTGACCTGCGCGTCGATCTTGAATTCCTTCATGCGCGCGACGATCGTGCTGAGTATCTTGGCGATGACTTCACGCCGGTTGCCGCGTCCGACCTTGACCGCCTTCTGCAGCACGTTGAAGCGGTTGGGATGCAGATGCTTCAGCCCGAGGTCCTGCAGGTCATAGAAGACGCCGTTCAGGCCCAGGCGGTTGGCGATCGGCGCGTAGATCTCCAGGGTCTCGCGCGCCACCCGTTCGCGCTTCGCCTGCGGCAGCCCCTGCAGCGTGCGCATGTTGTGCAGCCGGTCGGCGAGCTTGATGAGGATCACCCGCACGTCGCGCGCCATCGCCAGCAGCATCTTGCGGAAATTCTCCGCCTGCGC
>WNFL01104848.1_pt2 | contig 14216 bp, 21 predicted proteins | sample 5400361 | NCBI WGS metagenome assembly WNFL01 (sample SAMN13153351, study PRJNA577476) | soil metagenome | isolation source: 40 cm soil on Douglas fir-dominated hillslope | place: USA:California | collected 2013-09-17
CGTGTAGTTCAGCGCCGAATCCTTGTCAGTGGTCCGCCAGTTACTGATGTTGCCGGACGAGGCCGCGTAGGCGGTGTGCATCTGGCCGCCGGCTGTTCCCACCGACGCCATCGCCGGCATGCCCATCTTGCGGGCCTCAGCGAACGCTTCCGGACTCGCGCCGATGTACATGAACCGCCAGCCGTAGTCCCGCTGCTGCTGCTCGATCAGGTCACGGACCTGCTGGCGGGTCCAGTCGCGCGAATCATTCTCTTCGCCGTCGGTGGCGATCACCAGCAGTACCTTGCCGGGCCGTTCGTCCTCGCTCATGACCGCCAGCCGGGCGCCGGTGTCGGTAATGGTGATGCCGACAGCATCAAGCAGCGGCGTGTTCCCGCGCGGCATGATGCCCGGCCAGCTGGCGACAGCCATGTGGTCAGCCGGGACGAACCAGACGACGTTCTTAACCTCCGGCTTGGTGCCCGGGTTGTCGAACTCGGTGATGCTCACCGTAAGCTTTCCGGGCAGGGCGGCCTGTTCCTTGAGCAGCTCGCGAATACCTGCGGTTGCGTCACCGCCGCGGGTACCGCTCTTCGTAATGGTGCCCATCGACCCGGTCCTGTCGATGACTAGCCCGATATGCGTGTAATCCTTGTCAGTCATTGTCGTTTCCTCCTGGTCGTAGCATACCACCGGACGACACTGTATGCTTTAGCCAAGAGCCCATGGGAGGGTACCGTGAAAAACCTCGCCAAGTATGCAAAGTCTATTGTCGCCGCCCTCGGCGTCGCCGCCACCGCCCTGACCGCCATGAACATCCACGCCACCTGGGTGACGGCTGTCGTCGCTGCTGCTACTGCGCTTGGCGTCTACGGCGTGAAAAACCGTCCGGCCAAGTGACCAGCGTCGCCATCATCGGGCTGGGCTATATCGGCCAGGCTCAGTTCCGCATGTTCAGCAAGGCAGGCTTCGATGCCTTCGGCTGGGACGTTCTCAGCGAGGAGCCCTACCCGTACGAAAGGATCGCCTTCTGCGACTTCGCGGTGATCTGCGTCGGCACGCCGCAGGAGCCGGACGGCCACGCCGATCTGACCTACCTGAACGATGCGCTGGCCATGCTGCCACCAGGCGTGCCAGTCCTTATCCGGTCGACGGTTCCGCCGGGAACCACCGAGATCGTCCAAGGTTCGTCTGGGCCGGCGGTGAACTTCAAGCCGCGAATGATTGCTCACGCACCCGAGTTCATGCACGAGCGTGAGGGCGGCGCCTGGGCGGAGAGCACCGATGTGCCCTTCTTGATCCTGGGCGGTAGCGACGAGGCGCAGGACTTCTTCCTGCCGCATCTGTCCAGACTCTTCCCGCGCATCCATCAGTGCGATGTCCTGACGGCCGAGCTAGTCAAATACGTCGTCAACTTGTACCTGGCCACGCGCGTTACCTTTGTCAATGAGATGGCCCAGATCACCGAGCAGTTCGCCGGCAACTGGACAGAGGTGCAGGTCGCCTGGCTGATGGACCCGCGCATCACGCTGGAGTACACCGGCATGGCTGGCTTCGAGCCGGGATTCGGCGGCCGTTGCTGGCCTAAGGATCTGGCCGCCCTGATCGCTGCAAGCGAGGACGCCGGTTACGACCCTGAGTTCCTGAAAGCGGTCCGGACGGCGAACGAGAGGTTCCGGTCATGAGCATCACGGCGGTCTTCAAAGGCGCGGAGGTTCGTCGTCGCGTCATGGCGCAGTCGTGTGACCGGTGCGATGCCAAGGCTGGCGAGCATTGCATCACGAAGACTGGCCGGCGGCATAGTCACTGGCATGGTGCCCGGTGGTTCTCGGCCGTCCGGTCTGGTCAGGTGCCCGTTTTCTACCAGGATGGAGAGCCACTGCCGTGAAGGTCCTGGTGACCGGCGCGGCCGGGTTCATTGCGGGCTATCTGGTGCCCGAGCTGCTCAACCAGGGCTACGAGGTCATCGGCCTGGACGACTTTTCCAAGTACGGATACACGGAACGTTCTTACGACGGTCATCCGGGCTATCGCTTCGTATACGGCGACGCTACTGATGTGGACATGGTCACCGCGCTGGCCCTGCAAGTCGATCACTTCATACCGATCGCAGCCAAGATCGGCGGGATAGGCTACTTCCACGCCTACCCGTATGACCTGCTGGCAGGGAACGAGCGGATCACTGCAGCCGCGGCAGACGCCGCGAAGGCGGCCTACCAGGCCGGACGGCTCAAGAAGGTCACTTGGGTCTCATCTTCTATGGTCTACGAAAGCGCCACCAGGGAGCAGATGCCGAGCAAGGAAGGCGACGAGCGCGAGATCGCCCCGCCACGATCCAGCTACGGCTTCAGCAAGCTTGCGGTCGAATATTTCGCCAAGGCACTTGAGGAACAATACGGGACGCCCTACACCATTCTTCGCCCGTTCAACTGTGTTGGCACCGGAGAGGCCGGGCTCGTCCAAGGAAGTAACGATAGCCACGGGATCGGCGGCGGGCCCGGCAACCTTGAACTGGGTATGAGTCATGTGGTGCCCGACCTGGTGAAGAAAGTTCTGCAGGGCCAAGACCCGCTTCACATCCTCGGCACGGGTCAGCAAGTAAGGCACTACACATATGGCGGCGACCTCGCTAAGGGCATCGCCTTGTCGCTGGAGCACCCGGACGCCGTAAACGAAGACTTCAATCTGTCGTCCGATAAGCCCACGCGAGTCCTGGAACTGGCCTGGCTAGTCAGCCTGATGATCACCGGTAAAGAGCCCCGGATCGAGCACGATGAGCCCTTCGAGCATGACGTCCAGTGGCGTATGCCGGATACCAGCAAAGCGAAGAAACTGCTCGGATTCGAGGCCAGGACCCCGTTGGCCGTCATGCTGAACATAGTGATTCCCTGGGTGAAGCAGGCCATGGCCGACGGAAAGTTGTAACGTAGAACGATGGGCGGCCTCGTCAGATGGTGAGGTCGTCCTAGCCACGAGGAGGTGAGATGCCCACCAGGCAGCTTGTTTGCGGCCAGTGCGGTTCGATCCATGTCCGACCGCACTGCCAGTCGCCGACCTGTCTGTGGGTCTTCTGCACGAGTTGTCGGTTCATCACCGGCATCGTGGGCGGGCTGCCGCACGCCATCCCGGGCAAGGGGGCCGCATGAGCACCGTCGCCGTCGACTTCGATGGCGTTCTTCATAGCTACGACAAGGGCTGGCAGGACGGTTCGATCTACGGTGAGTTCCTGCCTGGCGCTGTCGTCGGCCTGACCTGGCTGATGCAGCGGCATGCCGTATTCGTCCATACGACGCGCAAGCCCCGGCCGGTCGCCCGGTGGATCGAGCAGCACTCCGGTTACGGCATCGAGTGCACGACCCGCGTTCCGCGCTCCGGCTTCTGGAACCACACCGGCTACCTTCTGGTTACCGACCGGAAGCTGCCGGCGATTGCCTACATCGACGACCGCGGCATCCGGTTCACCGACTGGCCCCAGGCGCTAGCGGATCTGGATAATTTCGAGGGCGGATTGTGAAGATTCTCATCCATTCAAATGCGCCATGGGCCAAAACTGGCTATGGCCAGCAGTGCTGTCAGTTGATCTACCGGCTGCGCGAGGCCGGTCACGACGTGGCCGTTTCCGCCTTCTGGGGCCTGCAGGCCTCGCGTATCGATTGGGATGACTTTCCGATCTATCCGGCCGGTCAGCACCCGTACGGCAGCGATGTGGTGGGCATGCATGCGCGCCACTTTGGTGCCGATTGGATCGTAACTCTCATGGACCAATGGGCGTGTGGTGCCGAGACGCTCGACGGCCAGAATGTCGCCTGTTGGATGCCGGTAGACGCCGAGCCGCTTAGTGCGTTCGACAGTGCCGCCCTCATCGCCAAGCGCAGCACGGCGCGCAAGTTCGTACCCATCGCGCTGACCAGGTTCGGCCAGAGACAACTCGCCGAGGGCGGCTTCACCGCCGAGTACGTGCCGCACGGCGTCGACAGTCGCATCTTCCGTCCGCCGGACGATCGCAAGGCCCTGCGCGAGGCGATGGGCGTAGCGGACAAGTTCGTCATCTTCATGAACGCGGCCAACATGGACCGTCAGCGTAAGGGCTTCGCCGAGCAGTTCGCTGCCTTCTCCCGCTTCGCCAACCGGCACAGCGATGCGCTGCTGGTGATCCACTCGGTGGACCAGACCAGCCAGGGCCTGAACCTCCCGGAGATGGCGGCCCGTATGGCCATACCGGAAGGTCAGATCAAGTTCAACTCTCAGTACCTGATCGCCGCGGGCCTGCTTGAACCGGACCAGCTGCGAGGCAGCTACGGCATGGCCGACCTTTTCAGCGGCTGCTCGCTCGCTGAGGGTTTTGGTCTTCCGCTCGTGGAAGCTCAGCTGTGCGGCACGCCGTGCGTGACGACCGATGCTCCCGAGATGGTCGAGGTGGCACCGACAAGCTGGCATGTTAAGGCGGAGAAGACGTGGGCGGCTGGTCACAACTCGTGGTGGTGGAGGCCCTTGCTAGATCCGCTCACCCGAGCTTACGAACGGGCCTACCTAAGGGGCGGGCCCTGGTATGCGAAGTCGGTTAAGGGCCGGGAGAGTGCCATGCGGTATGACGCTGACGTGGTCTTCGCCGACTACTGGAAGCCGGTGCTAGAGAAGATGGAGGGCCTTCTGTGAGTCCCTGGTGGCTACTCGTCATTCCCGGCGCGATGGTTCTCACTGCGTTCGTGACCTACGCCGCTTTCCTGTACTACGTCTCGAAGGACTGGTGGCGGTGGTGAAGAGGCTGGGAATCCTGGTGCCATCCCGGGCGCGGCCTGCCTACATGACACGCCTGGCTGATGTGGTCGGGGAGTTGTCCCGCTCGGGCAGTACCGAACTGCTGGTCGGCCTCGACCATGACGATCAGTACGCGCCGGCATACCGCGCAATGCTGGCCGACCGGCCAGACATCTTCCTGCTGTTCGGCGAGCGCGAGTCCATGGTGGCGCGCACCAATGCCATGTGGCGCGAATACGCGGACGTCTACGATTTCTGGTGCAGCCTTGGCGATGATCACCTGCCGCAGACAGAAGGCTGGGATGTCCAGTTGATCGAGGCGATCGAGGTCATGGGCGGCACCGGAATCGCCTATCCCGATGACACGCTGATGGGGCCGGACCTTGCGACCTGCGCAGTAATGTCGGCGGACATCCCGGACGCCCTGGGCTGGGTCGCATACCCGAAGCTCGCTCATTATTGCTGTGACAATGTGTGGACTGACCTGGGGCGGCGTGCCGGTTGTCTTGCCTACTGCCCGGAAGTCATCGTCGAACACTTGCACTATTCGTCCGGCCGGTCCCTGCTCGATGCCACATACGCCGAGGCCGGTGGCTTCTCCACCGAGCACCCCGACTACCAGGCCTATCGGGAATGGCTGAACAATGAGGCTGATGCCGATATCAGCAAGATTAGCGCATTGCGCTCCCGAATGGTAATGTAGCGGGCATGCGACCGTCCACACATGCTGCGACAGCCAAGGGCCTTGCGGCGATATGAGATACCTGATCACGGGCGGTGCTGGCTTCATCGGGTCAGCACTGACCCGTCGCCTAGTCGCTGATGGCCACGAGGTCGTCGTGTTCGATGACATGTCCCGTGGCCGGGCATCCAGACTCGCCGGCGTGAACTGCGGTGCTGCCCGGGGTGACGTGCGTGACCTGCATCAGCTCATGACCGCCATGCAGGGCTGCAACTCGGTGATCCACCTGGCGTACCTTCAGGGAACGCAGACTTTTTATGCCGAGCCGCGGCAGGTTCTCGACGTGGCCATCCGCGGGATGCTGAATGTGCTGACTGCGTGCGAGCGACTGGGCGTGGGCGAACTGATGCTCATGTCGTCCAGTGAGGCTTACCAAGTCGCCACTCAGGTGCCTACGCCCGAGACCGTGCCGCTCACCGTTCCTGATCCACTGAACGCCCGCTACTCCTACGGCGGCGGGAAGATCGCCAGCGAGCTTATGGCGATCGCCTGGGCCCGCACCGGCGTCCTCGACCGGTTGATCATCGCTCGCCCGCACAACATTTACGGACCCGACATGGGCCGCGAGCACGTCATCCCCGAGTTCGCCCTGCGCATTAAGAAGCTTGACACCGAGCATGACGCCGGGCCGATCTCGTTTCCCATTCAGGGCACCGGCGAGGAAACGCGCTCCTTTTGCTTCATAGACGACTGTGTGACCCAGCTTCGGCTGCTGCTGGAGAAGGCCGGGCCGCTCGGGATCTATCACGTCGGCACGATGGATGAGCGGTCAATCAGCGACGTGGCGTATATGGTTGCGGACTGCTTTGACCGGGAGATCAAGATCGTTCCAGGTTCCCTGCCCAAGGGCTCGCCGCTGCGCCGCCTGCCGGACACGGCGAAGCTAGAAGCAATGGGTTATCGCCCCCAGGTCTGCTTCCCTGAAGGCGTAGCCAAGACCGTCGATTGGTACCGCGATCATGGCTGAGATCACGCAATGCCAACTCTGCCAGAGCCCGGCGCTCGTCCCGGTGCTGGACTTGGGCGAGCAGCCGCTAGCGGAGGGTCACGATAATGACACCGTGTACCCGCTGGCTCTGCAGCAGTGCGAGAGTTGCGGCCTCATCCAACTCACCTACGCCGTCGATCAGGGCCTGCTGTTCCGGCCGGAGCACCCGTACGCCTCCGGGAACACTGCGGCACTGGCGGCGCATTTCAGCGTGCTCGCCGGACGGCTGAAGAATGCCGTCGGCCCTAGTGAACTCATCGTCGATATCGGCGCCAATGACGGGACGTTCCTCAAAGCGTACGGAGACGACTGGCGATTGCGCCGGCTGGCGGTGGAGCCGACCAACCAGATCCGCAAGTGCCCGTACCCGGGTTATCAGGAATTCTTTACTGCCGCTCTTGCGCGTCGGATCGTGGAAGAGCATGGCCAGGCCAAGATCATCACTGCTGCGAACGTCATCGCGCATGTCCCTGATCCGCACGACTTCGCCGATGGCCTGCAGATCCTGCTGGCCAATGACGGCATCGCCGTGATCGAGACGCACGACGTGACCAGGATCACCGAGGGCCTGCAGGTTGACACGGTCTATCACGAGCACCAGCGCTACTACAGCGTGGCCACCTTGTCGCGCCTGCTTGATATGCACAACCTGACCGCGGTAACGGCGGAGCCGATCCCGACGCACGGCGGATCAACCCGCATCTGGGCAGTGCGCGACGTAACCGTCACGCTGGCCGAGCGCGCCGAGGACGCGCTGAGACGGCTGCATGACATGCTCGCCAGCATCGACAGTCAGCCCGGACTTGTCTACGGCATTGGTGCCAGCACGAGGGCGACGCCGCTCATCTTCGCGGCCGGGATCGCTGAGTTCATCACCTGCGTCTGCGAGACGCCGCTGTCGGAGAAGGTCGGGCTGACCATGCCGGGAACATCGATCCCGGTGGTAGAAGACGCCCGGCTGATCGAGGATCAGCCGGAGTACGCACTGTTGTTCGCCTGGCACATTGCTGACACGCTGATCCCCAAGCTGCGCAATGCGGGCTACAAGGGCAAATTCATCGTTCCGCTGCCGGAAGCGAGGATCATCGATGACTGAGATGGGTGCCTTCACCGACCATCGCGGCACCATCACAGACCTGCTCGGCCCGGTCGATGCCGTGACCGAGATCGTCACCAAGGCCGGCGCGGTCCGGGGCAATCATGTGCACCTCAGCACCGTCCAGTTCACCTACATCGCCAGCGGCCGCCTGTTGGTCGCCAGACAGACCCTCGACGGCGGCCCGCCGCTCACCTGGGAGCACATCGCCGGTGACCTGATCGAGGAGCCCGCGGCCATCGGTCACGCCTGGAAGGCGCTGGAGGACACGGTCGTGCTGGTCTTCACCAGGGGCCCGCGCTCCGGTGATGCGTACGAGTCGGACACCACCAGACTGACGGTGCCGCTGCTATGAAGCCCTGGGACGGCCCGCCGATCTTCGGCTGGAGCATCCTGGTGCCGACGATCCCGCACCGGCATGAGAAGCTGCTGCGGCTGTTGGACCGCCTCGGCGAGCAGATGGACGGCAACGTCGAGGTCGTGCTGTACCGCGACAACCTGGAGGCTTCCTACCCGGCTAAATGTCAGACTCTGCTGGAGGCCGCGGCTGGCGAGTACGTGAGTTTCATCGATGACGATGACCTCGTAGCGCCGGACTACATTCCGAAGATCACCGAGGCGCTGACAGCGGGGCCGGACTACGTGGGCTTCATTGTGGACTACTCGGTCGATGGCGTGAGCCAGGGTCATTTCTTCCACTCGCTGAGCCATCCCGGCTGGGGCGTATATACCCGGGACATCTCCCATCTGAATCCGATCCGGCGCAGCATCGCCCTGCAGGGCAAGTTCGAGGGCCCGGGTCACGGCGCGGACAGTAACTGGGCCGCGCAAGTCAGGGCCACGGGCCTGTGCGTCAGCCAGATGATGATCGATGAGCCGTTGTATTACTACCTGTTCGAGACCGGCGACTGCTACAGCACGCCGCGGGAGCCCTGGCAGGGGCCGATGCCCGAGTTGCCGAGACATGACTGGCTGGTGGCGCTGTGAAAGACCTGCTGCTTATCGTTCCGAGTCGCGGTAGGCCCGGGAACGTTGAACGTCTCTGGAACGTCATGGGTGATACCTGCCGAGCGGATACGACCCTGCTCGTCGGCCTTGACGACGATGACCCGGCCCTGACCGAATACCCGGACGGACCGCAGTACGAAGTTCGCGGCGGACTGCGCCAGGTAGTCGCCTGGCTGAATGAGCTAGCCGTCCCGCGTACTGGCGAGTATGGCGCGATCGGCACCATCGGCGATGACAACGTGCCGCTCACTGATGGCTGGGATAACGCGATATTGAGAGCACTGGAGGACACGCCGTTCGCCTTCGGAAACGATCTGTATCCACGCTTGCCGGGCACACTGGCGTGTCATGTCTTCGTGCGCTCAGAGATCATCGAGATGCTGGGCTACTTCGGACTGCCTTCACTGAGGCATATGACCGACTTGGCCTGGCAAGCCTGGGGAGAGGCCGCAGGGATTACCTACCTGCCCGACGTGGTCATCGAACATTTGCACTTTACGAACAAGAAGTCGCCGGTCGATGACACGTATCTGGAGGCCTCGGCCGTTGGGACGGAGGATATGGCGGCCTTCATCGCGTACTGCAGGGACCCGGATGGCCTGAACGCGGACGTCGCGCGCATCGGCGGGCGCCAGTACACCGACGAGTCGCTGCGCGCCTTCATGAAGGGCTTGTGGATTCCGTGGTAGCCTTTTTGACAATGCCAGCAGAATGGGTAGCATTAGTATGCTCAACGATCACGCGACAGCCATATACGGAACGGTGGTCGCACGTGCCGCTTTCTGATCACAATCACCGGCCATGGCTGCTGGGACGGCTTCAGGCCGAGTGTGAGCTGTCCAAGATCAGGAGCGTGGTTGACGTGGGCCCCGGCCTGGGCGGCTACAGGGAATTTTTTCAGCCATTCACGCCGGTGGCCAAGTGGACGGCGATAGAGATTTGGGAACCATACGTGGACCGCTTCCTGCTGCGGCACCGCTACAGCGAGGTGATTGTGGCCGACGTGCGCAAGGTTGATCCGCTGCCGCTTGCCGATGTATACATCTTCGGCGATGTCATCGAGCACATGCCGCTCCAGGACGCCTACGACGTATGGGAGAAGGCACTGGCCTCCTGCTGGCGCGCGGTAGTGAGTCTCCCGATCTTTCACTATCCGCAGGGCGAGGCCGAGGGGAACCCGTACGAGGCGCATGTCGAAACCTGGTCCGAGGAAATGGTTCACCAGCAACTCGGCAGCATAATCAATGGTCATGTGAGCGGATATACGGGCTGCTACATCGCCAAGGGCGCCCTGGAGTTGTCATGAGTTGCGACTACGAGACCCAGCATTACAAGGCCTATTACCACCGGGATCGCGGCTACATGGCGATCTTCGAGAAGGGCGAGCAGGGCGGCGATTATCACCTCGCTAACTTCGCGCCGGAGGAAGTGGCCGAACTCGCCGAGATAGCGGCGGACTACACGGCTGGCGATGAGACATGACCGACGACGAGTTCGAGGCTGGCTACGCTGAGCGGTCCGGCGTCACCGTCGAATGGCTGCACCAGCAGGGCCGGTACGCCGAACCCTGCGACTGCGGTGACTCCGAATGCAACGGCTGGGGCATGGGTCACCAGCATGAGGATGCCCTCTTCGTGAATGAGCAGCGAGGAGGACGCCCATGGAACAGACGATAGCCACGGCCGGAACGGCGCCCCTCTGGACAATCCTGATTGCCACGCTCAGCCGTCGCCAGTATCTCTTCCTGGGCCTGCTCGACGTGCTGCTCCCGCAATGCGAGGCAGCCGGGAACGTTCAGATCCTGGCATGCAGCAACGACGCCCAGGAGACCATCGGGCAGATCCGCATGCGGCTGCTGGAGGCCGCGACGGGCGATTACGTGTCCTTCGTGGACGACGACGATATGGTGGCCGATGACTTCGTTGAGGCAATCGTCCCTTTGCTGGCAGACACGCCCGACGTGGTCGGATTTAACGTCCGCTATACGGAGCCTAGCGGTCTGTCGCGGCCTTGCTTTCTGTCCATCAGGCATGAACCTCATGACGACGCCGCGGGTCTCTGGCGCGATCTCACTCATGTGCAGCCGCTCAAGCGCGAACTTGCCCTGCTCGGCGACTTCCGCACGGGCTGGCCGGAGGACTCAAGCTGGAGGAGTACGGTTCGGCCCCATGTGCATACTGAGGCATACCTAGACCGTGAGATGTATGCTTATCGGCATGACCCGCGTGACAGCGTTCAGACCGGCTCGCATCACCCGGACAGCGGAGGCGATCAGCCGCGCAAGGAAATCACCAGTCCGACACTCAGGTACCTGGGGTGGCCGTGAACTCTGACTACGACTGGATCGAGTGCCCCGCCCTCGGTGAGCCTTCGATCTGGGTGAAGGGCAACTGCCCGCACCGGCGGACCGAGTCAGTCGTCACCCTCGACGGCGAGTATGCCGCCCGGCTGTGCCTGACTTGCGACGCGCAGCTGCCGCCCTTTGACCTGGATGACTGGATGACGATGGAAGGCATCCGGTGATCATTCACACCGCCATGATTCGTGACGAACTTGACGTACTTCAGATGACCCTCGAAGAGCTTGACGGCAAGGCTGACTTCCATGTCATCAGCGAGGCCGCCGTCGACTTCCATGGTCGGCCCAAGCCCCTGTACCTGAGCGAGAACCTGGATCGATTCTGGCACTGGAAAGATCGCCTGATCGTCGTCACCTCGCAGAGCCTGCCCGAGCACCCGAATCCCTGGGTTCGCGAGCACGCCCAGCGCGATGCGATGATGCCGGTGCTCAGGAACATAGCCATGCCGGACCTCGATGAGGTACCGAGCGATAAGGCCCTGAACTCCTGTAACAGGCCCGTCGGTCTGTGGATGCGCACGGCGCATTCGGCCGTCGACTGGCTCTACCCGGGCGAGCAGCCAGGGTCGGTGATCGCGCCCTGGTCGGTGATCGCTGGCGCTTCCTTGTCCTCGGTGCGAGATGGCCGGCCGTCCTACGGTGTGATATTCGGCGGGGGATGGCATTTCTCATGGCTGGGTGGCCAGGAAAAGCAGGCGCAGAAAGCCGATGTGAGCTGCCATCTCGAACTGCCGCCCGCAGAGTTCAGCATTCTGCGCAGCGGCTCGGGCTATCGGGACGGATACCACGTGGGCGTCCAGATGCTACCGGTTGAGGTAGACGAGACTTGGCCTGCATATATCCGGGAGCGGCGATGCCCGCCGTCCTGGTTCAGGCCGCGATGAGCGTGCAGCCGTCCACCCAGCATGCGATAGCTATGGTCCTTGCGGCGACTGCACTTAACTACCAAGGAGAAGCATGACCCTCGAAGAGCATTACCGGCAGCGGCTCGCCGTCTGGTCAGACATTCAAGATCATCTTGAGTTCCTGCATGACGCCGTCGTGACGTACGAGAAGCCGCAGGTCATCGAGCTTGGCGTCCGTAGCGGCAACTCCACGGCTGCCCTGCTTGCTGCCTGCGAAGAGACCGGCGGCTGGCTGCACTCCGCGGACATCGCGTCGCCGGTCGTGCCTACTGAGTGGTACGCGGGGCCTTGGAGTTTTATGTTGGGCGACTCCGTGAGCGAGGGCGTCCTCAACTGGATGCCTGCCGAATGTGACGTGCTGTTCGTCGACACGAGCCACTCGTTCGATCAGACGATCGCGGAGCTGACGATGTACATTCCGCGCGTCAAGCCCGGCGGGATCGCTCTCTTCCACGATATCCAGTGGCTTCCCCCGGCGCTCTCGCTAGCGACGCCCGGCGGGCCAGTCAAGGATGCGCTCGATGCCTGGTGCGAGCGGAATGACATGACGTGGCACCAGCGGATCTCGGAGCCTGGCTTCTATGGACTCGGGATCATCCAGCGGTGAACTTCTCCCTGATGATAACGGCCTGCAAGCGCCCCTATTATCTGGAGCCCGTCCTGCGCTCGTGGGCTGCCGTCCGCGGCATCGAGGCAGTGCCGGTCACGATCGCGCTTGGCGAATCCCGGCATCACGACATGATGATCGATGTCATCGGCCACGCCATGCCGTCTCAGCATGTGCGGATTCTGCCTGACAAGGTGCCCGGCTTCGGGCTGCACGCAGCCATCGCGGATGGCATCTCTTCCTGCTTCGAGGAGCCGGAGACCGAATTCGTCATCGCCTCCGAGGAGGATGTGGTGGTCGGCGATGACACGCTGGAGTACTTCCGGTGGGCCGCCGCAGAGTTCGCCTCCGATGAGCGCGTGCTGGCCGTCTTGGCCCACAACCCGGGCGGCCAGGGCTGGGATGAGCACACCCCGGCTCAGGACGCTGACGCGGCTCCTGACGCCGTGCGGCTCCTGCCCTACTTCAACGCCTGGGGATGGGGCACTTGGCGGGACCGGTGGGAAAAGGTGCTGGAGCCAGCCTGGGACCGGGCCTGCACGTCCGGCGGCCCGCGCGACAGCGGCTACGACTGGCACATAGCCACTCGCATCATCCCGCAGGGTTACTACCTGTGCGTCGTGCCGGAGGCGTCGCGAACGCAGAACATCGGCCGGGCAGAGGGCTGGGCTTCCACCGAGGAGTCCTTCGCCTTCAGTCAGTCACAGTCTTTTCGCGAGAGCCGCCCGACAATGGCGTACCGCGTTATGGTATAATGGATTATTCGGGTCGTCCACGACTACCGCAAAAGTCAACGATTCGGCGGCGACCTGGCAAGCACCACAGAAGGAGGAACATGGATAAGGCTATTGACCGGGCCTGGCGTTGCGACTGTTTCGGTGGCCATCACCTGGCCATCACTGTCTGGCCCGGTACCGACGGGCACAACGGTCAAGGTCTCGATGTCGAGAGCTACCTGGATGTCGGAGGCGACTTTGCGGCTACCTGGCGCAAGCGCCTGAGCATGGCCTGGAACGTGCTGTTCAAGGGCCACGCACATAGCGGGGTCGGATTGGCGCTCAATGCGCAGAAGGCGCAGGAGATCGCGGATGTGCTCGCCGAGTATGTCCGCATGGATAACGCGCACAACACGAGCAAGGCGGAAGTGCCGGAGAACGACAGCCAGCCGGGGTCATGATATGAAGCTTGCGATCGCCGCCACCACTGACGATCAGGCCAGGCTCGCTTATCTGGCACAACAGGTAAGGGCGTCCATCGCTCAACTGGAGATTGACTTGCTGCAGTTGGCTATGGCCATGGCAGCCCTGCAGGCCGACGATTACGCCTGGCGTAGCTGCCCTTGCGGCAGAGGTGACCGGCATCTGTGCTCGATCCATAAAGACGATGAGCCACTCACCTCTGATGAAGCACTAGAGACACTGCGAAGGAAACTGTCGGGCACATGACCACACCCTTGCCGCCGCTGCGGCCATCAGATCCGCCAGAGGTCGAGGAACGCCTCTGGCATGGCTTCACCGGCAAGCTGGCGTTCGATGTTGGTGCCCGGATGGGCGAGAACGTGGCGATGTTGTACCGCAAGAACTTCAGCGAAGTGATCTGCCTGGAGCCTGAGCCGCGCAGTTTCGCTGCGCTGGCTGAGCGCTATGGGCATCTTGCTCTCGATGACGCTTTCTGCGTACGCCTCATGCCGGTCGCGGTGTCATCCGCGACAGGCGATGTCGAGCTAGCCCAGGTGCCGGCGGCCATGAGCAAGGGCGAGCTGGTCACGCCCGGAC
>WNFL01344652.1_pt1 | contig 14216 bp, 9 predicted proteins | sample 5400361 | NCBI WGS metagenome assembly WNFL01 (sample SAMN13153351, study PRJNA577476) | soil metagenome | isolation source: 40 cm soil on Douglas fir-dominated hillslope | place: USA:California | collected 2013-09-17
GACGCTAGAGTCACCACAAATGCTTGTCTTTGCTTCTTCATAGCTACCATCCCTTTGCCAGAGTCCGCTTACCGCGGTATTGACCGGCTAGTTAAATAGATGCGCAACGAGTCGTCCATGATCCTGATGCGGAGGGTGCTTTTACAAATTATTACAAAAAGTTGACACGTCTTTGTCATGACGACTAATCTCCAGCCATGCCCCGTGGTTTGCAAGCGGAACTCAAACAGAAGATTCCATTCGCCAGTCGAGAAGCGGAGGCCTATCTTTCTTTGCTACGTACGGCCGATGCTCTCCAGACGCAGGTCGAGGCCCGGCTCAAAGAATTTGGACTCACCGGAACGCAATACAATGCTCTGCGCATCTTGCGTGGTGCCGGGCCGGAAGGCTTGCCGTGCCGCGAGATTGGCGAGCGCATGATCACGCGCGATCCCGACATTACGCGCCTGCTGAATCGCATGGAAGATCGTGGCTTCGTCCAGCGCACGCGCGCGAAGCACGATCGCCGCGTCGTCTACGGAAAGATCACTGCTGCCGGACTGAAGCTCCTGCGCGAAATGGATGGGCCCCTCGAAAAATTTGGCCGGGAAATGCTCCGCCACGTCGGACAGGAGAAGTTGAAGCAGTTGATTGAATTGCTGGAATTGGTGAGGGAAGGAAAGGGTTTTCACCGTCGAGACGCCTAGAGCGCCAAGTAGAACCTTCAGCTGCTATCGCTTTCGCCGTGCAACTTTCCTCTTTGACGATGCAGCGTTCCTCTTAATGGCAGCTTTGTTCGGAAACACCCGCGCAAAAATCTTGTCGATGTTCCTAAGCTGCCGCTTCAAATCAAACGCACGCTCGATCTTTGCTCGCGGCACTCGTCCACGAATCGCGGGATCGTTTACGACTAGATCATGGAAATCGAGGTCTTCTCGCCACGCCTGCATGGCGTGGCTCTGCACCAGGCGGTATGCGTCCTCGCGAGAAACACCACTTTCAACCAAGTCGAGCAGCAATTGTCCACTGAAGACGAGACCGCGCGTGCTCTCGAGGTTCGCCAGCATTCTGTCGGGATAAACGAACATGGTCTCGATCAAGTTCGCCGTCTTGTGCAGCAGATAGTCGGTGAGCGTAGTCGAGTCCGGAATGATGATGCGTTCGGCTGATGAATGCGAAATATCGCGCTCGTGCCACAACGCGACATTTTCGAATCCCGCCTGCGCGTTCGCTCGCACTACGCGCGCCAGTCCAGAGATCTGTTCGCTGGTGACAGGATTGCGCTTGTGCGGCATGGCCGACGAGCCCTTCTGCTTTTCGCTGAAATATTCCTCCGCCTCACGGACTTCGGTGCGCTGCAGGTGGCGGATTTCGGTTGCGATCTTGTCGAGTGTCGAGGCGATCGTGGCCAGCGTTGCCATGAAGTGAGCATGGCGGTCGCGCTGAATCACCTGCGAGGAGATCGCGGCGGCTTTCAATCCCAGACGGGCGCAGATCTTCTCTTCGAGTTCCGGCGTGAGATGGGCAAACGTTCCGACGGCGCCCGAGAACTTGCCAACGCGCAGATCTTCCGCGGCGGCACTAAAGCGCGCGATGTTACGCTGAGTCTCCGAATACCAGTTGGCGATCTTGAATCCAAAAGTGATGGGTTCGGCGTGGATGCCGTGGGTACGCCCGATCATCGGCGTATCTTTGAACTCGAACGCCCGGCGTTCGAGCACCTCGGCGAGACGGTCGAGATCGCCCGCAATCAAAACGGACGCTTGCTGAATGAGCAACGCCTGCGCTGTATCGACCACATCGTTTGAAGTCAGGCCATAGTGGAACCAGCGTGCGTGTGGGCCCACGATCTCGGCCACTGCCGTGGTGAAGGCGATGACATCGTGTTTCACCTCCGCCTCAATCTCAAAGATGCGCTCAACGCTGAAGTCGGCGCGCGCATGAATTGCCTTGGCGGCGTCTTTGGGCACGATGCCGGCGGCGGCCAAAGTTTCGGTCGCGGCGACTTCGACGGCCAGCCAGGTGCGGAAGCGGTTTTCGTCGCTCCAGATGCGAGCCATTTCGGGCCGGGTGTAGCGTGCGATCACGGGACTTTCTCCAAAGGGGGAACTGGGGATTGTAAATCAGGCGGGCGACTGCGTGCAGTTTGTCGGTGGAGCGCCGGGCGGTGCCGCCCGGCTATGATCAATGATGAGACCGTTCGACTTCGCTCACGGCAGGCTCGCGAGGACGCCCGTCGCTCCACGATCTGACTACTCCACCGTGTGTTTCGCGGTGTACCCCTCTCGCGCGTAGACGACGTACTTCACGTCCTTGCCTTTCTGGTCGCGAACCTTCAGAGGACCGCCATCCGGCGCATGGAGTTCGACTTTCAACTTGCGATAGGTGCCATCGAGCCTGGTGTTCGTGGGATGGTAACTAATGCTGTACTGGTTGCGGATGTCCGTCGCGATATCGCTGAAGATCCCCGGCAACTCACCTTCGAAGCGGGGAAAGTAGGCGCGCCCCCCGGTGAGGGTTGCGAATGTCTTCATCTCGTTATCCGCTTGCAGGTAGTCCATGTTGCCGACCGGTATCCCCATACCGTGCGGAGCGGCGCGTCCGTGCGACTCCCACCATTCCCGTTCAGCCCAGCCAACGCTGATTGGATAGATGGTGACGTCTTTCGTAGCCTTGACCTTTTTAAGAATCTTGTCCAGTGTGAGCTTGCTGAAAGTGTCGACTCCGGTGGAGATCAGAATGATGTATTTTTTGCCCTCGATGCGATCGACCCGGTCCAGTGTGTCGAACAAGGCGTCGAACAGGTTGGTTTCCGCGAAACCTGGCATGCGCAATTGGTTTAACGCGGCCTGGACAGCGCGCTTGTCCTGGGTAAAATCCGCGAGAATTTGGGGTTTCATGTCATAAGAAATCACCGCTACCCAGTCATCCTTCTTCAGCGTGTTCGCGAATGAGTACGATGCATTTAAGGCATCGACAATGAAGTAATAATTGGTGGACGCAAACTCCACCAGCAGCACTGCCGTGATCGGAGCCTCGGTCTGACTGAAATTCGAAATCTGCTGTGGCGTGCCGTCCTCCATCACCTTGAAGTTTTCCTTCTTCAGCCCGGGGATCGTCTGACCGTCTTTGGTGGTCACAAGTACATCGAGGTTCACAAGCGGTACGTCAACCTTGATCGAGTAATCGGGCATGTTCTCGATCTTTTTCGGTTTTTCCGGGGCCGGAGGCGGTGGTTCTTCCTTTTTCTTGGGGACCACATACGGTCCGACGTCGTTTTGCGGCCCGCCGGCTGCGGGCGGAGTCTCCTGCTGGTTCGGATTCGCCGGGGGTTGCTGCGCTGTATCTTGAGCCCGCGCCAGGAAACTCGGAACAACCAGGAAGAAAAGAGTAGTTACCAACAGAATTGTACGCTTGCGGAAAGCCGGCGATAGCTGGGATCGCCCGCCAAATGCACCAGAACACATGGGAAAGTCCTCGATAACTTTTGTTTTGATTCTGTGTTAGTATAGATGCAAGAACTCTGCGGTTGGGATATTTTGCGGGCCCTAAAAGAGCGCCACCCTCTCCTGGCAAAGCCCTTCTTTAACAGCGGTATATGCGGAGTCTTTACAAGTTGCAAGGTCATTCTTGTGACCTCCGGGGTATTCATGGGAAAAGCCGTACGCGCACTCGCCACCCTTTTGTGTTTGTCATCCTCTCTCTGGGTAGCCGCACAAGACCCTTCCACGCAAGACCGGCTAGCGCCTGCCATCATACCGCTCGATCAGATCCACGAAGGCATGAAGGGCACCGCGCTCACCGTCTTTCAGGGAGTGAAGCCCGAATCCATGGACGTGGAAGTTCTGGGCGTGATGCACAACGTGAACGGTCCCAAGGGCGACATTATCCTGGTCCGCCTGCACGGTACCAAGCCCGAATATACGGGTGTGGTTGCTGGAATGAGCGGCAGCCCCGTCTATTTTGACGGTAAGCTCGCGGGCGCCCTTGCTTTCCGCATCGGCGAATTCTCGAAGGAACCGATCGCGGGCGTGACGCCGATCGAAGAGATGCTGGAGATCAACGCGCTCGATCATCGTCCAGCCCCGGCGCGGGCGAATGGTTCCGGCACAAGTCATCCGAACGCCAATCCTCCGACTCAGAGCGGAACCACGCAAACCGCAAGCCCCGGTGAAAACGCGACGCTCCCGTCTCAGAACTACAGCAACTATCTGACGCCCATCGAGACTCCGCTCGTGTTCAACGGTTTTTCTGGCGACACCTTGCAGCGCTATGCGTCGCAGTTCGCCGACGCAGGTATTGTTCCCGTGATGGGCATTGGCTCCGCGAGCGATCGCAAACAGCCGGAACCGATTGAGCCTGGATCCGCCGTCAGCGCCGTGCTGGTTCGTGGCGACATGGATATTGCCGCCACCTGCACTGTGACCTACATCGATCCGCAGCGCTTGCTCGCCTGCGGACATCCGCTCTTGCAGTTTGGTGAAGTGGACTTGCCGATGACCAAAGCTACCGTATTGGCCACGCTGCCTTCGCCACTGAATGCGTTCAAGATCGTCAACACGACCGAGACCGTGGGCGCCTTCGTGCAGGACCGCCAGAACGGCATTATGGGCGTGCCCGGGCGAGAGTCGAAGATGATTCCGGTGACCGTGGCGCTGCACAATGGACCGGGAACCGCGACTAAAGAATTCCACTATGAAGTTCTGAATAACGCGCGGCTGAGCCCGCTCGCCATGATGGCCACAGTTTTCAATGCACTGCATGGCACCAACGAATATGCCGAGGACATTACCTATCGCATGAATGGCGTGCTCAGCGTGAAAGGGTATCCCGACGTCACGCTGCGCAACATGTTTGCCCCGCAAGACAATGGGCAGCCCGCGGCTGCTTTGGCCGCCGCCACCATTGGCGACCGTTTTGGACGCATCTATACGAATGCCTTCGACGTTCCTGACGTTCAGGGCGTTAAGCTCGATTTCGATCTTGTCCGCGAGCGCCGGTCCGCTCGCCTGGAAGCTGCGCGCACCGACATGACAGAAGCTCGTCCCGGCGACCAGATTATGGTTGAGACCGTGATTCGTCCCTATCGAGGCGAGCGATTGGTGCGCCAGATTGCCATACGGATTCCGACCTCCACTTCGAAGGGAACGCTGCGTATCCTGGTCAGCGATGGAGACACGCTCGACCGCATGCACCGCGGTACACCGATGATGAACCATGGTCTGGGCCTGGCGCCGACGATCGCATTGCTGAACAAGGAGCGCGCCAACGATCGCGTGTATGTTTCTCTTCTCGATTCCGGCCCCGAAGCCATGGTCGCCGACAAAGTGATGCCGACGCTGCCGCTTTCCGTCATGAACGTCATGGACAACATGCGTGGCACGCAGGACATGGTCGTGCTCGGTGAGTCGTCGGTCAGCGAAGCTTCCACCGATCCGCTTGACTATGTCGTCTCCGGTGCGCAGATGCTGACGATCAGCATCAAGTAGCTGTCGCTTAAGCGAAACGACGGGCGTCTCGCCCGTCCGCCGGGCGGGGACGCGCGGCCCTCCATTCCCTTAAAATGAGGTATGACTTTGGCACGTAAGACGTTCGCGCTGCTATCAGCACTCATTGTTTCCACCATCGCCCTTTCCGTATTTGCCCTCGCCGAAGGCACCCGCACGTGGGAACAATCCAAATTCGAAGAACTGATCAAGGGCACTGCCAAGGGCATCGCTCTGCGCAGTGAGGGCGGCCTCGAACTTGCCCCGGCCTTCAAGGCGATCGCGACCACGCCTTCGACCTACATCTGGTCGATCGCATCTGATTCCGGGGGCAACATCTACGCCGCTGCAGGCTCTCCGGCCCGCGTCTATCGCATCACGCCGGATGGTCAAAGCACGACCATTTTCGAGCCGCAGGAATTGCAGGTGCAGTCTCTCGTCGTCGACAAGAAAGGCATCGTCTACGCCGCCACCGCCCCCGACGGCAAGGTCTATCGTCTGGAAGCCCGGTACCTCGAATCCCAGCGTCTCGATTCGGCGAAAGCCGCCAAGGATGCAGATCGTGCTGCAAAGGCATCCTGGAGCGCGACCCCCTACTTCGATCCCGGCTCCAAGTACATCTGGGACATCGTTCTGGACCGCGCCGGTACGCTATATGCCGCCACCGGCGATCACGGTGAAATCTACAAAGTTAGTTCCAACGGCCAGCACTCGCTCTTCTTCAAGAGCGATGAAGTCCACATTCGCGCTCTCGCACTCGATCCCAACGGAAATCTCATCGCCGGCTCCGATGGCAGCGGGCTGGTCTATCGCATTGCGCCGAATGGCGAAGCGTTCGTTCTCTACAGCGCGCCCAAGAAAGAAATTACCGCGCTCGCTATCGACGGCGCCGGCAATATCTATGTCGCTGCGGCCGGAGAAAAGCGTCCCGGAGGTGCGACCCCGGGAATGGGCGTCTCTCTCTCCACTCCGCCGCAGACTTCTCCTGCACCCGGCGGCAATCTAACCCTGACCGCGCCTTCCACCACACCCACGTCTCCGTTCCCCGCTCCCGGACTTGGCGCTACCGGCGGCTCCGAGATTTATCGCATCGCGCCTGATGGCGCTCCGTCGCGTTTGTGGAGTTCGCACGAAGATCTCGTCTACGCCCTAGCCTTCGATCAGCACGGGCGCCTCATCGCCGGCACCGGCAACCGCGGTCACATTTTTGCCATCAACGGCGTCGACGATTTCACCGATCTGATGAAGGCCAGCGCCACGCAAATCACCGCCTTGGCCGCCGCGCCTGGCGGAGGCCTCTATGCCTCTGGCAGCAACCTGGGAAAGATTTTCGTCCTCGGCCCCGGTCTAGAGTCGGAAGGGACGTACGAAAGCGATGTCTTCGACGCGCGCGTCTTTTCGCTCTGGGGACGAGCCAGCATCCGCAGCGCCGGAAATTCCAATATCGAACTCTATGCTCGCAGCGGAAACGTGGACAATCCCGATCGCAACTGGAGTCCCTGGACGCGCATTAATTTCACCGTCGCCCTCGCCGCCGATTCTGAACTCAAGATTCCGCCGGCGCGTTTCGTGCAGTGGAAGTCCGTACTTCACGCGGCTAATCCCGCTCCTCGCGTTGACTCCGTCCTGCTGAACTACCTGCCGAAGAATGTAGCCCCTGAAATTGATGAGATCACGGTGCTCCCCGGCTATCGCTATCAGCCTACTTCCCACGTGTCGGGCAGCGAGGCGCCTCCTCCCGGGCAACCGCGTTTCGATCCCCCGCCCCCCCCGATCCGCGACCGCGATTCTGTCGGCATCCGCTGGTTGGCGCATGACGACAATGACGATCAGCTCGTCTACAGCGTCTACTACCGCGGCGACGGCGAATCGCGCTGGCTGCTGCTGAAAAATAATCTCTCCGATCGCTACTACTCTCTCGACGCCAGTCTTCTACCTGACGGCGGCTATACCGTGAAAGTCATCGCCTCCGATGCGCCCTCGCATTCGCCCGGAGAAGCTCTCTACGCTGAACGTGTCGGCAACCGGTTCGAAGTTGACACCACGCCTCCCGTCATCGACAACCTGACTGCAACTGTCGACGGAAAACAGATTCACGTGCATTTCCGCGCCAGCGATTCGTTTTCGCCGATCAAGCGGGCGGAGTATTCGCTGGATGGCGGTGACTGGCAGTTCGTCGAGCCGGTCGGCCAGTTGTCCGATTCGAAAACGGAAGGCTACGACTTTCACATCACTGTGCCGCAACCTGACGCTGCGCCGGCGCTGATGGCCGAGAGCACCGCAAATGACCACGTCGTCGTGGTCCGCGCCTACGACCGCTTCGACAATCTCGCCACCGCTAAGGCCGTACTTCGCGGGAAATAGCAAACCCTTAACCACAGGGGACACAGAGGAGTACAGAGGGGAATCACAGGTTCTCCTGCGTTCCTCTGTGTCCCCTGTGGTTGGGGCTTTGACTTATTGATCCACAGGAAGGCCGGTAGCGACGAGCGAAGCCAGCGCGCACGGCTTGGGTATTAGTTCCGCAATCCGACTTCTAACCTTCTGCCTTCTATTACTCCTGCGCGAAAATGATGGAACTCGGAGTTCCACTGGTTGTGCCGATCATCATGAAATCGGTAATCACCGAATTCGAAGAATCAAAGTCGATGGCGTAGATCGCACTTGTTGGAGGGGGTGGAGCGGTCAGTGTGATCGTGCCCACTCCTGAACTCGTCATCGTGTATTTCCCACCGCTCAGCGCTTGGTTCCCGGGATTCTGCGTTCCAGCGACGTTGAAAGTTCCCCCTCCTGTCGATGTGAGCAGAAGGTTCTGGACCACCGGCGCAATACTGGAGTCGCTGTTGCTGATCGTTGCCGCCGCAAAGGTGCCTGGCAACTCCGTCGGCGTGTAAGACGCTGTCGAGGGCTGCGGGTCCATTGTGCCGCTCATCACCGCCGCGCTGGACTGATCGAGCAGGAAGCCACGATTCGCCCCGCTGGCATACAGAACAAACGGAAGCGGCGCTACTGCCGGGCTCGCGGCCGGATTGCCCAGCATCTGGAAAGTGTATCGTCCGCTCGTGCCGCTCGCTACGTACGTGTAAGAGAATGGCGACGTCGGCAGCACCGAAATAATCGCTCCATTATCGTTTTGATCGAAACTGCCCGTGAAGCCGCCTGCTCCTCCTGTTCCTCCCGATGTACCATCGGTGGTGCCGCGCGTCAGCGAGACGTTCGCCAACGTCCCAGTCAGATTTGAAACCAATGTGCCGCTGAATGCGGCGTTGTTATAGGTCATCGGGACCTGGTAGACCATGGATCCGGAAAGCGCGGGATGAGTCCCGTCGACGGAGTCAGTGGAAATGGCAAATAGCGTCAGCGCATTGGGACCGGTCTTGGTTTGTGTTTGCCCGCCAGAAACAAAGAAGTCAAAATGTTGCGTTTGGGCGGTGGTTAGAGTCATATGCCACAATCCGGAGATGTTAGGGTCGAGTTGGTATGAGCCCGCAACGTTGCAAGGTGGCGTGCCACACACGTTGGTCGTTGCGCCGTTGTCGTTAGCATCGAGCAGTCCGCCGCTGATAGTCCCACCGGTTCCGCTTGGAGTCATCGGTAGCATGCCAACATACCCAACCCGGCCGCCGGTCGAGTCCACACCAGTGAAACCGAATGCGAATGTTTGCGCGCCAGCGTTGAATACTGTGCTTGCCGCCGACTTTTGCAAGATGCCGGAGCCGGCTATACCAGTGCCGTCTGATGACGATTCGATCATCCGAATGATGCCCGACGACGTAAGAACCGCAGTGTATATGTTGGTTGTGCCGCTGCTAAGGCTCAGCGTAAGTGTCCCCATGTTGTTGCTGCCGGAAATCGGAATATACGAGCCCGAAGTAATGGCGTACTCCGTGAACGCACCGGCGGTGAGTACATCTTCGACTCCCGTCGTGATCGTGCCATTGGAGCCAGCACTGAGGCTTCCCGCCACGGCCACGGGGTTAGGGGGATTGCTGTTGTCGTATCCCGAAAACCGGAACGCGTACGGGCCCGAAGGCAGGCGCGAGGTCACAACTTGAACCTTGGCTTGACCAACGCCCGGGGAGGACTGCTGAACTGTCGAAGTTGCCGCCACCACCACAGGCCCGTTGGTGAGCGGCGCGGTATAGACCGCCAGACCGGAAGTGTTTGGGTCTTGAACAAGGTTTCCGCAACTGGTGGTTGGCGTGCACGCCCAAGTGAACGTTTGCGGCGCGTCGTCCGGTACCGCGACGGCGGTGAACTGCTGCACCAGCTTTTGCCCAACTGTCACCGTCGCCGGCGTCACCGTCACTGTAATCAGGACTATGTGCACAGTGTCACTGCCAGTCGCTGTGCTATCAGCCGCGGAGGTGGCTGTGATTGTCAAGGTCGCTGGACTCGGCGGAGCCGCGGGTGCCACGTAGGCGCCGGTATTCTTGTCGATCGTGCCGCACGGATTTCCCGCGCCGGTGCATCCCGTGCCGCTCAGGCTCCAGGTAACGGTGTGGTTGGCTGTGCCCGTCACCGTGGCCGTGAATGTCACATGCTGATTCGGGTAAATCGCGGGAATGTTGCCATCACTAACGCTGACCGTAATTCCGCTACCCGTGCCGTTGCCGCCCTTCGCGCAACCGCCAGCCAGTGCCAAACTCAGCAAAGCCGCCGCAAACAGACATTTTTTTATCATGATGATCGGATCTCTTAGGACTAGGTCCGTTTGAACTTAGTCTCTCTGAACCAGTCTCGCGTACCAGTCTCTCTGTACCGGTCTCAGTCTCATTATTGAACCCGCTAGCAGGGAATCCGTTGCCCGAAAACATCGGCCGCAGGACCAGGGTCGTGACCAGGATATTGTCCGAAAAACTGCTTCGGTCCAGGACTCATCCCAATGTCAAAGCAGCCATAAGGCCAATTTATTATTCAAATCAGCAGGTTACAAATGTACCTGAATCCAGGGCACTTTGGCAGGGAAAGGAGAGGTTTCGACGGCAAGGGGGAAAGTCGCCCGCGCAAGGAATTGCAGCTTTAAGGGATGGGACAGTCCACTGATGTACTGGAATTCTCAGCTCCCGGTTTCCGGTCAAGAGCCGCCGGATCTACCTGACAACTGAGACCTGAGACGTGACGCCTGATTCTGCAGCTGCTGTCTCCAAAACCGCTCGCTTTGCGGTTTCCAGCAGCGGACGCAGCTCCGCGGCGGTGATCCCCAGGGTGCCTCCGGAGAAGCCGTCAATATAGGCGGAGTTGACGCCGACGACTTCGCCTTGCAGATTCAGCACCGGTCCTCCGCTGCCTCCATGCGCGGTGGGCGCGTCATAGATGAGTTTGTCGCCAGTTACATCCCCGATGTGCCCGAACGTCGCCGAAGGCCTGATCAGCGACAGCGCTGCCAGTTCCCCTGCCGTTTCGGCGTTGTCCGGATGCGACGAAAGCCGCTCATACACTATCGCCGGCGACTTCGCCACCATACCCGTCACACCCATCGGATAGGCCAGCACGCTTACCGACTCGCCCACATGCGGCAGCGCCTGGGACAGAGTCAAAGGACGCAGTTTCTTCGTAAAGGCGGTTGTTTCGAGACGTAACACAGCCAGATCGCCGTGTTTGGCGAGCACGGCCGTTTCCAGGTTTACGGGAAGCGGCGAACCAGGGAAATACGCCACCAGCGTTTCCAGCACCGGGGTTCCGCCCTGCCGCAATGCCACCGCGACTTCGCGGTCGCCGTACCAGGGCTCGGCGACATGCCGATTGGTGGCCAGGAGTCCGGGTGCCACGACAAAGCCAGTCCCCGCCACGCGCGCGCGAAAATCCTGCCCATGGCCGGACACGTGATAGATCCCGTAGATATAAGCGACGGAATCCCGCGCATCGTCCACCGCCGCCGCAGACACCGATTGCTGCCGTTCCAGATCGGCCACCTGGCGCGAGAGTTGGTGCACCTGCTGCGCAAGCCCGCTGGTCTCCGGGGGAGCGTAGTAGTGTGCCATCAGTCCGGCGCCCACCAGGGCCAGCACGCCCAGCAGTCCCTGCACAAACCGCTGCCAGGTTTCAACCACGTCGTTTTCCCCACTATCGGAATTGAACATGAGCCGTCAGGCCCGGCATGAAGGTAGATGTCCGGGTAGCCACTATCCTGACGCATTCGGGCCACGGAGTGTAGGGTACAGAAGTCGGGTGGGAGAAGGCCAAAGGTAACTGAAGTATCCCGGCAGAGAGGCGGCTTGCCGCGTGTCGGCAGTGCCTCGCTGCCGGAGACGGGGCAAGCCCCGTCTCTACACGAGCGAGTCTTCGATCCCCAGCCGCTTTGCCATCTCTTCGTAGAGGAAGCCTTCGCCCGGACGGTAGGGCTGGACCCATTCTCCATCAATCACAAACTGCGGGATGGCGCGTTTGCCCGTCCGCTTGACGACCTCATCGGCGGCTCCTGGAGTGGTCTCGATGTTGATGTCGGTGTACGGAAGCTTGTACCGATCGAGGAACCGCTTCGCCTCCCGGCAATCGGGACACCAGAGGGCGGAGTAAACGGTGATTTCCATGAGGTCAGGTATCTCGTAGTTTCGATACCTGGAAGTTTAGCAGTCTGCGGGAAGACTCCCGTTCGTATCCACGTATCGCTTCATAGCTTCGGTAACCTCCTTCGGAAGCAGATGCTGCCCGTTCACTCCCGCAATCTGATCCTCTCCGTCCCTTCGGTAGTCTCCCAAACTTGACGATATAATGGCTGCCGCATGCGAACTTTTGCTTCGCTTCTCGCTCTCTCCCTGCTCGGCCTGTCCGCTTGTGGTGGAGGAGGAAACTCCAATCTCATGGGCAACCTGTCGCTGTCGTTTTCACCCGCTTCTGCGCTGGTGTTTTCCGGTCAACCCGCCGCCACGGTCAACGTCACGCTCACCCGCCAGGGCACGACTGGGAACGTAACACTCACCGTGCAGGGATTACCGACGGGCGCGACGGCGACCATCCAATCGCCCGGTTCTTTGAATAGCGGCAGCATCGCATTCTCCGCCTCATCGGCCGCGGCGGCAACTTATCCACTGACCGTCACCGCCAGCGATGGCACCGTCAGCAGTTCGTCGGCGTTGTCGCTGGTGGTTGGAGCGGTGGCCCAGATCGGCATCACGAAGAGCGGCGGTTTTGACGTCGCCATGTCCACGTCGTTCCAACCGGCGGAGTGGGACAATCAGTTCTTCACTCTGAATCCAACGGCGACCACGCCTCTAGGAAACCTGCAGCCGGCACATATCCGATTGCAGGGTGTTTCGCAGGGAATTCCGCAGACGACGGCGAATACGTGGGATTTCACTGTTTTGGACGACGTCACACAGCCGGTGCTGGGCGTCGGCGACCATAGTCCGGAGTTTCAGATTGCGGCGGCGCCGGCATTCATGTACGACGCGAATCATAATTTTCTCGATCCCTCTTATACGAGCTTCGCGGCTTACGCGCAGAATCTGGTGCACTACTACAACACGGGAGGCTTTACATCCGGCGATGGTTTGTTCCACGTTTCGCCCAGCGCCTATCCTATTACCTGGTGGGGTATCTACAACGAACCTAACTTCAATAACCTGGATTCCACGCAATATACGCAGCTTTACAACGCCGTGGTACCGGCGATGCAGGCAGTAGATCCGACTCTGAAATTTGCGGCGCTGGAACTCGGCGACTATACCGGATTGGCGAATACGTTTATGCCCGTCTTCGTCACCGGCGTGACCGCTCACGTGGATGTGCTGGCGACGCACTTCTACTCGACCTGCAACCAGAAAGACAGCGACGCCCAGCTATTTTCGACGATCCCGGACTTCGTCAGCGAGGTGGGAGACATCTACACGCAAATGCAGACGAACCCAGCGCTCACCTCGGTTCCGGTATGGGTCACGGAGAACAACGTCAATGCCGACTTCGACAAGGGTGGCGGCATCAGTGCGTGCAATGGCGGCACTTTTGTCACGGACTTACGAGGCTCAAGCGCGTTCTTTGCCGCTTGGCGTCCCTACGTTTTTTCGCAGCTTGGCAAGGCTGGGGTGCAGGCCCTGTATCACTGGGACTTTGACGCCGACAAACAATTCGGCGAGGTTGACTATTCCACCGGAGCCCTCCAATTGAGCTACTGGGTGGACTATTGGCTGAAGCGGACTTTTCCTTCACCGACTGGTGCGGAGCTATTGAGCTATACGACTACGGACACATCCGATATAGAGACTCTGCCGGTGGTCAACGGCGATGGCAGCGTTGTCGTGATGGTCGCGAACTATGCTGTCCAATCATCCGGCGACAATAACGGTCCCGGCGCACCGCGTACTATTCTGATCGACACGTCCGGTTGGGGGAACTTCAGCTCGGGCAGTCTCCTGACGATCGATGCCAACACCAACGTGGTCAGCGGACCGGTAGCCTCCGCAGTTACACCCGCGCCTCAGATTTCCGTAACTCTTAACGGCTACGGTGTCGCTTTCCTAACGTTGAAGTAGCAGGGGAGAACCTCTACCACAGACTAGGCTCGCTCCAGTTCGTGCACAGTCAACTCGTTCTTGACGTTGCCGGTGTTCAGCGTTGTGGCCGGTTCAAACAGGACGACCCAGCATTCTTGCTCTGCGACCGGACGATGCTCCACTCCGCGCGGCACTACGATAAACTCGCCCGTTTCGATCCATTCGTGATGGTCGCTGAAATCCATGCGGAAGCGGCCTTTGACGACCAGGAACATCTCGTCCTCGTTGTCGTGATGGTGGAAGACGAACTCGCGGTTCA
>WNFL01051802.1_pt1 | contig 14215 bp, 13 predicted proteins | sample 5400361 | NCBI WGS metagenome assembly WNFL01 (sample SAMN13153351, study PRJNA577476) | soil metagenome | isolation source: 40 cm soil on Douglas fir-dominated hillslope | place: USA:California | collected 2013-09-17
TTGCCCTCGAGCGTTACTTGAATCCGCCCGGTCGGCAGGAGCGTCTGCGGATTCAACGAGCGAATCTCCGAGCTGCCGTCGCTCATCAGGAGCTGTTTGCCGTCTTGCGTCAGCGCCCAGCCTTCTCCCTCGTACCGGAATTCCTTCAGCAGCTTGAACGTCTTGAGGTCATGGACGAAGCCCACGTGCGATTTCCAGGTAAGACCGACGAGCTGGTTCTTCCAATTCACGATCCCTTCGCCGAAGTATTGCGGGGGGACATTGTATTGCTGCACGACCTTCCCGGTTTCCAGCCGCACCTTGCGAATCGATGAGTGCTGCTCGAGGCCCGTGCTCTCGTACAGGAAGCCGTTCAAGTAGAACAGTCCCTCGGTAAACGCGGCGGGGTCGTGCGGATAGATGTGCACGATGTCGTAGCCGTAGACCGGCACGGCCGCCCGGCACAGGGCCGGGCAGGTCATGGCACACAAGATCAAGGCCAACTTCTCTTTAGTCATTTCACCGAGTCATTTTTTGGGGGATTCTCTGTGCCGACGTCCGTCTCCGGGGGGTCGTAACGCACCACTCCCGCGAACTCGAAGGTGCTGACCAGAACGGCGCCGTCACCGCGAACGGCGTGGGCCGGCTGCGTACAGAAGCCGCGGGCCTCGACCCGGTAGACCTTCGCGGAGCTCAAACGCCGCTGTGAGAGCGAATCCACCGTGCAGCGCGAGTCTCCGAGGGTGCCGAAGAATCGATCCGTCCCTTGCACGATGATGGTGAGATTGGCGCGCATTTCCCGCCCAGACCGGCCTTCACGAACGCCCGAGAGTCCGATGACGAACAAGAGGTCCGATGCACCGCTCGGCACCCGCTGAAAGCTCAAACGCACGCCCGGCGGAGCGTTCTTCGATTCGCCTTCGCACTGCGTGCCGCTGTTTGGCCAATCGATGTTCGCTTCGATGGCTCCGGCGAGGCGCGCGCGGAAATAGCCATCGCCGGATTCGAGGCAACTCGCCGGCGCGACCGGCGCGACCGGCGCGACCGACGCGATCGGCGCGGTCGGCGCGGTCGATGCGGTCGATGCGGTCGGCGCGTCGGGTGACGGGGCGACCGCCACCGGACTTGCGCCCGCCGCGGCAGCGGCCAGACACAGCGCGGAGCTCGTGCGCCAATCCACGCGTCTTCTATCGATGTGCGTTACCGGTATCATCCTCGCATGTTGCCATGCAGGCCGCGGAGCGTGTTGATGCCGAAGTCAGTGCTGTTAGCTCTGTTGCTCTGCACGGCCGCCTGCACGCCAAAATTCGAGCGGCCGAATCTGACGGTGGTCGGCATCGAGATGCGGAGCGGCAATTTCGTGCAGCAAAACCTTCGCGTCAAACTCAACATCCAAAACCCCAATGATCGCGCCCTGCCGGTCCGCGGGCTGCACGCCTCCTTGAGCGTGGAGGGCGAGCCCATCGCGGAGGGACAGAACGATCGCCCCTTCATCGTCCCGGCCAAGGGCGACGTCGACTTCGATGTGATCATCACCGCCAACATGGCGCTCGCGCTGCTGAAACTCGCCAACAAGATGGATCAGCATGCCGACTCGATCGACTATGACGTGAGCGGCGCCGCGAACATCGACCTGCCCTTCCTGCGCGCCCTGCCGTTCCATCAAACCGGGTCCCTCTCACTCAAGGGAATGCAATAACTAATTGAAATAATTGTGTTTTTCTAAGTTGGACGTCCGAATCGGCGCCGCCGTCTGGTAAGCTTGCGCGCCGAACGAACGATTGCGCCGCCGGCTTCACGCGTCGCCCACAAGGTAATCATGGCCGTCTCACCCTACGAGCAATTGGAACAAGAGTTTCGCCGTCTGCACGCATTTCGGGGCGCGCTATCGCTGCTGCGCTGGGATGCCGCCGTGATGATGCCGCGCGGCAGCGCCGATGTGCGCGGCGAACAACTCGCGGCGCTCGAGACCGAGCACCACGCCTTGCTCACCACCCCGAAAGTGGCGCGCCTGCTGGAGCGCGCCGAGGCGGGCGCTTCCCAATTGGAGGATTGGCCGCTCGCCAACCTGCACGAGATGCGCCGCCAGCGCGACCACGCGATTGCGACCCCACCGTCGCTGATCGCCCGCCTGGCCAAGGCCACGGCGCGCGCCGAGGTGTTTTGGGTCGAGGCCAAGAAGGCCAATGACTTCAAATTGTTCGCCCCCCATCTGGAAGAGGTGGTGCACCTGGTGCGCGACAAGGCGGCGCTGCTGGGTCAGGCGCGGGGATTGGCGCCCTACGACGCATTGGTGGACGGATTTACGCCGGGCATTTCGACGGCCGATATCGACACCATATTCAAGGCACTGTCGCGCAAGCTCCCCGGCCTCATCAACGAGGCCATCGAAGTCCAGGCAGCGCATGCGCCGACGCCGCTCGCCGGCAAGTTCACGGTGGCCCGCCAACGCTCCTTGTCCGTCGAGGTGCTCAAGGCCCTGGGCTTTCCGTTCGACCGTGGGCGGCTGGACGAGAGCGAGCATCCCTTTACCGAGGGGGTGCCGGGCGACATCCGGGTCACGACGCGTTTCGATTTGAACGATCCGTTTTCGGGACTGCTCGGCGCGGTGCACGAGACCGGGCACGCCATGTACGATCTGGGATTGCCGCTCGAGTGGCGCGACCAGCCGGTAGGCCGCGATCGCGGTCTCGCACTCGAGGAAAGCCAATCGCTGCTGTTCGAGATGAATCTGTGCCGCAGCCGCGCTTTCGTGAAGTATCTGCGTCCGCTGATGGAGAAGTATTTGCAGGTGAGCGGTCCGGAGTGGGACGAGGTCAATTTGTACCGTCATTTGATCCGCGTGCGGCGCAGCACGATCCGCATGGACGCCGACGAGCTCACCTATCCCGTGCACATCATGCTGCGCTATGAGCTCGAAAAGAAGATCCTCGAGGGCTCGTTGCCGGTGGCAGACTTGCCCGAGGCGTGGAACGCGAATCTAGAGCAGCGCCTGAATATTCGCCCGACCAGCGACGTCGACGGGTGCTTGCAGGACATTCATTGGGCGGTCGGCCATTTTGGATATTTCCCGTCCTATGTCTTGGGCGCCGTGATCGCCGGCCAGCTCAACGAAGCCATGCGCGCGGCCCGTCCGTCGCTCGATGAAGAGATCGCCGCCGGCCAATTCGGCGGCGTGATGGATTGGCTGCGCGACAACGTGCACGGCGTCGGCGCGCGCTTGCCGGTGCAGGAGCTCATGAAGCAAGCCACGGGCAAGCCGCTGACGGCGGCCGCCTACCTGCGCTACTTGGAAGCGAAATATCTCGAGGCTCCGTGAGAGCGCGCTCATGACCCTCGCCGTCCGACGCCCTTCAAACAACTTCAAGAAACTGCAGGCGGAGCTGCGCGGCTCGGTGGGCAAGGCCGTCGCCGATTTTCACATGATCGCCGACGGCGATCATGTCATGGTGTGTCTGTCCGGCGGCAAGGATTCCTATACCCTGCTCGACATCCTGCTGAGCTTGCAGCGCAGCGCACCGGTGAGCTTTGAAATCACGGCGGTCAATCTCGATCAGAAGCAGCCGGGGTTCCCCGCCGAAGTCCTGCCGCGATATCTCGAGGATTTGGGCGTTCGATTCCGCATCATCGAACAGAACACTTATGCCGTGGTCAAGCGCGTCATCCCCGACGGCAAGACCATGTGCGGCCTGTGCTCGCGTCTGCGCCGCGGCGCCTTGTACCGCTTTGCGGCCGAGAACGGCATCACCAAGATCGCGCTCGGCCATCATCGCGACGACATCGTCGAGACGCTGTTCTTGAACATGTTCTTCGGCGGCCGCCTGAAGGCGATGCCGCCGAAACTGCTCAGTGAAAATCGCCGCCATATCGTGATTCGGCCGCTGGCCTACGTGAGCGAAGCGTCGATCGCCCGCTATGCGGCCGCGCGCGCGTTTCCGATCATTCCCTGCACGCTGTGCGGTTCGCAGACCAATATGCAGCGGCTCGTGGTGAAGAACATGCTGCGCGAGTGGGAACAGAAATCTCCCGGGCGCATCGAGTCGATCTTTTCGAGCATTTGCAATGTCGCCGGCTCACAACTCGCGGACCCGGCGCTGTTCGATTTTGCGGGACTCGACGGCCGGCGCACGATCCTGCCGATGACGGAAATCGACGAAGATGCGATGGCCGGGGAACTGGAACTGCGCAGCTAATGGGCGCGCTTGGCGTCAATGCCAGTGGCGGCGAGCCGGAATCAAGTGCTGCAGAACCCAGGATTGCAGCCCTTCGCCCGATCTCGCCTTCATGTAGGCGCGGCGCGCCAGGCGCGAGCGCAGCCGACCGCTCTGCTCGTACACGGATTGATAATCGACTTGGCGCGGGCTCCAGCGTGTCTTCGAGATATCCTTGGTGGGCGACAGGTTGACGGTCTCGAGGCCCTGAGCAATTGCATACTTGATCGCCTCGGCGACCGTCGTGGTCATGACGCTGTATCGAGACCATTCGGGGTCGAAACCCGAGTAGTACAGATAGAGGCTGCCGCCCACCACGAAGCCGATTCGCGAGGCGACCACTTGCGAGCCTATCTCGAGCTGAAAGAGGCGCAGGGCGCCGCGCTCGGCCAAACGCTGGCAGACCTCGTAGAGAAAGTCCCGGCAAACCCGGTTTTCGAATCGGTTCGGGTGCGACACCGTGGTGTTGAGATTGGAACGCAGGATGTGCAGTTCGAGAAACCGGTCCAAACCCCGGCTCACTTCAGCCGGATCCTCGATCACTCGCAGTTCGAAACGATGGTTGTCGCGCTTCAATGAGTTGTAACAATGACGCAGCGACTCTCGAATGTTGCGCTTGAGGCGGAGGCGAAACTCCTCCCACGTGGGAGCCATGTCGAGCACATAGTCCGACAGCGGGGGCTGGCGCTCCAGATCGCCGTCAACGGCCAGCGCCTCGGCGAACGCATTGCTGATTCCGGTCCAGTGAATCCAATCCCAATGACCGACCGTCACCAGGTGATGTTGCACCGCACTCGCTACCAGGTATTCATAGCCAGGCTCGACTATGGGGGCGCGGAGTTCCGTGATGGCGGGGTCATCGCCCAGCAGATTGACGGACACGATATTGAGCGGTCCCACTCGGCGCCGGCTCACGACGAAGGGAACGATCCCCACACAGGTGCCCGCTGGATTGCGCAACACGTAGAACAGCGGCTCGTCGTGAATGCGCGGGTTGCAGTTCAGGAAATGACGGCACCAAGCGAAATGCCACTCGTGCAGGACGAACGGCAGGGTGTTGGCGGTAACGCGATGGAGGCGCTCATAGCAGGGCCGAAGGGCCGCTATGCCGTCCACCGTGGTTACCGTCTCGATCGTGACAGTGGCTTTTGAGAGCGAACTGTCCTCGATAATGTCAATCAATCAACGCCAGCGTTGCATGAACGCTCCTCGTCCCGGAAGATCAGCCTGAAGGTAAAGATTTGCTTGGGGACATAGCAACTTCACATAATATGATGCGAACAGGAAAAAAAGCGGCCGGCTCCCCCGGGCAGCATACGCCGCGCCATGCGTGGGAGACACTGTCCGACGACCAGCTGCTCAGTTTACGCTTTTGCGACTTGAAGCTCAGGGTCCGAGGGACTGAGCTCGAGGCCGCCGTCCAGCGTTTGTACCGCGAACTCGAGATGAGGGGAATACGTTTTCGACCGCATTGTTGGCTTGCACAAGAATGGTTCTCGCCCGATGGGATACCCGGAATCGCCATTCCGTTCTATCTCGCGCACCCGCGCTTGATGAGGATCGAGCGGCGCTTCATGCGTGAGGTGGAGGGCGGCAACCGCAATTGGCTGATGCGAATCCTGCGCCACGAGGCGGGGCACGCCATCGATACCGCCTATCGGCTGAGACGCCGGAGTCTGTGGCGCGCGGTGTTCGGGCCGGCCTCGCTGCCGTATCCGGATACCTATCGCCCGCGGCCGGGCAGCCGCCGCTTCGTGCAGCACCTGGGCGCGTGGTACGCCCAGGCCCATCCGACCGAAGACTTCGCCGAGACCTTTGCGGTCTGGCTCAAACCCCGCTCCCCTTGGCGCCGTGAATATCTGGGCTGGCCGGCGTACGCCAAACTGGAATATATCGACGCGCTGGCGCGCGACATCGGGCGCAGCGCACCGGCCGTGTCCGACCGCGGCACCATCGAAGACATCAGGCACGAGACGCGCACCCTGCGCGACCACTACGAACAACGATTGGCGCGCACGCCGCTGCGCCGCCGCTCCGGCGCCGACGAATTGCTGCTCAAGGTGTTCACCGCGGCGCCGCGCGTCCGCGGCGTTCCCAAGGCGTCGCGCGTGCTGCGTGAATTGCGCAATCCCCTGCGCCAACGGATCATGCGCTCCGGCGCGTTCAGCGAATACCTGGTGCATCAGGTGCTGCGGCTCATGATCGAACGGTGCGAGTCGCTGAACCTGTATCTGCGCGGTTCGCGGCGCGAACTGGGGGCCCAATTGCTGTGGGTGATCGCGCGCCTGGCCGAGTCTTACGAAGAGCGGCAGTTGCCGCGAGTCTCGCTGTGAGGCGGGCCGCGACGTGAGGAAGGTGCGCGCGCTGGTTCTCGTGCATTCGACGCTCGTGCCTCCGGATTCTCTGAAGGGTTCGACCGAGAAAGAGATCGACGAATGGCGCACCGAATACGACGTCATCTCGCATTTGAAGGCCGAGGGTCACGAGGTCAGGCCCTTGGGCCTGAGCGACAGCCTGTCCGAATTGCGCCGCGCCATCATCGATTGGAAGCCGGACATCGTATTCAACCTGCTGGAGGAATTCGACGGCATCGTCACCTACGATCAACACGTCGTGGCGTTTCTCGAGCTGATGCATCAGCCCTACACCGGCTGCAATCCGCGCGGCATGCTGCTGTCGCGCGACAAGGTCCTGTCGAAGCAACTGCTGTCCTATCATCGCGTGCCGACGCCGCAATTCATGGTATTCACGCGCGGCAAGAAGCCGCGCATTTCGAAGAAGCTGCGCTTCCCGCTGTTCGTGAAGTCATCGACCGAGGATGCCTCGCTCGGCATCGCGCACGCCTCGGTGGTCGCCGACGAAAAGCAGCTGACCGAGCGCATCGCCTTCATTCACGAACAGACGCATTCCGACGCGCTGGTCGAGGAGTACATCGAGGGCCGCGAGCTCTATGTGGGCGTGCTCGGCAACGACCGGCTCAAAGTGCTGCCGGTGTGGGAAATGACTTTCGGATCGCTGCCGGAGAACCTGCCCGCAATCGCCACGCGCAAAGTGAAATGGGACCGCGGCTATCAACAACGCTATGGGATCACCACGGCGGCGGCCGAGACCCTGCCGGACGGCACCGTGGCGCGGCTCGAGCAACTGTCGAAGAGGATTTTCCGCGCGCTGCATTTGACGGGCTACGCGCGCATGGACTTTCGGCTGCGGGCCGACGGCGAGCTGTTCGTGCTGGAAGCGAACGCCAATCCCAATATCTCGACGGCCGAGGACTTCGCCCAGTCGGCGCGCACCGCGGGCATGAGCTACGACGATCTTCTGCAGCGAATCATGCAGCTCGGCGAAAATTACCCGGCGGCATGGCGTGCTGTCGAATAGGTCACGGTAAGGGCCTGACGGGCAGTCGAGCCATAGCGAGCGGTAGGGGCCTGACGGGCAGTCGAGACATGGCGAGCGGTAAGGGCCTGACGGGCAGTCGAGACATAGCGAGCGGTAAGGGCCTGACGGGATGGGAGGGGAGCGGGCAACGAAGAACGCAGTTGCCCGCTTCCCTCCCATCTCGCCAGACCCTTTAATTGTGCCGGTCAACGTCACCCAGTACGGGAGAGTTGTGGCCATACGCTCGACGAATTACTGGTGGGTCCAGCGATTCAGCCATGCCAGCACGTTGTCGTACCACTCGATGCTGTCGGCCGGCTTCAACACCCAATGGTTCTCGTTCGGGAAGTACAGTAGCTCGCTGGGGATGCCGCGCCGCTGCAGCGCCGTGAATACGGCGAGCCCCTGGGAGTCGGGGACGCGATAGTCGAGCTGTCCGTGGATCACCAAGGTCGGCGTCTTCCATTGACTCACGTAGTCGACGGGATTGTGCTTGGTGTAGCCGGCGGGGTTGCGGTACTCGGGGCCGCCGTTCTCCCACTCCGGAAACCAGAGCTCCTCGGTCGAGTAGTACATGCTGCGATTGTCGAAGATGCCGTCGTGGCTCACCAGACACTTGAAGCGGTCCGGCCATTGACCCGCGATCCAATTGATCATGTAGCCGCCGTAGGAACCGCCGAGCGCACAGGCGTGCTCGCCGTCCAGCCAGGGATACTGCTTGAGCGCCGCCGCAAGACCGAGCTTCAGATCCTCGAGCGGCTTGCCGCCCCAGTCGCCGCTGATGGAATCGGTGAATGCCTGGCCGTATCCGGTGGACCCGTGAAAATCGATCATGACGACGCCGTAGCCGGCGCCGGCCATCGCCTGCGCGTTCCAGCGCCAATTCCAGGAGTTCGCGAAGCTGCCCTGCGGGCCGCCGTGCACCAGGAAGGCCACGGGATATTTTTGATCGCGTTTGAAATTGGGCGGCTTGACGACATAGCCGAAGACATTTTCATTGTTCCAGCCGGCGAAGCTGAATTGTTCGTACTCGCCGAATTTTCGCTGCGCGAGCGCCGCTTGGTTCACGTGCGTGAGCTGGGTGGGCTCGCCGCCGGCGAATCCCACCGCGTAGAGATCGGCGGGGTTCGCCAGGTTGCTGAAGGCGTAGAAGACTTTCCGAGCGCCGACGCTGAAAGCTTCGACCTCGCCGGCACCGGTGATGGCGGATGCCCTGCCGGTCGCCGAGTCGACGGCCCACAACGGCCGCTGACCCAGGTGGTCGGTGGCGGCGAACAGAGTCTTGCCGTCGCCGGCCCAGGCAAAACTCGCGATCGACCGATCCCAATTCTGGGTGAGCGGGCGCCTCACCCCGGACTTCAGATTGAGCAACACCAGATGAAAACGATCGGCTTCGAAGCCCGGCCGCTCCATGGCCACGTAGGCGAGCTCCGTGCCGTCGGGCGAATAAGCCGGCTGCCCGTCCCAGGCGGGATTGTCCGCGGTCAAGTTGCGCGCCGTTCCCCCCGCGGCGGCGACCTCGTAAATGTCGAAATTGGTCGACCACGCCTCTCCCGCAGCGGCCCGCACGGAAAACGCCACCCGGGTGCCGTCCGGACTGAATGCATAGTCTTCGCGGCCGCCGAAGGGCTTGCTCGGCACATCGCCGATGCCCCCCGTGAGATTCACCGGTGCGCCGCGCGCCACGTCGTCCAAGGGCATGGCAAACAGCTGCGAGCGGCGACCGTCGCTCCAGGCATCCCAGTGCCGCACGAACAGCTGGCTGTACAGAACCCCGGTGGCGTTGGAATGCGCCGCCGCGTCCAGGCGCTGCTTGGTGCAGGCGAGATCCGCGCAATCCAGATACACCTCCACGCTCACCAGTATCCGGTCTCCCTTCGGAGAGACGCGAAAGCTGCCCACGTCGAGCGGCAGATTGGTGACCTGCAACGCGTCCGCGCCCGGCGCATCGACACTGCGTTCCGCGCCGCGCCCTCCCACGCCGCCCGCCGCGACCCGCCACACTTGAACGGAACCGCTGCGATTGGACAGAAAATAAATGAAGCGCCCGTCCGCGCTCCACTCCGCGGCATTGGAGTTCGCGGCGATATCGGTGAGCCGCAGCGGGGCGGCGGCGCGCTTGCGGGTATCCGCCAGCCAAATGCCGGTGCGCGCCTTGTTGGCCTCCATCTCGGTGGTGCGCAGCGTGTAAGCCACACGCTTGCCGTCGGGCGAAGCGGCGAGTTCCGACACGCGATCAAGGCGCACCAGGTCTTGCACGGTAAAGGGTTGCGCGTGCTCCGCGGCTTCGCCGCCGGCCGCGGCGGTTACGGCGGATGCGGCGGTAACCAAGCTCAGCAGCACGAGAGCGACTGAAAGGCGATCGGCAGCCATTACGATGTTCTCTTTGGAAGGGTGCGTGGCGAGATTGTATCCCGAGAACGGCAGATTCCGCGAAATCGCCGGCCGCTTTGCGCAAGAATATGCCGATGAAGACTCCGACCGTGTTGAGTTTCGATTTGGACGACACCCTGTGGCCGGTGGGACCGGTCATCGCTTCCGCGGAGAGCGAGTTGTTGTCTTGGCTGCGCGCGCGTCATCCGCTCGCGTTGAGCGGCCACGACCTCGAATCGCTGCGCGCGCTGCGCGCCGGCGTGGCCGAACGCTTTCCGGAGCGCGGCCACGATCTGACCTTCCTGCGCCACCGCGCGCTCCAGGATCTGTGCGCCGCGGCGGGGCTCGCGCAGTCGCTCGCGGACGAAGCGCTCGAGGTGTTCTTCGCCGCGCGCAATCGCGTCGAGTTCTACGAGGATGTGCGGCCATCGCTGCTGCGTCTGCGCTCGCGCTATCGCCTGTTCGCTCTCAGCAACGGCAACGCGGATCTGCAGCGCTGCGGCATCGCCGATCTGTTCGCGGGCCACGTCACCGCGAGCGCGGCGGGCGCGGCCAAGCCTGATGCGCGCATATTCGCCGCGCTGCTCGCGATGGCGGGCGTCGAGGCCCATCAGGTGCTGCACATCGGCGACGATCCCCTGGCCGACGTCGTCGGCGCGACGCGCGCCGGAATGCAAGCCGTGTGGCTCAACCGCGATGCGCGCCCATGGCCGCCCCAATTCGAGCGTCCTGCGCGCACTATTTCGACGCTCGCGGAAATTATTTAGCACCAATGAGATGCACGACACGCTTGGCAGCCGCTTATGTCGACTGCTGATTGAAAATACCTGGAAAAATAGGCATTTTCCGACACTGGTTCGCGTTTTTGACCCTTCACTTCGACCCTCCATTGTCGATAGGATGGTATCGGGTCAAAAAAGGATGCCAAGCATGCAAGCAGTATCCGGATCTTTGGTGGCGGTGAGTTCCTTGCGTGAATTCTTTCGTGACGCGTTTCACGCCGCGAGCGAGCACCAGCATCTCGATATCGACGAGCAGGCCGAGCAGTACGTGGTCAATCTGCTCACCATGTTTTCCCGCGCCGACGCGCTGTACGAGCGCACGCCGGACGGTCTGCGAATCAAGCCGCTGGCGCAAATGCTGGCGGATGCGCTCGAGGCGCCGACCGCCGTGGCTCGGCAACGGGGCCTGCAGCGCCTCGGCGACGTCTCCTTGTTCATCGCGGGATTCTTCGCTCGCAGCTTTGCCCGCAAATTGATCGACGTCGACTATCACATCGCGATGGGCGGAAACGCCTACAGTTCGCTGGCGGACACCATGCCGCGCTCCATGTCGGGCCGCTGCATAGCGGCCATCTACTCGCAGCTCGCGCGCAAATTTCAGCCGTTGGTCGACGCACTGAACGAAGTCAGCGACATGTCCTACCATCACACCGACGCGGACATTCTGCGGCTCTATGAAATCTGGATGAAGACCGGCAGCCCGCGGGCGCACGGCCTACTGAAGCAGCTGGGCGTGCAGCCGGTCACGGCGCGCGGCGCGCGGCGCGAGCATTGACCGCGATGGTGCTGCACGGCCTGCAGTCGCTCCTCGGACGCCTGTACGATGTCGAGCTGAACTACGACGTCTACGATTTTTTGGTCACGGATCGCGGTGCGCTGCCCGGGGCCGAGCCGGCCGCGGCCGAGCGCAACGTCGAGGAGGAATTGCTGTTGGCCGAAACGGCGGACGGCGCCGGTGTTGCACTCTACCTGGACCCGGACCTGTTGCGGCGGCTCGAGGGCGCGGATCCCGTCGGCGAATTGACCGAAGAGAATCTCGCCGACTATTGCACGGCGCTCGAGGGCGTCAGCCATTTCGTGTATTCGACCTGGCGGCTCGACCGCGACTTGCCGGTGTCGCTGCTGGAGCTCGAGACCCAGGCGGAAGTGGATAAGTACGCGGTCACGGTGTTCTTGCTGGCCGACCAGCAAGGGGGCGGCTATCCCGCGCAGGTGCATGCGCGGCTGTTCGACCGCGTGAGCTTCGACGCGCGCCTGGAGCCCGACCAATATCATCGCTATCAGACGGCGCACCGCTGTGCCGCGCACTACTGCCGGAGATTGGAACGTCGCTTCGTGACCCGGGGCGTGGCGCGAATCGAGGCGCTGGTGCGCGAACTGCGGAAATTCTATCGATTGGGAAGCACCGCGAAATTGCGCCACGCGCTCGCGTGACCTAAGGGCTCGCGGCGCGGCGGCCCAGGCCGTGCCTACTCGTCGTCCTTGTTGCCCGCCGCCTGTTTCTTCAATTTGAGGAACTCGCTCAAGCGGCGCAGATCCTTCTTGCGCGGGGCCGCCGTTTTGGCCAGCTTGCCGCTGTCATACGGGTCGTAGCCCTTCTTGGTGCCGAGCGGGTTGGAGCGGACCGTTTCGAGCGGCGTGGGCGCGTCGTCGGCGAGCGACAGGGCGGGGTGCTCGAGCTTCTGCAGCCGTTCCGTCGACACCTCGCGGCCGAAGGCGCCGGTGGCGATCGACCATTCCCACACGGCGTTGCCGCGGTCGTCGAATTTGACCCGGCCGGTGCTCTTGTCGGCGGCGGCAGTATCCCGTGCGGACGCCTGGCCGGGGCCGTCGGCGCCCGGTTTGTTGGAAGGTTTTGAGTTATCTCCGCTCACGCTACCTTTTTAGGCAATGCACGCGTTAAGTCAAGCCGAACGCGTCGAAAATAGGTGCGCCGTCACAATTGCAGGTGATATTGCGCGCGCCACAGCCCCAACGCCGTCTTGCCGTCGTTCCACTCGCCGCGCAGCACCCGGTCCACGGCATCGGGCAGCGGCAGCCACTGTATTTCCAATTCTTCGTCGGCGTCCGGGGCGGGCGGCCCGACCTCGAGATCGCGCGCGAGGTAGAGGTGAATGACTTCGGTGAATATCCCCGGAGCCGGGAGGAATGTCCCTAAGGAGGTCCAACGCCGGGCCGCCACCCCCGTTTCTTCGGCCAGTTCGCGCGCTGCGCAGACTTCCGGCGCCTCGCCCGGGTCGAGCTTGCCGGCGGGAATCTCCCACAGAAAATCCGTGACGCCGTGCCGGTACTGGCGCACCACGCAGACGCGCATCGAGCCGTCCACCGTGACCACGGCCGCTGCGCCGGGATGACGCACGAAGTCGAGGTCATGTTCTCGGCCGTTCGCGTAACGCAGCCGCTCGCTGGAGACCTCGATGATGCGGCCGCTGTAAATGGGCTGGGTGGCAATGGGCGTCGGTTTTTTGAGCATGACGCGAGTCTACCGGGGCCTGAACCGCCGGGAAAAGCTGGCGCATGTGATCTGTCTCCTCGCGCGCGAGGCTCGCAATGCGCGATCCTGCACGCTGTTTTTAGCGTATTGCATCGCGATCTGGATATACGTACAGTATCGGCACAACGTCATGATGAAAGCCAAGACAACCGCGTTTGATTCGCTCAACCCGTCGCAGCGCCGTGCGGCCACCTTTGGCACGCCGGTTCCGGACAAGGGTGTCGATGCGGGTCCGATGCTAATCCTGGCCGGCGCCGGCACCGGCAAGACCAACACCCTGGCCCATCGCACCGCTCATCTGGTGCTGAACGGGGTGGATCCGGCGCGCATCCTGATGCTGACCTTCACGCGCCGCGCCGCGCAGGAAATGATCAGGCGTACGCAGACCATCGTCGCCGAAGTGCTGTCCGACCGCGGCAGAGCGGGCGACCGCAGCGTGGTGTCGCGATTGCTGTGGTCGGGGACCTTTCATTCGGTGGGCAACAGGATCTTGCGCCTGTATGCCAAACACCTGGGGCTGGATCCCAATTTCACCGTGCTGGACCGCGCGGATGCGGCCGACTTGATGGATGTGGTGCGCCACGAATTGGGATTCTCCGCCAAGGACAAGCGCTTTCCGCGCAAGGACGCGTGTCTCGCCATCTATTCATACCGGGTCAATACCCGGCTGTCGTTGAAGCAGACCCTCGAAGAGCAGTTTCCGTGGTGCCGCGAATGGGAGGCGGATCTCACGCGCCTGTACCGCGAATACGTCGGACGCAAGCAGAAGAATCGCGTGCTGGATTTCGACGACTTGCTGCTCTACTGGCATGTGATGATGCAAAACCCGACGCTGGCGCAAAGCTTGTCGAAGAATTTCGATCACGTGCTGGTCGATGAGTACCAGGACACCAGCACCCTGCAGGGCGAAATCATCCACGCGCTCAAACCCGACGGGCAGGGGGTCACGGTGGTCGGCGACGATGCCCAGGCCATCTACTCGTTCCGCGCCGCCGCGG
>WNFL01007372.1_pt1 | contig 14214 bp, 12 predicted proteins | sample 5400361 | NCBI WGS metagenome assembly WNFL01 (sample SAMN13153351, study PRJNA577476) | soil metagenome | isolation source: 40 cm soil on Douglas fir-dominated hillslope | place: USA:California | collected 2013-09-17
CGTCCACCCCACTTTTTAAATGGGCCGTTAGCTCAGTTGGTAGAGCAGGAGACTCTTAATCTCTTGGTCGAAGGTTCGACTCCTTCACGGCCCACCATTTAAATCGTCCATACGTTGCGCCACTATGTGGTCGATCTACCTCCGATTAGTGCAGACGGCCGATCTGCTTGCGCGACATTGGTCGTGACAGCGAGGGTCGCCTAATAGCACCGACCTCCGGCGCTACACGTGCGCGGCGAAGCAATGGCGATCGTGAGGCGTCCAAGACTGTTTTCCCTGAGGCCGGCACCCCGCTATCACTTCCCGATAGTGGATTGGATGCCTTCGGTTCGTGGTGCCTTGTCAGTAAGCAGACGACTGGGGGCTATTGCGAAGTTTGCCGATCGACCAATTTGTGCATGCTGGGCAGGCACGTTGCGCTCGACACCTCGACTAGAGCCAATTTGCTGCGACCAGTGCCCACCACTAAATGTTCTTTACAAAGAATTCATGTGGTTAGACTTACCCCACGCTAGCGTTCCGCATTTGTACGTTTAGCAGTGCTAGCGTTCTGTTCGGTTCATTGCTGGGCAAAAAACCACAACACCCCCACTTCCCAGCAGAGGTTTATTCCGCCGAGGCCTAGACACAGGTTTCGCACAACGGCCGTCGCGCATATCCGGCCCAGCAGCGCCTCAGACACCATGAAGACCTGGCCGGACTGGTCGAATGAGACCGGATAGTTGTCGCCGCAGTCGCGGGAGACCGCCGAGTCGTTTGACAACGAACGTGTTTGAAATCCCTCGGTCCCAAGCAGACTCCCGAACCTCTAGGGTCCTGCAGCCGCATTCAGTGATCAATGAAAAAACCACTTCTTGCGGAATGCAATGCATTTCCATGCCGGACTGTCGCCGCCGCGCCAAATACTCCCTAACTTTAAACGAGTAACCCTGGAGATAGACCGGCACCTGAAAGATTGCAATTCCACCTCCGCGAAGTGATCTGAGCGCCGCTGCTATCAATTCGCGAATAATGGGCGGAGGGTTATGCTGAAAGACGATGAACGAGTAAAAGAAATCGCAATTCTCAAGACTGTCAACGTCAAAATCAGCGGAGCATAAATGGAAATCTATATTGTGAACCCCGCTATCTGAGGCGCGTCGCTCGGCCAACGCAAGGTGGTTCGACGAAATGTCGTACCCATGTACCTTTCTGAAGATCCTCGCCAGTGCGAGCGTCACACGGCCGAGTCCGCAACCGTATTCAACGCAGATTTTCGATTCAAGATTGGCAAATCCATAACGCTTCAATATCGGGGTAACTGTCGAGGCGGCTTCGACACCGCTGGCGTAAAAGCGCTCAATCGACTCGGCGTCAACGGCCTCTGGACGGTATTCCTCTCTGGTCAGGACGGAGTGATGGGGCCGTACCTGACCCATTTGGGTCCAAGCCTCTCGGATCCGATTCAAGATTAAATGTAAGTCCGTCGCGGACGCCGTGATCTCTATGTTCATTTCCGACCGGCTCAGTGGCAGCAAGTCAGGAGGTGACACTTTTCGCCTAAACTCTGGAGATCTGATAAACCTCAACACAAGCGCTCTAAAGTCGTTCACTATTGACAAATGCGACTGAACAGCTGTCGGAGATTCGGGGTCTCTGCCCAGGAATGTGCGATAGCACCAAATAACATCATCTTCCCTAATCGTTGTAATTTGCATGCTGTGGCTCCAAATAAGCTGCATTCCACTTGCCCACTGGAAGCTCCCAAGAGGCTGGTCACTAGAATAGCGCGTAGCCGCTCGCGTGACGTGTGCATGGGCAGGCGCGGCGCCAATGGCCGCATTTGGAGAGCGGGTCAGGCAGCTCCCGGCCCAGAAGGGACATTCGGTAGCCGAGTTTGACCGCCGGGAAGCAGTGCATTTGAGCAATGGCGCCAAGTTCGAGTGGTTGCATTGATGTAGTTCGCGAGAGCGACTCCGGTACTGGTCACCTGAATTCGGGTAAAGTAAGTTAGAACTGTTTCGGCGAGCTATTGAGAGACGAGTTTCGCGAAGAGTCTCAATTAGGAGACGTCAAAAAAATGGGGTTGGTGCAAAATCGATCGGGTACGAACGTCGACATCGGTCGGATGCCGCGCCAACCAAAGGACGTTCGAGGTCCCTTCCGTCCAGGGCAATGGGCGCCGGTCGCGCTTAAGCATCAACCGAGATAAACAGTTATCCTGATATGACCATGTCTCACCACGAATCTCAACCAGACTTGTCGAGGCATTTTTGGTGGCACAGCATCAGGCTCGACGACGGGCGTATCACGCCGGGAGTTAAGTCGATTGAGGCAATGGACAGGCAGTTCCAAGAGGCATTTTCCGGCATCGATTTCAATGGGCTGTCGGTGCTGGATGTTGGCGCCTGGAACGGCGGTTTCTCAATCGAGGCAAAGCGCCGTGGTGCAACTCGCGTCGTCGCTTTGGATCACACTACTTGGAATCACCGGCAGCGCCACGGGCGCGCGACTTTCGACTTGGCGACGCGGCTTTGCAATGTGCAGATTGAAGCCGTTGACTTAAATTTGGATTCTCCGCAAGTGTCGCTCGCCCATCTCGGGACCTTTGACGTCGTGTTGTTTCTTGGCGTGTTTTACCACCTCATTGACCCGATTGCGGCATTGCGCGAGGTCGCTGCCCTGGCCGGCAAAGTGTTAGTGATCGAGACTTATCTCGAAGAAACTGCTGATTCTAGGCCAGCGATGGTTTTTTACCCGGGCGCTGAGCTTGCAAACGATGCCAGCAATTGGTGGGGGCCAAATCGCGCCTGCATGGAAGCGCTGCTGAGACTATACAATTTCACCACGATTAAGTTTACCGCGACCGACTCTCGTCCAAGCTCCATTCACCCCGGCCAGTCGCGTGTCTGGCGCTGCGTCATTCATGCGTTTCGCGGGTAGAGCAGATTGGTAGTTGTCGGCTCCCTATAATTCAAGTGACAACGCTTTGCTCGAAGGTCGCCTACAGTTGTGTGAGAAGTGTCACGGCCATTACCTTGCAGTGACCGATTTGTCGAATATGTGGAAACGGACTTGCCCTCGTGCTTGGCTGAAATGGATGCTATGCCGGGGTGCACCGATCTCTGGCCGGCGGAATGCAGGTGGCTATTCCCGCCGCCCGCACTGCCGGTGGTTGCAGCGACTCCAGATCTACGCCGAGGTTGGTGGACTCCAATACTGTGCGAAGACCACGCAGCGCCACCTGCCAGAAGGAACACGGATCACGGGTAACGGCGGTGGTTTAACGGATTTGTTGACCCCGTAGCGATCCCACACTTAAACCCGATTAGTAGGCAATGCTACAGCCCGCAGCAACGTCCAGGTGTTTGCCTTGATGGGTCCTCATGACGTGGCCCATTGTGGATCGTTTCTAAGTGTACGCAATAGCGCGCTTCCAGTTCGATTGGCCGAAGATTCGAATCCTTCACGGCCTACTAATGTATAGAACCGACAACAGCCCATCGCCTGACTCCACGCCACTGCCTTTGGCTATCAGGTTCTGGTGAATAGCACGATCGGGGGTGGCAACGCCGCCTAGGGCAATTACGTGTTGTACCGAAATACAAACGGCAACCGGAATGTCGCCGTCGGTAACTACGGGATGCAACGCAATACGACAGGTAACTACAACACGGCTGTGGGATGGAATGCTGGCCAGTACCTCGCTACAGGCAACGACAATGTGGATCTTGCGAACTTCGGTGTCGCCGCCGAATCGCAGACCGTGCGGCTTGGGAGGCAAGGGACCGCCGCAATACTGAGTTCAAGCATTACGCGTACCTTTATTGCTGGCGTGAGCGGAGTGACGACGGGTCTGACCGGTGCGGCCGTGGTAATTGATTCGAACGGGCAGCTCGGTACGATTTCATCATCGCGGCGCTACAAACAGGACATTCAACCCATGGCTGATGTCAGTGAGCGGCTGATGACACTTCGCCCGGTCAAGTTCCGCTACAAGCAGCCCAATGCGCAGGGGGAGAAGCCGATTCAGTACGGCTTAATTGCAGAGGAGGTGGCGGAAGTGTTTCCGGAATTGGTGGTGCGCGACAAGGCTGGGCAGCCCGAGACGGTCGCCTATCACGTTCTGCCGACGCTCCTGCTGAACGAGCTGCAGATGCAGCATCGGCAGCTCGCCGAGGTCAGTACATTGAAGCAGCAACTGGCAATGCAAGCGTCACAGCTGGCGGCCCAGGCTTTGGAGCTGGCCGAATTGAAACGGCTCCTTGCGGCATTGCAATCGCAAGCCAAGGTGTCACAGGTCGCGATGCGCTAATAATTTGCTGGAATCCCGCGCTCCACCGTAATATCGGACAAGACGAGCAGCCTGGCCAAGCGCGCCAGCTGTTTTCCGGTAGATGCCCACAACAAGAATACGGGGACTTATCAATGAGTAACGACAAAACCTTTTCGCAAATCAGGAAACGCTGCCTTCAATCCGTAGCCGCCGTGGCGCTCCTGTCTCTCTCTGGTACAGCTCTGGCGGCAGTGGACATGTTGCTTGTCATTCCAGGTGTAATGGGAGAGTCCACTGACGCCACCTTTCCCGGCGCGATCACCGTGCTTGCGTATTCTTGGGGGGATTCGCGTCCAGCCTCGCCCCCGTCCTTAAGCTGCTTTCAGCAGGATCTGAGCCTTACCAAGTATGTAGATACCGCCACGGTACCGCTTCTGATTGGGCTGATCCACGGGAAGATCTATCCAAAGATAACGCTTGTGGTGAGGACGCCGGGGCCCGGGGGGCTGGTACCGTACATTACCTTCGACATGATCAATGCACAGCTCACCTCCTTACAGGAAGGTGGATCTCAAGGCGAATCCCAGTTGACGGAAAACATCAGCATTCATTTCCAGAGACCGAATTTCACCTACACACCACCGACCGGCGCTCCTGTCGGTGCGAATTTGGCCGCTTGCCCGTAGCGCACGTTTCCACAAATGGGCCCTGGGCGTTCCGTTCGTTGTAGTTCCGGAGGGTAGCCGATGAGCACTCGATTGGCCGTACCGGTCGCCTTGGTGTGCGCTGCATTGGGCGCAGCGTATGCTCAGGAACCTCGAGGAGATCTGGGTCTGCTTTCTGCGAACCCGCACCGACCGAATTCAACTGGCGGCTCGAATGGTCCCCCGGCCAATCCGTACAACAGAATTAGTGTGAACAATCCGGGCAGTAAATACGGGAGTCCGCATAGCAACCAGAGTGCTACGAATCCATTCGCCACCGAGGCGCCCAGGCTTTACGACTCAAATGGGAAATATCGCGGGCGTCTGTCAGCGAACCGGTACGATCCGGACTCAATTTCCAATCCATTTGGTCGCTACGGGAGCAGATTTTCGCCAGATAGCATCAACAACCATTGCGGCGTCGTGAACCCCCATGACCTGGATAGTCCCGGCAATCCTTACGGAAACGGCTTAATCATAGCGCCCGGCGATGTTGCCGCGGAGTCCACACAGCGGGAAAGTAACCTCAATGTTTCTACACGAGCAGGGCAATTCCCAGCGGACAGTCCGTCGCAAGAGCTGCAGTTGCAGCAGCCCCAGCCGAGTTCGGATTCCGCTAACGCAATCGGCGAGTCGAATATAGGCGAGGCAGCCAAATAGCTGCGCAGCTGCGCCCCGTCTGACAATGACTGCGACCACGGCACCCGGCGCGCAACTCGACGCGACCCAGTACCAGGCCGATGCCATCGCCAAGTACGAAGCGATCTACGGTCAGCACTTCATCAGCCCGGGCGGCGCTGACAGCGCGCGTCGGTGCATCGCACGCCTGGGCCTGAGGCCCGGTATGCGGGTGCTGGATGTGGGCTGCGGGCTTGGCGGTTCGGCGTTCCTGATGGCACGCGAGCACGGGGTCTCGGTTCATGGCATCGATGTCTCGGCCAACATGCTGTCCAGTGCTCAAGAACGCCTCCGCTCGCAGGGGCTCACTGCGCTCGTTACGCTGGAGCATGTAGATGTTTTGGCACTCTCTGCAACGCTCACTTACGACGTGATTTACAGCCGCGACGTATTTCTACATATCCACGACAAACCGCGCCTGATGGCGGTCTTGCATAGCTTGCTGAATCCCGGCGGCCTGCTGTTCTTCACTGATTACGGTCGCGGAGAAGTCATGCCCAGTACCGAATTTTCCGCCTATATTGAGCGGCGCCACTACGACCTGCGCACGGTGCGCGGCTACCGCTCGCTAATGGAGCAGGCGGGCTTCGTGCAAGTCGTCGCGGAGGATCACACAGAGGAGTTTCTGACCGTCATGCGCTCGGAGCCGACGACGCGGCCCACGCGGACATCCGTCAGTCCTGGCTGGACAAGATTGAACGTGCCCGCCGAGGCGAGCAGGGCTGGGTCTGGTGCGAAGGGCGAGTGCACTAAGCCTCGCCGTTGCCAGACACGGGTACAGGAACAGGTCGGCCGCGCGCGGGGGCCAATCTTAAGGAACGCCTTCAGTAGGTCTGAATTAACCGCGCATGATTCGCTATGGCACTGTCGGACACAACACTGGCGGAAGGGAACCGACTTGCGTAGGAACCATTCCAACGCCCACCTTCGTTATAAAGGCGACCACCGTATGGCTCACGCCGCATGCCACAGTCGGTGAGCCGGTCAGGGCAAAAATTGCGGTGGGAACGGGGTGGGCACTGTCGTTCACGTACCTGTGAACGAGAATGTTGTCGATCCTGATCGTCCCGCCTTTGAGGCTGGTTTGAGCACCTATGGCATCGGTCAACGTATAGTCGAGCTGGCATTGCGCACCACCAGCGGGGATCGCGCTCGTAAGGCGGCAGGCGCCTTGCAGACTAAATGGGTCCGCCTGCGCCGCGACTGCAAACGCGCTTAGAGTGAGGCCACCCAGTAGTTGCCGGGCGTGGGATCCAGGTAATTTCTTGATCATGACGTCCCTCTTGATTGTACTTATGGGCCGAAATGAATTCGGCCTTCGGACTTTAGCGATCGGCGGCTGGCGCAGCAAGCAGGTAAGTACCCCAGAAAACTCTTTTTCCAAGGGGATTTCTTAGACGAGGTAGTTGGCAATTCCTGCTGATTGTGGGCAATATCCGACTCTTAAGTCCCCTTGTGAGAACTCGTGCCCAATAGCCTGATAGCAATAGTCGGGATGTCTTTCCGGTTTCCCGGCGATCTGGCGGCCGAGCGAGATTTGTGGCGGGCGTTGCGGCGCGGGGCCGACCTCGTCGGCCACATCGGACCAGAGCGATGGGCAACCGAGGTGATGCAGCACCCCAAGCGGGCGGAGGCGGGGCGCAGCATTACTTATTCTGCCGGGGTGCTCTCTCGCATTGATGAGTTCGACGCGGGTTTCTTTGGCATCTCGCCACGCGAGGCCGCGTGGCTGGATCCCCAACAGCGTCTACTGCTCGAGCTGACCTGGGAAGCGATGGAGTCCGGCGGCCAGGTGCCCTCGAGCCTAGCGCGCTCCAATTGCGCGGTATTTGTTGGCATATCCGGCGTCGATTACGGCATGCGGGCCATGGACGATTTCTCTGCCTTGACCGCTCATTCCATGACCGGCAATACGCTCAGCATCGCGGCCAACCGCCTCTCATATGTGTTTGACCTGCACGGGCCCTCGGTGGCCGTCGACACGGCTTGCTCCTCCTCGCTCGTTGCCTTGCACCAAGCCTGCAATAGCCTGCGCGCCGGCGAAGCTCCGATCGCGCTAGTCGGCGGCGTCAACCTACTGTTGCATCCCTATCCATTCATCGGTTTCACCAAGGCTTCCATGCTCTCGGCCAGCGGCCGCTGCCGCGCCTTTGATGCCGCGGCGGACGGCTATGTTCGCGCCGAGGGCGGAGCCGTCGTTCTGCTGAAACCGCTCGACAAGGCGCTGGCCGACGGGGACGCCATCCAGGCCGTCATCCTCGCCACGGGCATCAACACCGACGGTGGCCGCAAGACGAGCCTCACCATCCCCAGCGGAGAAGGGCAGGTAGAGCTCCTCAAGCAAGTGCTGGAGCGCTCCGGGCTTGCCGCCGATGAGGTGGATTATGTTGAAGCGCACGGCACCGGCACGGCGATTGGCGATCCAATCGAGGCGGCCGCGATCGGCGAGGTCTATGGCCGCCATCGCGACCGGGGCCAGCGGCTGCCCATCGGATCGGTCAAGACGAACCTCGGCCATCTCGAATCCGCATCCGGAATGGCAGGGTTAATCAAGGCGATCCTGGTTCTGAAAAATCGTGCGCTGCCGCCATCCCTGCACTATAAGACGCCGAACCCGCACATCGACTTCGCCGGGCTGAACCTCGAGGTCGTCACGCGTTTTCGGCCGGTGGCGAAAGAGGGCCGCAAGGCCATGGCTGTTGCTGTCAATTCCTTCGGCTTTGGCGGGGCGAATGCGCACGTGGTGCTGCAGGAATTCCGAACCCACAGACGCGCGCCGCGGCGCATCAAGGCCGGAAATCCGCCGCTGTTTTTGTCGGCGCGTACGCCGCAGGCCTTGTGCGACCTGGCAGGGCGTTACGCCAAGCTGTTGAAGCGGATGCCGGCGGCGTATTACGACATTGCTTTCGGTGCGGCTCATCGCCGCGAGCGACTCGAGCGGCGCATGGCGCTGCCGTCGTGCAGTTCCGCGGAGCGTGACAAGCGCCTCAGTGATTTTGCGAAGGGCGCCACGGTGCCGCAGCTTGTCCTGGAGGATGCACTCAATCAGCCCGGCAAGCTGGCCTTCATCTACTCAGGTAACGGTGCGCAGTGGCTGGGCATGGGGCAGAAACTCCTAACCGAGTCGCCGCGCTTCGCCGCCTTGCTGGCCGAGCTCGACGAGCGCATCCAGCCACGGACGGGACTCTCCATCCTTGCGGAGCTGCAGGTGGATCAGAAGCACTCGCGGCTCGAGGATACTACGGTTGCGCAGCCGCTCCTGTTTTCGATCCAAGTGGCACTGACAACCCTGCTGCGCGAGCGCGGCATCGAACCCGACGCGGTGGCGGGCCACAGCGCGGGTGAAGTCGCCGCAGCCTGGGCCTCCGGAGCTCTGAGCCTCGATCAGGCAACCGAGGTCATTTGTGCGCGCAGCGGCGCCCAGGGCCCGACGCGCGGCGCTGGTCGCATGGCGGCGGTCGGTCTTTCCGAAACTGACGCGCGGGCACTGATCGGGGCTGAGCACCTGGCGGGGGTTGAAATCAGCGGCGTCAACAGTGCCGAGCACCTCACGCTGTCCGGAGATCTCGGCGTCCTGCAGCGCCTGGGAGAGCTGCTCAGCCAGCGCAACGTTTTCTTCCGGCTGCTCGAATTCGATTACGCCTTTCACAGCCGCTCGATGGCCGGTATCCGCAGGTGGACCGAGCTTCGTATCCGCGGTGACGGGTGCCGTAATGCCGGGCGCTGCGCTCGGCGCGACCTATTGGTGGCGCAATGTGCGCGAGCCGGTACGTTTCGACCGGGCGATGTCTGCCCTGGCGACGCTGGGCTGCCGGGTGTTTGTTGAGATCGGGCCAAACGCCATATTGCAACGCTATATAAGCGAGTGCCTTGCCTCGGCGAGCGTCACCGGCCGAGTTCTTCCCACCATGCGCCGGGGCGAGGATGGGATCGCCGGCGTTGAGGGGGCGGCGCTGCGAATCCAGTTACTGGCCGAGCCGCCGCGGCTCGACGTCTACTTCCCGCAACCTGCGCGGCAGGTGCGGCTGCCCAGCTATCCCTGGCAGCGGGAGCGTCATTGGCATCCGCGCACCAGCGAGGCCTATGCGCTGATTGGGAGGTCGCGCGTGCATCCGTTGCTGGGCTGGAAGCTCAAGGATGCCGCCGCCGCGTGGGAGAACAGCCTCGATCCAGAGTCCTTCCCATGGCTCGCCGATCACAAGGTGGGCGATGCCATCGTGCTCCCTGGAGCCGTGTTTGCCGAGCTGGCGCTGGCCGCATCGCGCGCCCACTTCGGCGGCACGCTCCATGAGTGCGAGGAACTGAACATACTTGTTCCAATCGTGTTCGATGGCGAGCATGCGCGCAGTGTCCGTTTTGATCTGTCGGTGCGCGATGGGAGTTTCCAGATCCAAAGTCGCCAGCGTCTCAGCGATGATGAGTGGACGCTCAATGCGGCGGGCCGGTTGCGTACCGCTTCCGGTGGGGTTGAGCCTTCGAGTGCGATCGACGATCCGCGCGGCGCTAGCGACGCCGTGGTCGTCGATCGCGCCGCTCACTACCGTCTGACCGGATTGCTGGGCCTGAATTACGGGCCGACCTTTCGGGGGCTGCTGCGCGCGGAAGTGCGCGGCCAGACCCTGTCGGCGAGCCTCCAGATGGCGGCCAGCGTGAGTGAGAGCGCCTCGCAATTCCTGATCCACCCGGCGCTGCTCGATGTGTGCTTCCAGTCGCTCGTAGATTTCTTTCACGCCGATATTGATTCGCATCGGGCGGTCCCGGTACTACCGGTCAAATTCGGGCGACTACGCTATTACTCCGACGCGCAGGTGACGCGCTTCCGTGCGAACCTCAAGCGCCGCAACGAACGCTCGCTGCTCGCCGACTTCGAACTGCTGGATGCCTCCAATCGAGTGGTCGCGACTTTAAGTGACTGCCGCTTCCGGGCGGCCCCTATGCGCCGGAGCGATCAGGCGCAACCGGCCTGCTGGACGGTCGTGCCGTATTTGCAGCCCCTCGCATCCGAGCAGTCGCGCGCTGATCTGCCTTCGAACACTCATCTGGCCGAGCGCCTGCGCGCCTGGTTTGATCGCGAAGAACCCTCGTTGCTTCGCCACGCGTATTTCAAGTCATCGCTGCCGTTGTTTGAGGCCTTGACGGTTTCGTTCGCGCGCGACGCCTTCCAGGATCTGTTCTCGAGGCGGAGTGCGTGGGTACAGCGGTCACTTACGCATCCCGAAAGTATCGAGGAGGCTTGCCGTCCGTTCTTCCGCTGGCTGGCCGGCGTGTTGCGTGATGAGGGCCTGCTCGTGGAGCGCTCGACAGGGACGTGGCAGTTGGTTGCGACGGATCTGCCTTCTGCCCAGAGTATCTGGCGCACGCTGCTGCGCGATTGTCCCGCCAGCCTGCCAGAGCTCGTGTTCGCCGCCCGAGTCGGTCGCCGACTGGCGGCGCTCCTCACCAAGGCGGGTGAAGCGCAGGCATTGACAGCGGCCCTGCGGCTCAGCCACCAGGCCGAGGCGCTGTTCCAGGATTCATCCAGCTATCTGGGCACCCGCCTGGCGGTCCAGCAAGTGCTGTGCAGTGTGGCCGAACAGTGGCCGCAACATCGGCGGCTGCGGGTTCTCGAAATCTCGGCCGGGGCCAGCCGGGTCGTGCAGGAACTCCTGGAGTGTTTCCCCGAGGACCGACTTGACTATGTGATCGCCCATCCCGATGAGCCTACGCGCGCGCGCCTGCAGTCCGAGTTTTCCAGGCGGCCGTGCGTACGGGTCGCAAGCGTCCACGCGGACAGTCTGGAACTGACCTCCGATGCGCGCCTGCCTGGCTCCTTCGACATAGTCGTGCTGCGTCACTGGCTGCATCACACTCCTCACCCGGTGGGCGTGCTGGCTGCGGCACGGCGCAAATTGGCCCTCGGTGGGCTTCTTGTTCTGGCCGAACGGCATCCGGACCTGGGTGCGGACTTCGTTTCTGGGATCGATCCACATTGGTGGCAGCAGAGTGCGCAGGGGGAACCAGTCTCACGCCTGCAGGCGCCCGCGGCCTGGGAGGCGGCGCTCACGAAACAGTCCTTTGTCGATATTGAGGTCTTTCGCGAGCCCGCCAGTGCGAATCTGTCCGAGGGCGCCTATGTCCTGCTGGCCAAGCGCGCGGGACGGTGCTGGACCGTGGTCGCTGCTCGGCGATCGTGTGCAGCGCCTGCTGGAATCGCGCGGCCAGCGAGTGCTGAGTGCGGGAGCGAGCGCGACTACGGAAGCGGTGATGGTGGCAGCGCGCGGAACGCTAGGCACGATTGACCATGTCGTTTACATGAGCGGTCCCGTCGACAGCAGCGTGCCTCCCGAGGATGCGCCTTGGCACCCCATGGACAGCGACGGCATCGTCGGCGCCTTGCCGCTCGTACAGGCCATTGGCCGCAATCCTTCCCCGCCGCGGCTATGGCTGGTGACGGCCGGTGGGGCACTGGTCGATCGCCTACCCGATGGGGTCCCGGGCAATTCGACACAGGGCGCGCTGTGGGGTTTTGGCCGGGTCGTCATGAACGAATACCCGGCGCTCGAGTGCACGCTGATTGATCTCGACATAGATCCGGTCAGTGAAGAGGCGGCAGGACGGCTCCAGGCCGAGTTGCTTCAACCCGACGGCGAACAAGAAATTATGTTGGGTGCCCATGGTCGCTACGTGGCGCGCATGCGAGGCATGGCGGACGATTCAGCGGCTTTGTCTGCAGTGGCGGCCCCTGGCCGAGCCAACGCTTGCGGATGACGAGATCGAAGTTCGTGTCGCGGCGACTGGACTTAACTTCCGCGATGTCATGTATCTGCAGGGTCTCTTGCCGGAAGATGCTATTGAAGGCGGCTTTGCTGGCGCCAGCTTGGGACTTGAGTTTGCCGGCGTCGTGAGCCGCGTGGGTCGGCATGGTGGTGAGTTTTCAACAGGCGATGCCGTCATGGGGTTCGCGCCCGCCTGTTTTGCCAGCCACGTCGTTACCACCGCCAAGGCCATTTCGCACAAACCGGCCGACTGGTCGTTCGAGGCCGCGGCAACGGTACCGACTGTTTTCTTCACGGTGTACTACGCGCTCAAGCACCTGGCCGATCTGCAGGCTGGCGAACGCATCCTGATCCACGGCGGCGCCGGTGGCGTAGGTATTGCCGCCATCCAGTTTGCGATGCATCTCGGCGCCGAGGTGTACGCCACCGCGGGTAGTGACGAGAAACGCGATTTCGTCGCACTGCTGGGCGCCGACCATGTGCTCGACTCACGCAGCCTGGCCTTCGCCGATCAGATCCACGCTATAACGAAGGGTGAGGGAGTTGATGTCGTCCTGAACTCGCTGGCGGGTGAGGCCCTGCGGCGCAGCCTCGATGTCCTCAAGCCGTTCGGCCGATTCCTTGAACTTGGAAAGCGTGATTTCTTCGAGAACACGCCCATTGGATTGCGGCCCTTCAAGAACAACATCAGCTACTTCGGTATCGATGCCGACCAGTTGCTCATCGCGCGTCCGGCGCTGGCCGGTCGGCTGTTCCGCGAAGTCATGGCGCTGTTCCGGGAGAAAGTGCTGTTTCCGCTGCCGTATCGCCTGTTCCCCGCGACCAGCATCGTTGATGCCTTCCGTACCATGCAGCAGGCACAGCAGATCGGCAAAGTGATCGTCGGCATTGAAGGCGTGGCCGTCGCCGTTGAATCCACACCGGCCCGGGCCGTTCCAGTTCGCTTCGAGCCACGCGCTCGCTGGCTCGTCACAGGGGGGGTATCCGGTTTTGGCCTGGAATCAGCTCGCTGGCTCGCCGAGCGCGGCGTGGGCCACCTGGTGTTGGTCGGCCGTCGTGGTATGCGCACGCCCGGTGCCGCCGAAGCGGTGCGCACGCTGGAAGCACTGGGTACCCAAGTCAATGTGATCGCCTGCGACATCAATGATCGCAGCGCCGTACAGTCGATGCTAAGCGAGATCCGCAATTCGCGCACGCCGCTAACCGGAGTACTGCACGCTGCGATGGTTTTGGATGACGCCCTGATCGGAAACCTCGACGCGAATCGGCTGCGCAACGTGCTCACACCCAAGCTCCTCGGCGCCTGGCATTTGCACGAGCTGACGCTAGAAATACCGATCGAGCACTTCGTCTTGTACTCCTCGATCACCACCATGATCGGCAATCCGGGACAGGCGAACTACGTAGCCGCCAACGCCTCCCTCGAGAGCCTTGCGCTGCTGCGCAGGGCCGTGGGACTGCCGGTTACCTGCATTGGCTGGGGCCCGATCGGTGATGCGGGCTTGCTGACGCGCAACCAGGCCGTCAAAGACGCTCTCGCGGCACGCCTCGGTGCAAGCCCAATGAGTGCGCGCGCCGCGCTGGTAATGCTCGATCGGCTGCTGCCGCGCAACGCCGGAACCATCGCTGTGGGCAATTTTGACTGGCCCACGCTCGCGCGATTCCTGCCTTCCGCCAAGGGCACGCGCTTTGAGTGGCTGCGTCGCCGGGCCGGCCCGGCCGCCGACACGAGCGCCGTGAGCGATGACATTCGCGTTATGATCGCTGGCAAGTCGCGCCAGGAGGCGCTGCACATTGCCCAGGCACTGGTCGTGCAGGAAGT
>WNFL01129710.1_pt1 | contig 14212 bp, 12 predicted proteins | sample 5400361 | NCBI WGS metagenome assembly WNFL01 (sample SAMN13153351, study PRJNA577476) | soil metagenome | isolation source: 40 cm soil on Douglas fir-dominated hillslope | place: USA:California | collected 2013-09-17
ACGACCTTGACACGATGCGTCTCGAGCGATTACTAATCTCAGGCATCCAAAAGGACAGCAAAATGCTCTAAGACCTTCTCCCGGTAGACCGGATTCTCGAGGCAAGAAAACAAATGAAATTCAGAAAAGTTTTGTGCGCCGTGATATTGGCGCTCTTCAGCCTACAGACACTCAATTTCACCGCGTTGGCGGACGAAGGCATGTGGACTTTCAACAACGTGCCCCGCGCCGAGATCAAAAAGAAATACGGCTTTGACATCACCGATGAATGGCTGAAGAAGGTACAGCTGGCTTCGGTCCGCTTCAATAATGGCGGTTCGGGCTCGTTTGTTTCACCCAACGGGCTGGTGCTGACCAATTATCACATCGTGGAAGACATCGTTAACGAAGTGAGCACACCGCAGAAGGATCTGGCGAAGGAAGGCTTTGTCGCCCGCACGCGAGCTGAAGAAATTAAGGCGCCCAGTCTCGAACTGAACGTGCTCGTGAGCCTTGAAGACGTAACCACTCGCGTCAACGCCGCGGTCAAAGCGGGCACATCGGATGCCCAGGCCTTCGCCGCCCGGCGCGCCGAGATTTCCGCGATCGAAGGCGAGTCAACCAAGGCCACCGGGCTTCGTTCCGATGTCATCACGCTTTACCAGGGCGGGCAATACAATCTTTATCGCTATAAGAAATACACCGACGTGCGTCTGGTTTTCGTGCCTGAGTTTCAGGCGGCCTTCTTTGGCGGCGATCCCGATAACTTTAATTTCCCGCGCTTCAATATCGACATGGCGCTGGTCCGTGTCTATGAAAACGACCAGCCGGTGCATCCGGGAGGCTACTTTAAGTGGTCTACAGCCGGCGCGAAAGAAGGCGATTTGGTTTTCGTCACCGGCAATCCCGGCTCGACTTCGCGCCTCAACACGGTTGCTCATTTGGAAGAGCTGCGCGATACCAGCATCCCGATTGTTCTGCGCCTGCTGGAACGGCGAGAGGCCATGCTCAAGAAATACATGGCGATGGGAGAAGAGCAAACCCGCCAGTCCCAGAATGAATTGAACAGCGTGCAGAACAGTCTCAAGGTCTATCGGGGCCAGCTGGCCGGCCTGAAAGACCAGGCGCTGATGAATCGGAAGATGAACGACGAAAGCGCTTTGCGCAAATCAATCGCGGCCAATCCGGATCGGCAGAAAATATACGGCGATGCCTGGGACGCAATTGCCAAAGCGCATCAGGGTCTACCGTCCTACATTCGCGAACGAAGAATCTTTGATCAGGGTAACGGCTTCAACACCACGACGTTTGGAGTCGCGCGCACCCTGGTCCGTCTGGCGGCTGAAAGCGAAAAGCCAAACGCGCAGCGCCTGCCTGAGTACACCGATGCGCGCCGCGCCTCGCTCGAGTTGGCGCTCTATTCACCAGCGCCGATTCACGACGATTTCGAGAAACTCAAACTCGCTGATTCGCTCGGGTTCATGGTCGAACTGCTGGGCGCTGATTATCCGCTCGTCAAACAGATATTGAATGGCAAGACACCCGAGGTTCGCGCCGCCGAATTGATCGATGGCACCAAGCTGAAGGACGTCGCCTTTCGCAAGCAATTGGCGGCCGGTGGCAGTCAGGCGATTGCAGCTTCAACTGATCCGATGATCGTTTTGGCGCGCACAATCGATCCGAAAGCGCGTGAGCTGCGCGCCCGTTATGAGAACGAAGTCATCGGTGTCGAGCGCGCCAATTACAGCAAAATCGCGCGGGCTCTATTCGATACCGAAGGCACCCGCCTTTATCCCGACGCCACCTTCACCTTGCGTCTCTCTTATGGCGCCGTCAAAGGATATATGGAGGACGGCAAGAAAGTGGCGCCGTTTACCACGCTCGGCGGTCTGTATGCTCGCTCGACGCAATTCAAGTCTGAGTTCCCATATAATTTGCCGCCGCGGTGGCTCGAGAAGAAATCGGCAGTGGATCTGAAGACGCCTTTTAATTTTGTCTCGACCGACGACATTATCGGCGGGAATTCCGGTTCGCCGACAATCAACAAGAACGGCGAGTTGGTCGGCCTGATCTTTGACGGGAACATTCAATCTCTGGTGGGTAACTTTATTTACGACGAGTCAGTCAACCGGGCGATTTCCGTCGATGTGCGCGCCATGAGAGAAGTCCTGCGCAAGGTCTTCGACGCGAATGAAATTGCCGATGAATTGACGAAAGGATAATCGCGACTGCGACAGCACTAACTAGTTACCCGATTAACTTGCCCACCTCTGTGCTTCGTTATAAGCTAGGGGCAGATTGTCCCCCATTTGATTCTCTTCCCAAGTAGTGATGAGCGAACAGTACTGAATTTGTTGGACGTGTGTTTATTAGCCGGGAGGAAAAAGAACTATGAGAAAAATTATTCTTGCTTTAACCATAGTGGTGTTCGCCGCCAGTTTCGCGGCCGCCGACACAATCTATTTGAAGGATGGACGAACGATACGCGGTACAGTGCTGGGCTTTACCAACGGACGTTTTGTCGTGCGCGTCGAGCCCCGCTATGCCACGCAATCTGCGACGACGGAAACCAACATAGCGCGCAGCCGGAACAATGTTGGCGAGATCCAGTATTTCCGGCCGAACGAAGTTGATCACATTGAAATTGACGGGCGCACTCTGGATGACGGACGGGCGCACTCTGGATGACGCGCGCTTTGAGTCCCGATCGGTGCAGGTGACGCTTGATTCCAACTGGACCGATACCGGAGTCGATCTACGTCGTGGCGAGAAAGTGCAGGTCAGCGCGTCGGGCGTGATCACCGCTGGCCGAACGCGCATAACACCGGACGGGCTGCGTTCAACCGATCCAACCTCACCTTTGCCGCGGGCTGCTGAAGGCGAGTTGATTGGCGCGATTGGTGATGATCCTCGGGCGCCGATTCTGGAACTTGGCGCCAACCGCGAGTTCACCGCCGATCGCGATGGGCGTCTTTATCTGACGGCGAATCGCGGTTCTTTTAACGATGCGCGCGGGGGCTTCACGGTGTTGATTAAGCACGAGCGCGACATGAATGCGCTCGATACTGCGGATGATTCTTCCGGTCGCCGTCCGGGCATTCGTTCGCGCGACCGCCAACCGTCAGATCAAAATGATCGCTATCGCGATCGCAATCGTACGGCTCAGGATGTGACCATCCAGGTGCCCGGTACCTCACGCGGCACCGACACCGGCATCGATGTGCGGGTTGGCGATCCGATCACGATCAGCGCGACCGGCACTGTGGTTGCCGGCCGGCGCATCGGCGAAGTGGGTCCCGAAGGCGGGCGCAACACCGGTTTTGGTTCCGTGGTGAGTTCTCGTCCGGTGCCCACGGCAGGACCTGGCGCCTTGATCGCCTATATTCGCATGTCGAATGGCCAACTGAGTCAGCCATATTTGATCGGCAGCCAACTGAGCACCTCTGTTCCGGTCGACGGCCGATTGATACTGGCTATCAACGACGACGACTATAGCGATAACAGCGGCAGCTTTAGTGTCAGGATTAGGTACTGAGGTTGAGATAGAACCGGTCGCATTAACGAGTGGGTGATCATGATTGCGACTCAACTCAGAACGCCGTTCGCTAATTAGCGGGCGGCGTTTTGTTTTGAAACACGGCTGAGGCTGAGGCTGGCGCTGATACTCCATAAGTTGCATGCAGGGTTTAGAATCACGCCGCGCGGATTTCCACATACTCGATACTCGAAGAAGGCTCTGGAATTGGCTGATTGTCCTGTCGCAGGCCCTCGACATGAAATTCAATTGCCTCTTCGATGAGCCGCACAACTTCGTCTCTGGTTTCCGCAACAGCTACACATCCAGGTAGATCGGGCACGTAGGCCCCGAAGCTTGTCTTTCCCTCTTCGACGATCACGGCATAGCGCATAGTTGTTACGGCCTCTCTTTCTTAAGTCCAGCCTGCTTCAAAATACTATTGAGTGTACCCGGCGGCACATCGATACTCGGTTTTCCTGAAACAGTAACCGCGCCCTGCTTGTTGCGGTGCTTAAGCTGTCGATGGCTTCCTTTTGTTCTCACCAGATACCATCCGTCTTCTTCAAGAAGCTTGAGGATCTCCTTGACCTTCATTCACCGATGATAAAGGAATTGTGGCGCCAGTGGAAGACTCCACCGCAGGCTAGTCGGCAAACCCAAAACCATAGTAGGGTGAACTCGTGAACATCCTCAAACCACCCTGCGATGAAGGCGTAATTTCCGCCAAGAAGACAACAGCGCCGTGCAGCAAAGAGCGCGGCCGTTGGATTCTCGCCGCAACCATTCTCGGTTCGAGCATGGTGTTCATTGACGGCACGGTCGTCAATGTGGCGCTGCCTGCTTTGCAGTCGAAGCTCAACGCCACCACCGTGGATGTGCAGTGGGTGGTCGAATCGTATGCGCTGTTTCTAGCGGCTCTGCTGTTGCTCGGCGGTTCGCTGGGCGATCACTTTGGGCGCCGGCGCATTTACGCAATCGGGGTCGTACTGTTCGCGCTGGCTTCCGGCTGGTGCGGACTGGCGCCAAATATCTCGCAACTGATCGCAGCGCGCGCAGTGCAAGGCATCGGCGGCGCGATGCTGGTGCCCGGCAGTTTGGCAATCATCAGCGCGTCATTCCCTGAAGAAGAACGCGGACAAGCGATTGGGACCTGGTCGGGTTCGACCGCGATCACCACCGCGTTGGGTCCGGTCATCGGCGGTTGGTTGATCGAACACGTCTCCTGGCGCGCGGTTTTCTTTCTCAATCTGCCACTCGCGGTGGTTGTGTTGCTGTTGGTAGTGCGGCGCGTGCCGGAAAGCCGGAATGAAGAAGAGTCACGGAAGTTGGATTTTTTGGGCGCCGCGCTGGCCACACTCAGTCTGGGCGCAATCGTCTACGGTCTGATCGAGTCATCGCGTTTGGGTTTGCAGAATCCGATAGTAATAGCCGCACTGGTAGCAGGCACGTTCATTTTTGGAGCGTTCATTTTGGTTGAGGCGCGGGTGCAGCACCCGATGATGCCTCTCACACTGTTTAGCTCGCGCAACTTTGCCGGCGCGAACATGCTGACGCTGTTTCTGTATGCGTCTCTTGCCGGCACACTCTTTTTCATGCCGCTCAACCTGATTCAGGTGCAGGGCTACAGCGCGACGGCCGCGGGCGCCGCGACTCTGCCATTTATCTTGATCATGTTCCTGCTGTCGCGCTGGTCGGGCGGATTGGTTAAGCGTTACGGCGCGCGTCTGCCGCTGGTCGTGGGACCAATCATCGCGGCGACTGGATTTGGTTTGTTTCTCAGGCCCGGCGTCGGCGGGAGTTACTTCACCACTTTTCTTCCGGCGATCATCGTCCTGGGATTTGGGATGGCGATCAGTGTGGCCCCGCTGACGACCACAGTCATGAACTCAGTCAATCAAAGTCACGCGGGCATCGCTTCCGGAGTTAACAACGCCGTGTCACGCACAGCCGGCTTGCTGGCCGTCGCGGTCTTTGGATTGATTATGTTCCACGCTTTTAATGGCTGTCTCGATCAGCGTCTTAATCAGATGCCGCTAACGATTGAGGTGCGGCAGGCCTTGAACACGCAGCGCATCAAGCTGGCGGCGGCCGACCTTCCTCGGAGCGTAGACGAAGAAACGCGGATGTCGATCAAGCAGGCAATCGACGAATGCTTTGTTTTTGGCTTTGGGCGCGTGATGCTGGTGGGCGCGGCGTTGGCTCTGGCCGGTTCAGCACTCGCGTGGCTAATGATTCGAGATCGATAGTGGCACAGACTCTTAGTCTGTGATTGAGTCTTATGCTACTTCGCATCACAGACTGAAAGTCTGTGCCACGAGCTAGCAGGTTGCGTTACCTCAACCCCGAGCGCTATGGTTAATAGCACGCCCTGTCTGGACAGACCCCCATCTGATCAGACCTCATCGACTAAATTCGTACTGATGAGGTGACTGAGATGGCAAAAAAAGCCGGTATTCCGTTGATCCTGGTGGTCGAAGACTACACCGACAGCCGCACACTGCTTTCTTCTTTGTTGCGGGCCAAGGGCTACAAAGTCGTCGAAGCGCGCGACGGCAAAGAAGGTCTGCTGCAAGCAAACCGGATCACGCCGGATCTAATCCTGATGGATCTAGCCATGCCCGAGATGGATGGCGTCGAAGCGACGCGCCAGCTGCGTCTACGACACACTCTATCGCGCACACCAATCTTCGCTATCAGTGCCTATGCGACGGCCGACGTTAAGCAAGACGCGATGGCCGCCGGCTGTGCCGAGGTGTTTCTCAAGCCGCTGGAGATTGAAAAGCTGCTGGGGAAAATCAGAACGGCCCTCGGAGCTTGAGAGTCAGGATTTCAAAATCATTACTTCCGGGTTAGTTCGCGATCGATCGCTACGCTGCGAACCAGACCCTCCAACTCCATCTGCAGTCGCTCTGCTTGAGCGTGCTGTGCTTGCTTGTCCTTGTTCAATTCTTCCAGACGCGTCTCCTGAGTATCGGCTTTGGCTACGTAGCGAGTGATCAGTTGTTTTGCTTCGGCAGTTGCGGTTAGCGCTTTAATGTTGTCACGCAGGCGTTGCTGATCGGCCCCGATCTCAGTTACCTCCTGATCAATGGCCTCGATCCGGGCCGCGGCGGCAGCCATCTGGCTTTTGAGGTCTATGATCTTTTCCAGCATCGCCCGGGTTGCCGCGTCGATGTAGTTGCGCGAGATAAACAACTCGAGATCCTGACGACTGAAGTTCAGCAGCGCGTAGTTGTCCATTAACGCCCTTCGCTCGGTAACGGCCAGCTCAACTTTCTGATGGGGCTCGAGCGGAACTCGGAAGCGATAGTAACGGCTGCTCTTGCCATCGGGTTTCTGGGTGTCGTCGCTTAGGACCCAACCATCGCGCACCGGATGCTCAACATAGATAACGCGTGGTTTGTCCGTCTGGTTCGTCAGCGTGTAAGTCTTTTGACTCGTTTGGTGATAGTGGGCCTGAAAAACTCCATTGACGACGCGAACCAGAAAAGTGGGCGCGCGATCTTCCTTCACGCGCACATTAACCAGTGTGCCCAGATCCAGCGCGAAAGAAATCAAACGCTGTTCAGCAGGTTTGAGGCGCTCCATCAGGGCTTCGCCGGCATAGGCATCGCCGTCAATTACCGTCAACGCGCCATCCTCGAGCGTTAGTGGCGAAGTATTCTTCAAGAGCAGGCCGCCCATCGGCCGGTCACGCCGGGCGCCTTCGTTATAGATCGAGACGCGCTCGCCATCCATGCGGGTTTGCAGGATCGGAATCAACGCCGAACGATCACGCAGCACGGTCACTGGTTGATCGATGCGGTATTCGAAGAGGTCGCCAACTTCACTACCGGTGGCCGCGGCTTCTACGCCTGAGTCGGGGCGCGTGATGGCATCACTCAGCGAGGCGCCGTCGAAGGAAGTGATGTTGGCGATACCGGGTGACGACAAGCTGAGATTATTGGCGTTGCGGCCGTTCGTCGGAAGTTGCCTGATCTGCCTTTGACTAGTAGAAGTGCTCAAAAACGCCGAACTTGAGTTTACGGTCACAGTTTCGGAAACGCTCCCCACTTCAAGACTGAGGTTTGCGTAGGCCGCGCGGTTGGATCCGACCCTGACATCCTGCACCAGGTACCTCTTGAAGCCGGCCATGTTAACCATGACTGAGTAACTTCCGGCGGACAGAACCGGGGAGGTGTAAGTCCCGTCGTTGGAGCTCGCCGTCGTGAACGACTGGTTAGTAGCAGTGTTCGTGATCGTGACCGAAGCGCCCGGAATCACGGCTCCGTTTGCATCTGTTATGGTTCCACTAATCGTTCCAGGCGCAGCGCCTTCATTCGCTTCATAGGTTTGCGGCTCGAGCTTCAGATCGCTCGGCATGCCGACGATCGGTCGATACCGGTAGAAGGGTTTTTGAATCGGCTGAATGAAGGAAACCGGTGAGCCCGAAACCAGTGACAGTGAAATGTTGTTCCAATCCTCTTCGCTGACGTTGTCGACAATCGCCCAGCCCTGAAAAAAGGGCTTCCCCTGCGAATCCATCACGACCCGGTAAGTGGTCTTCCAAATGGGCGCGGCAATCGTATAGCTGACAACCATCTCGCGCGGGCCGGCGCCGTCGGAAGTAACCACGATTGTCTTGGCGTCCCGACGACGCGCCGACGCACTCGCATTCGCGAATTCGTTCACGTCTCGACGCGCGCCGTCGTCAATCAGTTTCACACTCCGCACCTCTGCCAGATCGAAACTAATGAGTTCGCCGTTTCCAGAAGCGATCACCAGCGCATGGCTGGTTACGGCGGGTGTGTTCGAATCGATTTGTGACTTTCGTTCTTCCACGGTGAGAATCGAACCGGCGGCGGTGCGATTACCGGTAGCAACGAGGACGTGCGCGCCCTGGAGTTGACCCAGGACTCCCGCCAACCCGCCACCCAAATTGTTGGCTGAGCCGGCATTGATCGAAAAAGGGATGTCCGCCAGCCTTGCCGACGGCGGCGCTGAAGAGTTGTAACTAACTGCGCCAATCCGGCCCTGACCCAGGTCAAGCACCACCATCGATTTCAAAACATCATCAACCTGCGACTGCTTGAACGAAAGGCTGACCTCGGCGTGACCGTTGACCGTGCCGCGTCGTTCAATATAGGCGACGCCGTTGCTGTAAAGAATCACTCGACGAATGGGCAACGTTTGCGTATTCGATCGCGTGACAACGGTTGCCGGGACTTGCGCGCGAGCTGGGCGGCGCGTTTGCGCGAGAGAGTTAACTGAAAGTAAACAGATCAGGACGAAGAGGAGAGTGCGTTTCATAGGCTTAGCCTCCTAAGGCGGAAAAAGGGTTTGGAGCGAGGGAGACCGGACGGAATCAAGACCTTGGGTACTGCTTACGAAGAACTGGATTGTTATCCGAGTAATGGATGCAGCTCGTCGGCGTTAGGTTGACTGCAATCGCGAACCTCGGGACTCACCTGCTTTACCGAGATGGGTTCGCTATTGGCGATCTCAGCTCTCTGCTAACCTGTCTGTGGGATCTTTGTTCGCTTGGTAATGAGTTTGTCTGCGGCGTGATATGCAACGAAGTTCACGATCGCACCGCGATCTGCGCGGCGCTTGTGATTTCCGATTTCTTCATTGGCCGGGCAGCACGGGGCGCTGTTTGGAGGGAGACCTTTGCGGAATTAAGTTCGGCGAGCATGTTTCTCAAGTTCATCTGGGTGAAAGAGAGTCATCGCTTACCGCGCACGGATCCGCTGATCTTCTTGCGAGTGGTCTTGCCGGTGTGCAGGACGGGAATTGCGTTGTCGACTTCCGAATGTGGCCGGGGAATAACATGAGTCGCGACAACTTCACCAACGCGGCGTCCGGCAGCAGCGCCTGATTCAACCGCGCTTTTCACCGCGCCGACTTCACCGCGCACAATCGCCGTCACCAGGCCGGCATCGATCTTTTCCCAGCCGACCAGCACCACGTTCGCTGACTTTACGGCCGCATCCGCGGCTTCGATCATTGCCACCAGACCGCGACATTCAATTAATCCCAGGGCTTCACGTTCCATTGGTCTCACCTTCTCCTGAGGCGCTCAGGTTAGTTGGTTTCTGATCGAATTGCCAGCGCGACAGTGTTCATTCTCTTTGCGCCTTCAGTCCGGCTTTGCGCCTTTGCGTGAAACTAAAAGATGTTCTCGGTCAGTTTCACGCAAAGGCGCAAAGAAAATCCGAAAGGCGCTAAGAAGACTTCAGTTTCTTAGCGAATGCACCGGCGCAGGAATCCTACCGCCGCGACGAATGAACTGCTCAGAAGAGAAACGATTCACCGCCATGATCGGAGCGCTCCCCAGCAGGCCGCCGAATTCAACCATCTCACCCACTTCGCGTCCGGGCACCGGAATGATGCGCGCGGCCGTAGTCTTGTTATTCATGACGCCGATGGCCATCTCGTCGGCGATGATGGCGGCGATTGTCTCAGCCGAAGTTGATCCCGGCACTGCCACCATGTCGATGCCGACGGAACAGACGCTGGTCCACGCTTCCAGTTTTTCCAGCGTCAAGGCGCCCACGCGCGCGGCTTCGATCATGCCCGCGTCTTCCGAAACTGGAATGAACGCGCCGCTCATCCCGCCGACCGAGTTGCTGGCCATCGCGCCGCCTCTGGCCATCGCGCCGCCTTTTTTGACCGCATCGGTCAGCAAGGCCAGCGCCGCAGTGGTGCCGTGCGCGCCGGCGCGCTCAAAACCCATGGCTTCGATGATGTTCGCGACTGAGTCGCCGGGCACTGGCGTCGGCGCCAGCGACAGATCAATGATGCCGAAAGGAATTCCCAGACGGCGCGCGGCCTCTCGTCCCACCAACTCGCCGGCGCGCGCCAGCTTGAACGAAAGTTTCTTGATCAGTTCCGCCAGTTCATGCAGCGGCAGGTTTTTCGGCGCCTGCTGTAAAGCATGATTGACTACGCCGGGTCCGGACACGCCGACATTAAGGACCGCTTCCGGCTCGCCGATGCCGTGAAAAGCCCCGGCCATAAATGGATTGTCCTCAACGGCGTTGGCAAAGCAGACGAACTTTGCGCAAGCCAGACCCGAGCGATCGCGGGTACGTTCGGCGGCATCCTTGATCAGGCGGCCGACCCGCGCGACTGCATCCATGTTAATGCCCGCGCGAGTAGTCGCAACGTTCACCGAAGAACATAGCCGTTCGGTCGACGCGAGCGTCTCCGGAATAGAGTCGAGAAATTCACTCTCTTTATTCGTGAAGCCTTTGTGCACCAGCGCCGAATATCCGCCCACAAAATCGACGCCCACCCCGGCGGCGGCTTCATCAATTGCCCGGCCCAGATCGACCGGATTGCCTGATGCACCTTCGGTCAAAATCGAAACGGGAGTTACAGAGATGCGTTTGTTGGCGACGCGAATGCCGATCTCGTTACCGATCTCGTCAACCGTACCGACGAGCCGGCCTGCGGTGCGTTCGATCTTCTCTCGCACTCGGTCGGCGGTTGTCGCGATCGAATCGGTGGCGCAATCGCGCAAGCTCAAGCCGAGCGTCACTGTGCGAATGTCGAGATGCTCCATCTCGGTCATGCGCACGGTCTGCAGGATTTCAGCTTGGGTGTATTCCATAAAGAGACAAGCGACGTTGAAGTGAGATCAGTACCACCCGCGTAAGCGGGTGGATCAAATGATCAATGCGACTGTTGAAGAATGAACCCGCTTACGCGGTTGGTACCGACCTCACCATTGCGTAGTCGAGTTTACTCCCGAAGTTCAGCCCATCACCTTACTGAGCACCAGCAGAATAATGAAGACGACAAACAGGCCCAGCGCAACCAGCACAAAGCGCAGGCTCGAATCGTAATGAGCTTCCTCGATCATGGCGGTGGAAACGTGATGTATTTTTTCCACGCGCTTCACGTTGTCTTCAAATGCTCCCCGCGCGACGTTGGAAGCGCGGTGCAATCTCTCCCTGGTGCGCTCGCGCGCGCCGTGTGGAACTGCGGGTTTAGTTGACTTGTCTGTGGTGGTTGTTGCCGTTTGGGGCGCTGCCGCTGGGCCCGCGAGCGCAACTGCTTCCGGCGATGTTGCCGCTTCTCTGGGTACAACCGGTTCGGCCGGAGTCGCTTCGGTCAAAGCGGGCTGTTCGATTTTCAAGGCTGCCGGCGATTCTGCTGCCGACGATTCTGTCTGGGCTGCAGCCGTCAGCGGTTTGCCGCACTCCGGACAGAACATCCCCGGTTCACGAACCGCTGCGCCGCACGACGAACAACGAGTTGAGATTTCTGGTTGTTGCATATTAAATTTCGCATTTCGAAATTCGGATTTCGAAATTCCTAAATCCGATGCATCGCATTGAACAAGTCTTCACGCTGGGCATAGATGTGCACACCCAGTTTTTCGCCCTCGGAACGGAGACGGTCCTTCAGCTCGGTCACCGACAACTGCGAACGCGAAGTATTGGCAATGATCACCATCGCGAACTTTCCCTGCACTACCGTCTGATTGATATCGACGATACTGCAACCTCCCTCCGCCAAAATCTGGGCGGCGCCTGCCACAATCCCCGGGTGATCCATCCCAAAAACTGAGATGATCAGGCGGTCGGAGGAGCCTTCGCGGGTCGCTGTCTCGCCGAAAGACGAGCCGGAACTCGAGATCGAAGTTGAACCTGCGCCATTCTTAGCCAACGCCGGCGCGACTGTTTGATAGATATCGGTGACCAGTTGCTCGACCGCGCTCTCGTCTGCCGTTGTGCCGAGACGCTCGTAGATCGCGCGAGTGATGCGATAGATCAACTCCTCGTTAGCCATGATCGATTGCCAAGTGCGTTTCAAAAGCCAGCCACAAAAAGGCACAAAAGAATTGGTACAGAACCGGGAGCGGTAGCGACCGGGTCAAAGACTCAACGACCCACTTGGTTGAATGCGTGGACCCCGTCGCTCTCGCTCCGGGTTCTGTATCCGATTAAAGGTGAACGGCGAATGAACCAAACCAGTGTTAGCTCTTTGTGCCTTTTCGTGGCTAATCAAAATCCGTAAAAGTTTAGCGCCGCCCGTTATCACGGCCCAGGTCGCGCGCGACCTCGCGCAGATCTTCCGAATTGCTGTCGGTCAGATCAACTCGATCGACGATGCCGACGACGGCGGCTTCGATTGACATGTCCTGATTGCCGATAGCGGTGCGCGCGGCTTTGCCAAACGCGCACATCACCGTCTCTCCCGCCCCGGCGCCGAGGCGGTCAGCCACCACGACTACGTTTTTCGTAGGCTCGTGATCCAGGTCGTATGGATGCACGATCAGAAAACGGACGCCCTCGAGATCGGGCGTCTTCTTGGTTGACCAAACTGTGCCGACGACTTTGGCTAAGAACATAAGACTTTAGATTTTAGAGCTTGGTGCTTAGTTCTGCTTGTCTCACATCGCCCGCTTCGAATTATCAACGGGTTAAGCTCTAGCACGCTGCTCAAGCTGATGAGAAAAGCCGATCCACGAATTCACACTAAACAACTCGAAGCCCTGTTTCGTGTCGTTTTGGTGTGAATTCGTGGATCGCTTTTCTGCCGCATCACTCGTTAACTGCCTTTGCCACAGTTTCCTAAGCTCAAGCTTTGGCAAACACCTCCGCCGGATCGCCAATGTCCCGCGCTGAAGGAGTAATGATGGTGCGCGGACCGACGTAAATTTTCTCGCCCTTCTGAATCGCACGCTTCACGTCGTCTTCGCTGACAAACTCAGCCGCCTTCCGCCCGTTCGGCTGAGATTGTGAAGGAGCGTTCGCCGGATCGCGCGCAACGTCACCATTGCCGCCGGCGGAGTACTCAGGTCGAGGAGTCGCGGCGGCCGGAGGCAGCGGAGCTGATTCAGGCCGATTAGCTAAAAAACGATCGACGATGGCGGCGATTTCCTGACGACTGACTTTGGGCGCTTCCTTTGGACTGTCAGTGCCAGGTGTCACAGCCGGTACCGGCGCTTTTTTGGCGGTAGATTGCCGCATCGTGGCGATGGCCGGTTGTGTAGCGGCCGCTGGACGTTTGCTTTGAACCGGACGCGTTTCAAATGCGACCCGTTTGATATCCATCAGATGAAGTGGCGAGACGTTGTCGGAAGTCACATTGCCGCCCCAGGATCCACAACCCAGCGTCATCGAAGGCGGCAGCGCCGTCGAGAATCCAATCGCTCCGTGGGTGGTCGGCGTGTTGACCGTGATGCGAGACGCCGGCATTTCGCCGCCGTAATGAACAGCCGCTTCGCGCGAGCGAGTATGAACGCCCGCGGTGTGACCCATGCCGCCGTAATGAAGGACTTCGTTGCATCGCGCGGCGCCGCGCTCGAGTCCGTCTTCAACATAGAACGCCAGGATCGGCGAAAGCTTTTCCATCGAAAGAGGATAATCGCGGCCCACCCCGGCGACGTCCGCCAACAGACAGCGAGTTCCCGGCGGGACGCTGATGCCGGCCATGTTCGCGATCACTTCAACTGATTTGCCGACTATGCCGGGATTTAAAGTGCGCTGCGGCGTGGCCACAATTTTCGCGAGCTGATCCGCTTCGGATTGGCTGAGGAAGTAACCGCCCTGCTGCTTGAATTGTTCACGGACCGCCATTTCAATCGGCGCGTCGACGACGACTGCCTGTTCAGAGGCGCAAATCGTTCCGTTGTCAAAACACTTGCCCGTAAGAATGTCCTGAACAGCCTTGGGAATGTCAGCACTTCGTTCGATGAAGACCGGAACATTGCCGGGGCCGACG
>WNFL01264483.1_pt1 | contig 14210 bp, 14 predicted proteins | sample 5400361 | NCBI WGS metagenome assembly WNFL01 (sample SAMN13153351, study PRJNA577476) | soil metagenome | isolation source: 40 cm soil on Douglas fir-dominated hillslope | place: USA:California | collected 2013-09-17
GACGAAATGCGAACCCGGTTGCAAGCGCTGGTCGAACGTATGCGCGCGGATTAGCGCCGGATACGCACCGCTTGCGGTGAATCGCTCGCGGCCCAATAATCGCGCATTGCCGAATTGGCGCGAAAGCGCGCACCAAATCGAACCCGACTGTGGAGGAGGCTATGGACTCGGCACGTTATCGCGTCGCGCTTCGGATGCTTGCGTTGTCGTCGTCGCTCGTTGTCGGATGTGCGCCGACACCGCAGCGTGTCGAGGGGCTGGCAGCAAGCGTAGGGCATAAAAGCGAAGCGCCTTCCGCCGAATGATAACGTTGCGGAAGGCAAGGTCTCCCAGTGTGGAAAGGCCGGGGTAACTGCGTTGACGTTGCATACGGCGGATTGCGCTGGCGTTTATCCGCCCTACATTTTCGTGCTACGTTTGCTTCCCTCTCGGCGTAAACAACACCAATGACAACCCTCCCCAATCACCCGCAGCGCTTCGCTCTCAACTACGAACTGCACGCTCGCCCGTCGGAAGTCATCACCGTCCCGGAGCGCGCGTCCTATCTGGCGCTGGCGACGGATTTGTCGATGCGCCAGGCGGAATACGAGCGTGTCGTCGAGTTGTGCACGCGCTATGGCGTGCAGCCGCCGGCGGCGGACCTCAGTCACTTCCAGATCGATCTCGGCGCGTTCCGCCTCAAGTGGGAGCGGCGCACCGAGTGCACCAGCTACACTTTCTTCCGACCGGGCGAGTTCGACGATCCGTTTGCGGAGACTGCGATCGCTGGCGTTCCTCAGGACTGGCTGGAAAGCCTGCCGGGAGAGATACTCGTGGCGGCGCACGTCGCGCTGCGCAAGGCACCGAAGAGCGCGCCCAGCATCGACGAGTTGGCCGAGCTGTTCGAAGGCAACCCGATCGTCGGTGCCGCGGTCGGCGAGGGCGCGGCGATCGCGAGCGCAGATTTCCGCATCCACGCCGATGGCTTCAGCCGCTTTCTGATCGACGACCTGAGCCTGACGCCCCGCCAGGCGGGGCGCATCGTGCAGCGGCTGCTGGAAATCGAGACCTATCTGATGCGCGCGCTGCTGACCTTCCCGTTGGCGCGGGACACGATGCCGGTGCTCACCGAGGCCGAGCAGCAGCTTGCCGCACTCACCAACGAGCTGGCGACGGTCACGGGAGAACAGGAGCCGGCGCTGCTCGATCGGCTCACGCGGCTTGCCGCTACGGTCGAGAGCACAGTCTCCACGACGCATTACCGCATCAGCGCGGCTCGCGCCTACCGCGAACTGGTCGATCGCCGCATCACGCTGCTGCGCGAGGTGCGTGTTCCCGGCTTGTCGACGTTCCGCGAATTCATCGAACGGCGGCTGATCCCCGCGATGAATACCTGCGAGGCCGTCGCGCAACTGCAGGAAAGCCTGTCGGAGCGCGTCAGCCGCGCCAGCGAGCTGTTGCGCACGCGGGTCGATATTTCGTTGCANNCACGGCGAAGCGCGCCAAGCTGCAACTGCGCTTGCAGGAAACGGTCGAGGGGCTGTCGGTGGCGGCGATCAGCTATTACACGGTCGGGCTGATCGGCTACGTCGCCAAGGGTTTCAAGGCGGCAGGCGCGGCGATCAATCCGGACATCGTCGCCGGGGTCGCGATACCGATCGTCGCAGTCCTCGCCGCGCTGGGCATCCGGCATATCCGCCGCGCGGTGCAGCGCGCAACGATGTAGCGCTCAGACTTCCTCCGGCCAATACAGCCGCATCGGGTTATCCACCAGCAGCTTGCGCCGCAGTTCGGCGGTCGGCGCGATGTGCGGGATGAAGTCGACCAGCAGGCCGTCGTCGGGCATGTGATCCTTCAAATTGGGATGCGGCCAGTCGGTGCCCCACAGCACGCGGTCGGGGAATTCCTCGACGACGCGGCGCGCGAAAGGCACGACGTCGCGGTAGGCGTTCTGCTCGCCATTCAGTGCTTTCGGGCCGGTAACCGACAGACGCTCCGGGCAGCTGACCTTGCTCCGGACGTTCGCATGCTCGCGCATGAATTTCAGGAATAGCGCGAATTCCGGGCCGTCGATCGGCTTGGTCACATCGGGACGACCCATGTGGTCGACGACGACGGTGGTCGGCAGCGTGGTGAAAAAATCCCACAGCTCCGGCAAGTCCTGCGCCTCGAAGTAGATCACCACGTGCCAGCCCCAGTGCGCGATGCGGCCGGCAATTTCCATCAGTTCGTCCTTGGGAGTGAAGTCGACCAGCCGTTTGACGAAATTGAAGCGTACGCCGCGCACGCCGGAGTCGTGCATCGCCTGTAATTCGGCATCGCTGACGCTGCGTCTTACGGTTGCGATGCCGCGTGCCTTGCCACCGCTGTGCAGCAGCGCATCGACCATCGCGCGGTTGTCGGCGCCGTGGCAGGTGGCCTGCACCACCACATTGCGCGCGAACCCCAGGCGGTCGCGCAGCGCATAAAGCTGCTGCTTGCTGGCGTCGCAGGGCGTGTATTTGCGTTCCGGCGCGTACGGAAACTCGTCGCCGGGGCCGAACACGTGACAGTGCGCATCGACGCTTCCGGGTGGCACGTGGAAGCGGGGCTTGCTCGGGCCGGCGTACCAGTCGAGCCAGCCGGGGGTTTTTTCGAAAGGCATGGGTTCAGTCCTTCTTCAACGAGATTTTCTGCTAAAGGCCCTTGGCCTTGAGTGCCACATCCAGACGCGGATAGACGCAGCGCGCATTTCGATCAGCCCAATACGCAATCATTGCTTCTCGATGCCGGCTTTCTCCACCACGACCTTCCAGCGTGCAATCTCGGACACGAGCAGATCACGCAATGCTTCGGGTGTGCTGCCGCGTGCCACCACGCCGAGCTCGAGCAGGCTCTGCTTGACCTCCGGCAGTGCGAGGATGGCGTTGATCTCGCTGTTCAGTCGGTCGATGATCGGCTTGGGTGTTCCTGCCGGCGCCACCAGGCCGTTCCATGACGCGACCTTGTAATCGGCGAGTCCGCTTTCGGCAACCGTCGGCAGGTTTTTCAAACCGCCGAAGCGGTGCTCGGAGGTCACCGCGAGCGGCCGGATCGGGCCGCCGTCACCCTTGATGTGCGGCAGCATCGGGGACAGAATTTCGAACGCCACCTGCACCTGATTGCTGCGCAATGCCAGCACCAGTGATCCCGAGTCCTTGTATGGCACGACGGTGAAGTCGACGCCGGCCATCGACTTGAACAACTCGGCGGCGAGGTTCTGGGTACTGCCGATGCTGATCGTGCCGACGTTGAGCTGATTGGGATTGGCCTTGGCAAAGGCGATCAGGTCCTTGACCGATGCGATCTTGGATTCGGCGCTGGTGGCGATCAGCAGATCGAAAAAGCCCAGCGTCGACACCGGCGCAAACGCACGCACCGGGTCGTAGGGCAACGACTTGAACAGCGAAACGCTGACCGCGTTGCCGTTGCTGATCAGCAGCAGCGTGTGGCCATCCGGTTGGGCCTTCGCCACGGTGGTTGCTGCGACGATGCCACCGGCGCCGGCGCGATTGTCCACGATGAACTGTCTTCCCAGACGTTCGCTGAGTTTCTGCGCGACCAGACGTATTGTCGTGTCGGCGACGCCACCGGCCCCAAACCCCACCACGATCTGCACCGGTTTCGTCGGATAGGCCTGGGCGTGCGCGACGCCGACGATCCCGCCAAGCAAGGCCAGCGTGAGCAGGTGGGTGATCCAGGCGTGAACTCGATTCATTGACTATCTCCTGAGTTGATCGTTATTCCCGGGCACGGGACGCCGGGCAATGCTGCCTGATCGGCGTTCCATCCACATCAGTTCGCATTGAATCGCTCGGGCTGGCTGGTGCCGAACTATCGCTCATTTTGGCCTCCAATGCATAGACGGAGACGCTTCTAACAGATACTGAATTTTTGAATAGCCTGGTCCAAGCTGTCTTCCCCGCGTGTGGACCGACGACATGGATTTGACACGGTTTGAATACCTTATGTCTATGGCCACCGCATGACCGCGTTCTCGATCCTGCTGATCGGCTTCCTGCTCGGCATGAAGCATGCGACCGAGGCCGATCACCTCGCCGCCGTCGCGACGCTCGCCAGCCGCCAACATTCCCTGGCGCAAACCATGCGGCAGGGAATTGCCTGGGGCATCGGCCACACGCTCACGTTGATGCTGTTCGGTGGCATCGCTTTGGCAATGGGCAAGTCGATTCCGGCGAATATGGCGCAGGCGCTCGAACTCGCAGTCGGCGTGATGCTGGTTGCATTGGGTGCAGATGTGCTGCGGCGCCTCGTCCGCCAGCGGGTTCACTTTCACGTCCACAGCCACGGACTGCGGCTGCGCCACGTCCACGCGCACAGTCACGCCGGCGAGGGCGCGCATCGCTATTCGCTGCATCGCCACGTACACGTCGAAAGACCGCCGGTGCGCGCGCTGGCGGTGGGGATGATGCATGGCATGGCCGGCTCGACGGCGCTCATCGTGCTGAGTCTCGGCGCGGTCGAGTCGGTATCGGCGGGGCTTGCCTACCTGGCGATGTTCGGTGTCGGTTCGATCGCCGGCATGGCGCTGCTGTCGGTCGCCATCGCCATTCCGCTGCGGCTCAGTGCCGGGTATCTCGGCTGGCTGCACAATCTGCCCACAGCGCTCATCGGAACGTTTAGCTGCGCGCTGGGCGTATTCATGGTCTATCGCATCGGCTTCGTCAGCGGCTTGTTGCTCGGTTGAGCCGGCGCGCGCCGCTCCGCTGATCTTCATGTAATTACACCCTGGTTTTTCTGTTACGCCAGTGACCCTGTTCATCGGGCACATCACGACATGGCTTCGGGGCTCGAGTTCATGAAATCTCGTGATCTGTCCTGCGGATGCCAACTTCCCAACGCTGATCTTGCGGTTAAACTTTATTGCGGGCGCCGAATCCTGGGCATTCCAATCGGCTCTTCGGCTCATGGCCGGCTTTGCGCGGAAGAAGGCAGTCGGACGAGCAGCAGGGGTTCGAAGTGCGCAGCACAGACGCTGATAACCACTGACAGAGGAGAGGAACACAGCACGCACGCGATTCGAAACACTTTGGCATCTGAACGCAAGGCCTGGAATTTTTTGTCAAAAACGAAATTCACTGGAGGAAAGAGGCATGACAACCGGAGCAGATGATCGCAAAACAGATCACAGCAAAGGACCTGACATCAAGCGCCGCGAATTGCTTTGACTGGGCGCCGCGACCGGTTTGGGCGCGACTGCAATGTTTGCGAAAGCACAATCGTTTGAATTCAAGCCCAACCAGCGCTACCCGGACCCGGCGGTGCAGATACTGGATCCGAGCTTTGCAAAGTACCGCCTCTACAGCAGCACAATCGAGCAGGTTGCCCCCGGCTTGCGCTGGGCCGAATGGCCGGTGTACTTTCCGGATGGCGGCTACGTGCTGGTGAGCGACATCCCCAACAACCGCATCATGAAGTACAGCGAGAAGGACGGCAGCTTCACCGTCTTCCGCATGCCGTCCAACTGGGCCAACGGCAATGCGCGCGACCGCCAGGGCCGGCTCGTGACCTGCGAGCACTCGGTGACGCGTCGAATGACGCGCACCGAGAAGAACGGCAAGATCACGGTGCTGGCCGACAGCTTCGAGGGCAAGAAGCTCAATGCGCCGAATGACCGGCAGCTAGCCGATCCCAGAAAAAACGCCGCTCATCCGGAGCAGGCCGAGAATCAGGCTGATCGAAACAAACGCTGCAAGCGTCGAAGTGATCATCGCGCTCGCACAGATTCCCTCATGGCCATATTTCTGACCGAAGATCGGATAGATGCTGAGCATCGGCACGCTGGCGAAGGTAACCGCCGCCAGCTTGAGATTGGGTTCGATCGACGGGAACAGCATCACTGCCGCAAACACCGCCAGCGGATGCAGCAGCAGTTTGCCGGTGGTGATCAGCGCGACATCGCCGAGCATGCCGCGGATATCCAGGCCGACCAGCGTGCCGCCGAGGACGAAAAGCGCCACCGGCGCGGATGCCATCGCGAACACGTCGATCGCGTTGGCCAGCGGCGGCGGGGGCCGGATCTCGAAAATTGCGCAGCCGGCGCCGATCAAGATGGCGATGATGATCGGGTTCCTGATCAGGCGGGCGAACGACTTTGCCAGCGCGATACTGAATTTTGCACCGCTGTCGGCGCCGCTGTCCGCCACTGCAAGCGTCAGCGGCAACAGCAGCACGTTCTCCACGATCATCGTCAGCGCAAGCGCGACCGCCGCCTGTGCGCCGAGCATTTGCAGCACGATCGGATAGCCGAAGTAGCCGCTGTTGGAGCAGCCCACGCCCATGCTGTACAGCGCGGCGACTTCGATCGGTCGCTTCTTCCAGAAGTAGGCGGCGCAGAACGCGAGCGACATCACACCGAGCGATCCGAGCGCGTAGGCGGCCAGGTAGCCGAGATGGATGACCTCGGAAAACGACCGCTGGGAGAAGGTCTTCAACAGCAGTGCAGGCAGTGCGAAGTTGACCACGAAGCGGCCGAGCGCGCGGATATCCGGCTTGGAAAAAAATTCCGTCCGCACTGCGACGAAACCCACCCCGATGATGATGAAGATCGGCGCAGTGATCGATAGAATTTTCAGCACGCAGCGTTCCCCGATGTCGTGAGGGTGAGATTCTGCACCAATTGGACGCCACGAACAGCACACCGGCGTGTGGCAGCGCAAGCGCGGTCGAAGCAAGCTGCAGAGCGAAGTGCGGGTGCCGCTTGTGGCGGCGAATGACAAGCGCTCGCACGCAATCGGAAGTGACGGGACGGAACAGAACCGGGCATGGAAACCGATGAACGCAGAGTCAGGCGCCACTTTGGTACATCCCAGCGGCGTCGGTTGATCCCGCGTTAGTTCTCCGTGTTCTCGAGTCTTCCAGGGAGCCGCTTGAGTTCCTTTGTCTTGAAGTTGTATCTGAAGAAACTGCCGTCGATGGTCCCCAGAAAACCATCAAGTTCGTTCCCCTCTGCTACCGCAACGTCGTCGTCCCTGAACTCGTTGTAGGCCATCGGCAGTGGGCCTGCGCTCAGGTTGGGATGCGTGTGGTAATAAGCTACTGGCGTAGTCTTTGGCGGACAGCTCTTGTTTTCCTCGCGCAGGCCCACGTCGACAGTGTTGCCGAATCCCTGCGTACGAGGTTGGGTGGCGGCGTAGTTGCCGCGTTCTCTGTAGATCACGCCGCCGTACTCGGCGCGCTCTGCAATGGACTTCGCCAGAATGGAGTTGAGAGCGCTCCTGGCGGCGGCTTCTGGTGATTTGGAGGTCATGTGAGGAACGTGCTGTGGTTGAGAAACTGGGTTGCCTAATGCCTAAGTTGACCGGCGCGCGGCGCTTTTCGTGCGTCCGGTCGAGCCCGGGTTCGACCGTCCTGCGTAGATAATGACGGATGGAATTCTTCGCGAACCACCTGGCGCACGGCATCCAATAGCGACTCTTGGTGGGTATAGGCGACCGGCGCCAGACAGCGGCGCAATTTTTTGTGCCGTCTGGCGTCCGCGTTGACCGCCGGGTTGGGGCCAACACAGGTCGACTCCAGCCAGGGCGACGAGCCAGTCAAACCGGCAGCTCGGCGACCGCGCTCAACCGTGAGCCGATGGACTGCTCGGCTATTTTTAAGTCATAGGTGGCCTGAAGGTTGAGCCAGTACTGCGGCGACTGACCTAAGGCACGCCCGAACAGCAGCGCCAGCTCCGCGGTTACTGGCCGCGTGCCTTTTACTATATGTGAAATGCGCATGGGCGCCACCCTGATGACGCGGGCGAATTGCGCCTGTGAGATGCTCAATTCTTCGAGCGTCTCACGCAGGAACTCGCCGGGATGAATTGGTGGCAAGGCGTTCTTGACCATGATGGACTCCATTCAGTGGTAATCGACGATCTCGACGTCGAAAGCATCGCCCTTGTCGAAGCGGAAACACACGCGCCATTGTTCGTTGATGCGGATGCTCCATTGGCCCTTGCGATCACCCTTTAAGGCTTCCAACTGATTGGAGGGCGGTAACCGCACGTCTTCGATGCGTGTCGCGGCGTTCAATTGAGTCAGCCGCTTTGCCGCACGGGCCCGAATCTCCGTGGGAATACGGCGTGACTTGCCGGTCGTATAGAAACGCTCCGTTTCGACATCAGCGAACGATTGAATCATGGGACGAAGCATAAACAATACGTTTATGATCGTCAATCGCCCCTTGACTGCCCTCGCGGATAAGGCCCAACGTTTGCGTTAGGCTTGTTGATACTTGATGAGAACTTCATCGTAATTTGACTGCAACTCTAGCACTGTCGGGTTAGTGCAGCGTAACCCGACGTTCGCTAATTTGTTCCATCGAAATTCAAGGCGTCCCACCACAACCTGTCGCATACCGGCCACTCAGCATGGCGGTGGAGGCATTCGTCGGGTTACGCTGCGCTAACCCGACCTACGCGCTGTCGGCCTTGTCCGGCGTGAGCAGCAGGTGGACGTGGTTGGTCATCAGCACCCAGGCGTGGATGCGGCAGCCGAAGCGGCGCGAGAGTTCGGTCAACTCGTCCAGGTAGCGCCGGTAGTCCTGCTCGGCGCAAAAGCACACGGCGCGGTTGTTGCCCCGCTGGATGATGTGCCAAGGCACGCCGGGGACCGACAGACGGGCGCGGCGGGGCATCTTTCGACCTATCGTGGCTGGCTGGCATTCTATCACTAAACAATCGTGGTCTGTCCCCTATTACTCCTATTACTCTCCGATGCAGAGCGATCTCTACGCGACCCCGAGCGAAGCCCATATCCAAGCGGACCAATTGAAGCCGGGCGCGTTATGCGCAGCGACTACTTGGCTCGCTTCAGTAACACTTCGCCCAAGCCACCGCCGGACGCGGGGGTCGTCCACTTCAGTTCGTCCCCTGTGACAGTGAAGGGTCGTTTCTGCTCGATTCCGCTCCAGTTCGGGAAGGTGCTGGCTTCTATGTAAAACGTGATGGTCCTATCAGCCTCGTTGACGGTGTACCTGCCGAAATGAGCAATGGATCCCAGCACGACGGCCTTGTTCTCCTCTGGAGTACCCTGCGTGCGATTGTTGGACGCGAACTTCGCTAGGTCAGAGCGCGCATTCACCAGCGCATAGCGACCGTTACTGTCAAAGATCACGAGACCCTTCGGATTGGGACCATACATCTGCTCCCGACTGCCATCCGGGCGAACGGTGTCGACCGAGATATACGACCAAGTTCCGACGACTTGCTCACTTAGCGTCCTTTGCTGCGCGAACGCGTCGCTAGGAGGCACGCCTAGCGCCACAAGCAAGAGCGCTACAGCGGGCAGTGTGAACTTGCGAAGTCGTTTCATGATGTTCTCTCCTTTGATCGTTCATCAACCTTCCGGAGCGGCCCAACGGTCCGCGCTAACCGGCGCGCAAACAGCAGCGCAGCGCCGCTGTTTGCGCGTCCGGTTCAGCGCGTTGTTGGGCGGTGCATGCAAATCAGAGCCGGTCACCGTACTCCTTTACTGCAACGGCAAGCGCGCTGTCCAGCCATCGATCAAACGCGTCGGCCATCTCGTCTTGGCTGGTTCTATACGTGAAAACGAAGGGCTCAAGCGAGCACAGGAAAAAATCTTGAGATACAGACTCTCTATCCTCTGAGTCTTCGAAAGACTCCAGTCTGGCGAATGCGGTCGCTTCCATGATGCCAGAGAGTTCGCGTCCCACATGATGGAATGACGTTACGAACACTAGGCGCTCGCGCTCGGCTCTGATGGAAGCTTTAACGAAGTAGTGTGCTTCGCTGAAGTTCGCGTACTTTCCAGTCTCGTTAGCGGACTTAATGACCTCAAACCTGTACCAATGTGCGTTCCCGCGATCGGGACCGCCTTCGGTGATGTGACTATCGGGTGCCGCTACCTCTGAGACTGTAGCCCGTAGCTGGTCAAAGATTCCCTCAAGCGACAGTCGGGCGCTGGTCCGTAAGCCAATAGCGACAGTGTTGACCTTCCTAAGCTCCACGTCTTTTGCTTGACGTCGCTTGCCGAACTTGTCCGCAAGACTCTCGATCACTGCCGAAGTTAGGGTGCGTTGATGCGAGATCTCTGCATCGGCGTCAACGCTCAACGCTTGGAGGATTGCGGTGCGCTCAAGTCTTGCAAACAGCGACGCAAGATACGATAGATCGTCACGGTCGGCCGCTTCCAGAGCCTGGATATAGTCGACGCGCATGTCACGGTCTACAACGAGGGGCAAGAGCTGGGCTCTGAGCAGTATCAACGTTGTCAGCGCCCGAGCGACGCGTCCATTCCCATCTTGGTAGGGATGTATCTGGGTGAATCGGTGATGAAACCATCCAGCCACGATGATTGGATCCTCGCTCGAGTACTGGGAGAGCCAAGCGAGGAGATTGTCCATCTCGGACTCGACATGGACGGGAGGGCAGTACTCGTGAATGCTGTCATCCGGGCGTTTCGGATTGTTCGGCTGCTGCTTAAACTGGCCCTTCAGCAGATGAATCTCGAGACGCGTTCCGAATTGATCAATGGCTGTCGTTGTCTCTTGGTGTTTGGTCAGGATCGCGTGTAATTCGTGGATCACGGACTTGGTGAGACTACGGCTACCTGCGACGCAATCAATGACCAACTGAATCGCAGCCTCTTGGTCTCTGAGAATATCGATCAGTCGAGACGGTTCGATGTCGGTGCTTGCCCGGGAGACCAACTCCTCAACAAAGCCGTTTGCCACCAGAGCTTCGGTCGTACCCCGGTCCAGGTCATAGAGGCGTTCGAGGATGCCTGTCTCGACACTCAATCGCCGGACGAGCCGCTGTGTGAACTCTTTAAGGTTGGCAGGACTCGACTCTTCAAGCCGAAGCTTCGAGGCGCGCCAGGTATCGTAGAGAGGCCGCATGGCAGCCAAGTCGATCGCGCGGTCTCGCGCGGACAGTGGCTCAATCGGCTTCCATCTGTAATCAGTCATGTTCAACTTCCTGTTTTCTTCAAGGTCACCGGGATCGTTTCCCGCGCCGCCCAACGTTTGAGTTCACCCGCTCGCGGTAACCGGCGAAGCCGGCTGTAGCGAGTCGGGTGCAACGATGGGTTATACGTCTCTCGTTGACGCCAGTGCTCATGTCTTCCTGTATTCACGGAGGTGCGAAACGACGCGGCTTTCGTCGTGGCTGAAGTAGGTCGTTCGCCCGCGAAGGATTCGCAGGTCCGCGGAGAGATGCAGCACTACGGTACCAACAATGTATCCGCGGCCTGAAGTGTCTTCGTAGAGGAATAATAGGGGACAGACCACGATTAAACAGGCTCTACGCCACCCGCACCGCCGCCAGCACTGCCTTCCGCACGGACTGAGGAAGCTCGATCTCCACAAAATAATCTGCCGGATACAGGTAGTCGTCCCCCGGATTCGTCAATTACCCGGAGCTGCCCATGCGCAGCCGCGTCGACGTCCGGGAGCAACTGGTAAATCTTGCGAGGCTCGAGTGAAACCTCGTAGCCCTCATTCCTGAGGCACACAACAAGACTGGTGGTTTTTTTCATGTCAATCAGTCAAGGTAACGCTTGATCTTGAATTCCTTGCGCCCATCCCGTGGGCCTCGTACCAGTGTACCTCTGCCAGTCGGGTGGCGCCATCGCGAAGCCGGACGCGCGCGGTTCGGAATCCGGGCGGCGCATGCTGACGACCACGCGCACGCCCTACGCTCGCTATTTGCCGCGACAGGGTTTGCCCTCGTATTGATGCCGCTGCAAAGCGTACTTTCGGCCATCCCAGCGCTCGACTGGAAAGCCGATCTCGATATCCGGCCAGCCGTCAGCTCCCTTGGTGGTCAGGACGGTGAGCATGCCCATCCCTCTGGTGATCAGCTTCCAACTGCCATCCGCCTGTTGGCTGACGAGGCTGTAACCAGCACCGGTATTGCCGTAGCAAGAAGTGCTGCTTTCGGTAAGGATTGCCTCGGGGCGGCCGTCACCATTGAGATCGCGTGCCTCCTGAACCTCACCCGGCGTGTACGAAGGCGAAGGGTCGTTACAGGCGCCCCATTGCTTGCCCTTGAGTTTGAATCCGGCCGCCTTGAACGCGGCGGCCTCGTCGGCCGGTGAAAGCTTCGCCGGTGCGCCGGAGACGGACGCGCAAAACATCAGCATCGGCACGCTTGCAATCAGGGTGTTCAGTTTCATCGGTTACCTTTCTGTAACAATTGGGGCATGTAACCTCGCCCTTTCATAATGTAGCGGCGAGCATTCCGTGCGCCAATGCTACCAGTCATCAAAATAATGGGAGCATACGCCGCCGCGCACGGAGATTTCCGCACCGATACAATAAACGTTACGCTGCGCTCTGCGTATCGGTTTTCGTTGAAACTCGCTTCACGGCACATCCTGAACATGCCCCTGAAAACCTTCCACCCCGCCGTCGCCGCCTGGTTCCGCACCACATTCCCCGCACCCACCGAGGCGCAGACGCAGGCGTGGCCGGCGATCCAGTCTGGTCGCCACGCGTTGATCGCGGCGCCGACCGGTTCCGGCAAGACGCTTGCGGCGTTTCTCGCGGCGATCGACGATCTGGTGCGGCGCGGCGTCGATCGCGCCTTGCCCGATGAAACCGCGGTGGTCTATGTGTCGCCGCTGAAGGCGCTGTCGAACGACATCCATCTGAACCTGGAAGTGCCGATCGCCGGCATCCGCGCCGAGCTCGCGCGCTGCGCACTGCCGGACGTGGAAATCCGCAGCGTGGTGCGCACCGGCGATACGCCGCAGGCGGAGCGCGAGCGCATGCGCCGGCGGCCGCCGCATATCGTCGTGACCACGCCGGAATCGCTCTATATCCTGCTCGGTTCGGAATCCGGACGGCGCATGCTCGCGACCACGCGTACAGTGATCGTCGACGAGATTCACGCGCTCGCCGGCAACAAGCGCGGCTGCCATCTCGCACTGTCGCTGGAGCGCCTGCAGGCGCTGGTGCCGCAGCCGCTGGTGCGCATCGGGCTGTCGGCGACGCAGAAACCGATCGAAGACGTGGCGCGTTTCCTGGTCGGCGGCGACGGTGACAATTCGGAATGCACCATCGTCGATATCGGCCACAGCCGCACGCGCGATCTGGCGATCGAGGTGCCGGGCTCGCCGCTTGAAGCGGTGATGTCGAACGAGGTGTGGGAGCAGGTCTACGACCGCCTCGCCGAACTGGCATTGCAGCATCGCACGACGCTGATTTTCGTCAACACGCGCCGCCTGTCGGAGCGCCTCACGCGCCACCTGAGCGAGCGTATCGGGCGCGAACAGGTCGCCGCGCATCACGGCAGTCTGGCGAAGGAATCGCGTTTCGCCGCGGAACGCCGGCTGAAGCACGGCGAAATCCGCGCGCTGGTGGCGACCGCTTCGCTCGAACTCGGCATCGATATCGGCGACGTGGATCTGGTCTGCCAGATCGGCTCGCCGCGCGCCATCGCGAGCTTTCTGCAGCGCGTCGGCCGTTCCGGTCACGCGGTCGATGGGACACCGAAGGGGCGCCTATTTCCGCAATCGCGCGACGATCTGGTCGAGTGCGCGGCGCTGCTCGACGGCGTGCGCCGCGGCGAACTCGACCGGCTGACGATTCCTGATGCACCACTCGATGTGCTGGCGCAGCAGATCGTCGCCGAAGTCGCGTGCCGCGAATGGGACGAGGATGAACTGTTTCATCTGCTGCGGCGCGCGTGGCCGTATCGCGGCTTGACGCGCGAGCGCTACGCGGAAATCGTGCGCATGCTTGCGGACGGCTTCTCGACGCGGCGTGGCACGCGCAGCGCGCATCTGCACCGCGACGCGGTCAACCATGTGCTGCGGGCGCGGCGCGGCGCGCGTCTGACCGCGCTGAGTTCCGGTGGCACGATCCCCGACACCGCCGATTACGAAGTGCTGCTCGAACCACAGGCGCAAGTGATCGGCAGCGTCAACGAGGACTTCGCGGTCGAGAGTCTGGCCGGCGACGTGTTCCAGCTCGGCAACACGTCGTATCGCATCCTGCGCATTGAGCGCTCGCGCGTACGCGTCGAGGATGCGCAGGGCGCCGCGCCGAACATCCCGTTCTGGCTCGGCGAAGGCCCGGGACGCAGCGACGAATTGTCGTTCGGCGTGTCGCGCTTGCGCGCGGAGATTGCCACGCGGCTCGACGAGGGGCGCGATGCCGCGCTGGCGTGGCTGGTGAACGAGGTCGGCGTCGCGCTGCCGGCTGCGGAGCAGATCGTCGATTACCTCGCGCTCGCCAGGGCGGCG
>WNFL01313495.1_pt1 | contig 14205 bp, 15 predicted proteins | sample 5400361 | NCBI WGS metagenome assembly WNFL01 (sample SAMN13153351, study PRJNA577476) | soil metagenome | isolation source: 40 cm soil on Douglas fir-dominated hillslope | place: USA:California | collected 2013-09-17
TGTCGACTGCGAGGAGCGAGAGATGGACTACGTTAAGCCCGCGGACGTGGCGAAATCGATGGTGGAAACGGGCGGCAGGAAACTTGCTCTCTCGACTCGTGATTTGCTGATCCGCGGGATTTTGTCGGGCGCCATTTTGGGCGTCGCGACGAGCCTCGCGTTCAACGGCGCATTCACCACTGGCCAGCCCTTGGTCGGCGCGATCATCTTTCCGGTCGGGCTGGTCATGATCGTGCTGCTCGGCCTCGAGCTCGTGACCGGCAGCTTCGCGTTGGTGCCGCTGCCGTTTCTGCGAGGCGAGGCGAGCGGCGGCGCTGTCGTCGCCAATTGGGGTTGGGTATTTCTCGGCAACCTCATCGGCAGCGTCGCCTATGGGGTGCTCATTGCCATTGCTCTCACCGACATGGGCGCCATCGAGCCTGCAGGCGTCGCGGCCCGCCTCGTCGCGGCCGCCGAGGCGAAGACCACCGGCTATGCGGCCTTCGGCTTTGCCGGCCTCGTCACCGTGTTCGTCAAGGGCATCCTGTGCAACTGGATGGTCTGCCTCGCCGTCGTGCTTGCCATGAGCACGACTTCGACCATCGGCAAGATCGCGACCGCCTGGATGCCGGTGTTCGTCTTCTTCGCCCAGGGTTTCGAGCACTCGGTCGTCAACATGTTCATCATCCCGACCGGCATGATGCTCGGCGCCAAAGTCACGGTCGCCGACTGGTGGCTGTGGAATCAGATCCCGGTAACGCTGGGCAACCTGGTCGGCGGCTTCTGTTTCACGGGCTTTGCGCTGTACTGGACCTATAAACCGGCGACCGCGCCGGCAACGGAACAGACCCGCATACCGGCAACCGTACCGGCCGAATGAATGCCGAACGAGACCAGGCGATGACCGGTGATTTCGAGCCCGAACAGAAGCGCTATCTCGAAGGCTTCGTGGCCGGCCTGCAGATCGCGAGGACCGCGAGTAACATAGCAGGCCGCGGTGGTGCCGGCGCTGCCACCGCGCCGGCGGCGCCTGAGCCTACCGGTCCTGACGCGCCGCATTGGCGGGCCCAGGACCAGGTGACGAAAGCGGGCGGCAAGCTCTCCGACCAGGAGAAATTCAAGCGCGAACTGCACCCCTTCGACGGCTACGAAAAACTCAAAGCCCAGGCTGCCGCCAATACCCCGCCCAAGCCGGACGATAATTTCCGTTGGCGGTTCTTCGGCCTGTTCTACTGCGCCCCGGCCCAGAATACCTACATGTGCCGGCTTCGCATTCCCAATGGGATTCTCAAGGCCGCGCAGTTTGAAGGCGTAGCCGACGCGGCCGAGCGCTATGGCGGCGGATATGCCCATGTGACGACGCGGGCCAATCTCCAGATCCGCGAAGTAGAGCCCAAAAGCGCCGTTGCCCTGGTCGAGCACATCCTGGATATCGGCTTGTGTTCGCGCGGTTCGGGGGCCGACAACATCCGCAACGTCACCGGCACGCCGACCGCCGGAATCGATCCGCAGGAGCTCATCGACACGCGGCCCTACGCGCGCGACTGGCACTTCCACATTCTCAACGACCGCACCCTCTACGGCATTCCGCGCAAGTTCAACGTGGGCTTCGACGGTGGCGGCATCATTCCGGTGCTGGAGGAACATCGGCTTTTCGGCCGTCGCCGTGAAGGACGGCTTCGGGGTCGAGCCGGGGATCTGGTTTCGCTTAGGCGTCGGCGGCATTACGGGTCACAAGGATTTCGCCCGCCCGACCGGCGTGATCGTGAAGCCATCCGAGGCAACGCTCGTGGCAGACGCGGTGGTGCGGGTCTTCATCGACCATGGCGATCGCACCAACCGCACCAAAGCTCGGCTCAAGTATGTGATCGACGCCTGGGGCATCGACAAATTTCTCACCGCCATGGAGGAGAAGCTCGGCCGCAAGCTGGTGCGGGTGCCGGTCGACGCGTTGTCGCCACGGCCGCCGATCGACCGGCTATCCCATGTCGGGGTGCATGCGCAGAAGCAGGCCGGACTCAATTGGGTCGGCGTGGCGCTGCCGGTCGGCCGCATGACCGTTGCCCAGATGCGCGGCATCGCGGCGGTCGCGCGGCAGTATGGCGACGGCGATATCCGCCTGACGGTATGGCAGAATTTTCTTATCTCCGGCGTGCCCGACTCTCAAGCTCCGGCAGCTTGCGGAGCAATCGAAGCGCTCGGCTTAGGCACGCGCGCGAATGCGCTGCGCGCCGGCCTCGTCGCCTGTACCGGCAATACGGGATGCAAGTTCGCGGCGTCCGACACCAAGCGCCATGCCGACGAGATTGCGGCGTGGTGCGAGACGCGAGTCGTGATCGACACGCCCGTGAACATCCATCTCACCGGGTGCCATCATTCCTGCGCCCAGCACTTCATCAGCGAGATCGGGCTGCTCGCCTGCAAGGTGCAGGAATCCGAAGACGGCGACCAGGTCGAGGGCTATCACATTCTGGTCGGCGGCGGGTTCGGCGCGAACGCCGCGCTCGGCCGTGAGCTCTTTCGCGACGTCAAGGCCGTCGATGGGCCGCGGATGGTCGAGCGCATCCTCAAAGCTTACGTCGCCAACCGCACATCGCCCCAGGAGAGTTTCCTGGATTTCGCGGGACGCTACGACGACGCGACGCTCAAGGCCATGTGCGACCGCGAGGCTGCCGCGTGAGCGCCAATCCCCAGATCCTGCAAATTCTGCCCGACAACGCGCCGTTTACCCTGGAGCAGCGGACCTGGCTCAGCGGCTTGCTTGCGGGGCTGCTTGGGCTTGATCAAGCCGTGACGCCGCTGTCGCCTGCGGAGGCAGCGGCCTTGGTGCCAGGGCTTCTGCCGGCGCCGGCGGGCCCCGCGGATGAAGGCCCGATCACTTGGCATGACCCCGGTATCCCGCTCGCCGAGCGCATGAAGCTCGCCGAAGGACGCTCCGTGCGGATGCAACTGATGGCCGCCATGGCGCAGCAGGATTGCGGCCAGTGCGGCTCGAGCTGCGAGGAATATTCGGGCCAGATATTCGATAAAAAGGAAGCGCGGATCAATCTCTGCGTTCCGGGCGGCAAGGACACTTCCCGCATGCTCAAGAAGCTGCTGGAGGAGGTCGGGGCCACCGCGCCGACAGCCGCCGCGAGCCCGCTTGTAGCCCCCCCTCCCTACCCTCCCCCGCAAGCGGGGGAGGGTAGGGAGGGGGCGGCGGCGGCCGGCCGCTCGCGCGACAATCCTGTGACCGCGACCGTCGTGTCGCGCACGCTGCTCAACCGCAAGGGCTCGGAGAAAGAAACCTGGCACGTCGAATTCGACCTGACGCAATCGGGCCTTGACTATGTGGTCGGCGACAGCTTCGGCATCATGCCGGCAAACGACCTGGGTCTCGTCGACGCCATCATTGCAGCGCTCGATGCGCCGCCGGATTTTCCGATCGGTGGACGCTCGTTTCGCGAGGTGCTGAGCGACGGGGTCTCGCTCAGTCCGGCGCCCGACATGCTGTTCCAGCTCTATTCGTATGTGACCGGCGGCGACCGGCGCCAGAAGGCGAAAGCGCTCAGCGCCGGCGGCGATCCGGATGGCGACGCCAAGTCCCTCGATGTTCTTGCCGCAATCGAGAAGTTCGCGGGCATTCGGCCGGACCCGGAAGCCTTCATCGAGGCGCTCGATCCGCTGCAGCCGCGGCTCTACTCGATCTCCTCTTCGTTCAAGGCCCATCCGGGACGCGTGTCGCTCACGGTCGACACGGTGCGTTATAAGATTGCCAAGCGCCAGCGCCTCGGCGTTGCCTCGACGTTCCTTGCCGAACGCGTTGCCCCCGGCGACAAGGTCAAGGTCTACGTCCAGAAGGCGCATAATTTCGGCCTTCCAGCCGATCCCGCCGTGCCCATCATCATGGTCGGTCCCGGCACCGGCATCGCCCCGTTCCGCGCGTTCTTGCACGAGCGCATGGCCACCAAGGCGCCCGGCCGCAACTGGCTGTTCTTCGGCCACCAGCGCCATGACTGCGATTTCTTCTACGAGGACGAACTCAACGGCATGAAGGCAGCCGGCGTGCTGACCCGCCTGTCGCTGGCATGGTCGCGCGACGACAAGGATAAATTCTACGTGCAAAACCGCATGCGTCAGGTCGGGCCCGACATCTGGGCCTGGCTGTCGGAAGGTGCGCATTTCTATATCTGCGGCGCGGTGCGCATGGGGCAGGATGTCGAGCGCGCCCTCATCGAGATCATTGTCGAGCACGGCGCCCGAACCGCCGACGAAGCGATCGCCTATGTGGCCGATCTCAAGAAACGCGGCCGCTACCAGACCGACACATATTGATCAACCGGGATGGTGACGCCCGTTTCCCTGGCCCGACCGATGAATTCCCTGCCGGGGCGGAAAATTCTCTGCGCCTGACCGGCACGAAATTCGAGCAGTTTACCGCAACGCACTGAAAGCGCTGTGCGAATGGGCCTTCTGGCAGCACCAGATCTGGAGCCAATCCAAAAAAATTCCCCGTCAAATTCGCTGCCAGCGGGAATTCGGGGATTCCACCTAGACTCGGTTCGCGGCTTCGGCCAAGGTTTCCGACATTCATCAGGAGCACGACATGGCCTATGTGGTTGCGATTATTGCGCCCGGCGAAATGGGATCGGCGGTGGCGGCGCGGCTCTCCGAACGGGGCGTAAGAGTCACCACTTGCCGGTCGCCGACGATGACGCGCTGGTAGAGGAGGCTGATTTCTTCTTGTCGATCTGTCCGCCCGGCGAGGCGATTGCGCTGGCGCAGCGGCTCAAGCCGGCGCTGACGCGGGCGCGCAAGAAACCGATCTACGTGGACTGCAACGCGGTGTCGCCCGAGACCGCAATTGCGATCGGGGCCGTGCTGGAATCCAGCGGCTGTCAGTACGTCGATGGCGGCATCATCGGTCCGCCACCGCCACCGAACGGGACCGGAACGCGAATTTACGTGTCCGGTGTGGCCGCCCATGAGGTCGCGCGGTTGAGCGAATTCGGGGTGGCGTTCCCGGCGCTCGACGGCCCGATCGGCGCGGCGTCGGCGCTCAAGATGTCATATGGGGGCATTACCAAAGGGTTCACGGCCATCGCGGTCGCCATGGTTCTCGGCGCGACGCGCGCGGGCTCCGCATCGGCGCTCCATAAGGAGCTGGAAGCAAGCCAGCCTCACCTTCTCGCCTGGCTCACCCGGCAGGTGCCGCGCATGTATCCGAAAGCCTACCGCTGGGTCGCCGAAATGGAGGAGATCGGCCATTTTCTTCAAGACGGCACGCCGAGCGGCGACATGTTCGAAGCGATCGCGCGGCTTTACCAGGATATCGCCGACGTCGCGGGCGCACCGTCGGCTGGAGATGCGATTGCAGAGCTGTCCGCATTTTTCGTGAAGCCGGACGAGGCGCAGGAACGCAAGCGGGCGTGAACTCCCAGAGACTTGAATTTGGCTACTGAACAAAGGGTCCTTCGCGATGATCTGCCGAATGGCGCGTCTGCGGTTTCCCTGCAAAACGGCTTTGTTGGCTACGTGATCTGACCGTTCGGATGGAGCGACCGGCCATGCGGCACCCAATCCCAAAGGCGATTGCAGCGACAGCCGTGGCCTTCGTGCTTCTCGCTGCTGTTTCCGCCGCTGCCGTACCGACAGTACGCCACATTGCATCGGGCTGGTGGAACAGTCCGGAGGGTTTGGCGGCGTTGCTAGAAAATCCTCAGGTGCACTACGAACCGGGTGCATCTGAATATGGACGCACTGTTGCGGACCTGCTGCCAACCGCCGTCGCTCGGGTCGAGGCCATCCAGCAACGCCAGTTTGCTCATCCTGTCACCATCGGCGTGTACGTCTCGCGGGAGGCCTTCGCGGCTGCAAACGGAGTTGGAGATTCCGGCGCCGTTGGGGTGACGTTTTTCGGCCACGTGATCCTGTCGCCGGTTTTGTTCTCCGCTCAACGCCAGCGTCTGCCGGCCATCCTGACGCATGAGTTGTCTCACGCGCACCTGCAGAGTTGGCTTTCGCCGCTGGCTTACATCCGTCTGCCGAATTGGTTCAAAGAGGGACTTGCCGTCATGGTTTCGGGAGGTGGCGGTGCGGAACGTGTAAGCGAGGTCCAGGCGCGAGAGGCCATTCGCAGCGGCGATCATATTGCCGTTGAAAGTGCGGGCTCTTTGCTCAATCTTGCCGCCGTCAAATTCGAGCAGCGGCCGGAAATACCAAATACTTCATTTCGAATCCTGATGGCCTACCGGCAGGCAGGACTTTTTGTTGCTTTCCTCCGTGACACGAGCCCTGCCGGTTTCGCACGTATGATAGCCGCTATATTGGACGGGCGCCCATTCGCCGAGGCTGTGACGACGGGTTATGAAACCGATCTTCACGCGCTTTGGTCAGATTTCGTGAAGGCAACGGAAAATTGAAACCGTGAAGGACCGTAGCCCGATTGAGCTCTAGCGAAACCCGGGGACAGCGGCGTCGATATGCGGTCCCGGATTTCGCTGAAGTTTACCATCGGGCCGCCCCACCGGGTCCGGCCTCTGGTCGGCCCGATGGCAGGCTCAGGCCGGACCCGGTGGCTCAATCGGGCCACGCTTGCTGCAAATTCACAGTCGCGATTGAAAGGGGTCTCTGACATCGAGCCGTCACATGCTTGTCACAGCAAGGCGAGACAGCCTTGGGGCAAGTTCTTCCGTCAGGAAATGGAGGCACGATGATGAGGACGATACTTGCCACCGCAGTAGTTTGCTTAGCAGCTATTTCGACGCCGGTTTGTGCTCAGGAGACCTGGGACGAGACACTGAAAAACACCCTCAGCTCCTGGTGGACTGCTGCCCGGAACACGGCGCGCGTAGCGACGCTGAACCCGGTTACAGTCAACATGTGCTGGGCGTCGGACAAGAACGCGCTCGTTGCCGATCCGGCCGTCGTCGCGGGTTTCCAGAAGATCCGCGGCAATGAAAAGGTGACGATCAGCTTCCCTCGCGACAGCTCCGGTACGCTCCTCGGCTCCGGCGACATCATGAGCCAATGGGAGAGCGGCAAGCTCAACTGCTCGACCGTCTCGCCTGACGCCTCGATCCTGGGTCTGCGCTCAGCGAAGTGGAACGCCGCCGAGCAGACGATGTACGCCTCGTCGATGGTTATCGCCGTTGTCAACCCCCAGGCGGCCGAAGTTCTGGGAAAATTCTACAACAAGGACCCCAAGGCCCTCACGTTCCTGGATCTCATTGCCGTGGCCGGCAAGAACTGGGCCGATCTCGCTCCGGGCAACGCCGATGTGGCGAACTGGGGAACCGTAAAGGGCCACGCCACCGACTGCGCGCGCTCGGCAAGCTGCCAGGTGGTCGCCGTAGCGCTCGCGTACTCGGCCTCCGGCCAGGCGAACATGACCGGTCGCGAACTGTCCAACCCGAAGGTCAAGTCGGTCATCGACTCGTTCCGTGAAAAGGTCGACCACACGGAGGGCTCGACGGGCCGATTGACGCAGAAGTGCTTCGTGAACCCTGTGGAATGCGACTTCTTCTTTACCTACGAATCAAGGATCTCGGACGTCGAGAAACAGATCCCAGGCGCGACCGTCCTCTACAATGACCGCGTCATTCAGGCTGAGGACATCTGGTCCAAGCTTACTGCATAATTTCAGTGCCTTAAGGCCGCAGCTCATCAGGCGCTATCAGCGTCATGTAAGCACCAAGCCTGAAAAACGGCCCTTGCCGCCCCAAACGTTGACCAGCATCCGGGATGCCTGTACGTCACGTACGCGACGGATAGGGTAGCTCCCGAACGGGGGCCGGTACCGCACCGGCCTTCCGTCGCTCCATCCCATATGCGGGCGCCCGGCGGAGGCGCGATGCCACGCACCAAGAAGCCGGCGCCGACCGCCGATCAGCTTGAACAAGAGCTGATGCTGCTGGCCGATCAGCTCCAACAAGAACTGCCCAAATTCAAACCGTTGGTGAAATTTTTTCAAGCTGTTGGCGTTGATCCGGCAAGCACGGCCGCTCGGCGGCTCGTAACCTTCATAGTGGCCTCGCTGTACTACGGCATCAATCGGATCGAGATACAGCCGCGTCAGGCCGTCCCCAGCGCGGCGAAATGGACCCTCCCAAACGAGATGGCCTTGATGATCGAAGTGAATTGGCGAGTGGAGAGAGAAGGCATTAGCGAGCGGGAGGCCATCAAACGGATAGCTGCGGAATCACGTGACGAGCACCCATCTCCGGCACACCGCTTCCCGTACAAAGCTCAAAGCCGATCTGAATCTGGTCGACGATTCTCACAGACCACCGCTCAAGAGCGATATGAGGAAGCGCTCTGGCAACGGTGGCTCAAGATCAAGAAAGCCGAGAAAGCGCGAGCGAAGATCATCGCAGAACTGCCACCCCACAACAACATTTGGCTCGAAGCTTTAGGCTTTGGTCCCCCCACTGGTGAAAAATGAATTGAGATTTTCACACGGTTGATAATCACCAAAACCGTCGCGTAACCCGTCTGTTCCGGACAACAACTGGACAGAGAGGGTTAGACCGTGAAGCGGTACACGAGAGCAGAGCTGGGCGCGGAACTGCGCGCCCGCGGCTTCCCGATTTCCAACAGTAAGTTGAACAAGATGGCCGCCCCTGCCGTCAATCAGGGACCGCCCGTAGATAGTTGGTGGGGGCGTCGGCCGCTTTACGACATTGGCGCCGGCGTTGCGTGGGCCGAATCACTTCTTCGGTCGGAGCGCTCGTCGCTGCAAAACCTGCCGTCCAATCAGGACACCCCCACGAAGGCGCTCCGCACTGCGATGGATGTCGGGCTGGAGGAGGGTGGCGCATCGTGACAAACGCCCCGCTGTGGGAAAGCGGGGCGCTGCCGACGAACTACAGAACTGACGAACCCCTCTCCTGTAACCCGGCACAGCCCCCGCCCGCAAGAAAAACTGCGCCATTCGGTCCGTGGAGTCCGGACGTCCGCGATTCGACGGAGCGCGTCGCGCAGTTCCGCTCGCTGGCGGCATTGAGCGCAGCATTCCTCGGCTCCAATCATGAGATCGTCGGAGCGGTGACGTGGCCGCGGGGGGCGCGATCATGAGTACGCCCCTCAAAACGCGCGTCGGTCAGCTCGTGAGGCTACTATCGAGCGAGCATATCGGAGAGGCTGGCGCCGCTGCCCATGCGCTTAACCGGACAGTCGCCACCGCTGGTCTCGACATCCACAAGTTGGCGGCGATCTTCGAAGCAGCCCTGCCAGACGCGCCGGCGCTGGTTCCGCTCGACGGCGACTGCTGCGATTGGCGATCCGTCGCGGCGTTTTGCCATCAACATCGTGACCGGCTACCCGCGAGGGATGCCGATTTCGTCGCCAATCTCCTGACATATCGGAACCAGCCTACCGCTAAACAACTCCAGTGGCTCGCCGACATTCATGTGCGTCTCCTTGATGGAGGCCGGCAATAATGCCCCCCGCACAATTCGACATGTGGGTCGAGAAGGCCCGCGCCGTCCCGATCGAGAGCATCGCGCCGCCTGGGCTGAAACGTAACGGCAAGGAGTTCGTGGGACCATGTCCGCGATGTGGCGGGGAGGATAGGTTCTGGATCGATCCGATTAAAGGCACATTCGGTTGCCGCAAATGCTCGGGGAAAAACGGAAAGAGTGCCGGCGGCGATGTCATAGATTACGCGCAGTTCTTGTTGGACTGCGATTTCAACTCCGCGGTCGAACGGCTGACCGGCGAGCCCGCGCCGGGGAAAATGAATGGTGATGCAGCGCCGTGGGTGACGGAGGGGGAGTGGATATATCGCGATGCCGATGGAAATCCGTACCTCAAGGTCGTGCGATACCGAAAATCGGACGGCACCAAATCCTACCCGCAGTATCACCGTGAGAATGGCAAGTGGATAAAGGGCAAGCCAGCGGGCCCGAAGATCCCGTATCGCCTCCCCGAGCTGCTCGACGCCGACCGCACCGAACCCGTCTTCATCGTCGAGGGTGAGAAATGCGCGGATCGCCTCGCCAAGGAAGGCGTCGCCGTCACCAGCGCGAGCGAGGGTGCCGGCAAGTGGACGCCCGACCTCAACCAGCACTTCGCCGATCGCATCGTGTGGATTCTCCCGGATGCCGATGAGCCTGGCCGTAAACACGCCCGGCGGGTTGCCGCGAACTTGCATGGCATCGTTCGCGAAGTCCGCATCGTTGAAATCTCCGGTTTGAACGAAGGCCAGGACGTATTCGATTTTCTCGAAGGCGGCGGCACTGGCAACGATCTTCGCGATCTTGGCGAACGCGTGCCGCTCTGGCAACCGCCGCCGAACGGTGAAGGAATATCGCGGGGACCGGACGGCCTGAGCGAAAATCAGCGGCCCGATGAGCAAAAGTCGTTCGTGTTCGATCCGCAGCCCTATCGGTTCCCGGACCCGGCATCAATTCCGCGGCGCGCATGGCTGGACCGGCGCAAGCACTATATGCGCGGCGTCGTCGGCGCTTCGATCGGTGCGCCAGGCCGCCTCAAAAGCACAACAGAGCTGACCGAGTGCATCGGCATGGCGGTGGGGCGAGATCTCTTCACTGGAAAGCCGAACGAGTGCGGGGCCCTGCGCGTCGCTTACTTCAACGGCGAGGAAAACCAAGTCGAGCTCGACCGGTGGGTCGCGGCGATCTGCAAGCACTATGGCATCAAGTGCGAGGATTGCGGCGACCGATTGTGGGTGGTGTCCACCCGCGACACTCCAATCCGGCTGGCAGGTCCAGGACCAGGTGGCGCTGCCGTGGTGGCGCAAGAGGTGGTGGACGAACTGCTGAAGTGGTGCGACGCATGCCAAATTGATGTCCTCTCATTCGATCCTTTGATCTCCTTCCATAGGGTCCGCGAGACCGACAATGGCGATATGGACATTCTTTGCAAGGAGGCCTTCGGCCGGCTTGCCGGAGAAATTCGGTCTGTCGATCTTGTAGCCCACACGCGTAAGTCGGCGCCCGGCGAAATCAATACGACCGTCGACGACTGGCGCGGCGCATCCTCACAACTCGGCGCCGTCAGAATAGCTCGCACCTTCAATTTTATGACGACCGCTGAGGCGATACAGCTCGGCGTTGAGGAGAAACAGCGCCGGCTGCATGTCAGGATCGACGACGGGAAGTCCAATCCCGGCCCGGCCGGAGCCGCCAACTGGGTCAAGATCGAGGTCGAAAACCTCCCCAACGGCGACGTAATTGCCGTCGCCACACTGTGGCTACCGCCCGACCCCTTCCAAAACGTCTCAGCGGCCGACATGAGAGTGGCGCGCGAACTGGCGCAAACTGGCGAATATCGCGCCGATGTCAGGTCGCCAAAGTGGTTCGGGTGGCGCCTCGCCGAGCACCTCAAAGTGCGCATTATTTCCGGCGGCGCCAATTCAAAACTCGACATGGCGCGTATCAAGGCGATCATCAAAACATGGTTGCAAAACAATGTCTTGGAGGAGGAGGAGCGCGAGGATAAGGGCCGCAAGAAGCGCAAGTACATCGTCGCCGGATCATTCCGGCCGGACCCCGCCGACACTGCCGAACCGAAGCATGAGCATGAAGACGAACTGGCTTGATGCCGAACTGGCGCACGAACTGGCGCAACTGGCGCAGGACAGTTGCCTGAAGGCCGTTTTTTGCGCCAGTGCGCCAGTTGCGTCAGTCCCTTCTTTAGAAGGGACTGACTGGAGCACTGGAGCAACTGAAACGGCCCTGCCCCCAATCTACCCCTCCCCATGCCGGATCGGATCCCCCCTGGTGCTCCACACACATCCGTTCCTGATGCTGCTGGCATCGAGACCACTGCCATCCCATGCACCCATCGAGCCGCCAGGACAGCTTCACCGTTGGGAGACGCCGGCGCCTATCCCAGAGACAGACTTACTCGTGGAAATGCCGGTCGTTGCTGGCCAACCCGGCGCACAGCACCGGGCTTACGCACCGCCGGCTTACGGCCAGAAGACAGAGACAGAGACATAGACATAGACAAAAAGGATCACGACATGGACGCTGTGACACCACCGGATTTCGACGCGATGCGCCGCGCGATCGAAAAAACCGGACGAGATGCGATGAAGGCGGATGCCGGAAATCGGCAGGTCCTGTTCGAACACGCGATCTGTGAGGTCCTGGATCTCCGCGCCCAGGCGATGGAGATTTATTTAAGACAGGCCAGGAACCCCGAAGTTCAGCGCAAAGCCCACCAGACACGCAAGCGCGCCGAGCGCAGGGTTGGACAACTCCTGATCGCTGCGGTGAGGACTGGCGTCCGGTACGTCCGGCCAAAAAATACAAAAATTGGTGAACCGACGGATCTCATCACGCTTGAGAAATTGGGCATATCCAGGAAACAGAGCCAGGACTGGCAGAAACTCGCTCGGATGCCAGATGCAGATTTTGAGATTTTTCTCTCCGACCCGACAACCAAGTCGATCACTGCGCGATTAGGCCGGCGCGGCACGCGGCGCCATGCCCATGTGGATGAGGCGGGGCAATTGAGCAGCACCGCCACCATGTCGATCGCCAACATCAAAATCGGCACCCGGCACCGCAAGGACCTGGGCGACATCGAGGGGCTGGCGCGCAGCATCGCGGACGTCGGCTTGCTGCATCCGATCGTGGTGCGCGCCGACGGCACGCTCATCGCAGGCGAGCGGCGGCTTGAGGCCTGCAAGCAGCTCGGCTGGACCGACGTGCCAGTCACTGTGGTTGATCTCGACGACATTGTGCGCGGCGAGCTCGCTGAGAATGCTGAGCGCAAGGATTTCCTGCCCAGCGAGATCGACGCGATCAGGCGAGCACTGGAGCCGATCGAGAAGGCGGCTGCAAAGGCGCGTATGAGCGAAGGCGGTGGCGATCAACGCAGCGCCGATCGGGTAGGGAAAATTTCCACACCCGATGCCGGCAAGACCCGCGACAAGATCGGCGCCTTTGCCGGCGTCTCTGGCCGCACTGTGGAGAAAATCGCGGCCGTGGTCGACGCCGCCGAGACGGAGCCTGAAAAGTTCGGCCACCTGGTTGAGGAGATGGACAAGACTGGCAAGGTCGACCGTGCGCACAAGCAGTTGCACAAGAAGGGCGAGGGTCAGCGCCGGACCCCACGCCAGTCGAAGCCCGCATCAGGCACAGAGTTAACACCGCCTGTCGTGACCGATGCACCCGGTGATGTCGCCCGGCCTGGCGTGCCGTTGCTCCCGTCGCAAGCATCGATATCGCCGGCGCCGCCGCCTGATCCCGTCGATGCGGCAATAGATCGTGCCACGCCCGATGACGTCCACGTCCTCGACGCCGACCTGCCGACCAATTTCGAGGCGAGGAGGGGGCAAAAGATATCGCTCGATGAAAAGCTGGGAAATCTGATCTTTCTTACCGAAAGCACGATCTCTGATCTCGTTTCCGAGATGCGAGCTGCAGGTCGGCTCCCTGAACTGTTCCGCCGCTTTCGCAGGGTGATCGATAAGCTCGAAGCAGAGGCCGCTGCCGAGCTCGAGATGTTCGACGAGAGCCAGTCACCTATCGATACGGCCGGCATAGAGCCGCCTTCTAGCGAGCCACCCACACCGCCGCCGGCAGCATAGGAGTGCACCATGGCAACGTTCTCGGTCGTCTTGGTGAGCAGCGTGCGCGGCGAGGTGGAACGCAATCCGGCGCCGAGCCGCATAGTGGCCTTCGAGGTGGCGCGCGCCATGCTCGCAGCCTGCATTGAGCGCGAACAGGAGCACCAATGGTTCCATGGCGAGGTCGTCAGCGTGCGCATCGAGGAAGACATCGGGTGACTGTCCGAATTTCAGTGTCCGGCGCACTGCCGGTTGTAGCGGCGCCATTGAGAGAATTTCGATCTCCGGTCGGCCGACTGTCCGGAGACGAGCCATAGAACGACAAGTTCATTGAGGAGGTAAATTGCACGGACCCGTGAAGTCGCCGCTCGATGAGGGCGAGGCGCTTGAAGTCATACGACAGGCGGGCGCGGTCCCGTCAATCAGCCAGCTCGCCACCATGCTGAGCTGGGAGCGGACGAGCACAGGTCGGGTCCTGGCTCGCTGGCAGGCCGCCGGGCTTGTTGCCGTGGAGGATGGCCCCCGCGGCCGGAAAATCATCCGCGCGCTTACTGTGGTGCAAGCTGAGCACACCTGTGCACAGCCCGGCAATACGCAATTTGAGCCGCCTGCTCCGGCGCCGGCTGCAAATGCTGTGCTCCACGACATTGCACATGCGCCCAGTTTGTTGGCACAGGCCCTCAGGTCCGGCGCCATTGTCCGGT
>WNFL01339805.1_pt1 | contig 14204 bp, 19 predicted proteins | sample 5400361 | NCBI WGS metagenome assembly WNFL01 (sample SAMN13153351, study PRJNA577476) | soil metagenome | isolation source: 40 cm soil on Douglas fir-dominated hillslope | place: USA:California | collected 2013-09-17
CGACAAAAAGTGTGAAGTGGACATACTAGAATTACATTCAAGCGTAACCACTTTGATTGCTGAGGCGATATCATCAAGCTGAGGTCCGATGAATTGCGGAGCGGTCCTCAGGGGGTAACGATCTTGTCGCAGTTCTCCCTTATCCTCCGCCGTTGTCATTTCGGCCTCTTCAGCCTCGCTCGCAAACTTGGAGCCATCAAGTAAACGCATCAAGACCCTCGCGACTTCGATTTGGCTTTCGTGAGGGCGAGCAACGTCATGGATGAAAGGATGGAACGATGCCCTTGTTCCGAGCAAGGCTTCAGTGCCCATTGCTGTGCACACCTGCGATAACAGGGCTAAGAAGGCGGCCTCGGACAGCGCGAGGGCTGCAACACCCGCAGAGAAGGCTGTCCCGTTCAATAGGCCGAGAAATTCCTTTGATTCCAGCTCAAATGGTTGCAAGCCGGACCCCTCCAGTGCGGTCGGGGCGGACACGATCTTACGATGGGGGCCTTCACCGCAGTATGCTCGGATAGCAGGATTACCAGTCATCACTCCAGCAACATACGAGAGCGGTGAGAGATCACCAGAGGAGGAGATACTCCCCCGGAGTGGGACGAGGGGGGTAATGTTATTGTTTAGAAGCGCAGTAAGGCACTCGAGGAGCTCCCAGCGGACTGCAGAGTGACCCCGGATAAGAGAGTTAGCCCGGACCGCCATAGCGGCGCGGACAAATGACTCGGGCATCGAGGTTGTCGCAAGTGGATCATTAAGAGGGAGAACGGAGGGGTCGGAGCTGGTGGAGAGTACCCCAATATGTTGGTGTTGGAACAGCGAGGCCCCAAGAGTATTATGTGAGTCGGTCCGGGTATCGGCTTCGACAAATTAATTCAGTGTGGTCTGAGTGGAAGAAGAAGGCACTCACCAGAGCCACCGTATCCAGTCGAGACGCCGTAGATGCTCTTTTTATCACGTAACTTGTCGTCCAACGTAGCTTTCGACCGTTTAACACGGGCCTTCACTTCAGAGGAACTGTCGAGTAACACAGGTGTTCCATAGCGGGCCGCTGCGTTTACGGCAGCCAAGCTCAGAGTATGTCCATCAATGAGTAAGCTTTTGGTTCCTTGTCTAAGAGAAGTGGCGTGCGTCATTGATTTAATCAGAGAATGGAAGCCACGGTGCATACATGTATTCGTGGGCCTCAGAGTATTGCTTCAAAAAAGTAGAAGCGAGGACTGTGTTGATGCTTCCCAACGAAGCTGAAATGCTTGGGGTTGATGTTGCTGGACTGCTTGGAGGGCTTGGCATGAATATGGGACGGCTAGTATCTTTAGGATAAATGGCATTGCCGTGCATTTTGTGAGCACCATTGGCGACTTCGTGACCATATTTTCCATTTGTAGCTTGCGAAGTTTGGGGTGGCAGAATCGCGGTGGGCATGGTGAGAAGAGAGTCGAGGTCGGGGTCAAGTACGAGTTAAGGGTAGCTCGGTCGGAATCTGGGGAGAAATATTACTGGTTTTGTGGATATGGAGAGCTCTAGGTCCCCTTTTAAAGATCCAGAAGCGAACGACTTACGGAACGACTGCTACCGAACGGGAAGGGAGGCGCCGAATAGAATTTGTCCTGGTATTGAGTTATGAGTTGTTCATCCCGTATCGCGCAGTGCGGTGACGAGCCGGAGAGTGTTGAAAGGCGTCGAGCGTTCGGAGACCGGGCCATTAACGGCGTTGAACGGGTGGCAATACTATTGTCGTACTTCTTATCTATGGTTGATTTTGTGGCTTATTACGCATGCACTGTCCCTATTTGCATGGGCCCAGTTTGGAACCATCGGGCAGAGTCGGTCCAACTTTGGCCGTGAGTATGGTCATGCAGCGATCAGGCGTACACTTCCACTATACGTAGAAGGCTCGAAGAGCGCATCATACCGTCGACGAGATACCGAGTAAGTGGTTCGGGCTTCGACTTCTTGCCCTGCGCTGGCCGCTGGTCGCTCTCTTGCAAACTCTTCGGGTTTGAAAGGCACTATTACACATCGAGGTTATCTCCTCGGTCTTGAATAAAGTCGCGCCATGTCATGATTGCGGGCACTGGGATGCTTTGGAGTCTCATCCGCCGTCCTTCTCCTCCAAGAGAACGGATCGAGTGGCCGATCTACGTACTCACAGTTACCAACTATCCAGATAGCATTCCAGGTCCTGATGCAGCTAGCACTGACCTCAACAAAATCGTCAGGGGTCCGTATTCCGTTCCGTTCAATTCCTCGTGAGCCTGAACTCCTGTGCGCGAACGGATATCCCTCGGTAATCCCTCGGTGATGCAGGAGTGAGTATTCTGTCCGTGTCACTCTCTCCTTATCTTTGGAGTATGCCTAGCTATTTAACGTGATTTTGGATCCGGGATCCTCGCCCTCCGGGCAACGACATGAGTAATAACGTTCGAGTACGGCGCCGACGTTTGTTAAGGGAATGGCCATCTCGTTCATGCTGTGTATTCTCGAACCGCTCGAAGGTTGAGTAAGCTTGCTCCGACCAGGGGCCATTGCTACCGCTGCAGTGACCCACACGATCGCGCTTGCAAAGGAAGTTGGGAAGTTGGGTTCTTGACTTGACTGAGCATGCGCCCCGGCGGTCTGGTTTTCCAAACTGAGCCCCGGGAAGAAATGGTGGGAATCAAAACTACCAACAGTAAAGTACTGGATATGGGTGTCGTTACCCTCGCCATAGGTGCATGGTCCATATCTTCACACTGCGCTTGGGCCAGAGTTGGGCATTATAAGTAGATGGAGTCGTCGCACCATCAGCCGGTTAACTAGCAGTAGCTCCATCTCCGCTTGTGCCGACTTCATTTGACGCTAGACGGTGCGTTGCTCATATCCAACTGGATGAGGCATCAGTATTCTGCCATCCAAGTCAAGAAACCACCCTGGTCATACTTGACTGGGAGGTTTCTATGTTTACTGTAACCTATGGGCTGATATTGCTTCCTCAATCCTCCCGTTATCACCTTCGTCCATTTCCTTAGCTTTGGCTAAACCCTGTTTTCAAGTCGAGTCTCCATTTGACGTCTTAGATTTCTCCCTCAGCCCTCAAAAAAGGATATAATCGACATGGCAATCCACGATGAAGGTCATACCTACACTTTGAATATTATTAGTTCGGCGCCAACTTAAATGAGGGGCAAGGTTTCGGCCTTATCATCAATATCGACGCCAAGAACGGTGTGCACAGCAGAACTCCCGATCCCGACGGGGCTCGCCGATCTCTATCTTTAAAAGCACGTGAATGTGCGTGCCGGTATCTTTTTATCAAAGTTCGATCCGATGCCGGGAGTCACGGTGTAGTATTGTGGAATCATTTTTACGGAGTCTAGATGCTATTTAGTGGCGTCTAGACCAGTTGAACGGTTACCATCCCTCCGGTCCTTCCATTCGTTCCTTCCTCCCTCCGAAAGCGGTTCTTCAGCGAGAGCAGCTCAAATCCACAATACATCCTCCTCGTACAGCCTGTATCCGTCCACTTCTCTGTAATGCGCTAGCCGTGCATCGCGCCGTTCTTCGTACACCTGCAAAAAGAAAAAGGGGCAATTCAGATAGATCCGAGCCAAAAAATTGTATTACTGTATTGACGCACCACCCGGTCCTGCCCTTTAAGATGTGAAGCTTCGTCCGCAGCCCTTGTCTTCGTCCGCTGCTTTCCTCTCTCCTTCTCGACCGCTGTCTTGGGGGGCTCGAGCGTCGTCGATATTGACGTATCCGTACCCGTACCCCCCGTAGCAGGAGCAGGACTGTCCTGTCGCTGTCGTTGGGGATGCCGTCTACCGCGGGGCAGACGAGCGAGCAGACCCGAAAGTGTTTCAGAATCACCTTCGCTGGCGTCAAGATCGTGGCAATTTCCTTTTCTTCCTTGTTGGCCGCCCCCGTCGCGATGACCGCGGTGGGTCGGTTCTACCCTCGAACCAGCGAATAATGTGAAGTCACCAGAGCCTTTCCCTGAGCTCACGCTAGTGCTAGTGGTGTGTACGCGTGGCGTTATTGGGGAGAGGTTCTCGAGCCGCCCGAGTGCGCTTGGAGGACCACCAACGGTCTTCTGCGGAGGATGACGGCGACGAAGCCGGCTGAATTTTTGGTGTCCACGAAGGAGCCCGTATTTGTCTTCTGTTTCGAGATTCCTCGTGCTATGACGATGGAGGTCAAATGCATGTCCTTCTGTCTCATCGACGCCTGATGAGGAAGGGGGCGACGAAGGTGGTAACGGTGAAGGGATAAGGCGTCTTCTTGCCGCGGCCTTACTCGGAGAACTCTCGAGGAGAGAATGAGGAGCAGTCAGAAGAGACGAAGAGCGCGGCACGAGGCTCTGTTGGAGAGGGACAATGTTGTTGTGGCGCACCGGAATCGACGTCTCGGATACGCCTGGATATGGGTCTGGATCGCTATAGATGATATTCTTGCTACTTCCAAATGCCTCCGAAATGCGCTGTTTCATTTTGGATGCGGATGGGACACCTGAAGGCGCATATCGGGACCGGGGCATCTGTGGACGCGTTGAAGGGCTCTTATTTAATGGAGACGTGTTTAAAAGGCATCCGAGGGAACTGGTGGACGAGTCTACTAGCAAATGACCTCTCATGCTCAATCGTGCTGCGAGTCGGAGCCAGAGCCAGGAGGGGAGCCAAACAAACAAGGGAAGGTTAGTTATTGGATCGTGGGTCAAGTAAGTAGTTAATTATAATGAGAATAGAGTGATCAATGGGAGTATTGTACACTACACGATGGGACCGATGGGGGGAGTGATCGGGCATAGAGTAAGCGTGCGTGCGTGGTGGCAGCAGTCGTCCGGACGGGTTGGGGCATCCACCACACCACACCACACACACACCACACACGCGAGCGCAAGGACAAGCCTGTTTTGAATTGTAAATACCCTAAACCGTATCCGCATGGATAGAAACCGGCAGCTTATCAAGACAAGGGAAGTAGGGACGATCCTAGCTCGATTGATTGATATTGATTGATCTGAAAGGGATGCAGTAATTAATATTAATAAAGACCGATCGGGGACAATGGGTGAGGTGAGTGGGAGTGGGTGCTTGTTTCACGTCTGCGGGTCTAGTTACGCGAATCACGATCACGCGAAACGAACCCAGAACGAAGTCAAATTGAAATTGGACGGCCGTGCGGGGCGGTGACGTGCCCGTGCCACGCCTCCTCGCCTTACCTTGAGAAGTAGGAATACTCTCTGGCACTCATCTAGCTCCTCAAATGCGTTAGTGGCTGGCTGCCTAGCTGGCTGCCTGACGGATGACGGAGGCGGAGAGTTTAGAGGGCACAAGAAACGGCGTCATTGGGGTCAACCAACGGTCTCTTCCAGCCGTCCCAACAGTCAGTGAGGCGAGGGCGAGAGGCAAAGGCAAAAGGCGAGGAATTGGTGAGGGCGAGAGCGAGCTCGTGGCTCGTGGCGAGCTTGCGAAGAGTTGCAGCAAAAGGGAAGTGGGCGGAAGAAAAGCAGATGATGATTGGATGGAACCAGAGGAATTAGAAGAAGCACAAGACAGAGGCGCTGGAAATTTGACTGTTGGCATCACAGGTGTGGCTTCTCTGCCCAGCGAAGCGTCGCAAATTGTGCGAAGAACCCGCGACGCTGTCCGACCCGATCTCCAATGCATTGGATTGATTGAATGCGAATTAAGAAGACCGCTGAAGACCGCTGCGGTGATGAGGCGGGCGGGCAGCCTCGAAACAGCTTGAAACGACTCGAATGCGAATTAGGCCGCGGCAGGTGAGCGGGTGAGCGGGCAAGCGGGCCGGGGGCGTAGTGGTATAGACCAGTAAGGATTATTATTACCATTATCATTACCATTATCATTACTATTACTGAAATATGAGAGGTTACTTGTTGTTACTTGTTGTTACTGGTTGTTACTGGTTACTGGTTAGGCTACAACTGGTACTACAACTGGTACTACAACTAGTACCACTGGTACTACCACAGTTACAGTTACTACTGCTGCTGCTACTTACAATCGCTATTATCGCTACTTACAACCGCTAACAACCGCTGCTCCTATCCATCCATCTTCCTTCTTTTCCGGCCTCGCACACCGCGGTTCTTTTCTTCTCTTCGCCTCTTCGCCTCTTCGCCTCTTCGCCTTCGCCACTTCGCCTCCCTCTTCATCCTCCTCATCGTATCTTGCCTGCTCTTGCTCCTTTTCCCACTCCCCACGCTTCCCCCATAGTCGTTCCGCCAAATAACAATTGCGGTAAACTAGCCCCCTACCACAACTCCTTGGTCCCCGCCACCACCTCCCCCGACGTGCATGCGACTGCTCTGACGACTTTTCCTTGCCGTCCACACTTCTACCAATCCAGCACCTCGGTCTTGTCGAATTTTGACCAGCCCCGTGCCGACCACTGAGCAGATCGCGGAGGAATACTTGCAGGAATCAGTCCCACAGGCGACTGATGTGTCGTTGGGCGTCTCGAGTCGCTGCTGAGCAATGTCCGAGTCGAGCGTCCATGTCGACCTGCCGCACCATGTTCACAACCAGCACTACCACCACCAGCATTACCACCACTCATCAAATCGCTCCCAAATCGACTACAATCACCTTCCCTCCCATACCCGGAACAATTCCCTCCATACCACATTTGCCCCCGACCAGTCTAGCCATAATGCCAATCACCGCCAACAGAACCAAGTCCACCCACAGCAGCAGCAGCAGCAGCCGCAGCCGCAGCCGCAAAAGCCGCAACAACACCAGGAAAAGGACCGCACATCTGTCATGGCAATCCCTTCCACGGAGGTTGTCGGCAACCAGCTCGCCATCGGTGATGCCCAGAGTAGTGAGTACTTGCCACTCCCACCCTCTTAACTCGCACGCTCAGCGCCTACTTCTTACAGTGTCAGAACGCTCCTACACCTTTGTCAAGGCCGTCGGAGACGGGTCATTCGGCCAGGTCTGGCTTTGCGATTGGCATTCACATCTACCGCCCCATGTCACGCTTGCCCGGATGCAGCAGGGTCAGGGGGCGCGAGCGGAATGGCACGGGAAGCATCTCGTCGCCATCAAGCGCATGAAAAAGCGCTGGGAAGGCGGCTGGGACGAATGCAAGAAGCATCCTGAACTTGAAGTGAGTCTTCCCCCCCCTCCCCCCAATGCCGGCGCACGCTCCAGATTCGCGTGGTGTCAGCCTCGAATGTTAAAACGCTAACTCTCATTCCCTCATCTAATCTAGTCATTACGGTCTATCCCCCCTCACGAGAACGTTATACCGCTTTATGACTGTTTCATTCTACCTTCTACAAAGGAGCTCTATTTCGTCTTCGAATGTATGGAAGGCAACCTGTATCAACTTATCAAGTCGCGCAAAGGCCGCCCTATCGCTGGAGGCCTCGTTTCATCCATTTTTCGTTCAGTCACCGCTGGCCTTGCCCACATCCACAATTCTGGTTACTTCCACCGAGATATGAAGCCAGAAAATTTGCTAGTCACAACCACCGGGGTTACTGATTATGTCACCGTTTCGCCGATTGCACCTCCGGGCGCCCCGCCGGAGAAGGACGTAATGGTCATTGTCAAATTGGCAGATTTCGGTCTGGCGAGGGAGATCCAATCGAAGCCGCCGTATACCGAGTATGTTTCGACGCGCTGGTATCGAGCACCGGAGGTTCTCTTGCGATCTACCGACTATTCAAGCCCGGTCGACCTCTGGGCTCTCGGCACTATCATCGCGGAGCTGGTCAACCTCAAACCTCTGTTTCCCGGGATCAATGAGTACGACCAGGTTAGGAAGATATGCGAAGTCTTAGGTGATCCGTCGGATTATGGCTTCGATTCCCAGGGAAGACCACGAGGTGGTGGTAAATGGCCGAGAGGGTTGAAGATTGCCAAGCAAAGCGGCCTTGTCTATGAGAAGGTAAGCGAGGATACTGCACTCGATTATGCACTGGTTTTGATCATGCTTCCTACAGACCCAACCATTGGACTTCTACAGCCTCTTTGATGTCTCCGTTCCGCGGTCACTGATTGATTGCATTGCAGCCTTGCTTCGGTACGAACCGGAGGCGCGCCTTACAGCCCGGGACTGTCTCGAACATCAGTACTTCATCGAGACCACTCCGCGCTTCAGCTATCCTACTTCCCTGCAAATTCCGTCCAGTTTCCCTGGTTCTGCTTCTTCATCAAAATCCTCCAAGCTCAACCAGTTGTCAACGCTATCACCACGCTCTCTGCCGCCTTCGCACGCGCATTCCCCTGCCTACATCAAGCCCCCGTTCAATCATGCCAACAACGGCACGTCTCATTATCCTCACCGCCAACCATTCTACCCGCTGCAACAAAACGGTGACGTCGAGATGATTTCTGTAGAGACCACCTCGGTCTTCAATAGGAATGCCCACCACCACCACCATCAGGACTCATTAGGCGGTGATCGAATGGTTCTCGACCCACCAGCGCAACAAGAGAACAACGCGAACCAGAAATCCGGCATCCTTGGCTTTGGCAAGAAATGGGGCCTCGGATCCGTCTTTGGCCACAACGAGAAACCGGCGATACAGATTCAGAACTCACTACCGCCAGTGGAGGAAATCACGTTCGCATCAAGGTCCACGCCTTCCCTCCAGCGGACGCCCTCTTCGAGCTCGGAGAGTAGATCATTACCAGATATGTCGCCCAGCGCGCCTGTTATGCCATCACACATCCCTCCCGTCCCTCCGCTACCTCCGATAGATCCGAAGAAGCTGGGGCAGAGATGGAGAAACGTGCCGTGCAGCAGAGGTTACTGCGGGAGCGATCGCAAGCGGTCGTACGGAAACGGCAGCTGATTCAGCAACAGGGTTCCGTCAGGAGTGAGATCGAGTTCCAGTCTGTGCACACTGTAATTCTCGCACAACCGGGCGGCCTCGAAAGACGCACCAAGCCCAAGACAAGTGGAACGCAAAAGGACCCGCCGCCCAAGTTTAACGTCCCTCCTGGGGTCGCTGCTGCCAGCAGCTATGGTGGGAGTGGGTACGGAAGGAGAGAGAGTAATCAGACGAGGACTACGCCATCTACTGGGGCAATGCCTTTGCTCTCGCCGCCTGACAATAACCCGTATGGTCACGATCCTCGGTACAAGCGACCTAGAGACGATGACGATCACTCTTTGTCGTCACAGTCGGATGTGCACTCTGCCGGACGAATGTCGGTCATCTCATTTGCTACGGTCGATTCTGATCCTGGACCAGGGCGTTCGGTACGGAAACGTGGAAGCACGTATGGCTTCAGCACCGGTCGAGGGATCGCTACGACTTCATCTATGTCGTCGTTGCAGAGCTACACTACCTCGCCGAGGACCTCGCATTCGGTGGAGCCTAATGCTTCTGCGCTCTCAACGAGTTCGATCGATCCACAGTTTGTCAGTGACTTTGCAAACCAGAACTTCGGCGACCCGAGTGTCAGCCCCCTCACCATGCAGTACCAGACCCTTGCAGGCTCGCCGAGTATGCCTGCGTGGACCATCGACCAGGGTCCTAGCAGTGGTCCTGGACCCAGTCGATCGAGCGGTGGACTCGCTGCACGGAGATTACAGGCTCAACCTTACATCGCCGTTCCGTCTGTCCCTGTGTCTCAGGCCTCTGGGCATAGTCCACACTCAGAGTGCACCTACACGACTACTCGAAGTCACCCTCCTACTCCTCATTCCGCTGTTGCTCCTCTGTTCTCGGTACGTCGTTTGTTGGATCTGTGGGCGCTTTCCGCTGACTATAGATTTTAGCCTCCGCCTCCACTACCGTCTACGTCTCACACCTCGACCACCACCCAATCCCTCCCTCCATTTGCGAGCTTCGTCCACGTCGCCGAACAGCATCACCCGCCACAACCGTTAGATCCTACTCGACATCCACCAGATCCACCCCCATGACCCGGAAAGTGAATCGTTTGCCCTGAACCTTGGCTCCTCTCATCGCATTTTGGGTGGTCTCATTCTTCCTTCGTCCAGCAATGCAAAATCGCTATCCGCAAGTGTTTTTATTGTGTCCGTTTACTATGTCGCACTCTCGTGCCTCCAACTCTCGTTCCATCTTGTTCTGTCATCTGTTCTGCTCTCCATTCTCGACGGACCTCCTCTCGTGCACCGCATTGGTCGCACATGGACCCGACCATTAGCGTGTGGCAGCAGCGTGGGCACCATCTCGTGTGTACTACCCAATTCCTCCACCGCCCTGTTCCCAATTCTACATCTTCCTCCCCTCGCCCACCGCTGCTGTGGTCGCGCCCAGGGTGCATGTGCCGTGCGTATGCCTCATTCACGTTGCCGACATCATATATATCTGCCACGTACATTACATCGAGGTTTAGTTGTTATCGCTCAGACTTGAATTTGATCACACCGCTCATTTCCTCCCTCTTCCGCCTCGGTACCATACTCAGCGACCCTCGGCATCGCATCCCTTGCCCACCATTACCCTCGTCGTGTCTGTTCAGTTGCGACAGCCTGCTCAACATAGGCCACGCACACGACAGAGTGCAGAACGAGTCGGTTAACCATCGACTACATCACTTGACGTCACTGGGAACAAAAGGCGGGTAATACTCGAAATACTTTGGGTCGTTCGACGCGCTCGGTCCTCCTTTTGCGGCAAATTTGCTTGCATACACACGTTCTTTTTGCACTGGAAGAAAGAAGTAGAAATTCTCAATCAGGTTACGATAATTGGTTGGAAGCAACGGGATTCCGCCGCCTTCCTGTTCGCCTTTTTGATCGTTTTATTAGTCCGCCGTCTGCCCTTACATGTACAATCTTGAGTAATAAAGATTGGAAAGCATTCTTTTTCAGTGTGATCATGAGCCTGCCAAGCGGTGGTGCACAAGGATGGTGTGAACCCTGCCCCGCGCTATTCTTACTTTCTTACAGCAAGCGTCGATCAACCTGCAGGATGTACGTTAGTAAATACGTTGAGGCGAAATGGCGGTGACAACGGACGTATCATGGCTGGTCCAAGCGCGCGTAGAGGTGCTTTCAACTCGACCGTAAAGCGCCCCCAATGGACAATGATTTTCCCTCGGTTGGTCTCCTGATTGACTAGGGAGACAGTGCAAATCATGTCTCATACGCCGATTATTATTATTGGAGTCGTCCATCCCTCCTGAAATTGCGAATCGTAGCTTGACCATCCTCCACGACTTTGGCTGTGTGCAAGTCCCGAACCAATACAATGCACACAACCCCTCCTGCAAAAGAAACGCCCCGCAGCGCTTCCTCCGCGTCTCGTTCTTTTGCGAGGCGGATCCGTTTCCCTCATGAGCCATCTGGGGTGCCAGGGCTTGTCGTACCCCCCTCCCCAGCACTGGTTCATAGTCACATACCGATCGGACCCACTCACAGAAATCCGTTCTCCAGCCACACACCAACCTTCTCTCCCAGTCCCCGCTATTCGCCTCACCTTCAGTCCCCTCGACCACCGCAAGATATACCCACATCACCGGGAATGGGGAGAGTAAAGACCACGGAGATTGAGAAAGGCGTAATGGAGCACTTGAACGCTTCAGACAGCGAGGAGAACGAAGTGACGTCCGGGCCAGCACGGCGAGTTCTGCAGGGCATTATGCGAATGAGAAGTCCTCGGCCTAGTCCCATAGATGACCTCATGAAGGTCAACTTTCCCGTGCTTTCCGAACAAGAGGAGAAACACGCTCAGAATTTGTCCAAAAGTCACGACGACCCAAAGGTGGAGAAAGGAGCTCGTATGACACACCGTGTGACCACGAACCAAACAGAGAATGGTGAACCGGACGAGTTGCTGTTGCTCGATCCGGACGATCCTCGCATAACCGGAGTGGCCAAAAGTGGCAAAGATGGTGTCAAAACATGTAGGTCTCACCATCAAAACCTCCGATAGTTCGCTTTTGATAGTATGGTAAGCAACGCAGGACGCTCAACAGTTTATCATGACCCTCGCGAAGGCCCTAATCATGTACGGAGCACCCTCCCATCGCATCGAGTCGCAACTGGAAGCCATCTCGGTTCTCCTTCGAGTCAAACTCCAGGTCGTGTACATCCCTGGTGTCGCCATCCTCTGTTTTGGTGGGAGTTTCTTCATGCCTGGAGCGGAGACTCGCTTCGTCAAAGCCAGCACGCATGTCAACCTTGGAAAGTTGAGGAATGTTCACCGGATATATAAGGATGTGGTCCATGGTCAGGCAGGCGTCGTGGATAGTACTGAGGAGCTGCGGGCAATCATCGACGCGCCCCCGATCTACGGGTGAGCAGATAACGGATATGTTGGGTTGTAGCATACTAAGTACGCATGCAGGCTCCGGCTTAAATTGCTATTGGCAACCCTTTCTGGAGCAACTATCTCCGCCTTCGCTTTCAAGGGGTCCGTACTTGACCTGATTGCAGCAGGGCTATGTTGCGGCGTTATCGCGTGGTTCAACTTGGTCGCTGCTAAGCAGCATGCTCTATTTGCAAATGTTGTGGAGTGAGGGAATTAAGGAGTTCACTCCCGCCCGATAGCATACTAAGAACCCTTCAGGATATCATCTGCAGTCTTCATCGCGTTCGCCGCTCGTGGATTATCAAGCATTCCCACTGGCGTCTTTTGTTATTCCGCCATTGCTTCTGCCGGTATTGCCAAACTCTTGCCGAAATATCTAATCATCTGCGGTTCTTTGGAATTGGCTTCAAAACAAAGTGAGTTCAATTCGAAGAGTGGGAGTCGTGGCTAACGATGATTACAAGTTATCACTGGTGCCGTCAAGATGGTGTACGCGATCATCTGGTCCTTGTTCATCGGATTCTCCGCTACCCTCGGCAGGTAAACAGATTTCTCTCACCGCGGATTCGATCCATTGAGGCGTTCACAGTGACCTCTACTTCCTCATTGATTATTCTGCTCGTGCTCGAAGAAATAATTCTACTTTGGCACTCCTCCATACGGTCACTATCGACGGATCGTACCTGACGGACCATCAAGAGATTGGCACTTTTCATTTCACCAACTACACATCACTACCATCGACGCCGCTCTACAGTGCTCATGGGTGTTATCGGGATCCGGATTGGCCCTGGTACATGCGAACTCTGCCTTGGTGGACCCTTTTCTTCCTAGTTCCGCTGTATGGCGTATTCTCTGCACTGACAGCTGCTCAACCTTGGAAGGACCGTGAATTACCGGTCATGGTCCTTATCAGCTGTTGTTCGTATGGCGCGAATAGGGTCGGCAATTTCGTATTGGGTGCCCTCTTCTCGCGCACTCACACCCGCCCAGGTTATCAACTGGGCGATACCCTCCCGCGGAGATGTTTCGAGCGCTGTCGGGGCGTTCATTATCGGGTACGCCAAACTCCCTCCGGTGAGCGGGAAGGCTCAGAAGCGTTACAGTACTCTCGGGCATTTGTATTCAAGGGTCTTCCACGGGACCGCGTTCATCGTCATGTTCAACGGTATAGGATTTCTGGTCCCTGGTGCTATCACTGCAACGGGGGGATATGCCGGGAATTATAGGGGCAAGAGCGAAGACCAGTATTCGTCGAGCCTGACGCTTGGCCTGAGGATGATTACAGGTAAGTACAAACCCTTTTTCACGTGTCTTACAATCTTGACATGACTGGTGTACATCGGATTTAGTGGCCATTGGCACGACTGTTGGCTTGTACACCAGTACTCTGGCAGTCTATTCCTTTGGAAGACAGAAGCGTGGAGCGCTCTTCGCGTTCTGAAAGGCCGTTGAGGTATAACTCCCATAGCATGTAGTCAACTCTAGGTTATACACACAGTCGGACTGCGACCCTCTTGACGATGTTACACCGATTGCGATCGGCCATTTGGCCCGGAATCCGATATTGGAAGCTCTGGAGTGAGCTGAAACTGCACTGTCGGTGCTTAGCTCCGAAAGATAAGTCATTTTGCTGAGGGATCACCTAGGAGGCTTGACGACTTGTCGTCGTGACATAAATTCGGAATGGCGGCCTGCGAACCAAGCCCGCGCTTGATTATCTCTATATCTAGGTTAGCCTAGCCAGCGGCATGGTTTCTCCGTATCTAGACTCAACAGGGATGCGTTCAATCGAGCCACCGCCTTTCTGCGAACGCCGGCCAAACAGGAGTTTGGTGGTGAGCATCGAAATAGACTAGGAAGCTGTGGAGAGTGGCGGATTAGGGCGAGGGTAACTTATCTGTGAATTGGGGCAACTGAATAGGCGGAGCAGAAACACTCACGACCTCCCAGGCGGCTA